>Ga0075026_100000760_pt1 | contig 13390 bp, 18 predicted proteins | sample Str012_2_FD_71392 | JGI IMG/M metagenome (GOLD analysis project Ga0075026, IMG submission 71392) | Freshwater sediment microbial communities in response to fracking from Pennsylvania, USA - Straight Creek_MetaG_SC_2012 | ecosystem: Environmental > Aquatic > Freshwater > Creek > Sediment...
GTGTTACAACACACCGCTCGCCGAATCGAACATCATCGGACGCGGGATCGGACAGGCGTTACGCGGCCTGCGACCGTGCGCGGAGATCCAGTTCTTCGACTATGTGTGGCCCGCGATGAACCAGCTGCGATCGGAAGCCGCGACCACGCGCTGGCGTTCGAACGGTGCGTTCACCTGCCCCATGGTCGTACGCATACCGATCGGCGGCTACCTCCAAGGGGGCGCGATCTTCCACAGCCAGTCGGGTGAGTCGATCTTTGCGCACATACCCGGACTGTTGATCGCGTTTCCGTCACGCGCCCGCGACGCGGCCGGCCTCCTGCGGACCGCGTTTCGGTGCGAAGACCCGGTGCTCTTCCTCGAGCACAAGCACCTCTACCGGCAGGGCTACAACCGCGACCCGATGCCGCCCGCGGATTGGATGCTCCCGTTCGGCAAGGGCGCGTACGTGACGCGCGGCGATCGGGCGACCGTGGTGACGTGGGGCGCGACCGTGCACCGGGCCGAGGCCGCAGTCAGGGAGTTGGACGCCGATGCCGGCGTCGAGATCATCGATTTGCGGACGATCGCGCCGTGGGACCGCGACATCGTCGCCGACTCCGTACGCAAGACCGGCCGTGTCCTCGTGCTGCACGAGGACACGCTCACGTGCGGGTTCGGTGCCGAGATCGCCGCGTTCGTCGCCGACGCGTGCTTCGAGTACCTCGACGCGCCGGTGTGGCGGTTGGGCGCGACCGACACGTTCTGCGCGTACGAACCGTCGCTCGAAGACGCGATCCTCCCCCAGGTCGCCGACATCACCCGCGACCTCCGCGCGCTCCTCGCGTACTGAGTCTGCCGCGCGACGCCGCCGGCGCGACCATCCCTACTCCCAGATGCGGGTGGGCTGGGACTCGATGGTCAACCGTCCGTCGAGATCGAGCGGAGGCGTGCGCGGCAGCCGGAGCACCATGACTCCCTGCTGCTCCGGCGTCGGGATCAATCCGGTCTCGCTGCGGCCGGCCAGCGGACCCCGCCAGAGCTCCCAGTCCAGGTGCTCGTAGAACGACGGGCGATCAGTCTGTAGGCATGCAATCTCGTAGTCCGCGATCGCCGCGGCGAGGTGCCGCATGGTCGCGCTTCCGTAACCCCGACCCTGGTAGCGCGGGAGCGTCGAGACCGCGTCGACGTAGGCGGTCTCGAGCTCGTGTCCACCTTCGAGTTGGACCCGGCGCGTCGTGACCACCGCATGGCTCACGAGCTCGGCGCCTCGGTGCGCGAGGAAGTGCCGTCCGCCCGACGGGATGAAGGTGAACAGGTTGCGGAACTCTTGGTTCTCGTGCGCGGCGATGCAGACGTCGATGACGGCCGACCGGTGCTCGGGGTCGAGATCCTCGGTCCTCAGCATGGTGACGATGATGCGGTCGTCGGGTTCCATCAGACCGGTCCCAGATTGCCGCGGATCGTCATGTGGTGGCCGGCGTCAGCTTGATGTGGCATTTCTCTTCGGCAAACTTGTTCAGGTTGTCGGATGCCGTCTTGAACTCGCCGGCGCGATACGCGGGCGGCTTGTTGCCCTGTGCGTAGATGTCGAAGGCGTCGCTGACGGACTGCACGTTGGCCCGGATCGAGTGCGGGGCGTTCTTCGCCATCGTTTCGAGCTGCGCGCTCGCCGCGTTGCTCTGGGCCTCCGTCAGGTTGCTGGCAACGTTGACGTACTTCGTCCGAAACGCCTTGAGCTGGTCGCAGAACGCGGCGACCTGCTTGGCATCGCTGCCGCCGCACGCGCCGAGCAAGAGCGCGGCCGAGAGCGCGACCACAGTGCAACGTCGAATCACAATCTCCCCGATTCCCGAGCGCCGAACGCGATTTCTACAGCGTCTGCAGCCCATGTTGCCCGATGGCCGGGGCCGCGTGCTGCTTTCCGCGCTCACGCGAGGGCCAGGAGCAACGCCTCGCGGTCGGGCCCGAGAACGGGCGCGCCCGGACGGTTCTCACGATCCTCGTACGCGGCGAGCACCTCCGCAACGATCTCGGGATCGGCCATGAGCGCGTCGGGCGTCGCGAGCAGGTTGAACCAACGGAGAAACGCGCGGAACACGATCGGCGAGGTGCGCATCGCGGGGAGAAGACCTTCGCGGAACACCGCTTGCATGAACGACCGCGGATCGTCCGCGGGGAGCTCCTCGCGCAAAGCGCGCGCTTGCGCGTCCTGCATGACCGCCGAACGGAACCAGGGCAGGAGCTCGCGATCGGTGAACGCCGAGAACGCGCGGCCGAGACCGTCGAGATCGTCGCCGTGCGCGCGTAGCTCGTCCGCCAGTCCGTACGCATGGACGAACGCCAGACTGCATCCCCGTCCGTAGAGCGGGTTGGTGCACACGGAGGCGTCACCGACGCTGACGAATCCGTGCACGATCGGGTCGCCATCGGCGTCGACCAACGGACGGTACCGGTTGCGCAAGCCCGCCATGACATGAACGGGGGTGATGGGATCGGCGATGCCGTCGGCCCGCCACGGTGCCGTCGCCACCAACGAGCCGGCCACAGCTTCGAACGCCTCGGGCGTCGCCAACGCGCGCCGCAGTTCCTCGTCGTGGCTCTCGATTGCGTAGGTGATCGAGAAGGTCCGGTTGTCGCCGAGGAAGATCGCGTACTTGAGGTAGCCGAGATCGGCTGCGGTCGGTCCGGAGTAGTCGGGCTCCTCTGCGTCGGCGCGGACCCGGTAGAAGCGCGAGAAGTAGACGATGCCGCTCTCGTGCAGTTCCTCGCCCACCGGCGCGGCTCCGATCGAGGCGAGCCAATCGTCGGACGACGAGCGCGGACCGCGCGCGTCGACGACGAGGTCGGCCGGATACCCGTCGACCCCGACGACCCGCGGCACGGACCCTGGTCGTGCATCGAGCGCGTTCGCTGCAACGCCGTGGCCGAGCGTCACCCCCGGCTCGGCGAGAACGAGACGGCGCAGTACCCACTCGAACGTGGTTCGCCGGCACGCCAGCGCGACCAGCTCCTCGTCGCCGGGACGGGGCGATCGATCAGTGAGCGTCTCGGGCAGGTTCGCCGCGAACTCGATCTCGGACGCGCCCGCGGCGATGAGCGCGTCGAGCACGTCGGGCGCGCGATCGCGGAGGAGGTTGCGCAGGCGGGCGAGAAAGGCGTGGGAGTGGCGAACCTGCGGCGCACCGGTGCGCTGCCACTCGAATGCGGCGTCGGCATCGGCCGGCATCGGCGTGTCGTCGCGCTCGAACACCGTGACCTCGTGGCCGTCGCGCGCGCACGTGAGCGCGGTTCCGAGGCCCGCGATCCCGCCCCCCACCACGATGATTCGCAACCGTTCCTCCCGAGGCGTGCAGACCAGGTTCGGCGAGGGTACCTTCCGGGCCCATGGGCGACGGTGTCGACGCGATCCACGCGTACTTCGCCGCGATCCGCGCCCGCGATGCCGACGCGCTGGGCGATCTGTTCACCGCCGACGCCGAGCTCGTGAGCCTCGCGGGAACCTTCACCGGACGCGACGCAATCGTCGCCTTCTACCGCGACATCGCGTTCAAGATCGACGACCTCTGGCCCGATCCCGGCCCGCTCATCGTCGACGGCGACCGCGTGGCCGTCGAGATCCGTCTGCGCATGGGCGGCGGGGTCACGCTCGTCGGCGACGTGTTCACGCTCGTCGCCGGCCGCATCGCGCGGGTCGCGATCTACAGCGGACCGCAGCTCGAGCAGTAGCTCACGGGCAGGCGCACGGTTTCGCGCCGCACTTCGGGCAACCCGCTGCGTATCGCGCCGCGGCTTCGTCCAGCGACAGACCCAGTTGATCGGTCAGCGACGCCAACCATGCGAGAACGTCGCCGACCTCGTGCACCTGCTCGGCGCGCGTGCCCTTGCGCACGGCCCGCGCCAACTCGCCGAGCTCTTCGGTGAGCCACGCGATCGTCGCGTCGATGCCGCGTGCACGATCGCGTGCGCCGAACGTGTCGGCCATCAGTGCCTGGAAGTCGTCGAGCTGCATGCCCGCAGTCTGACCCAACGGCGGCGGGAGAACGCTCAGGAAGGAAGCTCGCGGAACGGCGTGTCCTTGCCGGGTCGCGGTTCACTCGGCAGGCCGAGGACTCGTTCGCCGATGACGTTGCGCTGGATCTGCTCGGTGCCACCGCCGATCCGGCTGCTCCACTGCCCGAGGAATTGTTGCTGCCAGTAGCCGTGCTGGATCGCGTCCTCGTCGTAGAGCATCCCTGGTGCGCCCTGTAGCTCCAGCACCAGATTGCCGTCGTAGTAGAGCCGCCGCGAGGCCGCGAGCTTCAACACCGAAGCCTCCGGGCCGAGGCCCTGGTCCTTGCGGCTGCGCGCCCTCCAGCCCAGCCACTTGACGAGCTGGAAGCGCGTATAGCTGCGGGCGAGCTCCTGGCGCAGGATCGGATCGTCGTTCGCGCCGCTGTGCTTTGCGAGTGCGACGATGTCGCGGAAGCCGACCCGCCCCCCGCCGCCGATCATCGCCCGCTCGTTCGAGAGCATCGTGTTCGCGGCGCGCCAGCCTCCGCCCTCCGGGCCGAGGCGCATCGCGTCGGGAACGCGCACGTCGGTGAGGAACACCTCGTTGAAGTGCGATGCACCGTTGATCTGGCGAAGCGGCCGTACGTCGATACCGGGCGTGCGCATATCGAGTAGGAACGCGGTGATGCCTTTGTGCTTCGGCGCGTCGAGGTCGCTGCGCGCGAGCAGGATGCCCCAGTCGCTGTAGTGGGCGCCGGACGTCCAGACCTTCTGGCCGTTGACGACCCACTCCTCGCCGTCGCGATCGGCGCGCGTCCGCAGACCCGCGAGGTCGGAGCCCGCGCCGGGCTCGGAGAAGAGCTGGCACCACACGTCGTCGCCGCGCAGCATCGCCGGGAGGAACCGTTCCTGCTGTTCCGGCGTACCCCAGGCGATGATCGTCGGGCCGGCCATTGCAATCCCGACCGCGAACACGCCCGTGGCGACGTTGTAGTGCGACTGTTCTTCGTTGAAGATGCGCTGCTGCCAACCCGGACCGCCGCGACCGCCCGCTTCGACCGGCCACGTGATTCCGGCCCAGCCGCCTTCGAACACGACGCTCTGCCACTCCTTGCACGCAGCGACGTGTTTGTCGTCGGCGTCGGGATCGCCGTCGCCGGGCATGTAGGAGTGGTCGGATTGCTCGCCGGCCTTGCGGCGCGACGCGTGCGCATCGAGCCACGTCCGCGCCTCGATGCGGAACGCCGCTTCTTCTGCTGTCTCTTCGAAGTCCACTGCTCAGCCGCCTAGCACGGAGCCATAGTCAGGGCCGCCCCGAAGTTGGTGTCCGCCGTCGATGCCGAGCATCTGCCCGGTAACCCACGTCGACTCCGGACCGGCGAGGTAGCGCACCGCAGCCGCAACGTCGTCGACGGTGCCGACGCGCGCAATCGGCATGTTCGCGTAGTAGCTCTCGAGGATCGGGCCGCCGGCGACGATGAACGTCATCAACTCGGTGTCGACGGCACTCGGTTGCACCGCGTTGACGCGGATGTTGTGCTCACCGAGCTCGTCCGCCGCGCACTTCACGAGCATCTCGATTCCGGCCTTGCTCGCGCAGTACGCACTCATGAACCGGTGCGTCGTGTGTCCCGCGATCGACGACATGCCAATGATCGAGCCGCCTCCACCGCGCATCATCACCGGCGCGGCGTGCTTGATGCAGAGGAAGGTGCCGACCATGTTGAGATCGACAGTCGCGCGCCACGCGGCGACGTCCGACGACACGATCGGTCCGCCGTGCAACGAGCCGCCCGCACACGCGAACAGCACGTCGAGCCGGCCGGTGCGCTCGGCCGCGGCCGCAACGGTGCGCTCGACGTCCGACTCGTCGGTGACGTCGCACACCACGTACTGCGCACTCGCGCCCGGAGCCGCAACATCAATGATCGCGCTCACCGCGTCGGCGAGCTTCGCTTCGGTGCGGCCCGCAATCGTGACGTGGGCACCGTCGGCGGCGAACCGCTTCGCGCACCCGAGCCCGATGCCGCTGCCGCCGCCCGTTACGAGCGCAGCCATCCCCTCCATGCCGGACACCGCAGCCGCTTACAGGTCGACGATCGTGATCGCCTGCTTGGGGCAGACCCGTGCCGCCTCGTCGCACTTGGCCTTGAGGTCGTCGGGCGGTTCCTCCTGCAACACGTACAGGAAGTCGTCGTCGCGCACCTCGAAGACCTCGGGTGCCGCGGCCATACACAGCGCATTGCTCTCGCACTTGTCGAAGTCGACGACGACCCGGAAGCTCATTGTGTTCCTCCCGTTGACACTGACGGGCGGCACCGTAGCGCACGGCTCCGGTGGAACTCCCGCCCGGACGCGCTGCGCTCAGCGGGGCTTCGTCACCCGGCGCGCGAGCTTGTCGAGCCGGCGGTCCCATGCCGCACCGACGTCGTGCATCCAGCCGGCCGCGTCGGCGAAGGGGGCAGGCGTGAGCCGGAACACGACGCGCCGACCGTCCCGCTCGCCGAGTACCAGCCCCGCCTCCTCCAACACCGCCAGGTGCTTGACCACGGCCTGGCGCGTCACAGGCAGTCGCTCCGCGACCTCCCCGGCGGTCGCGGGCGCGCGTCCGAGGCGCTCGACAATCCGGCGGCGCGTCGGATCAGCGAGCGCGGCGAAGACGTGATCGACGAGGTCGCGTCTCCCTTCAGACACGCGCGCGTGCAAGGAACGCCTTCCGGGCGATGTGTTCGCCGTCGAGGCGGGTCTCGCGCAGGTGGAGGATCGTGCCGAATCCCGATGGTTCCAGTTCGATCTCGACCTCCGAGGGCGGTTCGTCGCCGTCGGTGGATGTCCATTGGAAGGTCAGGCGCTCGGCCGGCACCGCTTCGATGACGACCCCGACGCGATCGCCGTCGGGGTCGTGCGTCCGCAGCGCACCGCCGGGTTCGGGGTCGAGGTCGACGTCGTCGGCGAGCATGTCGGGCAACGCGTCCCACACGGTCTCCGGTGAGGCCGGCAACTCGATGTGGCGTTCGACGACGAGGTCGGAATCGTTGCAACTCATGGGTTGCACTGTAGCGCGGCACCGCGGCCGTGGCGCGCTTGCTAACCTGCAACCATGCAGTTGCAACTCGACACTCAGACCCAGCCGGATCCGACCGTACCGACCCTCACCCCCGACGTTTCCCGGCGGATGCTCGAGCAACGGCGGGTCATGCTGACCGGACCGATCGACGGGCCGCTCGCGGAGCGGGTGTGCGCCCAACTCCTCGTCATCGAGGCCGAACCGCCCGACCTCCCGATCACGCTGTATCTGCACTCCCCCGGAGGCGAGGTCGATGCGGGCTTCGCGATCTACGACACGATGCAGGCGCTGCGCTGTGAGGTCGCGACGGTGTGCCTCGGGTTCGCCGCGTCCATGGCGCAGTTCCTCCTCTGCGGAGGGACTCCCGGCCGGCGCGCCGCGTACGCGCACAGCCGCATCCTCATGCACCAGCCTCTCGGTTCGGTGCAGGGCTACGCCGTCGACATCGCGATCCAGGCCGAGCAGTTCTCGATCATGCGCCGCTTGATGGCGGAGCTCACCGCGCAACACACCGGTCAGACGGTCGACCGGATCCTCGCCGACGGCGACCGTGACCGTTGGTTCACGCCCGAGGAAGCGCTCGAATACGGGATGATCGACCGGATCATCGAGCCCCCGGCGCGCGGTTCCGCCTGCTAGAAGAAGACCAATGTTCGACGACCTGCTCGACGCCAACCGCCGCTACCGCGCGGAGTTCCACGACTCCGGAGTCGCGGGCCGAGCCGCGAAGGGCTTGGCCGTACTGACGTGCATCGACTCGCGCATCGACCCCCTCGCGTTGCTCGGACTGAAACCCGGCGACGCGAAGATCATCCGCAACGCGGGCGCGCGTGTCACCGACGACGCACTGCGCTCCCTGATTCTCGCAGTCAACCTGCTCGGCGTGACGCGCGTGTGTCTCGTTCAACACACCGACTGTGCGATGGTCGGGTCCACCGAGGACGAGATGCGGGCGCGCATCAGTGAGGCCCGGGGAGTCGATGCGTCGGGTTGGGACTTCCTCGCGACGCGCGATCAGTTGACCACGCTCAACCAGGACATCGAGCGGATCCGCGCGTGCCCGTTGTTGCCGGCCGACCTCGACATCGGCGGCTTCGTTTTCGACGTGCGCAGCGGTGAGCTCGTCCCCGCGCCGGAGCGGTAGCTTCCTCGTATGAGCGACGCGAACATCGCCGGGAACGACGTCATGATCGAAAGCGCGGACGGTCCGATGCGGCTCTACGAAGCGAAGCCGCCGGGCGAGGCGCGGGGCGCGATCGTGGTGGTGCAGGAGGCGTTCGGCGTCAACCCGCACATCGAGGACGTCACGCGGCGCGCCGCGGCCGCGGGTTACCACGCAGTCGCGCCCGACTTCTTCCACCGCTCCGGGCCCGGCGCCGTCGTCGAGTACGGCCAGTTCGAACAGGTGATGAAGCACTTCCAGGCCCTCGGTGACGACGCGTCGATCCTCGCCGACGTCGACGTCGCGCTCGGTCATCTGCGCGCAGCCGGATTTGCCGACAGCAAGATCGGCGTCGTCGGTTTCTGTTTCGGCGGACGGGTGGCGTTCCTGGTCGCGCTCCGACGCGCGCTGGGTGCGTGCGTGGGCTTCTACGGCGGCGGCATCGTCACCGGTCGTATCCCCCAGTTCCCCTCACTCGTCGGCGAAGCGGCGGCGCTGCAATCGCCGTGGCTCGGGCTGTTCGGCGATCAGGACGCGGGGATCCCGGTCGACGATGTCGAACAACTCCGGGGCGCACTCGTTGCGGCCGACGTCGACACCGAGATCGTGCGCTACGCCGACGCGGGCCACGGATTCCACTGCGATCAGCGACCGGACTATCGAGCCGACGACGCGGCCGACGCGTGGCGACGGGCGCTCGACTGGTTCTCATCCCACCTGCATTGACGTAGGGTTGCGCCCGTGCTCCTGGCGCTCGCGTTCGTGCTGATCTGGGTCGGGCTCACCGTCATGTGGGTTGCGGCGATCGTGAGTGCGCTCCGGTATTCGGACGCCGCATTCGTCGCGGCCGGCCGCACGCGTGCACCGACGATCTTCCTGGTGGTCATCACGGGCTGGGTCGGCGCCGGGTACTACTGGATCGTCATCAAGCGTGAAGTCGCGCCGTACCGCAACGCCACTCCGCCGCCGCGGCTCCCCGGTTCCGGCGCGCCTGCCGCCTGACGCGCGCGCGACCGCTGCGTAGGCTGCGCCGGATGGCTCCGTCCGCCCGCTTGCGCGCCGCCCTCGCCGCGATCGACGAGGCGAACGCCGCCGATCCCACGCTTGTGACCGTGCGCGGGCGCACCGGACCGAAAGAGATCGTGCACGCGCAGCTCGTCACGGAATGGGTGCTGCGCCTCGAGCCGGACGCCGACGACGCGCTGCTGCTCGCGGCGCGCGGCCACCACTTCCGCCGCTGGACCGTGCCGCGTACGTCGTATCCCGCGGGCCGCGCCGGATATCTCCGTTGGCGCAAGGACTTGCACGCGCAGCACGCGCGCGAGCTCGGCGTGTTGCTCGGCGAGGCGGGCTACGACGACGCGACGATCGCTCGCGTGCAGGCGCTCGTCAGCAAGGACGGGCTCGCCCGCGCGGCCTCGACCGACGCCGTGCAGGTGCTCGAGAACGCGCTCTGCCTTGTGTTCCTCGAAACCCAGCTCGTCGACATCGCCGCCCGACTCGATCCCGAGAAGCTGCCGGGCGTGATCACGAAGACCGCGCACAAGATGAGTGCCGCGGGCCTCGCCGCGATTGCCGACGTGCCCCTCGGCGCCGGCGCCCGCCGCCTCCTCGACGAGGCGTTCGCACGCGATGTCGTGCAGCGCTACCTCACCGGCCTCGGCGCCGGAGACTGGGACGCGGTCGCGGCGTCGCTCGCACTCGAGGTCGAGCGCGTCGGCCCCTACGGCGACAACTTCCGCGGCGGTGCGGAGTACGCGGAGTTCCTGAAGACCACCATCTCCTCGCTGTCGGGTTACGAGCTGGTGGTCGTCGATCTCATCGCCGACGGCAACCGCGTGGCGGTCGAACTGAACGAAACCGTCGATGACGCGGGCTCGCGATTGCACACCGACGAGACGGTGGTGTTCGACGTACACGACGGCTTGATCACGCGGGTTGCCGTATACCTGCAGACATCCGACCGCCGACCGCCGGAGTCCGCATGACCGAACCAGTGTGCGAGCTCGATCTGACGCGCATGCGCCGCGATCGGATCGCGAAGCTCGACGCGGCGATGGACGCGGCGGAGGTCGATTCGCTGCTGCTGTGCGGGCAGCAGAACGTGGCGTACGCGACGGGGGCGCGTATGCCGGCCGCGGATCACGTGCGGGCGGCGTGGTGGCGGGCGGTTGCCGTGCTCGAGCGGGGCGCGCCCTGGCCGCACCTTTACACGGACTTTCCCGAAGGTGCGCCGCCGGAGTGGCCGGACGAATTTCTTCACCGCGCGATCGAGGTCGAGACGGCCTCGGGCGCAGCCGAGCTGGTCGCGCGGCTGGGCGAAGGGACACTGGCCATCGACGACGCACCGTTCCCGCTGTGGGACGCGTTGCGGACGCGAGCCGTCGTGGACGCGGGCGCCGTCACCGGCCCGGCGAAGTTGACGAAGACGCCGGACGAGCTCGAGTGCATCCGCCGGGTGCAGTCGATCAACGAGGAAGCCATGCGCATCGTGCGCACGTTGGCGGTGCCCGGCGCGCTGACAACCGAGCTGTCGGGCGCGTTCCTGCGCGCCGTTGCCGAGTTGGGCGCAACCGCGAACACCGTCGACCCCGTGTTCCAGGTGATGCCGGCCGCGGTCGCGGAGGGTCCGTTCAGTATCACCGGCGAGCCGGTGTTCCCGATCCCGACCGGCGCCGACGAGCTTCAACTCGGTGACGTGCTGTGGATCGATACGGGCATCAACCTGCACGGCTACGGGTCCGACTTCGGCTCGACCTGGATCATCGGGCGCGAGCCGAACCATCGGCAACGCGACCAGTTCGCGCGCTGGCGGACCTTCGTCGACCGCGCGCTCGCGCAGGTGAAGCCGGGCGCGACCGGAGCCGATCTCGTCGAGGCGGCCAAGCGCGACGACGGGCTGCGGCCGTGGCTGTCGTACTTCTATCTGGCCCACGGAATCGGTACCGACAGCGCGGAGATGCCGTTCGTGGGCACGACGCTCGGCCCGGAGTTCGACGCGTCGATCACGCTGGCGCCCGGGATGGTGCTCGTGTTCGAACCTGTGGTCTGGGACGACGGTCACGCCGGGCACCGCTCCGAGGAAATCGTCGCGGTGACCGCCGACGGATACGTGCGGTTGTCCGAACCGGCCGAGCTCGATGGAGCGGGATCGTGAGCCGGCTGGATGCGTGTCTCGGGATGATGGTGCGCGACGACATCGACGTGCTGATCCTCGGGCGGGAGGCGAATGCGCGCACCGTCTCGGACGCGTCGCGGTTGTGGCTCGCCGGCACCCGTGCGTTCGCCCCGGGATGCGTGGTCGTGCGGCGGAGCGCGGCGGTGCACGTGCTGGCCAACACCGATGCGGTCGTTCCCGAGGGTTTCCCCGTCGACCGGCTCTACGGCCTCACGTGGAATCCCGAGGAGTTGCTGGCATCGCTCACGGCCATCGAAGGTTTGGGTGAAGCGCGGCGCGTCGGAGTGGACGGGATGACACCACTCGCGCACGCGCTGCTCGCGCGCGCCATGCCCGGGGCCGAGTTCGTCGACGCGGGTCCGTTGTTCGCGGAGATGTGGAGCGGCCCCGATCCGGAGAACATCGACGGTGTCGGCCACGCCGCGATCGTCGCTCGGGACGGGCTCGAAGCAATGCGCGCCGCACTGGTTGCCGGCGCCACCCCGCACGAGCTGCGGGGTGTCTGCGCCGCGCAGTTCGCGTTCCTCGGCGCGACGACCCCCGCGTTCGAAGCCGTCGCCGCACCGTTCGACCCCGCGGCGTCGTCGTGGTTGCCGCCCGAGCGCGCCTTCGTCGACGGCGAACGCGTGACCTTGCGCGCGGGCGCGCTCCGCTATGGCTGGGAGGCCTCGCTCGCGCGGACCTACGTCGTCGGAACGCCCTCGGTCGAACAGCCGGCACCGGACGCCTGGGACGACCTCGTCGCCGCGTGCGTACCGGGCACGACGGCGGGGGCACTACGCGCGCGGGGAGCCGTCGTCCACGGCGCCGGCCGCGGAGTGGAACCCTGGGACGACGACCTCGTGCTGGTCGCCGACCTCATGCTCGCGATCGAACTGCGCGACGACCAGGGCCTCCGCCAAGACGTCCTTCGCATTACCGCAACGACGCCAACAGTCGTGACCTAACCCCACCGCGTTGGGAGCAAAACCGTCCCCCCGCACCCGTCCCACTCCCAACTGTTGGGAGGAAAAGCGGTCGCACGCACCACTCACGCTCCCAACAGTGGGCGTACATCACTCTTGGATTTGGGAGCGGCCGCGTTCGACGATCTTCATCCGGCGGGACTCGATGCTCGCGGGGTCGAAGCCGGGACCTTCCCACTCGCGACTCACGCGGGCTTCGATCGCCCAGCCCTCGTCGATCGTGGTTGCGGTGACTTCGTCGTAGGTGCGCAACATTCGCCGCACGCCCATCTGGTCGTTCGAGACGATGTCGGCCGCGAGCTTCCGGCAGTGCGACAAGAGGTCGTCGTGCGCGACAACCTCGTTGGCGAGTCCCCAGTCACACGCGGTCCGGGCGTCGATGTAGTTGCCGGTGAAGCTCATCTGCTTGGCGCGGGCGACGCCGATGCGCTGGGCGAGCAACACCGTCAGACCCCAACCGGGCATCACGCCGACGCGCGCGTGCGTGTCGGCGAACCGGGCGCGATCCGACGCGATGATGAAGTCGCAGTTGAGCGCGACCTCGAACCCACCCGTCACCGCGACCCCGTTGACGGCGCCGATGAGCGGCTTGACGTGCGGCGGGAGCGCCCCGCGGAACGAATCGCGACTCTCCGCGACGCCGCCGAAACTCTCCCCCTGCTGCACCTCGCCCGAACCGAACTCCTTGAGGTCGACTCCGGCCGAGAACGCGGGATCGGCACCGGTCAGGATCATCACGTCGACGTCGTCATCCGCGTCGCACCGCGTGATCGCCTTCGGCAGTGCGCGGCGCACGGCACTGTTCAACGCGTTGCGCTGGTCGGGGCGGTTGATCGTGATGACCGCGACCCGATCCGCGATGTCGACGAGAACGACGTCGCTCATGATGCGCTCCGGTAGTCGAACGCCACTTTGATCGCACCCGAGTCGTCCTGCGTGGCGAGCACGGTGAACGCGTCGCGCCAACTCTCGAGCGGGAACGTGTGGGTCAGCATGCCGGTGAGATCGATCCGGCCGGACGACACGAGGTCGAGGTAGTGCTCGAT
>Ga0075026_100000761_pt1 | contig 13389 bp, 11 predicted proteins | sample Str012_2_FD_71392 | JGI IMG/M metagenome (GOLD analysis project Ga0075026, IMG submission 71392) | Freshwater sediment microbial communities in response to fracking from Pennsylvania, USA - Straight Creek_MetaG_SC_2012 | ecosystem: Environmental > Aquatic > Freshwater > Creek > Sediment...
TGCAAAAGGGGAACCTTACCCGATCAACAAAAGAAAAGAAGCTAATTCGGCCGGCTCCATGAGCACCACCTTAGAAGATTTCACAAAATTCTATTCAGGTTTCATGAATGGCAAAAGTCTCTCAAAGAAAAGTTTTGAAGAGATGACAACCTTACAGGTCAGGATCCGATCCAGGGCACAATTTGGTCCGTTCTCAAGAATTGACAGTACAGACAATGATGCTATTCAATTGGGATATGGTTTGGGTGTTGGAGTTTTCAGTACGCCCTATGGAAGGGCATTTTTTAAAGAGGGCCATGATGATGGTTGGGGACACTATACTATTGGCTTCCCCGAAAAAAAGATCGCCATTGTAATCATGACGAATAGTGACAATGGAGAAAGTGTTTTTAAAGAATTGCTGGCTTACGCTATTGGTGATGTGTTTACGCCCTGGCGTTGGGAGAACTATATTCCATATGAGCAGAGGAATTGAGTTTAGTACCATGAAAACTTATAAAATGTCCAAAACTATCTTCGCGATAACGTTTCTTGCTTTTTATCACCTGGCAAACAGCCAATCCGCCAATCCGCCTACAAATTTGCGGACAGCATCCGAAAAGAATATCATATCCCGGAACTTGGCTATGCAGTAGTTTCCTCAACACAGATTCTGGAGATGCAGATCACAGGCATAAAAAAAATAAACACATTCCGTGCAGCAGAACCCGATGACAGGTTTAGAATAGGTTCCAATACCAAAGCCATCACAGGCTTTATCGCAGCACAATTAGTTAATCAGAAGAAAATAAACTGGGATACAAAGTTCTTTGATTTATTTCCCGAACTGAAAACAAAAAGCAATCCTGCCTATTATGAGCTGACACTTTTAAATCTTCTGATTTTCCGAACTAAACTATTCCCCTATACCTATACTTACGATGTGCCCACGAAAAGTCAGTTCTCCGGGAATGAAGATGAACAACGTCACCAATTTGCTGCCTGGTTTTTTCAGCAGGATCCGGTTACAGGAGAAGATAGTATTCATTTTTCAAACCTGGGATATGTGGCTGCGGGGTTGATGCTTGAGAAAGTTTCCCGTAAATCTTACAAGGAACTCGTAAAAGAATTAGGAAATAGCCTGGGCATTGATTTCGGTTTTGGAGCACCCAATGCCACTGATACATTGCAACCCTGGGGCCATGATGATGAATTGAATCCCGAACCTCCAGGCGATAATTACAAATTGAATTGGTTGCTTCCTGCCGGAAATATTAATGTGAGTCTGCCAGGGTATGTTAAATTCATACAGCTCCAATTGCAAGGTTTACGAGGACAATCACAAGTACTGACAATGCAAGCATTCAACTTCCTTCATTTCGGTCTTTCAAAATTCGCAGTTGGGTGGTTTTGGTCAACCGATAAAGATCATCAATCCTATTCTTATAACGTCGGCAATCCTGGAACATTTCTGACAAAAGTTTTTATATTCAATGACAGCGAAAGGGCCTTCGTTTTCTTTTCTAATGCGCAAACGGATGATGCAGAAAAAGGCATCGATATATTATATGAAGAACTGAAGAGAAGATACAAAAACTAGTTACTATATAGAAAAGACCCTCTGTTTAGGAGGGCCTTTTCTATTGATGACTGGTTCTTCCAGGCGCTTTATTTTTTTGGCTTCAGCTTGTCTTTAAAAACTTTCTCAAATTTTTCCACTTTGGGCCGAATCACGAAACTGCAATAAGGTGCAGATCCATTGAGTCTGTAATAATCCTGGTGGTAATTTTCTGCGGGATAAAAAACGTTAAAGGGAGTGATCTCTGTTACTATAGGTCTATTATAAGCGCCACTTTTATCGAGTTCGGCTTTGTAATGTTCTGCTTTTTGTTTTTGTTCGGCGTTATGATAAAAAATCGCGCTGCGGTATTGGGTGCCTTCATCGGCTCCCTGGCGGTTCAAACTGGTAGGGTCATGCGCTTCCCAAAATACTTCCAGCAGTTCGTCAAAGGTGATCACTTTGGGGTCGTAAATGATTTGCAGACATTCTGCATGGCCCGTAGCACCCGTGCTCACTTCTTCATAAGTTGGCTTAATGACGGTACCTCCCGAATAGCCAGAAGTGGCCTTTAATACGCCCTTTAATTCCTGGAAAATTGCTTCAGTGCACCAAAAACAACCAGTGGCGAAAGTAGCAGTGTCGGTCTTGATACCGGCCGGAATTGCTGTTTCGCTCATACTATGCTCAATAGGTTTTGAGGATGACTCTGTGCAGGCCCCTACAAGCATCGCCAGCGGGGTGATCAGTGAAAAAATGCCCATAATTTTCATCTTTGTTGTATTTGAAAAATCTAACTTCTGCAAGCTAACTAGAGACTCCCATTCTTTTTGCAAGCTATATGACAATCCGGGGGCTTTAGTTGTTTGTTAACAATACCCTTTTTGTCCCGAAGTCTTCTGTTTTGTCTAAGTCCAACAATTAATGTGTCACTATGTGAACCCTATGTGCCCTATGTCCTATGTGGTTCAAAAAAGCAGAGCGTGCAGCCCGCCCGACTTTTTTGAACCACATAGGACATAGGGTTCACATAGGAATAATTTTAAGGCAACACCGTTGAATTTACGTAATTCAGTTGGCATCGGATGTTCTGGGGCGCCTCGCCATCCCACAAATGTTAAAAATTCAATTCCTTTACCTTTGCATCTCTAAAATAGAATTCCCCAAGCGGCAGCATTATGAAATATTTCCCGGATTCGGCATTGGTTCAATTAGAGTTTGACAAAGTAAAGGCGCTGCTGGTAGAGAAGTGCAAAACAGATTATGCCAAGACCAAAGCAGAAGAGCTCCGCATACATACCCATCGCCAGTATATTGAAATTGAGCTGCAGCAAACCTATGAGTTCAAACTCCTGGTGCAACAAGGCCAGTACTTTCCCAATGACTATATATTGAATCTTTCCAAGGAACTCAAATTGCTGGGTATTCCGGGCGCCGTGCTTTCCGGTGAACAGTTTATACAAATCCGTAAACTCGCAGAAAGCATGCAAAAAATCTTTCGCTGGTTTGACAATGAAAGAAAATTGGCTTATCCCGGCCTCGCCCGATTAATCGCTGAGACACACTACGAAAAACAAATACTGGTATGTATAGATGAAGTGCTCGATGAAGGCGGACAGGTCAGGGACCAGGCTTCCAAAGAACTGGCTGACATCCGGATGAACCTGTTTCGCAAACGAAATGAATTGCGCAAAGTATTTGACAGGGTCATTTCCAAACTGGGCAAATCTGGTTATGTGGCCGATATAGAAGAAGGATTTCTGAATGGAAGAAGGGTAGTGGCCATTTTTGCGGAACATAAAAGGCAGGTTAAAGGTATCCTCCATGGAGAAAGTGATACTCGAAAAACATCTTTTGTAGAACCAGAAGAAACGATTGAACTCAATAACGAAGTTTTCTCTTTAGAGTACGAAGAAAACCGGGAAGTGTACCGTATCCTACGGGAGCTTACGTCAAAACTTTCCGTACACGCATACCTGTTACAAGTGTACCATGATATTCTCGGTGAATATGATTTTATACATGCGAAGGCAAGATTTGCAGTTGATATCAATGGGAACTATCCGCAGTTGCACGAGCGTTCTCATATTCACCTAATACAGGCATATCATCCCCTATTATACCTTTACAACCTGAAAAACCAGAAGCCGACGATTCCAACCCAAATCGAATTGACGGAGAAGAACCGCATATTGGTTATATCGGGTCCTAATGCGGGTGGAAAGACAGTTACTCTAAAAACAATCGGACTGCTCCAGTTGATGGTACAAAGCGGGTTGTTGATTCCTGTACATCCCGATTCTCAACTGGGTATATTCAAACAGATCATGATCCATATCGGGGATACGCAGAGCCTGGAATTCGAATTGAGTACTTATAGTTCGCACCTGAAGAACATGAAATACCTCATGGAGAATGCGAATGGAAAGACATTGTTCTTCATCGATGAATTGGGAAGTGGTAGTGATCCCAATCTCGGGGGCGCCTTTGCAGAAGTGATACTGGAAGAATTGGTTAGAAAGCATGCGTTCGGAATTGTTACAACCCATTATTTGAATTTAAAAGTGATGGCCAATAAAACGCCTGGCATTATCAATGGTGCGATGACCTTCGACGAAAAAAACCTTCAACCGCTTTTCAAATTGGTCATTGGAAAACCCGGGAGCTCCTATACATTTTCTATTGCTGAGAGAATTGGCCTGGACCCACGATTAATTAGTCGCGCTAGAAGCCTCGTCGATGAGGAACACTTCAGACTCGACAAATTACTTAACCGCGCCGAGCAGGATCAGCGCCAGGTTGAACAGAAAGAAAAGGAACTTCACAAGCTCATCAAAGAAAATGAACGATTAAAAAAAGAAACGGAAATACTTATTCATAAGGAGAAACACCAGCAACAGGTTGAACTATTGAAACACCAAAACCGGATCACTGAAGAAAGGTTGATCTATCTGAAAGAAATGGAGCGAAAGCTCAAGCAAATCATTTTCGATTGGAGGAAAGCGGACAATAAGCATGAAGTCATCCAGCAGATGCAGGCACTACTTTTTAAACAAAAAGAAAAGCAGGTAAATGAAAAAGTAAAAAAGAAATTCGATACCAAATATGTTGAGATCGGCGGTGATATCCTTCCGGGTCAAAAGGTCATGATGAAAAAAAATCACCAGGTTGGTGTGGTAAAGGAACTGCGTGGCAAAAAGGCCGTCGTACAAATAGGATTGATTCCTATCACTGTTTTACTCAACGATCTGATTGTAGTGCAGGACAAACCCGAGGAGCAGAGTGTCAATCAATCGTGATAGAACTTGAAGTGCAAAACTATTTTTAGAACCTCGTGGTCCCTACGTGAAACCTATGTGCCCTATGTCCTATGTGGTTCAAAAATCCGGACGATCTGTCCACTCCGCTTTTTGAACCACATAGGACATAGGGCACATAGGTTTCACATAGGGGTTGGTGTCAGTGATCGCTATGATTTTTAAAGGGCCTGTGTCTACTTTAAGCTAAGATTTTTTAATGGAAACATCATCGCCCCGATGATTCCATTAAATGCATCCATTATTAAAAGAAATAGTTGAGCAAACTATGCTATTCGCAGAGTTGCAAAGTCTCCGTTCCCTTCGTACTAAATTGAATGAGTTTTACTTTGTTTGAAGTATTGTAGTGTAATACCAGTGTTCCATACGACATCTGGTAAGCATCCCAGTTAGCATCCTTCAACGAAGGGTTGCCCAGCCATTTGAATAGCGTATTGCGTGCAGCTCCCATAATGGGGATGCTGAGTTTACCCTGGAACTTTTCCCCAATCTCTATATAATCTCTTTGGGTGTAGAAGTAAATGTCCTTGTCTTTGAAGTACACTCCGCCGCCACACTTCGCGCTGGATCCTTCTTCATCACTACTGGTAAAACAGGGTAATTTTTCTTTCAGTTCCGGAATAGGAATATCTGGTTTCATTCCATTTACTTTTCCGTCGAGCAGATCCACTACAATGGTGGCGCAGGTTGCTTTTACTTTGAGTTGAGCCATACTGAAACAGGCCAATGACAGGCATAGGGCGGATAGGGCGATTTTTTTCATACAGTTGCGTTTAGATGAGTATTAGGATACCTCCTCTCCATGCAAATTCCTTGCTAGAAAATTATCTTTGTTGAATGCTGTTAATCAGTTAATTATAGGATATCTGGTTTGACAGCCTGTAAATCTAAGTGAATTTCACGCAAAGGCGCGGAGGAGCGCGTAGGCGCAGAGGAGAGATAATGTATGATTGTTTTTTTTGAGTATTCGGAAACAGCTTTTCGTAATTTCACGGCAATTCAACTTGTATGAAACAATATATTATTCAATTCAGCTTCGAAGGCAAAATCTATAGCGCAGACGTTACCGAAATAGATGGCCTGGATGACGTACAATATGCTGTCAGTCCAAAGGACGAACAACTTGCCGAACGTTTTCACGCAAATGTTTTTGAAAAGTATAAACAAGATAATACCTGGCACTACGACTTTCCAAGTGCTGCTAACGGTGAGGAATATATGCAGGCGGTGGAGGCGGGATTGAAATTAGTTAACAGTTGACGGAAGGTTGGTGTTGATTGGTTGGTTTATTGCTTATATATCCTGTCAACTGTCAACTGTCCACCGTCAACTTTATTTCATACATTCGGCAACACAAAGGCTGGTTGCCATTATGACGATCCTCATTGTTTTATTTTGCATTCTCGTGTTGGTGCTGCTCATCACCTGGGCAAAACTGAATGCATTCCTGGCTTTGCTATTAGTCTCAATTCTCGCCGGACTTTTACTCGGCATTCCCCTTGCACATATTACCCAATCGCTTCAGAAAGGTATTGGCGATACCCTGGGTTCGCTGGTGATCATCATCGCCCTCGGCGCGATGTTGGGTAAATTAGTAGCCGATACTGGTGCCGCACAAAATATATCATCCTTCATGATGCGTGTGTTTGGCCGAAAATATATTCGATGGGGGATGATGGTGACGGGATTCATTGTTGGTATTCCTCTTTTTTACAATGTTGCCTTTGTACTGATGATCCCGCTGATTTTTACGGTCGTTTACCAATATAAATTGCCGGCTGTATATATTGGATTACCGATGTTGGCTTCTCTTTCCGTAACACATGGCTTCCTTCCTCCTCATCCATCACCAGTTGCACTGATTGCGCAGTTCCACGCCAATATGGGATTAACGTTGCTATACGGAATGATCCTGGCGATTCCTGCTGTTATTCTCGCTGGACTAGTCTACTCGCGTACGTTGAAAGGTATTACATCCATGCCACTCCAGATATTCAGTAACAAAACCACGGGTGATCATGCCCAGCCTGGTGTTGTGAACAGTTTTTTTTCAGCCCTCCTTCCGGTTGTACTACTCATCGTTACAAGCCTGGCTTCGATCAGCATCAGTCGTCAATCCGTTTCGGGTGATATCGTTGCATTCATCGCAGATCCATCGATAGTCATGATCATTGCCCTGCTAACGGCAACCTATACACTCGGTATTCATCTTGGCAGAAGCATGAAGCAGGTAATGAACATTTTCGTCGAAGCCATAAAAGATGTTTCAATGATCCTGCTCATTATTGCGGGTTCCGGTGCGCTGAAACAAGTACTTGCCGACAGCGGAGTAAGTAAACAGATCGCAGAAGTACTTCAGGGATGGCAACTTCATCCTCTGGTGTTAGCCTGGCTGATCGCTGCCATTATCCGCGTATGCCTGGGATCTGCTACCATCGCTGGTTTGACGGCTGCAGGGATCGTAGCCCCTATGATGGTATCTATTCATGTGAATCCCAGTCTGATGGTATTGTCTATCGGAGCCGGAAGCCTTTTGTTTTCACATGTCAATGACGCAGGATTCTGGCTGTTTAAAGAATATTTTAACCTCAGTATTAAGGACACGATCCGGTCCTGGTCAGTAATGGAAACTATCGTTTCGGTGGTGGGATTGATCGGGGTGTTGATATTAAATTTGTTCATCTAAAAACCAAATATGTCTGCGGAAGAAAATTTTTTAAACCTCGGTCTTACTTTACCTCCGGCACCGACACCGGCGGGAGTATATAAACCCTGTCTCATCGACGGAAAGCATTTATTTGTTTCCGGGCATGGTCCTGTCAAAAACGATAAAACATTGATGATTGGCCGCGTGGGAAGCGAAGTGGATAAGGAGCAGGGAAAACTGGCAGCAAGGCAGGTTGGACTGACCATCTTATCTTCCATCAAAGCAGAGATTGGCAGTCTCGACAAAATAAAGCGTGTGATCAAGGTGCTCGGTATGGTGAATGCGGTGCCTGATTTCGAGTTTCATCCTTATGTCATCAATGGATGCAGTGAATTGTTTGCGCAGATCTGGGGTAGCGACCATGGTGTAGGTGTCCGGAGTGCTGTGGGTATGGGATCACTGCCTAACAATATCTCTGTTGAAATTGAAGTATTGTTTGAATTACACTGAACATGAAAAAAGAAGAAATTAATTGGTATCCCATTAGCGATACCGACCTGGTTGACTCCCCCGCATTACTAATTTATCCGGAACGGGTAAATAGAAATATCCAGACTGCGATTGATATGATTGTGGATGTGGCGCGATTGCGCCCTCATATAAAAACGAATAAATCAGCGGAAGTTTCCCGACTCATGCTGAAAGCCGGCATCAAAAAATTCAAATGCGCAACGATTGCCGAGGCGGAAATGCTGGGCAGCTGCGGAGCGCCGGATGTATTATTAGCTTATCAACCCGTTGGACCGAAATGCGCGCGCTTTGTGTCTTTGATCGAAAAATTCCCGTCTACTGTTTATTCCTGTCTCGTAGATCATCCGGAAGCGGCGAAACAAATGAGCGTAGTATTTTCAGCAAAAGGTTTGAAAGTGCCAGTTTACCTCGATCTTAACCTGGGCCAAAATAGAACAGGCATTTTGCCAGACGAACATGCACTGGATCTTTGGATGGTCTGCGCTGCGTTACCAGGAATAAAACCCGTTGGTCTGCATGGCTATGACGGTCATATCCGTGACCTGGATTGGAATACCCGCAAAATTAATTGTGACAAGGCTTTTGAAAGTATCGCGTTGCTGGCAAAAATTATTGCCGAGAAAGGTTTTACGAAACCTGTTATCGTTGCGGGAGGTTCTCCAACTTATTCTATTCACTGCAAAAGGAAAAATATCGAATGCAGTCCGGGTACTTTTGTTTACTGGGACAAAGGCTACCTGGATCTTTGTCCGGAGCAGGATTTCATTCCGGCAGCACTGGTGATGACGCGCATTGTATCGTTTCCCGACAGCACCAAAATATGTATCGACCTCGGTCATAAATCCATTGGAGCTGAAAATGATTTAGCAAGAAGGGTATTTTTTCTGAATGCTCCGGAATTAAAACCCATCGGTCAGAGTGAGGAACACCTGGTGTTGGAAGCAGGAGCGGGGCATCCTTATCAAATTGGGGATGTGTTGTATGGATTGCCCTATCATATTTGTCCTACCGTCGCACTCTACGAAAGAGCTATTGTAATTGAGGAAGGAATACCATCAGGTGAGTGGAGAAATATTTCACGGGATAGAAAAATCAGCATTTAATTGGAAATGCTAGGTTTCATCCGCCACGGCGGACAAAGGAGGCGCAAAAGCGCAAAGAAGAGGTTTCCTTTGCGCCTTCGCGCCTCCTTTGCGTCTTTGCGTGAAACCTAGTAGCTAAAAAAAATATATCAACCCACCATGTTCACCATCGACGCACACCTTGACCTGAGCATGAATGCCATGGAATGGAACCGCGACTTACGGAAATCTATAATCGAAATTCGTGGTCGCGAGAAGGGCATGACCGACAAACCCGATCGCGAAAAAGCCACTGTGTCATTACCCGAACTTAGGAAGGGCGGTATCGGCCTCGTAGTAGCCACCCAGTTGGGAAGGTATGTAGCACCCGAAAATCCCTTGAAAGGATGGCACTCCCCCGAGCAGGCCTGGGCTCAAACACAGGCCCAGCTTACCTGGTATAGAACGATGGAGGATACAGGAGAAATGATTCAGATCACAGACCTGAAGGAACTGGAAGCCCATATAGCATTGTGGAACGATGGAAAACCCAATGATAAAAAACCCATCGGATATATCCTGAGTTTGGAAGGAGCCGATTCATTCATCACCGTCAGGAACGTCGAGATTGCCTACCGGTGTGGCCTACGCGCAGTGGGCCCTGCACATTATGGTCCCGGGCGCTATGCCAATGGAACCGATGCTGTCGGTAAAATGAATCAGCAGGGCCTCGATCTGTTGAAAAAAATGGAAGAACTGAATATCATCCTCGATGCCACGCATCTTTGTGATGATGCTTTCTGGCAGGCACTAGATTATTTTAATGGAGCTGTTTGGGCCAGTCATAATAACTGTCGAACACTCGTTAACCACAACCGACAATATAGCGACGAGCAGATCAAGGCACTTATAGATCGGGGCGCTGTGATCGGTGCAGCCATGGATGCCTGGATGATTGTACCGGGGTGGGTAAGAGGACAATCTACTCCACAGAATACAAACTGCAATCTCGAAAAACTCATCGATCATATGGATCATATCTGCCAGATCGCAGGTAACGCATTGCATATCGGTATTGGCTCCGACCTCGATGGGGCATTTGGAAAAGAACAATGTCCATATGATATCGAAACCATCGCGGATATAAGTAAGATGGAAGGATTGCTGGCTAAGAGAGGTTATTCTGGTTTCGATATATCAAATGTGATGCACGGAAATTGGCTCCGGTTTCTCCGAAAAAACTGGGGTTAGCTTTGCCTCTGCTTTGTTTTACGCAAAGACGCAAAGGAAGCGCCAAGTCGCAAAGAAGAGGCTATCCTTGGCGTCTTTGCGTGAAACAAAGCAGAGCACCAGAATCCAATTTTGGGACTGTATTTGGCACAATTCTTTCATAAGATATTATGCCAAATTCAATCCCTATGAAGCTAGCCTCCGTCCGTATTCACAGTATTTTAATTCCTGTTTTTCTATCCATCATTTTCATTTTTTCTGCCTGTAAAAAACAAGCGGTCGACAAGGGCACACCTGGTGAAACAAACAATCCACCTTCGGCTCCTGCAGGCAATTCCTGTTCGGCTACGCTTGCAGATGCAGAAAACATACAGATTTTTCCGGCAGACAATCCATGGAACCTGGATATTTCCAATGCACCTTTAGATCCTGCCAGTAGCCAGATCATTGCTATCATCGGAAGCTCTCCGTTGCATCCGGATTTTGGTTCAGGCCTTTGGAGTGGCGCGCCTATTGGAATTCCTTATGTAGTGGTTTGTGGAAGTCAGGCTAAAATCGAAATTAATTTCAGGGCCAATAGTTACGATAATAATTATGGCGATGAAAGTGATCCGGGACCTTACCCGATTCCATTGACGGCGCCTGTTGAAGGAAATACTACCGGGGATGCGCATGTAATTGCTGTCGACAAAGACAACGGCATATTGTATGAATTATACAATGCCAGTGTGGATGGTGATCATTGGGGTGCTTCTTCCGGTGCTGTGTTCGATCTAAAATCAAATGCATTGAGAACAGAGGGTTGGACTTCCGCCGACGCTGCGGGATTACCGATTTTCCCCGGCCTCGTTCGTTATGAAGAAGTAAACAAAGGTGTGATCGATCATGCAATTCGTTTCACGCTGAGCAAAGCTAATGTAAAACCAGCCTATATCGCTCCTGCACGTCATAAAGTAAATAGCACTGGCGGACCATATTCTCTTCCCTTTGGTGCGAAGATCCGTTTGAAAAGCAATTATGATATCACAGGATTTTCGAAAGAAGTCCAGGTGATATTAGTAGCCATGAAAAAATATGGACTGATCCTCGCAGATATAGGCAGCAATATGTATATCAGCGGCGCACCGGATGAGCGATGGGATAATAATGCGTTGCACCAACTCGGGACGATCAAGGCTTCCGATTTTGAAGTTGTCAAGATTAATTAGCAACTAGGTTTCACGCAAAGACGCAAAGAAAAAGTATCTCTTTGCGCCTTTGCGTCTTCTTTGCGTCTTTGCGTGAAACAATGGATTACATACTCGCGTGTAAATAATCTTTTAGCTGCGAAATCGTCTCCTGTTGTGTGAGAATAGTTTCTTTAACCAGGTCATTGATAGATACAATCCCGCATAATTTATCATGTTCGAATACCGGCAGGTATCGGATATTTCGATCCGACATTAACTGCATGCAATATTCAATGGTATCTGAGGGATTCACTCTTGGAAGTTCATCCGACATAATTTCGGAAACGATGGTTTCGGTAGAAGATTTTCCTTTAAGGATCACTTTACGGGCATAGTCTCTTTCTGTCATCAGGCCAAGATATTCATCGCCACGCATCACCATCACGGATCCGATATTCTGATCCGCCATGATAATTAAAGCTTCCAATACAGTAAGATCAGGTGCGACGGACGTAATTTTTCTGCCCTTATGGTAGAAAATGTCGGATACTTTTTTCATACAGGAGTATTTTGTAAACAATCGTTAAGAGAAAGATACGGAATTTACCACCAAAATCAAACAAAATGCCCTCCTGGAACCCGGGCTGACTGTGAATGTGCAAAACTCAGGCCCTGGTGTGACCTGGAGATCAGAAGAAAACGGCCAGTTTGAGCCGAACGAAGAAAGGAGTGCCAGGAGTAAAATTCAGCTCGGTGACCGGAGCGGATTCTCCCTTTAACCTGGATTTTGTGGCGAACTGTGCTTCATTCCATTTTGTGTTGAAGATATTTTCAAAGGCCAGTCCAATTTCATATTTGGGTTGGGTATAATTCAAAGAGGCATCTGTAACAAAATATCCTTTAGCAACAATTGTATTGTCTTTGTTGGCGGGCCTGTTCTTCATATAACGGTAACTGATACCGCCATTGAATCCACGGAAAGCTTTGTAAAACAGGCCGCCGGTACTTGTAGCTACCGGCGCTAAGGGAATGCGGTTTTCTTCTTTAATAACATTCAGTGCGCGCGCATTCGTAATATTGAGATTGATGTTGGCAAATAAGTGAGCGGTAAATTGATAGCGTGCGATGATATCAATTCCTTCCCGCCGTGTTTTTCCACTGGGCTCAATATTACCGTCATCTCCAACATATACAAATTCCTGTTGCAGGTACAAGTACCATGCAGCTACGTTTAAGAAAAGTCTGTTATTGGGTTTATAAATAAATCCGAGATCCGCACCATAAGCAGCCGGCAATATTTCCTGTCCCTGGTTGGCCACGACAACCCTCGTGTCGTTAGAATGAAATCCTTTTCCTGTTTTTACATACAGCTGAAGTCTTGGATTCACCGTGTATTGAATATTCAATTTAGGGCTCAGGATCGATTTCCCCTGTGAAGGCAGGTTAGCCGCGAGTTTATCGTCATATTCAAAATGCAGATAGTCAAATCGGAGTCCTGCATCAATCAGCCAATTTCCAAAAGATGCCTGTTCTTCTATATAACCAAAGGCGTTTCCTTCTTTGATCCTGCCGAGTTTATCATAATTAAGAAACAAGCGTTTTTCAACGTGCGCCAATTTACTGCTGTCAGTAGCATCATAACGGAATCCCGCTCCGTATGTGGAACTCAGCGTCCAATCTTTAAAAATACTTTTGTAATAATATCTAGAAATATATCCCATGAGGTTCCGGCTCTCCGCCTGGTTGATCTCATCTCCATGCATTGAATCCTCCAAATAGAAAGTAAAATTGGAATAGAGATTAAAAACATAATGTGAGAAATAGGCCTGGTTCTCCCAAATACTCCCATTTGAAAAACGATGTGCAATATTTATATTGGCATTTGCCCTGGTGGTAT
>Ga0075026_100000762_pt1 | contig 13389 bp, 13 predicted proteins | sample Str012_2_FD_71392 | JGI IMG/M metagenome (GOLD analysis project Ga0075026, IMG submission 71392) | Freshwater sediment microbial communities in response to fracking from Pennsylvania, USA - Straight Creek_MetaG_SC_2012 | ecosystem: Environmental > Aquatic > Freshwater > Creek > Sediment...
GCACCGACTCGGGCGAGCCGTACTTCATGCCCAGCAGCGTGATGGTCGAACCCAGGCCCAGGAAACCCATGCCATGGCGGCGCTTGCGCATGATCTCGTCGCGCTGCGGCGCCAGCGGCAGGCCGTTGATCTCGACCACGTTGTCGAGCGCGCGCGTGAACACGCGCACCACTTCGCGATATTCATCCCAGTCGAAGCGTGCTTGCGGCGTGAACGGATCGCGCACGAAACGCGTGAGATTCACCGAGCCGAGCAGGCAGGAACCATAGGGCGGGAGCGGCTGTTCGCCACACGGGTTGGTGGCGCGAATGTTCTCGCACCACCAGTTGTTGTTCATCTCATTAACTCGATCGATCAGGATGAAGCCCGGCTCGGCAAAATCGTAGGTCGAGGACATGATCACGTCCCACATGCGCCGCGCCGGCACCTTCTTGTATACGCGGCAGGCGACCAGCCCCTCCTCGTTGACGACCATGCCCTCGTGCACCGGCCACTCACGCCACACGAACTGCTCGGCGTCGCTCAGATCGAGTTTTTCGGCATCGCTCTCGCGCTGGCTGACCGGAAACGCCAGCCGCCAGTCACGGTCTTCCTTCACCGCCTGCATGAACTCATCGGTGATCAGCAACGACAGATTGAACTGCCGCAGTCGCCCGGCCTCGCGCTTGGCGCGGATGAAATCCATGGCATCGGGATGGCCGACATCGAAGGTGCCCATCTGGGCGCCGCGCCGTCCGCCGGCCGAAGACACCGTAAAGCACATCTTGTCGTAGATATCCATGAACGACAGCGGCCCGGAGGTGTAGGCGCCGGCGCCCGACACGTAGGCGCCGCGCGGCCGCAGCGTCGAGAATTCATAGCCGATGCCGCAGCCGGCCTTCAGCGTCAAACCGGCCTCGTGCACCTTGCCGAGGATGTCATCCATCGAGTCGCGGATGGTGCCCGAGACCGTGCAGTTGATCGTCGAGGTGGCCGGCTTGTGCTCGAGCGCGCCGGCGTTGCTGGTGACGCGTCCAGCGGGAATCGCGCCTTTGCGCAAGGCCCACAAAAAACGCTCATTCCAGTGCTCGCGCAGGTCAGGGCGTTCGACATCGGCCAGTGCCTGCGCCACCCGCTTGAAGGTGTCATCCATCGAACCATCGATGGGCGTGCCATCCTTGGCGGTGAGCCGGTACTTCTTGTCCCAGATGTCGAGCGAGGCCTCCTGGAAGGAGATGGAATTGATGTCTTTGTGTTCTAGTTTGACCACGGAATTCATCTCAGAGAGCGCTCCCTTGTCTGCGTCCATCGCGAAACTGCCGAAAACGGACCGGCCGCCCGGAGTTCGCCAATGCCCCCGACACCACAAGATCTAGTTACCGGAAAGCAGCGAGACTAATGAGCGCGCGGGGCGCGGTCAAGATTGTGCAAGCAGTGAGTCGTGGATATTTTTATTCGAGAAAACAGATAGTTATGAAATTGTAGGCCACGCTTGGCCACTAAAATTTCGCCAAATACCAGGCTGCGCCACCGCTGGCACCGAATCAATAGGTAGTACTGGCAGGTAGCGGCTGCCCGGCGCACAGGCGCCGCACATCCGCTGCACAGCTTGTCCACAAGCACAGCTCTTGCATCGGCGACTTGAAAGCGGCGCCCCCGGCCGCACATCTGTTCCATCGCCGCAGCGTGCGGCTCATCAGCATCGCAGAGGAACCGCCATGACTACCTTGCTCTATGAACCCTGGACATTGTTGAACCGGCTGCAGAGCGATATCGCCTGGACGCCGGCGGTCGACGTACACGAGGAGCCCGAGCGCTATACGGTGCGCGCGGACCTGCCGGGTGTCGACGCCAAGGACATCCATGTCACGGCCGACAACGGCCTGCTGACCATACGCGGCGAGCGCCGCATCGAGAAGCGCGAGGACCACAAGGGCTTCGAGCGGCTCGAGCGCGTCGACGGTGCCTTCCTGCGCCGCTTCACGCTCCCGGCCAAGGTGCGTACCGACGAGATCAAGGCCCGCCACAACAATGGCGTGCTCGAGATTGAAATTCCGAAGCTGCCGCTTCCGGAAGTGCGTCGGGTCGAAGTGCAGGTGAACTGAAGCTACTGCGGCTGGCGGGCGCACAGCGCCCGCCGGCCCGCAGCCGGCCCGCGCGCCAGCAAGCGCACCGCAGCGTAATAGGCGCCGAACTCACCATTGTGCTGCGCCAGCAGCCGCTCGAAGCCCGGCACGCAGTGGTAGTACGTGGCGACCGAGGCCAGATGCGCGTTGTTGAGCCCGGCATCGATCCAGGCATCGTAGCCGCTGCGCAGCCCCTGTGACTGAGTGTACGCGCGCACCGCGGCGCTGGTCGCGGCCAGCAGCTGCTGCTTGCGCGCGCGCATCGGCCCGGCATCGAGCCGCTGTGCATACAGGGCCGCGAGTTGCGCGCGGCCTGAGCTTAAGCGCGCCACGATCTCGGCCTGCTGCTGCTGGCGCAGCTGGTACGTGGCCAGCTCGCCGCGGCCATCATGCGCTGTCAGCCAGCGCTCGACGCCGGCGCGCTCGACGCTCATCGCAAACGATTCATTGAATTCGGTATCGTTCTTCACATAGACCAGCTGGTGCGCGAGTTCGTGAAAGATCGTGCCGACCAGCTCCAGATCCCCATAGCGCAGCATGGTGTCGAGCACCGGATCGGCAAACCTGCCGAGCGTGGAATAGGCGCTGACGCCAGCCACCAGTGTGTCGTTGCCGCGCGCCGCGAGCTTGGCGGCAAAGCGCTGCGCATTGGCCTCGCGAAAATAACCGCGATAGGCGATACAGCCGGTGATCGGAAAACACCAGTGCAGCGGCTCGCTGGCGAACTCCGGGGCTGCGACCACGTTCCAGACCACATAGGGCCGGCCCAGCGCGCTGTAGCTGCGATAGCTCCGGTTGTCTGGCAGCAGCAGTTCGCGCGTGGCGAAGTCGCGCGCCTCGCGCACCAGTTCCAGGCGGCGCTTCAGCGCCGCATCGGTTGTGGGCGCGGCGATCAGCCGGCTGATCGGCGCTCGCGCACGCAGCAGCTGCCACTGCCCGTGCGCCGCCTGCAGCAGGTAGCCGGCGCTGCATCCCGACAGACTCCAGACACTCATCAGTATCAACGCCCCGCGGTAGCTGCGAAAGTTGCGAGGACCGGCTTCAGTTACCATGTGCGCATGCAAGTCTACCTCGTGGGTGGCGCGGTCCGTGATGAACTGCTGGGCCGCAGCGTGCAGGAGCGCGACTGGGTGGTGGTCGGCGCTACGCCCGAGGAACTGCTGCGGCAGGGCTACCGTGCCGCGGGTCGCGACTTCCCGGTGTTCCTGCATCCGCTTACGCATGAGGAATACGCGCTGGCGCGGCTCGAGCGCAAGGTGGGACCCGGCTACCGCGGCTTCACGACCGAATATTCACCGGCAGTGTCGCTGGCCGAGGACCTGCGCCGCCGCGACCTGACGATCAACGCGATGGCGCGCGCCGCCGACGGCCAGATCATCGACCCCTACGGCGGCCAGCAGGATCTGCGCCAGCGTCGCCTGCGCCATGTATCCGACGCCTTCGCCGAAGACCCGGTGCGCATCCTGCGAGTAGCGCGCTTCGCGGCCCGCTTTGCGCCGCTGGGATTCACGATCGCGCCGGAAACCGCGGCCCTGATGCAGCGCATGGTAGCGGCGGGTGAAGCCGCGGCGCTGGTCAGCGAGCGTGTGTGGCGCGAGCTGGAGCGCGCGCTGGGCGAGGCGCAGCCGACGCGCTTCTTCGAGGTGCTGGCCGCGTGCGGCGCGCTGCCGGTACTGATGCCGGAACTCGCGCCACAACTCGAGCCGGCGCTGGCGGCGCTGGCCCGCGCTGCCGGGAACGGTGCGGCCCCGCCGGTGCGCTGCGCGGCGCTGCTTGCGGGCTTGGACGAAGCGCCGCTGGAGGCGCTGTGCACGCGCCTGCGCGCACCCAACGAGTACCGTGAGCTGGCGCAGCTTGGCGCGCGGCTGCGCACTGCCGTGCTGCACGGCGGCAGTGGACCGGCGCTACTGCCCGGCGACCCCGCAGGACTGCTGGCACTCTTTGAACTCGCCGATGCCTTCCGCAGGCCCGAACGCTTCGAGCTGTGGCTGCAGGTGTGGGCGATCCGCGCCGAGTCGGCGGGCGCGCCGGCCAGTGCTGTGGCCGCGACGGGCAAGCGATTGCGGACGGCGTTGGCCGCGGCAGCGCAGGTGCGGCTGTCAGCGGCTGAGCTCTGCGGATTGCAGGGTCCGGCAATCGCCACGCAGCTGCGCACTGTGCGCCTCGCGGCGCTGCGCCGGCTGCCACCGCTACAACAGGCGCCGTAAATCCTGCAGCGCGAATCCTGCCAGCGCCTGCTGCGGCCCGCGCGTCAGCGCCATCACCTTGAAGGTCTCGCCCATTTCGCCAGGCATCAACAGCGCGCGCGCCTGCGCCGCCAGGCGCGCGCGCACCACACCATCGGACGCCGCCGCGAGCTCCAGTTCAATGCCGCTGGCGAGCAGGAACGCGGCCTGCGTGCAGTAACCGGCCACCTCTAGCCCGGCGGCACTCGCCGCTTCCGCCACCCGCGTGAAGTCCACCCAGGCCGTGATGTCCTGCAGTCCCGGATAGAGAAAGGGATCGTCGTGCGCGCGATGCCGGTAGTGGCAGCGCAGGGTCCCGGCATCGCGCTGCGGGTGATAGAGCTCGCTGCGTCCCAGGCCATAGTCAAAAAGCAGCAACAGGCCGGTGTCGAGCACCGCTGCCAGCGCCGCGAGCCAGGGGTCGAGGCGCCTGCACAGCTCGGAGCGGTATCCTGGCGCAAAGCCGTGCGGCAAGGTCGCGGCGATGCACCGCAGCTCGGCGGCCAGCACCGGCGCGGCCGGGCGCTGCGCCCACTGCAGGGCGCCGGCCGCGTCGCGGCACACTCCGCGCTCGAAGAATTCGCCGCCCGCGGCGCTGAAACACTGGAATGGCAGGGCGTCAGCCACTTCGTTGGCGAGTATCACACCGCGCACTGGTCGCACCGGCAACGCATTGAGCCACTGCAGGCGCGAGCGCAGGTTGACGGGCAGCGCCGCCAGGCGCGCCTGCTGGCGTGCGCGCAGCTCGGCGCTGACTTCGAGTATTAGATACTGCTGCGGCAGCGCCTCGAGCGCGGCCAGTCTGTGCAGCAGCGTTTCAGCCAACGCACCGCTCCCGGCGCCGAGTTCCAGCAGCACCGCGTCCGCGCCCAGCAGCGGCGCGCACTGACGCGCCACACAGGCGCCGAACAATGTGGAGATTTCCGGCGCGGTGACGAAGTCGCCGGCGGCACCGAACTTGGCGGCGCCGGCACTGTAGTAGCCGAGACCCGGCGCATACATGACCTGCTGCAGATACTCATCGAAGGCCAGCCATCCGCCGCGCGCGTCGAGCAGGGCCTGCAACGCCGCGCTGCTGGCGGCCAGCTGCTCGCGCTGAGCAGCGTCGAGGGCCGGCAACTCCAGGGCTGGGATTTCAGGCGGTACCGTCATAAGCTTCCAGCATGAGTCTACCGCCAACCGCCGTACTCGCCGGCCAGACCGTGCTGGTCACCGGCGGTGCGCGCCGCGTCGGCGCCGAAATCGTGCGCTGCCTGCACGCCGCCGGCGCCAACGTGGCGATTCATTTTCATCGCTCGCTGAGCGAAGCCGAGGCGCTGCGCTCGGAACTGGACGACCTGCGGCCCAATTCGGCGGCGCTGTTCACCGCCGACCTGCTCGATCTCGCCGCGCTGGCGCCGCTGGTCGAGTCGGTGACGGCGCGCTTTGGCGGACTGCAGCTGCTGGTCAACAACGCTTCGAGTTTCTATCCCACGCCCTTTGGCGCCGTGACCGCGCAGGCCTGGACCGATCTGCTGGGCACGAACCTGCGCGCGCCGCTGTTCCTGTCGCAGGCGGCCGCTCCGGCGCTGCGGCGCGCGCGCGGCGCGATCGTCAACATTATCGACATCCATGGACTGCGCGCGCTGCCCGACTACATGGTGTACTCCACGGCCAAGGCCGCGCTGATGCACCTGACGCGGGCGCTGGCCCGCGAGTTGGCGCCCGAAGTGCGCGTCAACGGCGTCGCGCCGGGACCGGTGCTGTGGCCCGAGGCCGGTCTGGATGCCGAGCGCAAGCAGGAGATCATTGCGCACACGCCGCTCGGCCACACCGGCACGCCGCTGGATGTGGCGCGCGCGGTACGCTTCTTCGCCACCGAGGCGCCGTTCGTGACCGGGCAGATACTCGCGGTCGACGGCGGGCGCAGCCTGCGCTGGTAGCGGCCGGCGCCCGTCGGTGTACTCTCAGTGTGGCACCGGCGTGGCGGCGTTGAGATCGAGCGCCAGACGTTCGTGCACGTAGGGCTGGCGCGACAATTCTGCCCAGTGATCGGCAATGCGGCGCCCGCTCAGCGGATGGCGCAGCTCCGGGGCCAGCTCGGCCAGCGGCGCCAGCATGTAGCTGCGGCGCAGCAGGTCCGGGCGCGGCAGCTCGTAGCCTGCGGCCTTGACGCTGCGCTCGCCGTACACCAGCAGGTCGATGTCCATCGCGCGCGGCGCCCATTTGGCCGCCGCGCGCGCGCGGCCGCACAGCTCCTCGATGGCATGCAACTCGTCGATCAGCGCATCGATCTCGAGCACGGTGTGGAAGCCCGCCACGGCGTTGTAGAAATCCGCGCCCGCGAATCCGTAGGCCGGATTGCGGTAGACGCCGGAGAATTTCACATCGGCGAAGCGTCGACGCAGCTCAGCTGCGGCCTGCGGCAGGCGCCGCCCAGGATCGATATTGCCGCCGATCGCGACATGCACCGCCGTCATGCGCGGCGGCGCTCGATGGCGACACCGACATCGCGCGAATGCCGGATCGCACCCGGCTTGTTGATGCGCAGGCGGATCCAGGCGAGCGCGAACTCTTCCAGCAGCAGCTCGGCCAGCCGCTGCGCCAGGGTCTCGAGCAGCTGGAACTGCGAGGCGCCGACGTAGGCCAGCACGCGCTTGGCCACCGACTTGTAATCTATAGTGTCGCGCACCGCATCGCTGCGCGCCGCGTGCGCGCAATCACAGGGCAGTTCCAGATCGATCACCACGGTCTGCGGCACGCGCCGCTCCCAGTCGATAAAACCGATGATGCACTGGCATTCCAGGCCGCGCAGGAAGATATGATCGCCGCTTGAATCGCTCATGGATCTCTCGTGTCAGTGGGACGCCGCCCGGGGCGGTCGCAGTTCCTCGAGTGGCCAGCGCGCCCGCACCGCCAGATCAGACCCGCCGCATTCGCCGGCTCGCAATCGCAGCAGTCCGGCCATCGCAATCATGGCGGCATTATCGGTGCAGAATTCACGGCGCGGAAAAAAAACCTGACCGCCGCGCGCCGCCACGGCCGCCCCCAGGCGCGCGCGCAGACTGAGATTGGCGCCGACACCGCCGGCCACCACGAGACTGCGCTGGCCGGTCGTGGCCAGCGCCTGCAGCGTCTTCGTGCACAGCACATCGACGATGGCATCCTGCACGCCGCGGGCGATGTCGGCGCGGCGCTGCTCGTCGAGTGGCTGCGCGCGGCACGCCAGCAGCACCGCGGTCTTGAGTCCGGAAAAACTGAACTCGTACCCCGGCCGGTCGAGCATCGGTCGCGGCAAGCGCACGACCCCTTCGCGACCGAATTCGGCGAGTGCCGCGAGCTGCGGTCCGCCCGGGTACGGCAGACCCAGCAGCTTGGCGCTCTTGTCAAAGGCCTCGCCCGCGGCATCGTCACGCGTCTCACCCAGCAACCGGTAATCACCCAGCGCCCGGGCCTCGATCAGCATCGTGTGCCCGCCCGAGACTAGCAGCGCCAGGTGCGGAAAGGTCGGTGCCGGCGTCTCCAGGAGCGGTGCCAGCAGGTGACCTTCCAGATGATGAATGCCGAGCGCCGGGAGTCGCCAGCCATAGGCGAGCGCGCGCGCCAGCGCCGCACCGGTCAGCAGGGCGCCGGCGAGGCCGGGACCGGCTGTATAGGCGATCCCGTCCAGTTCCCGGCCGCTGGTGCCGGCCACCTGCAGCGCGCTGGCCACCAGCGGCATCAGCCGTTTGACGTGATCGCGCGAGGCCAGCTCCGGCACTACGCCGCCGTACAGGCGATGCAGGTCCACCTGGCTCCACAGCTCATGGGCCAGTAGCCCGCGTTGCTCGTCGAGCACTGCCACGGCGCTCTCGTCGCAGGAGGATTCGATTGCCAGGACTCTCATGGCCGGGATACTTGCAAGACCGGGTTGATGACGGGCGCGGCAGTATGACCGAAGCCCGTGCCGGCCATCCGCCCCGCAGGCGGGCGGCTGCCGGTCCCAAAGGGGCTTTGCCTTTTGGCGCCGCTATCTTTAGAATCGCGGCCCCTGCCTGTCTGGGCTGAACCAAACAGCTTTTTGAATCAAGAGGTTGAGTTCGATGCCGAGCGTTCGAATCCGCGAGAACGAGTACTTTGACGCCGCCCTGCGCCGCTTCAAGCGTGCCTGCGAGAAGGCCGGCGTGCTCGCCGAACTGCGCCGGCGCGAGTTCTACGAGAAGCCCACACAGGAACGTAAGCGCAAGAAAGCCGCGGCGGTCAAGCGCCACATCAAACGCGTCTCCCGCGATTTCGTGCGCGCCGCGCGCTAAAGCGCGTGCCGCTCAAGGCCCAGATCCAGGAAGACATGAAGGCCGCGATGCGCGCCGGCGAGAAGTCGCGCCTGGCGACCATCCGCCTGGTCATGGCGGCCATCAAGCAACGCGAAGTCGACGAACGCATCGAGCTTGACGATGTCCAGGTGCTGGGCGTGCTCGACAAGATGGTCAAGCAGCGACGCGAATCGATCGCGCAGTTTGAGGCCGGTGGCCGCGCTGACCTGGTGGCCAGCGAGACCGCCGAACTGACCCAGCTTTCCGCCTACCTGCCCGCGCAACTGTCGGCCGCCGAGCTCGATGCCATGATCAACGAGGCTATCGCCGCGACCGGCGCCGCCTCGATCAAGGATATGGGCAAGGTTATGGCGGTCATCAAAGCCAAGGCCGCTGGCCGCGCCGATATGGGCGCCGTCGGTGCGCGCATCAAGGCACGACTCTCGGGCTAGTGCCCGGCCCGGGCTACCGCCATGGCCGGCCGCATTCCACAGACCTTCATCGACGAGCTGATCGCGCGCGCCGATATCGTGGAAATCATCGGCAGTCGCGTGCCGCTGAAAAAAGCCGGCCGCGAGTACAAGGCCTGCTGCCCGTTCCACGATGAAAAGACGCCGTCTTTCTGGGTCAGCCCGGATAAGCAGTTTTATCACTGTTTCGGCTGCGGCGCGCACGGTACAGCACTCGGCTTCCTGATGCAGTACGAGCAGCTGCCGTTTCCGGAAGCGGTCGAGGAGCTGGCCGGACGGCTGGGGCTCGAGGTGCCGCACGAAGGCGGCAACGCTCCGGCACAGCGCGGCCAGGAGGAACTGACCGACCTGCTCGGGCGCGTCGCGGGCTTTTACCAGGAATGCCTGCAGGCGAACGAACGCGCCCGCGCCTACCTGCAAGGCCGCGGACTCGAGGGCGCCACGCTCGAGCGCTTCCGCATCGGCTACGCACCCGATTCCTGGAACGAGGTGCTGCGCCGCTTCGGCGCCACCGAGGCGGCGCGCAAGGCACTGCAATCGACCGGGCTCATCATCGAGCGCGAAACACCGCGTGCCGGCGGCGAGGCTTATTACGATCGCTTCCGCGATCGCATCATGTTTCCGATCCGCGATCCGCGCGGCCGGGTACTGGGATTTGGCGGGCGGGTGCTGGACGGCGGCGAACCCAAGTACCTCAATTCACCGGAGACCGAGCTGTTCCACAAGGGCCAGGAACTCTACGGCCTGCACGAGATCCGCCTGGCGCGCACCAATCTGCAGCGGCTGCTGTTCGTTGAAGGCTACATGGATGTCGTGCGTCTGCACCAGGCGGGCGTGGCCTATGCCGCCGCGACGCTCGGCACCGCAACCACGCCGGAACACCTGCGCCGCGCCTTCCGCCTGGTGAGTGAAGTGGTGTTCGCCTTTGATGGCGATCGCGCCGGTCGCGCCGCAGCGTGGCGCGCCCTGCAGAATGCATTGCCGGAGGCGCGCGAGGGACGCGAGCTGCGGTTCCTGTTCCTGCCGGAGGGCGAGGATCCGGATTCACTGGTGGGGCGTGAGGGCCGCGACGCCTTCGAGGCCCGGCTGGGCACGGCCCTGCCGCTGTCCGAATACCTGGTGGTGCACCTTCGCGAACAGGCCGACGTCTCGCATGCCGATGGGCGCGCCCGCTTCGTCTCGCTGGCGCGCCCGCTGCTCGCGCGCGTGCCGCCTGGCATTTACCTGGAACTGCTACTGGCGCGCGTCGCGCAGGAGGTGGGGCTGAGCAGCGATCGGCTGCGTGAACTGCTGAGCGATACCTCTGATCCGGGATACACGGCCCCCGCACACGAACATCGCGGCGACGCGCCGCGCGGCGGCCAGTCTCAGCGCAGTGCACGACTGCCGCGCAGCGCCAGCGGCGGCAGCGGTCGCCGCGGCCTGCTGACACAGGCCATCCAGATGTTGCTGCATTTCCCGGCCGCCGGCGCCGCAGTGCCGGCGCCGCTGTGCAGTGCGCTGGCGGCGATCGGTGATGAGGAGGTGGCCGGCATCGGGACCCTGCGTGAACTGCTGGACACCATGCGCGCCGGCACTGCGCGCAGCACGGCGCAACTGCTCGAGGCCTGGCGCGAACGACCCGAAGCGCGGCGGCTCGCGGAGCTGTACGCCGAGCCCATGCTGCTCGACGCCATGCAGGCGCGCGCCGAGCTCGCAGGCCTGCTCAGCGGTCTCATCGACCAGGTCAGGAGCGAGCGCAGCACGCGACGGTACGATGAGCTGCTGGCACGGGTAAACGCCCGCAGCGCCAGCACCGAGGAGCTGAAGGAATTCCAGCAGCTGCTGAAAGGGAACGTAAGCACATGAAATATAAAACAAAAATGTCGATGCTGGCGCAGCAGCAAACGCCAGCGGGCAGCAAAGTGCAGCTGGCGCTGCCCCCTGCCTATTAGGTAGAATTAGCGGATTTTCCGCATTCGGCGCACCTCCCCCTGATTGTCCCTCTGTTAAGGAACGATCGGGCAGGAGTTCTTGTCCTGAATATTCATCAAGGGACTGCAATACAGATGACGCGCAAGCCAACCGCTCCTGCCCTGCCCCATCGCAAGACCGCTGCGCATCCGCCGGCGGCGGCCAGGAAGGCGCCGGCGCGCCACGCCGCCACCGTCAAACCCGCTGTGGCAAAAAAGCATAGCCCGGCCGCGCGCGCCGCGACGCCGCCGAAAAGTGCAGCACTCGTCAAGGCGACCGCGGTGCAAAAATCCGCAGTCGTGGGCAACCGGCCCGCCGTGATCGCGAAGGCTGCCGTTGGCAAGGCACTGCCCCAGAAGCCCGCTGAACGTCCCGCCGCCGTCGCGCCCAAGGCGCTGCCGTTACCCGCCGGCAAGGCGCGTGCCGGCACTGCTCCCGCAAAAGGCGCGACGCCAATTTCCGGCATCGAACGGCGCGTCATCATGCCGGAGGATCGCCAGTCGCAGCTGAAGCTCCTGATCGCGCGCGGCAAGGAACAAGGTTACCTGACCTATGCGCAGGTCAACGATCACCTGCCCTCGGAAATCGTCGATCCCGAGCAGATCGAAGACATCGTCAACACCATCAACGACATGGGCATTCCGGTGTACGAGAAGGCACCGGACTCCGAATCGCTGCTGGCCTCCGATCCGTCGGCACCGGCCGATGAGGAAGCCATTGAAGAAGCCGCGGCCGCGCTTGCGGCGCTCGATGCCGAACTCGGCCGCACCACCGATCCGGTGCGCATGTACATGCGCGAGATGGGCACGGTGGAACTGCTGACGCGCGAAGGCGAGATCCGCATTGCCAAGCGCATCGAGGAAGGTCTCGATGCCGTGCGCCTGGCGCTGGCCAGCTATCCGGCCACCCATGAGCACCTGCTGCACACCTTTGAACTGGTGAAGGCCGGCCAGGCGCGCCTGGTCGACCTGGTGGTCGGCTTCATCGATCCCAACGCACCCGACGTCATCGCCCAGCCGCAGAACCCCACCAAGATCGATCTGGCGGCGGTCGCTGAAAAGGCCAACGAAGAAGAAAGCGAAGACGGCGATGCCGAAGAGGAAGTCATCGACACCGGCCCCGATCCGGAAGAGGTCGCGCGCCGCATGGCCGCAATCCGCAAGCACCTGCAGACGGTGCTGGCCGCGCTCGCCAAGCAGGGCGTGGAGGATCCGCGCACCGACAAGGCGCGCAAGAAACTCGCGGCTGAATTCATGGAGCTCAAGCTCTCGCCGCGCATGTTCGATGCGCTGACTGCGCAGCTGCGCGTGCATATTGGCGAGCTGCGCCAGATCGAGAAGGAGATCATGGTGATTGCGGTGCGCGATGCTGGCATGCCGCGCAAGGATTTCATCACCAGCTTCCCGAAGAATGAAACCAGCGCGCGCTGGCTGGCCAAGCACATCAAGGCCGGCAAGAAGTATTCGGCGCCGCTGACCCGCCTCAAGGAAGAGATCGAGCGCCGCCAGAGGAAACTGCAGCAGCTCGAGGTGCTGCGCCACCTGCCGATCAGCGTGCAGAAGGACATCAACCGCGAGGTCTCGATCGGCGAGGCCAAGGCGCGCCGCGCCAAGAAGGAAATGGTCGAGGCCAATCTCCGCCTGGTGATCTCGATCGCCAAAAAATACACCAACCGCGGCCTGCAGTTCCTGGATCTGATCCAGGAAGGCAACATCGGCCTGATGAAGGCGGTCGACAAGTTCGAGTATCGCCGCGGCTACAAGTTTTCGACCTACGCCACCTGGTGGATCCGCCAGGCCATCACCCGCTCGATTGCCGACCAGGCGCGCACCATCCGCATTCCGGTGCACATGATCGAGACCATTAACAAACTTAATCGCATCTCGCGGCAGATGCTGCAGGAGATGGGCCGCGAGCCGACGCCAGATGAACTGGCGGTGCGCATGGAGATGCCCGAAGACAAGGTGCGCAAGGTGCTCAAGATCGCCAAGGAGCCGATTTCGATGGAGACGCCGATCGGCGACGACGAGGATTCGCACCTCGGCGATTTCATCGAAGACACCTCGGTCACCTCACCGATCGAGCAGGCCACCAGCGAATCGCTCCGTGAGACCACGCATTCGGTGCTGGCGCAGCTCACGCCGCGCGAAGCCAAAGTACTGCGCATGCGCTTCGGCATCGACATGAACACTGATCACACGCTCGAGGAAGTCGGCAAGCAGTTCGACGTGACGCGCGAGCGCATCCGCCAGATCGAGGCCAAGGCGCTGCGCAAGCTCCGCCACCCGAGTCGCAGCGAGCAGCTGCGCAGCTTCCTGATGGACGACTGAGCCCCAGCAGGCTGAGTAACCCCGAGTGACTGTCC
>Ga0075026_100000763_pt1 | contig 13386 bp, 8 predicted proteins | sample Str012_2_FD_71392 | JGI IMG/M metagenome (GOLD analysis project Ga0075026, IMG submission 71392) | Freshwater sediment microbial communities in response to fracking from Pennsylvania, USA - Straight Creek_MetaG_SC_2012 | ecosystem: Environmental > Aquatic > Freshwater > Creek > Sediment...
ATTCATACCAATACTATAATGACAGAACAAAGCCCTTCTTTCAAACCATCACTCGGATTGCTGGATGCAACCATGATAGTAGCCGGTTCCATGATAGGTTCCGGTATTTTTATAGTGAGCGCAGACATCACCCGCAATGTAGGTAGTGGCGGCTGGTTGATTTTTGTGTGGCTGATTACTGGTTTTATGACATTAACCGCCGCAGTCAGTTATGGCGAACTAAGTGCCATGTATCCCAAAGCCGGAGGCCAGTATGTGTATTTAAAAGAAGCATTTAATCCGCTGGCCGGTTTTTTATATGGCTGGAGTTTTTTTGCGGTGATACAAACAGCTACCATTGCGGCAGTAGGTGTGGCATTCTCCAAGTTTGCCGGTTATTTCTTTCCTATACTTGAATTGAAAGACGAAAACATACTGATGCAGCTGAGCGGTATTAAAATATACCCGGCGCAACTACTTTCCATTGTGCTGATCATTTTTCTTACTTATATCAATACAAAAGGAATTAAGGGCGGAAAACTGATACAGACAACATTTACCGTTACAAAACTGCTATCGTTGTTTGGGCTGATAGGATTTGGTTTCTTACTTGCTGCAAAATCTGAAATATGGCAGGCCAACTGGCAGGATGCCTGGAGTATGAAAAGTTTGTCGGCAACGGGCGATGCAATACCGGTAACAGGTGCGGCCATCCTCGGCGCCATTGCAGCAGCCATGGTGGGTTCTATCTTTAGCAGCGACTCATGGAACAATGTTACTTTTATTGCTGGCGAAATCAAGAATCCCAAACGAAATATCGGTTTAAGCCTTTTCCTGGGTACGCTGATAGTAACGATTATTTATGTTACGGCCAATCTCATGTACATGAGCGTACTGCCATTGCACGAAATTGCTTTTGCCAAACAGGACAGGGTAGCGGTGGTTGCTTCCAATGCTATCTTTGGCAATGCCGGTACCTATGTCATCGCAGTCATGATCATGATCTCTACTTTTGGCTGCAACAATGGACTTATACTGGCCGGCGCCAGGGTATACTATACCATGGCGCAGGATGGATTGTTTTTCAAGAAAGCAGGAGCGCTGAACAAAAATGCAGTACCCGAATGGGCGCTGTGGGCGCAGTGCATAGTGGCTTCTATCTTATGTTTGAGCGGTAAGTATGGAGACTTGCTCGACATGGTGTCATTTGTTGTGGTAATCTTTTATGTACTTACTATTATTGGCATATTTGTACTCCGGCGCAAAAGACCCGATATAGAAAGACCCTACAAAGCATTTGGTTATCCAGTTCTTCCTGCTATTTATATTTTAATGGGTACTGCATTTTGCATTGCGCTTATTTCTCAGAAGCCCCAATATGCCGGCTGGGGATTGGCAATAGTATTATTAGGGATACCTTTATATTTTATAGCCCAACGAAGCAACACCAAATCGTAAGCGGCTGGTACAGAAAAAAAATGGATACATGGATTTTGATCAACTCTTTCAAAATTTTTCAAACTGCAAAGTAGGCGTCGTAGGCGATGTGATGCTGGATACTTACTGGTGGGGGCATGTTGAACGCATTTCACCAGAAGCCCCCGTACCCGTGGTTCTGCTCGATAAACGCGAACTCAGGATTGGCGGTGCAGGCAATGTGGCACTCAACCTGGTTTCTTTGGGTGCTAAAACCAGTATCTTTTCTGTTATTGGAGAAGATGAAGCGGGTAAATCGCTCGATAGCCTGATGACGGAACAAGGTATTGACACTTCCTATATTATTTGCAGCAACACCCGGCGGACGACAGACAAAATGCGCATCATCAGCCGCAACCAGCAAATGATGCGGCTGGATGCAGAAACAACTGCGGATCTGTTACCCGTTGCCGAAGAAGCTTTAATTGGCAGGGTGAAAGACTATATCGTTTCGGAAAAGCCTGCTGTCATTATTTTTGAAGATTATAACAAGGGCGTGCTGACAGAACGGGTAATAACTGAACTCATTGCAATTTGCCGCCAGCACAATGTGATCACTGCGGTAGATCCAAAACGAAAAAACTTTTTCTCCTACAAAGGTGCCGGCATTTTTAAACCCAATCTAAAAGAAGTAAAAGATGGTTTGAACCTGCTGGTGGATGAAATTGATACGGCATCCCTTCATAACATACATGGTTTGCTGAAAGAGCAACTCGGCCATGAGATATCTTTTATCACACTGTCAGAAAAAGGCGTCTACTACCAGAATAAGGAAACAGCAGCCATTATACCATCGCATTTGCGCAATATAGCCGATGTGTCCGGTGCCGGCGATACCGTGATAGCCGTAGCGGCTTTACTGTATGCCACAACGGGTAATATTGCACTGATGGCGGAAGTAGCCAATATTGCCGGCGGACTGGTTTGCGAAGAAGTGGGAACCGCAGCCATCAATAAAGAGAAATTATTGAATGAGTGCAAGATCCTGCTGGGTAAAGCGTATGAAAAACAGTTGCAGAAATGACATCAAAATTTACATTGGCCGTTCACGGGGGAGCCGGTACTATTCTTAAGCAAGATATGACGGCAGCGCTGGAAGCAGCCTACATAGAAGGGCTAAATGCCGCACTGCACGCGGGTTATACGGTATTGCAACAGGGGGGCACTGCAGTGGATGCAGTAAAAGAAGCCACGCTTGTACTGGAAGACAATACACTTTTTAATGCAGGCAGAGGTTCTGTGTTTACAAAAAAAGGCGGTCACGAAATGGACGCTTCCATTATGGATGGTAAAAACCTGGGAGCAGGTGCAGTTGCGGGCGTCAGTAATGTGCGCAACCCTATTGTGCTGGCAACAGCAGTGATGCAAAACAGTGACCATGTTTTTTTAAGCGGCACCGGCGCCGTTGATTTTGCATTGCAACAGGGCATCCGGCTTGAAGCAGATGAATATTTTTTCTCGGGCTTCCGGTATGATCAATGGAAACAAATGCGCGACTCCGACAATTATACATTAGACCATTCACAAGACCGTCATGAAGTACTGATGAGGGATAAAAAATTTGGTACCGTTGGTGCCGTAGCATGCGATCAGTACGGCAATATTGCTGCGGCAACCAGTACCGGAGGTATGACCAACAAAAAGTATGGCCGCATTGGTGATACAGCTATGATTGGTAGCGGTACCTATGCAAGTAATAAAACCTGCGCCATCAGTTGTACCGGCCATGGAGAAATATTTATCCGTGCCGTGGCTGCCTACGATGTAAGTGCTATAATGGAATATAAAAATTACAGCCTGCAGCAGGCCATGGATGAAGTGGTAAACAAAAAACTGGTGGCAATGGCTGGCGAAGGTGGCATGATTGGTGTTGATGCCAGTGGCAATGTTGCCATGTTGTTTAACAGTGCCGGCATGTACCGCGGGGTGCGCAGCAGCGACGGTACCCGGGAAACCGCGATCTATAAATAGGTTAGGCTAAGCAATTGATCTGGTGTCACGATCTCATCTAATTTCAATATGCTTCGTGAAAGGCATTATCCACGGTGGTTAAAACAATCCTGGGGAAAACGGACATACCATTTAATTTTTACGCATGAAGAAGTATGCTGTTATTGTTGCCGGTGGTACTGGTCTGCGAATGGGCGCCCCAATTCCCAAACAATTCCTGTTATTAAGAGGCAAGCCTGTTTTGTGGTATACACTTACGGCTTTCCTGTCTGCTTACGATGATCTCAAAATTATTCTTGTATTACCCGGGAAATACATTGCAAATGGCGAAGCAATTATAAATGAAACAAGCGATCCGGCACGAGTACAAGTTGCGGTGGGTGGTGATACGCGTTTTCAATCGGTAAAAAATGGATTGAAACAAATAGAGAAAGATGCCATTGTTTTTGTGCACGATGCTGTACGCTGCCTGGTAAGCACTAGCCTGATAAAGCAATGTTATGCAGCAGCGCTTGAAAATGGGAATGCAATACCGGCCACTTTCGCCATTGATTCCATCCGGATTGAAACCGGCCATTCAAACACCGTAGCAGACAGGGCTAAAGTGCGGCTGATTCAAACACCACAAACTTTTAAAGCGGCATTGCTACTGGAAGCTTTTGAACAACCATATGATCCTGCTTTTACCGACGAAGCAACGGTTGTAGAAAAGACCGGTGTTGCCATTCACCTGGTAGAAGGCGAAGCCTCAAATATTAAAATAACCAGTCCCATCGATTTATTGATTGCAGAAAAACTGCTGGAAGAAAGAACGCCGTAAAAGCCATTACTTTTTAAGCCATCTTAGCAACATGGGCAGGCGATTTTGCCGGATGGCAGGATATTGTTCTTCAGCAGCTCCAAAACTGCTGTAAAACAAAGCAAGGCTGGCTATGTCGGAACCTTCAAAGTCAAGTATACAGTTGGTAGCTGCACGTTCTTTTATAAAAGCATTGATCAATGCATGCGATGCGCCGGTTGACTTGCTTTCGGGATGATTGCCTGCTAAAATATAATACCACCGGTTTTGCCAGTTGAAAAAAACACAGGACGAAAGCAGCCGGCCTTCTGCAGAGACAATGCCATAAGCAACCGCCGCATTTTTTTCTTCCAGCACATGATACAATGCAGAGAACCGCTCAAAGTCATCTGCTTTAACTTTTGTAAATGCCTGCATTTGCAGACTGGCCAATTGTAATATTTCTGCCAGCGCTGGTTTGCAAACTGAACAATTTAACCGCTCCGCTTTTTTAATATTGCGTTTAATATTATCACTAAAGCCAGCATAGATTTCATCATACGGCCGCGCCAGGTTCAGGATAAAATTTTTTCTTGTGTAATGGTCAATGGAGCTGTTTGTAATGCTGTTGCCAGGATTGAAGCAGATATCCAGGTAAAGGAATTTTTTTGGAATTTGCCCTATAAAATGTTCTAACAGGGATGGGGTTACTGCGTGGCCAAATACGCCCAGTAAGGCGCAGCAGAATGGCTGGTATAAGTAATGGATACCGTATTTTTTGTTCCAGGTAAGGGGCATCACCGCTTCGTAATCATTCAGCACAAGTGCATCCCATTGTTTTGCCATAGCATCCAGGTAAAATGAATACGCGTAGATAAGCGGTTGTGATGACTGATCAATACAGGCATCCCATTTTGTCTTGTCTATCTGCTGCTGCGTAAGGTATTTTATGGAGCCGCTGCTGTTCATGCACAATTTAAAAATCCAGGTTCTTATTGATTTTCCGGAGGTTGAAATTTTGAATATCGATACTGAATGAAATTGTTTTTAGCAACCGGTTGCTGGGGTAGGCTGATTTTAACTGTGTTTTAAAATCGTTGCTGTATAAAACCGGCATATAAACATTCAATACATTTTTAAACAGCGATAATTGCAAACCGGCAGTGTACAGGAAGCGAGAGGTTGGCGCATCGTTTTTCCAGGCTTCGGAGTAAGTGCCCATGTCAACAAATAATTTCAGCGGAAAATTTTCCGGAAAAATGCTGGCGGGTAAGGTAGAAGTAAAATTCAGGGCTGCCACCCAATGTTCCGACTGGCCCTGCAAAAAAGGATATTGATCCAGTATTAATTTGAAACCACCATCTCGAATCATTAGCTGGTGCTCTGCCAGTCCTTTATTGGCAACAGGCCCGTCTGCATTGCTTTCTGAGGCAGAGCGGCCAATAAAATAATTGCTGTAGGTATAATCTTCTTCACCCCGCACGCCCAGCAGTTTGGGCTGGTAGCGGTATGCATCGCTGTTCTTTGTGCCCAAATAGCCAAATTTGGCCGCAAATGCCCTGATGTTCAGGCCACCCCCTTTTGCATAGTTAAAGAAATAGTTGCCATTAAAATTCAAGCGGTAAAAATGCGCCCCCTGCTGCCATTGCAGCTGGTATTGATAAGGGTAGAGGGCCCTGTTGTTTTTATAATCGTACGATAACTGCAGCAGCCACCTGCCTGCACTGGTAAGGGCAGTTGGATAACCATTGATTGAATCGCCGGTTTTTTGCGCAAATGCATCAAATGATTTTTCCTGGATAAAAAATCCCCTGAGGTCTGCATAACGGGTAATTCCAGACTGGGCCGGGGACTTAAAATAGAGCCGTATACCCGGAACAATCTTCGAAAACTTTTCAAAAACTTTATGACCAAAAGTATCCAGGCTGGTATTGGTAGAAAATTGCTGCGCCGATAAAGAGTATACCAGTTTATCAATCTTTGCTGATGGATGACTGGTATACGATATCCGGCCAATGCCGTTGATGGTTTTACTGCCGGTAGCATACAGGGGCGCCAGCAGGAACTGAAACTTTTCTGCAGGCAGGCTGTAATTGTGTACCAGCAAACCAATCATAAACTGGTCATAATTGTTATAGGCCGGAACCGGCAAAATATTAATGTACCGGTACTGATCTGTATGTTTAAAATTAAAAAACGAAACAGGTTTGATAATTCTTTTTACAGGCGGCGGTAATGCGCCGGTTTTATCCAGCAGGTTAAATACCGTATCTGTATTTTTTCCGCTTACTGCTGTTACAAAGGCTTTAAAATCTTCCGGGTATGGATGTTTGAACTGCCAGCGCTGGTAGTAGGCTTTCATACACGAATCGAACAAAGGCCTGCCGAGGTATTGCTCCAGGTATTGCATCCACGCACCTGTTTTATAGTAGGCTACCATCCCATAATTTAATTCTGTAAAATTTTCTGAAGGGGTATTGATGGACTGATCTTTTTTTGCCGCCACCAGCGATTGAAACAGCCATTGTGATTCATTTTCAGGTATACGGCTGCTAAAGAATGTTTTTTTCTTTTCAGTGTTTGATTTTTGTGTACTGGTCTTGTAGCGGCCATCATAGTAGCTGTTAAAACCCTCGTCCATCCAGGGGTATTGACGCTCATTGGTAGCCAGTATGCCCTGCAGCCAGTTGTGACCCACTTCGTGTTCAATGGTACCTTCCAGTTCTTCCGCATCTTTTGTGGGCGATATGCTGGTAATGGACGGATATTCCATGCCACCCTGAAAACCCATTTTTGCTTCCACGGCGCTTACGGTATTATAAGGATATTCGCCCAGGACGGAAGAGCGGAACCGGACCGCTTTTTTTATAAAGGCAATGCTGTTTTTCCACGGTGTTTCTGCGGCGGGAAGATAATAACTGTAAGCCATAACCAATTTTCCGGAAGGCAGTAACAGGGTGTCCTGTTTTACTACAAAGCGCTTGTCGGCAAACCAGGCAAAATCGTGCACATTTTTTTGCAGGTACTGCAGGGTCTTGCTTTTTAACGCAGAGACCGGGTACAATTGCACCGTCTTTTTTACTTGTTTGTAGGATCCTTTTTTTACTATTGTCTTTTGCGTAACGGCTTCCCAGTTAAAAGAGGATCTTTTTTTCTGCCATTCTTTCTCAGTTTCATCCTGCAATTCTCCGGTAGCGGCTACCACATAATTTTCTGGAACTGTAATGCGCACATCGTAGTTGCCAAATTCGCTGTAAAACTCGCCCATGTCAAGGTAGGGCATAGGGTGCCAGCCTTTGCTGTCATAAACAGCGGGTTTTGGAAACCATTGTGTTACCTGGTAAGACTGCCCCGTGTGCCCGCCACGTGAAAAGTTTTCGGGCAGCTGCACATGAAAGGGTGTGTTGATGTTGGCCTGTTCGCCGGGTGCAAGGGGTTTGGGCAAAAGCAACTGAATGATATCGATGTATTGCGGATGATCGGCCATTTGCGCAGTAACGCCGTTTACTTTAAAATCGAGCCGGTTGATATAGCCTCTTTGTTCTTTGTTGCTGAAATAAAAATCGGTGCGGCCGTTGATCAGCAATTGTTCGCTGAAAGCGGTTTTGTCATTTTTATAAGCGTTGGGCCATACGTGAAACCATATGTAATGAAGGGTATCTGGCGAGTTGTTGGTATAGGTAATTTTCTCAAAACCATCCAGGCTGTGGTCTTTGTCGTTGAGCGTAACATCTATGGTAAAATTAACCTGTTGCTGCCAGTATTGTGCGCAGGCCACAACCGAGAAATTGAGTGCCACAATAAGGCTGAAAATTGATTTACGCAAAGGATGCTGAGTTTTGGCCAAAAATAATTGAAACTGAGCGAATAACGCACCTGTTAATAACGGGAAGAAAGCCTATTAATTATGTGGCCCGTCTGCATTTATACGCCTTTGCCCAAAAAAATAATCCGCAGGGTGTACAGCATGATCTTAAAATCCAGTTTCAGCGAAATGTTTTCTATGTAGATGAGATCATATTGCATGCGCTCTATCATCTGCTGCACGTTTTCGGCATAGCCAAATTGTACCATGCCCCAGGAAGTAAGCCCCGGCTTTGTTTTGAGCAGGTATTTAAAATAAGGGGTTTGCGCCGATATCTGGTCGATAAAGTATTTTCTTTCTGGTCTTGGTCCCACCAGGCTCATTTCACCTTTCAGCACATTATAAAGCTGGGGCAATTCATCCAGCCGCCATTTGCGCAAGGTTTTACCGTAGGGGGTGATGCGGGTATCTGTGGTTGAAGAAAGCAGGGGCCCGTTGGTTTCGGAATTGGCCACCATGGAACGGAACTTATGAATGATAAAGGGTTTGCTTTTATAGCCGATACGTTCCTGCGTAAAAAAAATGGGACCGGGCGATGACATTCGAACCCTGATGGCCACCCAAAGCATGAGCGGCGAAAGCAACAGCAGCCCGGTGGCCGAAATGATGATATCCAGCAGGCGTTTTATATTTTGCTGCCATTGCGGTATGAGGGCGGTGTTGATACTGGCCAGCAGCGGGCTTAGCACGTTTTCGGTTTTTACAGAACCGGCAATAATGTCGAGCGTACTGGGTATGATGCTGATGTCTACTTCTTTTTCGCCAAGGCGGTTGATAAGGGCTTCGGTTTCTTTTTTATCAGGGTTTTCAATGGCAATCACCACCTGTACAATCTGTTCACGATCGATGATGGTTTCCAACTGGTCCATCTTGCCCAGCCAGGGTAAGTATGCAGTTAGCCCGTTTTTTTCATTGCTTACAAAACCGGTGTAGTAAATGCCCGACTGTTTTAATTGTTCGTGCGTGTGTGCGTAAAGCCGCTCGGAAGTTTGGTAATCGCCGGCCAGTATGGCATTGAATTTTACCCTGCCGGAGCGCATTTGCTTTTTGGCAATGTTGAGCAGGGTGAGCCGGCCCATGGCAGTAAAAATAAAATGAAGCAATATAAAGCAGGCCAGCGCCGTATAGTAATAAGAAAGCGAGTGATTGTGATCGTTCAAAACAATTACAAAGAATACAATGGTACAGCCTACCAGGGTGCAGGAAAAGGCCGTGGTCATTTCATTGAGCCTCGATTTTTTGTACAAAGAGCCATAGCTGCCCGCCAGGAAAAAAAAGATCACCCATAAAAAAGGCAGCAATGCAATGCCTGTCAAAAGCGGTTTGTTCAGGTCCAGGTGGTTGCCGGTATACACCGCTTCGCGAAGCAATTCCCTGCGTACGATGGTAAACAATATCCACGCCACACCGGCCGCCAGGTAATCGCTGAAAATATACCAGCCGATATGAATTTTTTTTGAAGAGGGCATCTGCAGCTCAGGTATTGATGGTAGCGTTTTTAATCTTATTGAGGATCTGGTGGGCAATGTCCATGGCGCGGTAGCCATCCACTTCGCTTACAATGGTGGGTGTATTGTTTACCACGGCATCGCGGAATTTTTCCAGCTCCATTTTAATGGCATTCACTTCTGGTATCACCGGGTTCAGCACTGCAATGGTTCTTTTGCCATGAGGTGTATCCAGGTCAAATGAAAAAGCTTCCAGGTCTTTCGGTGTCTTTAATTTGATGATTTCGGTTTTTTTATTGAGAAAGTCGATGCCAATATAAGCGTCTTTCTGAAAGACACGCATTTTGCGCATGCGCTTCATAGAGATGCGGCTGCTGGTAAGGTTTACAACGCAACCGTTGTTGAATTCGATGCGCACGTTGGCAATATCGGGTGTATCGGTCATTACTGCTACGCCGCTGGCGGAAATGGCTTTTACTTCGCTTTTAACCAGGTTTAGGATAATGTCGATGTCGTGGATCATCAGGTCGAGGATGACGCTTACTTCTGTGCCACGCGGATTAAACTGGGCAAGCCGGTGTACTTCAATAAACATGGGGTTGAGATCCAGTCCATGGGTGGCCAGGTAAGCGGGGTTAAAGCGTTCTACATGCCCCACCTGCATTTTTATATTGCTTTCTTTGGCCAGTTTAACCAGTATTCTTGCCTCTTCCATGGTGTTGGAAAGGGGTTTTTCAACAAATACATGTTTGCCTCTTTTAATGGCTTTTTCGCACAAATCGAAATGAAAAGGGGTGGGTGCCACCACGTCAATGGCATCGCAGGCATCCATCAGCCTTTCTGCATCCAGAAAACGGGGCAGCTGGTATTTCTCACTTACTTCCTGGGCCTGGCTGTCTTCGGGGTCATAAAACCCTACCAGTTCTACGCCGCTTATTTCCTTCCAGTTGTTTAAATGAAACTTTCCCAGATGGCCTACCCCAAAAACACCCAGCTTTAGCATATCATAAAATTGTGCGCCAAAGATAGCATACATGCACTAAGCGAAAGGTGCTATTAATGGGATGGGGAAAATATGTGAAGGCAGGCTGTTTTAATGGCCGGGGTTATCGTACAATACAATGGGGCTGCAACTTTAATTCTTGCAGGGTAGCTCTACATAAAAAACCGAGCCATGGCTTTCACTGCTGTCGAACCAGATCTTGCCTTCGTGTTCTTCCACAATTTTACGCGAAATGGAAAGCCCCAGTCCGAAAGACTCCTCACCAAAAGTGCCCATCCTGTTTGCTTCGGGCGACATAGAGAAAATTTTATCTTTTAGTTCACCAGGTATGCCAATGCCATTGTCGCGCACAGATAATAAAACAATGTTTTCCTTGCGTTGCAGTTTAATATCAATCACGGCATGTTCCGGGCTGAACTTAATGGCGTTGTTTACAATATTGCTGATAACCCGCCACATTTTCTGGCGGTTCAACATCAGCAAAGCATCTTCTGCATCCAGTATCAGGTTTTGTTTTTTCTCATCTGCTTTTACCTGCAGCAGTTCTACGCAATATTCCAGCAGCATTTTCATGTCTACCAGTTCTTTCCGGATGCTGGTGGATTCTTTTTTCTGGTACAGTACATCGTTTATAAGCACCATTGAGTTGCTACAGGCATTTTTGATTAGCCGGAAAACTTCTTTCAGGTCTTCGGGGTAATTTTTCCGCAGCAACGAGAAAATTAAATTGTTGATGGCGCTGATGGGGCTCTTTAGATCGTGGGCTACAATGCGGATGATACGGTTGTTTTCTTCGTGGCTTTGTTCAAGTGCCGTCAATGTTTGTTGCATGTCTGCATTTTTTTGTTGTAACTGCAGGTGTAATTTCCGGGTACGGGTTAAATTGTACCACACAAAGGCGGCAATGGCGGCAATGGACGCAAATACAATGACAGCAATAATAAGATAAAGGGTTTTCAGTTTGCTTTCTTTTTGCAGCATCTCGTTGTTGAATTTGAGTTCCATGTTTTCGAACTCTTTCCCCACATCAATGCTTTCAAACTTTTTGTCCCTGGTTTCAATGGTTTCTTTATGTGTTATGTATTGCTGTTGCCATAAAAATGCGGAATCAATCTGGTGGGTAAGGGTATACAATTGCGCAGAAAGTTTTTGGAGGCCCAGCATTGGTTTCTCGTTCGGTAAAGTATCGAGCGATGATTTCAGCTGCTGAAGTGTTTCCCGGGCAAGCTCGGTTTTAGCCTCCGCCAGGTAAAGGCCGGCCAGCCGGGCCATAGTCATTTGCGTATAACTGGCATCGGCTTGCCCGGTACCTACAATGCTTTTTTTATACAAAGATTCTGCCGATGGGTAATCGCCCCTTAAAGAAAGTAGTTCCGCCTGGTCCGCATAGATCACTGCCTTTGCACAAGTAATTCTGAAAACATAGTCAGGAAATTTTGCTTCATTTTCATGAATGATTCGCAAGGCTGCCGCCTGGTACCATGCCGCACTGTCCAGCACGCCCGCCCTAAGGTAACTCAGTGCTACATTGTTGAGCGTTCTTTGCAAATTGGCGAAAAACGGGTAGTCCAATGCTGTTTGGGAATTTGCCAGTATTTTGTAATATTTTAAGAAATAAGCCGCGCTTTCCAAATATTTTTCCTGCGCAAACATAAGGTAGGCCACCTTTGAACTATAGTGAGCGAGATTTAATTTATTTTTTACATGTGTAAGAACTTCATTTTCGGCCAGAGTTATATAATAAAAAGATTCGCTGTATTTTTTCATTTCCAGCAAATATTGGCCTTTCTCGTAAAAAGCCGAGGCATAGCGTTCTGCATATTTTTCTTCAGTGGTTCTGTTCTTAATTAAGTTAATGATGCTGTCTGCATACGCAATACTTTTTAATAAATTAGGTTTGGTGATCGAATAAATAAACTGTTTGGTACTGTCTTTTAGAAGGACATCTCCCATGCCGGGTTTAGCAATGGCGCCAAAGGCGGAATCAATATAGGAGAGCGCCTCCTCCTGGCTTATTTTAGCCTGGGTCGTAAATTTTTTGTTCAGGGCAGCCACAAATTCAGGATGTTCATCAATTGCAGGGGTATGCGAACATGCCAGGAGCGAAAAGACCAACGCCGGCAATAGGTAATAGTAGTGGTATTTAATAAAAACAGACAGCATACAGGCAGCGTGTAAAATTTTAGTCCATTTATTGTCAATATAAATTACAAAAAAAAATATAGGTACACAATTCTATTTAGCTAAACGGATTTTATTGAATATCCATTGTTTGTGTCTCGTAAGGTAAACGAAATTACGTGGATCACTGTATGATTCTTTGCAATTTTTTTTTAACGGGAATGCGACATTGCGTAGTAACACGTAGCCTGGTTATTGGTAATTACTTGAATTGTTTTTTCTGACAATTAGTTGTTACCGACATATCTGTTTTATTTGCAATTTATAACTGTAAGTGAACTGCCATGCAGTAAATTATTGCAGAAAATATGCAACATGAAGTTGTCTTTTTGAGCAAGTTTAGAAACTGCTTTCGCGCAAAAGCGCTGCTGTAAAAAACTGACTTTGTAACTTCTGTAAAAGGAATGTAAGGCAACGAAAAAGGCCCGTCAGGGCCTTTTTCGTTGCTGTAGTATTATTAAATTCAGCCGGTCCGGCTACCAATAAGCTTAGTGAATATTGAGTTTTCTTTCCTTCATAACTGTAAAAGAATAATTTCTACCCGTTCGTCTAACCGCTTTTACCGCTGCGCCTGTTACTTCCAGCAGTGAATTGCCATTGCAGTTAAATTCAAGGGATGGAGGCATCACAGGTTGTTTTCGTGAATTGCCTTTTTTAACGTCTTTAAAAGAGGCTTTCTTCATTTCTTCTTCCAAAATCTGGTAGT
>Ga0075026_100000764_pt1 | contig 13385 bp, 10 predicted proteins | sample Str012_2_FD_71392 | JGI IMG/M metagenome (GOLD analysis project Ga0075026, IMG submission 71392) | Freshwater sediment microbial communities in response to fracking from Pennsylvania, USA - Straight Creek_MetaG_SC_2012 | ecosystem: Environmental > Aquatic > Freshwater > Creek > Sediment...
ACCCGTAGCAGTCGGTGGTAAACAACCGCTATCGGGAAGCCTGAATTCACACGGAAACCAGCCTTCTTCAGCGCAAGCCAATCACAGCCCGGTGCGGAGGCCGATATTGATCACGAGACTGTGGAGCGGCGCTGTGCGTCGATGATGGGGTTCAAGTCATTCGCCACTGCGGCGATCACGATCTCCGAGATCGAACTGGCTCATCGGATCCACAAGCGGCAGTTGTCGTTTGGGCCTGGACGCCGCGCGCGGGTCTGGTCCCTCGAGCAGCAATGGGAGTGAACTCCAGCGCAACGAATTAGCCAATGTGTTGCGTCGATCGGTTAAGTTCGCACGGCGAAGGAGACATTCGAGTTTCTACATAGCCGCCGTTCACTACCCCAATCAAGGCGAGCAGTCCGAAGTCTACCGTTCAGTGTCGCGAATTGACCCCGGCTACTGGCCTAAATGGGAGAGCGCGAAGCGAACCGGAACGCTGGAGACCTTCATCAGTCCTTCAAACGGCGACCCCAACTCCAGTACGAGGAAGATCGAGACGGCGACCGAGATCGCGCTCACCAACTGGACGGCGATGACCGTTGCGTTGCGTGGAGCGAGAAGGCCGAATATGCCAAAGATGACCGTCAGCCAGAAAATCAACACTACGAGGAACGGCACCGGGACCGTAACGCTGGCGTTCCCTACAATCAATAGCCAGCGAGCCTGCAACATATCGTTGCTGAGCGCCAGCGCGCGGGACTGCAGCCAGCGCTGGTGATCGTTCTGTGGAGCCAATCGCTGGATCCGATCCTCGATCTCCTCGAACGGGTGTGTCGTCTTGAGGTTACCCATATTCGCAACTGGCTTCTCTGGTTGCGTCGTAGGCCGGGCGCTTTCTTCGGGCCAAAGGGCATTGACCCGGTAAGTAATGACACGCCGAAACAGATCACGAGTTTCCATGGTTTCGGGTCCGTACCGGGCGAGCACGCGGTCGAGCGTGATCAGGTCTCCGGCAAAGTGCTTGACCGACGCATTCGTCTCGTCGAATGAACTCTTCGCCGAGGCAACGACCAGACCGAGGATCAGGGCGGTCATCGTCGCGATCAAGCCTACCGAGAGCTTCACGACGTCCTTCGACTCCGCACTGAGGTGGGTATCGGGCAAGAGCCTCCGGCAGTAAATGCCGAGCAGTGCTCCACCGAACACGAATGCGAACGCGGTCAAGGCTATTGCGATAGGGCCCATGAGTAGCTTTTCCTGTCTCTTCAGATCTTAATTGTCAATTTCGCCGAAACCAGACCGGGTATTGTCGGTTCTGGTGCATCTGCGGGCGTCCGATCAAAATCTTCGTGCTGTCCAACAGCGCATAGGCCGCTGCCGCATAGACCAGGGTCCATTGCGCGACCTTGTGTTCCTTGATACGCGCCCATACGGCTAGCGACGGTGCTAGCGCGGTTTCCGCCAGGCGCTCTTCCGGTGCAGCTTGCGCGTTACCCGAGTCGTTGGGATCGTTGGTCACTAGGTTTCTTAAGCAGCGTCGGCCATGACTGTAGCGTGTCAGGCGTAGCGGATTAATACGTCCCTGCTGGGAGTCGCCTGAGCGTCTGGGTTCTGGTCGTCGGCCATACCGGATCTTGTCGTACCTGCGCCGTTTGAAGGGCAGAATGCCTTCGTCTGGGACTGGTTGCAACGCGGCCATCGCAGCTAGGTCGAATGACTGCTTCTGGGCGTCAATTTCAATGGTCTGAACGACAGCTCCGGGCCGGTTTCTGCCGGTCGGACTCCCCGGAAGCGGTCGGATGGCTTTCCCGATACCGGCCAGTCATCACCGCGGCAAAAGGGCCGACAGCCGTCCCAGCCCCTACCCGCGAGGCGGGCGCAGTCTTACGTGCTGCCAGCTCGGTAGGGAGGCCAGCTTGAGGTATCCCGCCAGGTCCGGGAGTTGCTCTACCTGGCTTGGCATGACGGCGGCCTCGGTGACCTGTTGCTCGCTCACCGTTCGAGAGACTTCCCACGTGCCGGGGCGGCGGGAGCGGGATTCGTGGGTGCGCAGGATTTCACGGTCGCCGATCAGGCGGCTTGCAAAGCGGGCTGTGCCGCCCTGCTCTGAGGCGCTGCAGCGAAGAATGAGCGTGTTGCCGCAGTTCTCCACAATGGTCTGGGCTTCTCCGGCGCCGTAGGTGGTGGAGACCTGCGCGATGGACTGGAACCCCAGCACGCAGCGGCCGCCGAATTTGCGAAGTCGGGCGAGTGCGTCCTTGAGTCCATCGATGGCGCCCAGGGCGTCGAGCTCATCCACGATGAACCAGAGGCGCTGGTCGCTGCCCGCCCCGGTCATGGTCTCGAAAATGGCGAGTCTCATCCAGGCGGAGATCATGGGGCCGAGGGCCGCGATCTGGCGGGCGTCGTAGGGGAAGAAGAGTGCTCCGGCTTGTCCACTCCGGGCGGCTCGGATCCAGTGGCGGATTGAGAAAGGTTGGGCGGTCTGCCGGGAAATGGCCTCGAGCGCGGCGATGGCGTGCGCGGTGACCGAGCGGATCGAGCCGAACATGCGCTCGTTCCCCCCTTCCAGGAACGGCTGGGCGGGGGTTCCGGCGACCAGAATCTTCAGTTCTTCGTGGGTGGCGCTGGTGAGCAGTCGGTAGAGCTCGGCGGTGTCGTGGGTTTTGAGCTCGAAGAGCTGGCGGGTGACGGCGGTGAAGAACGTGCGGGCGTAGGCGCGCCATTCGCGCGAGGAACCGCCCTCGCCTTCCGGGATGAGCGCCCGGGCGAGTTGATCGACGTCGTAGGAGTTCTCGAGTTCGGCGAAGGGGTTCCACCGGTGAGACCTCTGATCAAAGGGGTTCAGAATCACATCGCCGCGGTGTGGCGTGTAGTAGTCGTTCAAGTACCCGGCATCGGGGTCGGCGATCACGGCGCGATCGCCGCGTTGGAGGGCTGCACTTAAGAGCTCGCGGATGGCGGTCGATTTGCCGGTGCCGGTGGTGCCGATGAGCTTGAAGTGCTTGGCTTCATCGAGCGTTGGGATGGGGATTCCGGCCAGCGTCAGGGTCTTGGCGGTTCGGCGGAGGCGGAAACGCGGTCGGTGCTCTTCCACCACCGTGCCGCGAAGGTGGCGGGTAGTGGATCGGCGGCCAGCGAGCGCGCGGCCGGCGGCGAAGCCTAAGAAAGCAAAGGTCGCGAGGCTCGCCAGGACCGCTGGCGCGCCGGTTTTGGGGACCGCCGCCAGCGTCTGGAGGCTCGCGCGGAATGCCTGGGATGCGGGAATCGCAAGTCCTGTCGCCAAGAGAACGGCCAGGGGAAGCCAGAAGTATCGGGCGGGTTTGGCGTGGCCGGATAAGAGGCCGGCTGTGGTGAAGAGCGCGGTGACGGCGGCCGCGAAGATGAGGCTCGGGGTTCCGTGGGACAGGTTGTGCCAGGGCATTTCTTTCACTTCCGCTGATCAACGATGGCGCAGAGGACTTGACTCGCGTGTGAGGCGGCCGCCCGGTCCAGGAATTCGGATTCCGTGCACAGAGTTATCCACCGATTCTGGGGATAACCGGGCTCAGGGAGGGAGTGGGAGAATCGGGTGGGAAGGGGGAGAAATGGGGGGACGCGCCTGCGGTTCGATGGAACCCGGCTACACGCAGCAGCCCTTCTCCTGTTGCACGGGCGGGCACTTGACCGAACCGTAGGAGCAAAAAACACAGCATTCTCCGGCCTTCGGGCGAAGCATGGCCCCGCAACGGGCGCACTCGTGGAAGTAGATGCAGGCGTCGGTGGGCATGAGCTCGGTAGTTGACGCGCCACAGTGCGGGCACGTCAGGACGGATTCAAGAACAAGCGTCGGGTTCAAGGCTGGTGCATCAGATTAGGGCTAGGGGATGCTCGAGAGGCGTGACTCCGCCCCTTAATTATTAATTATTATAAGAGTCTGGGCCACTGACCGGCGCGGTAGTCCCTGTCTCGATTTGACCTTCGGAGAGCTGCCCTGGACCGATCGCCGGCTCGTCACGCTGGATTACTGCGTTCGCAACCCATGGTGATTCGAAGAATTGCGCGCCCAGTCGACCGGGAATCCACATCAATGACGTGGCGAGAAAAGCCAGCACCCACCCGAGATATGCGGATAGCTGTGTTCCGATAACGGCCAACACGAGCAGGCCAATCGAAACGTTATTCCGCCGGGACGTCCAACGGGGAACAGTAACGCCAAGCCGCGCGGTGGCGCCTACCAGGTAACCGCCGACAAAAAATATTGAGATAGCCACCACGCTCCAAAGCGTCATAGCCTGAGGCAACGTCGGGTGGCTGCCGAGAAACGCCGTGGCGGCAGGTACCAGGCTCACACAGAATAGGTACAACAGGTTCAGAGAGATCATTCGGATACTGGTGTGCTGCAGCTGTCGGGTCATTTGTAAGTGGGCGACCCAGGTCGTGCCAACTACGTAAAATCCGAGTGCATAGCTGAGCAGCTTTGGCGCCTCGGCGATGAGAAATCCGTAACTCCAGCGTGACGCAACGGAATCGTGAAGCTCCGGCAACTTGAGCTCAAGCGCCATGATCGTCACGATTATCGCGAGCACACCGTCACTGAACAGCTCCAGGCGGACGATGTTTGGTGACTTCTGCTCCAGCAACTGTCCCCCTGACGTCGGAGCACACGCGCGCCGCCACTGCGACGGATGCTCGGTGTTCGTCAATCCTAAACCTTTGCTGGTGACCGGACCAAGTCTTTGAATGATGCGACGCTTCGTTGGTGCTCCATTCTTGTGGTAGGTGTTCCGATTGAGTCTTCAGGCGGACGGTTGCTCCGCAACCTCGACGCCGGGCGTCTGAAGAGGGGGGTTGGGCGGTGGGAGGGAAAGGGCTGCGACGTGGATCGCTGCCTCCGCCGCTATTTGTCGGATTGCGACGGCTTCATGGTAGCCTCACGTTCACGACTTCCATGTCGGCTGGTGTCATATCTCCCTTCCCATCCTGTAGAAGGACGACCACCCAATGAAAAGCCTTTCCACAGTGCTTTTGATGCTTCTCGCAATTCCTACAACCTCCATAGCATGCTCCTTTGATACAGATTGTTCTGTGGGCAGCAAGTGCCTCAAAGCGTCGGGACAAATTTATGGTTTTTGCGCGGGCGGAATGAATCCAGGAAATAACAACGACAGAACACCCGTTCGAGACCCATTGGATATCAACGGAACTGCAGGCAATACCTGTGGCTTCAATACAGACTGCGGTCCGGGATCAACATGTCTGAAGCAGAGCGGCAACATCAACGGTGTTTGCGTTAAGGGTCATTAATGGCGGGCACTCCTTAGAAAGCAGTTTGGCGGGTTAGTGGCTCAGGTCGTTGTCGGGGAGGATCAGGCCCTGCCCTTTCTCTTTAGCGTCCTTCGCTGCGGAGTCGTTGCCGAGGTCCAAAGTTTTTGTCTGGGTGAGTACCCCGGAATTGCTTGGACTCTGCTCCTGGCCGTGGCGGTAGGCCTCCCAGTTTTCACGGGCCTTGGCGCGCTGCTCGTCGAGGGAGAGGGCCTTCGGTTGTTGTGCGTGATCGCGCTCGCGGAGCGCTGAGGCGAGGTCGCCTGACAGATCGATAATGCGGGATTGGAGTTCGCGCCCTTCGCGCTCGAGCGTGCCCAGCTCCCGGGCACTTGTCAGGCGTTCTGCGGCTTCCGCCTGGCGGCGCTCCATGACATCGGACCGTTCACCTCGATTGAGAATGCCCGTAATTGCAGGGCCGTGGTGTTGGGCGGGTTCCCGGTCGATCCCCTGGGCTTTGAGTGATCGGTGGTCGACCCGGGCGCTGTGCCCGTAGTACTTCAAACGCTCGTTTTGAAGGCGTTCCCAGCGGTCCCGCCAGTATTCGACCTCCCCACTCCGCTTGTCATCCAACTCGCGGGTCTTCTCTGTGAACCCGGCGGGTCCGAGTCTTCGGGTCGAGCACAACAAGTGCGCGTGAAAATTCCGGTCATCGGCCCCGCGGTCTGGCCGGTGTAGGGCGACATCGACGGCGCAGCGGTGGCGCCTCGCGACCTCCTGGGCGAAGGTGAGCGTCAACTCCTTGCGTTGCTCCGCGGTGAGCTCGATGGGGAGTGAGACCACCACGTCTCGCGCGATGCAGGAGTTCTTGCGGAGCTCGGCGCGCTCGGCGGCATTCCACAACTGGGCTCGATCCTTCGCCCAGTCGGGCGCATCGGTCGGTAGCACAATCTCCGCGTGGAGCACGCGGCCCTTGCGCGTGTAATCGTGCGTCTCGCCGGTCCGCTCATCATGGATCCGATCCGCCGCGCGATAGGCGGCCGCGGCTGTCGCGGAATGCCCTTTGCTGCGCGTGTGCACGGTCATGCTCAATCGATAGCTTGCCAAGCGCCCTCCTTACGCTCGTAGCGCTCGATGCTCACGACGCACGCGCCGTAAGCGGCGGTTATGCGCGAGCCCGCCCAGCCTCAAGCGCCCACGCTTGAGGCCCGCGCCCACGCGGCGGGCTCGCGCGCTCGCAGCGATCGAGGGCTGTGCGGAATGCACAGCCCGAGGACGGTGCGAGTCGGGGAGCGAACGGACCGTTCGACGGAAGGAAGCCGTCGGACTGGACGGGCGCGGCCCTGCGAGGGGTCCAGGGGGCGAGTAGCCCCATGGCGCACGCAAGGACGAGCGAAGCGAGGCCTTGCATAAGTGCGCCCTGTGCGGTGCAGCATGGCGTGACTCTTTGGGTTCATGTGCGCGCGGTGCTCCGCTCTTGCGCTCCGGGTGCGCTCGGGGTCCGACGGTACTGCGAACCTTGGCGCTGTTGGGAAGGGTGGGCGTGTTTCTGGGCGAATGCGGCAGATATGAGGGAAGAGGTTTGGCGAGGGGGAAAGGCAGAGTGAGGGCAAGCCGGGGTCTTGGAGGTCTCGGGCGGACGCGCTCACACGGTGGCGTTACTCGGGCCTGCGAGGCCCTTCGCCCTTCGGGCCCGCCTGCGGCGGTTCAAAAGCGGCATTACCGCTTTTGTCGTGGCTAGCCAGCTCAAGAGTGCGTCAGCGAAGGCGCTAACTGGGTGGAGTTATCCGGAGCCAGGCAATGTGACATCTCACGGGAGGAGCAATGATCGTGATGACTCGAGAGGAACGGATTGCGGCGATGGAGCTGCGGCTCAGGCAGCTCAAGTGTCAGCAACAGCGGATGGAAGCACGGCGGCGGCACCTGGCGGGGCGCCTCGCGCGCAGAGCCGATACAAGGCGGAAGATTCTGGTCGGGGCGGTGGTCCTGGCGAAGGTCGAGCAAGGCGTGATTGAGGAATCGGTGCTGCGTGGGTGGCTCCAGGGGGCGCTCACGCGAGGCGATGACAGAGAGTTATTTGGGCTATGAGCTGGAGCTCCCTGCCCTAGTGCTTGCCCAACTCAGCGATGCACTGTGCGCCGGTCTCATTGGAGTAGTCCGTGAACGTGGTGCGCGTCTTGCGCTTGCGGTACTCCCATGGGGCGAACGCGAACGTCTCGCTCATGCTGACGCCGCCGGGCGTGATTACTTGCTGCTCCGAATGAGCTCCTTTCCCCATGCGTTCGGTGTTTGGTAACAACCAGAGACCGCGTTTCGCGGTGCGGGCGTCGGCCTCGAGGCGGCAGTAATCGGCCTCGGTGCGCTTGAGGTATTTCCGGTAGGCCCAGGCGTGGCCTTCGCGGACGAGTGACTCGTTGATGTTCTCATCGCCTAAATAGACGATGGCGATCATTCGGGAATAACGATCCTGCTGAAATGGCTCGAGATGAACGGCCTGGTGGAGCACTCGCTGGGCGAGGTAAGTCCTCGCGTCCCCTCCTCCGGGCTGGGTGGATTCGGGGGCGTCGATTCCGTACAGGCGTATGCGGATGGAGCCGGATGAGAGCTGAACGTCGATCGTGTCGCCGTCGACGACGCGGGTGACGTGTCCCGGAATTGTTGAAACTGTTGGCGCGTTGAGGGCCGACGGGAGGCAGTGGCCTTTCCTGTCTTCGCAGTTCTCTGGCTGCGACTGAGGGTTGGCAGCAAGGCTCGGCAGCGCGGCGCTGAGAAGCAAACAGAGCAACGCTGATCGAAGGGAGCGCATGCGCAACAGATTACACCGATTCCGCGCGATGCCGGGGAGGCTCCTGGATAATGTTCGCGTGGTGCTCGTACCGTAAGGGTTCGAGCGAGCAGATTGCGGAGTGCGCCGCTCATGGATCTGGGTGGGCAGGTCCGGGTGATTGGGATATCGTGCGGAAGGCGTATCATGCGGACTCGCCCAAAATCTCGTTGAGGTCCCAATATGGCAGAGTCCCGCGATATTCCCCGGCGCGATTTCTTGCTCGGCGCCTCAGCGACGGTGGCTATGGCGGCCTCGCCGGTGTCATTCCCCGGAGCACTCAGCAAGGTGGATGACGCACAGCTCTTGAAACTCAGCGCCGGCGAGGCGGTTGAGCGGATGTCGCGTGGCGAGATCACGGTCGAACGCTACGCCAGCGCGCTGCTCGAGCGTTGTAAGCGCGCCAGCGCACTGAATGCGTTCATCACGCTGGAGCCAGAGCGGGTGCTCGAGGCCGCTCGCGCCTGTGATCGTCACCGTCAGAAAGATGGCAAGACCGGGCCACTCTTTGGCCTACCCATTCCGGTCAAAGACAGCGTGAACACCCAAGACTACCCGACTAGCGCCGGCACGCCGGCGTTGCGTCACTTTCAACCCGCGGAAGACGCGCCGGTTGTGAAAGCGCTGCGGGATGGCGGCGCCATCGTGCTGGGCAAGACTAACTTGCACGAGCTGTCCTTTGGCTGGACCAGCAACAATCTCGCGTTCGGCGCTGTGCACAATCCCTATGACCCTAAGCGCATTCCCGGCGGGAGCAGCGGTGGTACGGCCGTGGCCATTGCCGCTCACATGGCCCCGCTCGGTGTCGCCGAAGACACCGAGGGTTCTATCCGGGTTCCGGCCGCGCTCTGCGGCATCTGTGGCTTCAGGCCCACCACGGGTCGCTACCCCACCCAGGGTTGCGTGCCAATTTCACCGCTGTTCGATCAAGTTGGGCCGCATGCCCGAACGGTCTCAGACCTCGCCCTCTTTGACTTAGTCGTAGCCAACGACAGGCAGCCACTGCAACCCACACCGCTCAAAGGACTGCGCTTCGGAATCGTGCGCGAGTACTTTTTCACGGATCTCGACCCAGAAGTGGAACGCCTGACAAGCCTCGCCCTGAAGCGCCTCAAGGACAGCGGCGCGGAAATCGTCGAAACCGAGCTGCCGGGTCTGCAACACCTCATTGATCTCACCACCGATGGGGTCCAGTACCGAGACGCACGCGTGGCACTCGAGCGGTATCTGAAGGAATACCACACCGGGCTGAGCCTGGATGAGCTGGTACGGCAGGCCAGCCCCGACATTCAGAAGATCTTCAAACAGTATGTACTGCCAGGCGGGAAGGATGTGGTGTCCGAAGAGGCGTACGCTGCGGCGCGCGATACGCACTTGCCGGCACTACGAGGCCTGTATCGAGACTACTTTGCGCGCAACCGACTCGCAGCCGTGGTGTTCCCCACCACGCTGGTGCCGGCGCCCTTGATCGGCGAAGAAACCACCGTGCCTATCGGTTCGCGGGAGATCCTGTTTGACACGGCCGTGTCGCGCAATATCGCACCGGGCAGCACGGCGGGCATCCCAGCCCTGGTGTTGCCCAGTGGCCTCACAGCGACGGGCCTACCGGTGGGAATTGAGTTTGATGCGCCCGCGGGCTCGGATCGAGCGTTACTCGCCCTCGGGCTCAGTCTTGAGCGGGTCTTGGGTCCCTTGCCGCCGCCGAATATCTAAGAATTGATCCAAGTCATGCCGGTGGACAGCGCTGAGGATGCGATGCGCTGGCGAAGCCTCGCGAAGCGTTATCAGGGCAGGTTCATCTTGCGCAGGAAGGCTACCCAGCGCGGGTCGGCGTGAAGGTTCTTCATATCGGGATCAATCGTTATGGGTGGCGATGCCACGAGGCTCGAATCGTGCTGCTGATACGCCCGATCCAACCACGAGAACGCCTGGTCACGGTCCCCTCGAAGAGCATGAAAGGTCGCCATGTTATAGGGCTGTTTTGAAGCAACTTTCCTTTCAAACTCAGCAAAGGCCGCCTCCGCATCGCTCTTTCTCCCGAGCAGGATGTAGATTCGGGCCAACTCATAGGTTCGAGAATCCGGGTCTGACTCCTTCTTGACCTCGTCAAGCGCCTCTGCTTTGTGCCCCGCCGCCAGCAACATATGCGCAAGGTAGGCGTGCTCCCCGTCGGCGCCGGGGAGTAGTTCCAGGCATTTGCGCGCTGCTGCCAGAGCTTCCGTGGACCGTCCCATCGCGTAGTAAGTATTCGCAATACCGAATGGGGCATATTGATCCAGCGGGTCCAGCGCTGCGGCCTGCTCGTAGAGTTGAAGCGCATCGGTCAGGCGACCACGGACCGCAGCAAGACGGGCGGTGCCGTCCAAAGCGCGGGGATTACCAGAATCGAGAAAGTGCGCACGCTCATATGCCGTGTTGGCCGCTGCCCAGTCCCAGTCTTCCAATTGAACCCTCCCTAGCGCGGTATGCGCCTCGGCGAGCTTGGGATCGAGCGCGACCGCCCGCTCAGCCGCCCGTAAAGCTGACTCGTTAATCTGTTGCCACGATCGTCCGGCCGACGGTGGTTCATTGATCAGAGCTCGTGAAAGCCCCGCCCACGCTTCAGCAAACTTTGGGTCGACGTCAATGGCCTGCTGGTAGTAGCGCACGGCCCTACTGCGCCCATCGGCCGTCGAGCGGTTGAGCCAGAACTGAGCTTGCAGCAGCAGACTGTGGGCTTCTGGGCTGTTCGTGGGGGCAGTACGTGGCGCTACGTTCGTGTCCATAGAGATCTTAAGGGCTTTGACAATTTCGCCGGCGATCTCATCCTGGACCTTGAAGAGATCGTTGAGCGTGCGGTCGTAGGTCTCTGACCACAGGTGGTAGCCGTTGTCGGCCCGAACAAGCTGGACCGTAACGCGCACCTGATTGCCGGATTTTCGGACGCTTCCTTCCAGGACGTTGGCCACCATGAGTCGGCGAGCGATGGTCGGGATATCCTCTGATTTACCTTTGAAGTAAAAGGACGAGGTTCGCGCGGGAACATGGAGCCCGGGAATCTTCGCCAACAGGTCCAGGATTTCCTCGGCCATGCCGTCGGCGAAATATTCCTGGTCGTGCTTCTCGCTCATGTCGGCGAAGGGAAGCACGGCGATGGATTTGGCGGAGATTGGGACGGCGGGGGTCACGGCGGGTGCCGTCGGGACGGCTGTGGCTACTTTCGGTACCGGAACCTCTTGCGGTGCGTGCGCGAAATGCCACAGCACAGCGCCCGCCACGACGAGCAACACGGTGATGATGGTCAGTTCCGCCCCGCTCACCCGGCGTAGCGCCCGGTGGCCGTGGTACCAGGCGAGCGTTACCATCAGCGGGAGCCCTAGAACGAGGAGCGCGGCGACAGCGCGGAGTAGCCAGTGTGGCCAGTCGAATGCCTCGCTCAGGATCTTGGTGCCATCCAGGAGTGCGTAGGCGGCCGCGGCGTAGGCGAGCGTCCACTGGGCGATCTTGTGGTCTTTAATGCGTGCCCACACGCTTAGTGGCGTTGCGGGTGTGGCATGTACTGGCCCAACCGGGGTGGGTTGGGGGGGAGAGTTGTCGGTCATTCGATCAACTTTGCCTTGCGCAGCAGCGCATTCCAGCGTGGATCGCTATGCAGGTTACGGAATAACGGATCGGCCCGTAAATCTTGGAGGAACCCCCTCCTTTGACGATAGACACGGTCGAGCCACTCGAACGCTGCGTCTGTCTCGCCGCGAGCGGCATGAACTGCAGCGACCAGATACTCATTGCGATCTGCAAACCCTCGCTCCAGCGCAGCGAGAGCCGCATCCGACTCCGCCCGTCGACCCATGTCCCAGTAGATGCATGCCAGAGTGGTTAGTTTGGCCGCCTCATCAGATTCCTTCTCCGTTGCCGCGAGCGCCTCCGCTCTCCTCCCCATCAACAGCAGTGTCTCTCCATATTGCTCATGTGCCGTAGCAAAGGCCGGATTCAACTCCAGCAGCTTGCGGGAGGTAGCGGCGGCGTCATCCAGAAGTCCGGCGTACTGCTGCATCCAGGCGAGGTCAGAAAGAGCATTCGTATCCAGCGGATTCCGTTCCAACTGATGGCGCAACAAATCAATGTATACGCCGTATTGGGCACTCAGAGATGCTTCCAGATAGATGACGTTGGCTCGTGCCGAATCCCCCACCTCACCGCTGGGATCCAGCGCCGCCGCCTTCTGGTAGTCGGCTTTCGCGGCCATCCATTCCCCGTTAATATCACGATGTACTTGACCGAGAGCGTAGTACGCCTCGGCGTTATTCGGATCAATCGCTAAGGCCCGCCGCACCGCTTCCCGACTTTTGCCATCCGCCGCAATTGTGGTGAGCTCCCCTTCGTATGCTTGCCGGGCGTAGACGCGTGCCAACTTCGCCCACGCTGGAGCGTAACGAGAGTCCATGTTGACTGCTTGGAGGAAGAAGTCGACGGCTCTGGCGTTGTCGCCGTTCTGCCCTCGAAAGTAGAAATAATTGCCTTTCAGCAGCAGGTTGTACGCTGCTACGCTATTTGTTCCCCTTGATGAAGGTTGAGATTCAGCCGCATTAGCTCCATTCAGCGTGGCATTGAGTGCCTTCGCTACGGTGGTTGATATTTCGTCTTGTATCTTGAAGATATCGGCCAGCTGTCGATCGTAGATCTCCGACCATAGATGCACGCCATCGGTGGCACGAATCAACTGAGCGGTGATTCGAAGCGTACTGCCTGACTTGCGAACGCTGCCTTCCAGGAGGTTTGCCACCCGGAGCTTGGCGGCAATGGCGGTCATATCTTCGTTCTTTCCCTTGAAGGCGAACGAGGAGGTTCTGGCAATAACCTTCAGGTCGGGGATATGAGCCAAGTGATCGATTAATTCTTCTGACAATCCGTCTGAGAAATACTCCTGGTCGTGCTTCTCGCTCATATCGACAAACGGGAGAACCGCGATGGATTTCCCGGAGATGGCTGCAGCTGGTGCAGATGGGGAGGTCACGGGTGACGGTGCTGGGGCGGACTTCGGGAGCCAGAACTTGGTGAGCGTGAGGTAAGCCAGGGCGGCTGAGGCGAGAACGGCCAACGCAATGAGTACAGGTCTCCCTCGGCTGTTTGATTTCGCATTGGCGGGAGGAGCGGCCGCGGTGCGCGCGGAGGCAAGGGGTTGCGACAATGCGGTCTTCACCGCATCGACGAGCCTCGGGAGCGAACCGGCAACGCCGGTGGTGCTCGCATCGAGCCATTGCGATGTGTTCAGGAAGTACTCAAGCGCAGCTGGTAGCGGCACGGCATCAATTCGCAGCGATACTACTGGGTGGCGCCTCGACCTTGCACGTTCCACCTC
>Ga0075026_100000765_pt1 | contig 13377 bp, 3 predicted proteins | sample Str012_2_FD_71392 | JGI IMG/M metagenome (GOLD analysis project Ga0075026, IMG submission 71392) | Freshwater sediment microbial communities in response to fracking from Pennsylvania, USA - Straight Creek_MetaG_SC_2012 | ecosystem: Environmental > Aquatic > Freshwater > Creek > Sediment...
GTGTATCTGATAATGACCTGACGGAGAAATCGGTGACCTTTGACCGCTTTCTTTCGCAGGTGCCTCCACAGTATTTTCTCTGCCGGGGTTTGTGCCTTTCGTAGATCCCGGGCAAGTTCTTGTTGCTGTTTTTTGTGCATGAACAAGTGTAGTGTTGACCATACAGTCACTCAAGAGCCAAAGCACACGTAAAGCAGAGAATTTTCTGTCCATCTTTTGTATTTAAGGTTCCCCTTCCCTGCGAAGCGAGGGAAGGGGTCAGGGGATGGGTCAAAAAGTGGCGAGGTCAGGGGGTGGTCAAAGGCTACTCACTCCACCACCCTGATCCCCTGCCGCTTCTCCAGCACCATCCCCTTCACCGGTGTGCCGATGAGTTTCACATCCCGGCCCAGCACATTCCCGACCATCTTGTTGCCGCTGATCGTCGTGCCGAGACAGGCTTCGAAGGTGAGCATGTTCTTGCGCGCGTGAAAGGGCTCGAAACGCTCGGAGCGGGTGATGGTGTTGTTGGTGAAGGAGATGTCGGCAACCGACTTGGCATAGAGGACCGGGTAGTCGTAAGGATGGAACTGGTTGTGGTCGATGACGATCCTGCCGTGGAAAGGGGTCTTGTGGTCCAGCTTCGGGACCTCGGGATAGATGCTGATGATGCCTTCGCTGAACTGGTAGGGCGAGGTCATGCAGGGATCGCGAAAATCATTGTCGCGGATGAGGACATCGGTCACGGCACCGGATTCGAACCACTCGTTGGCATCGCCGGCGATGAGGATGGCGGAACCGCTGGATTCAAAGACGTTCCGCTCGATGACGGTCTTGCCGGGCGTGGAGACGAGGATACCCCGGGCTCGGTTGCTGCCGAACCAGCTGTCATGGATCCATACTTCGGGGGCCCAGGTGAGGTTCTCCAGCGCATCGCCTTTCTGCAAGGCTGCGGGAATGGAGTCGCGGAAGGCGATCTCGAAATGTTCCGCATCGATGGGGCGGAAGGAACGGACCGTGCCTTTCGCAATCGTGGTCATGGTCTCGTTCTCAATGAACCGAATCGTATCGCCGTACTGCGCCCAGTTGAAACCCACGCTCTGCGGGTGCATGAACTTGCACAGCAGGATGCCGGGACGAGGCTTGTCGATCACCTGCACGGATGTGCCATGCACGTTGATGGGATCATCCATCAGGGCCTGGAACTTGCAGGCGTCCACTTCGATCTTCCCCTTGCAATTGGAGACATGCAGGCCATCATCATGGCCACAGAACCAGCGGTTTTTCGCCGGGTTGGGCACGCATTGTACGTTGCGGAAAGTCAGGTTCTCGGAATACTGGCTGAGGATGCCGAGGCCGCCGGTCTGGTAAATGTTCAGGTGGTCGAAGGTGATGTTCTTGCTGTTGACGACGAACACGCCGGCATGGTCGCGCGCGCTGTGACGCATCACCAGCATATTACCCACGGCGGGCCTGCGTTTGAAAGGGAAGACGATGCGGACCGTTCCATACTTCAACTCTTCTGCCTTGTATCCGCTGAAATCACCGCCGAGACAGGAGGCGTCCCCGGTGCGGGGCACCACGAGCCGCGTGTTGCGATCGAACTCCATCGCATCCCACCAGGCGCTCTTCCATCCTTCCCCGACAAAGACCAGCTTACCCTGCTCGATGATGTAAGGCGATTCGCGGGTGTCGATCGCAAGGTCGATATGGTCCTCCGTCACTGCCATCACTTCGGCTTGCGCCGTGAGGGGAATGTCCCAGTCAATATTGGCGCCGCGAATGGTGATGTCTTTGCTGCCATCGATCGTGATGGGCTGCATCCGGTCATGGTACACGAAGTCGGCGCCCTGGGCATCCAGCGTCAGGTTCTGCTGTCCCTCGATGAGGATGGGGCAGCGACGCAGGGGTATGACATCGGTGTTCGACTCATAATACATTTTCTCCGCGGCATATTGCGGCCAAAAATCGTAGCGGCCCTTTGGAAAGACCAGCACGGGATGCGCCATGGTCTTGCATCGTGCCAGGGCCTTGTTCACAAAGCCTGTCGCATTGGCGCGCGAGCCGGGAATATAACCAAGGTCCGTCAGGCGAAGGGTATCCTGTGCTCCGGAATGCAGGGTGGACACTACTGAAATAAGGAGGGGGAGTATTTTTTTATATAAGGTTGAGGTCATGTGGGGAGGGTTGTTCTATGACGGGGCTTGAAAATATGCGCAGTACAACTTACTCAAAAAAACAGATTTGTCCGGGCCCGTCTTTGATTACCTTGACATCCATGAAACCGATGCTTTCCGTCTTGTTGCTGCTGTTCACATTGGGAGCCACTCATGTGCCTGCCCAAGCCGTTCATGACATGCGTGACCTGCATATCGTGGTCGCCGATGCCAGTCTGCCCCGCGCGGAACAGGCGGCGTCGATCCTGTTGAAGGAGGAGATCGGAAAGCGGACCGGCCTGAAGGTCGATATCACTGCGCGATGGCCGGCCACAGGCTCTGTCATCGTCCTGACCCGGGTCGGTGAAAAGCCCCGTGCGGAGTTGGCCGGAATCAGTGGTCCGGCGCTGATCGCGAAGCCGGAAGCGTTCCGCTTGCTGACACCCGGGATCAAGGGACGCGCGCTGGTGGTGATCGAAGGTTTTGATGCCCGGGGTGTGTTGTTCGGTGCAGGCCAACTGCTGCGCAGGGCGACCTACAAGCGAGGAGCTCTCGGCATATCGGATGATCTCACCATATCCACGGCGCCGGACAAACCCATACGTGGACACCAACTCGGGTATCGCAATACCGCGAACTCGTACGATGCCTGGACCGAGGCACAGTTCGAACAATATATTCGCGAGCTGGTGGTCTTCGGTACGAATGCCATCGAGAGCGTACCCATCTTCGACGAGGCGGAGAGTCCGCATTTCAAGCTTCCGCCGGATGTGATGAATGCGAAGATCAGCGGCATCTGCGAGAAATACGACCTGGACTATTGGGTGTGGGTGCCAGCACAGTTCGACCTCAGCGATGCACAGAAGCGCCAGACCTATCTGGATCACATGGAACGGATCTGCAAAATGTCCCCCCGCCTGGATGGCGTGTTCTTTCCCGGAGGAGACCCTGGCGACAATCCTCCTGAGAAAGTCTGGCTGCTCCTGAAAGACATCGGTGTACTGTTGAAAAAATATCATCCTTCCGCAGCGGTGTGGTTGTCCCTGCAGGGCTTCGATGCTGCCCAGAGCCGGACCGTGTACCGCACCATACAGGAGCAGATGCCGGACTGGCTGGGTGGTCTCGTCACCGGCCCGTCCAGCCCCATCGTGGAAGAGAGTCGTGCGGCCCTGCCCTCGCGCTACAAACTGCGTTACTACCCCGACCTCACGCACAATGTGCGCTGTGACCTGCCGATCCCCTGGTGGAGCCCCTGGTTCAACTTCACCATGGGAAGAGAGTCTGTGAATCCGCGGCCGCGCCATTACACGGCGGCCTATCGGTTCCTCGAACCTTATATGGATGGTTTCATCTCCTACTCCGATGGCGTGCACGACGATGTGAACAAGATCATGTGGACGCGCCTGGCCTGGGACCGCAATACGACCGAGCGGGAAGCGATGGTGGACTATGGCAACTTCTTCTTCGGCTCGGCATTGAAGGAAGAAGCTGCGGATGGACTGTTGGCATTGGAATCCAATTGGCAGGGACCTGCTGCTTCAAATGGTAGCATCTCCGCGACCTGGCAGGCCTGGAGGAACATGGAGCTTCTGCATCCGGAACTGTCCGGCAACTGGCGTTGGCAGATGTACCTGCTGCGCGCCAACTACGATGCATATGTCCGCGCACGCGGTCTTTATGAATCCTCGCTGGAGGATCTGGCGGATGATGAGCTACGCAAAGCATCCATCACAGGTTCTGATGTCGCGATCACGAAGGCACGGGCGATCCTGGGCCATGCAACGGATAGGCCGGTTGTACCTGGATTGCGACAGCGTGTGGTGAACCTCTGTGACACGCTTTATCATTCCATCAGTTTGCAGACCAGCGTGAAGAAATACAAGGCCTCGGGATCGGAGCGCGGGGCCGTGCTGGACTTCATCGACTATCCGCTCAACAACCGCTGGTGGATGGAGGACCGATTCGATTCCATCAAAGGTTGGGGTGAGGCGGAGAAGATCGAAGCGTTGAAGCGGATGGCCGATTGGGAACATCCCGGTGCCGGCAGTTACTATGATGATATCGGCGATCCGGCCAAGTCACCGCATGTGTCGCGTGTGGAGGGCTGGGAGACGGATCCGCTCATGCGCCGGCAGGACAACCCGGGCTTCGACTGGTATGGCGATGCGCACAGCAGTTTCCGGCAGTCCTGGATGACCAATATGCGCTGGCCGGTCTCCATCGACTATAGTGGATTGGATACGACAGCCTCGTACACGGTTCGCGTCACCGGGTTGGGCGAGTGCCTGTTGAAGGTGAATGGGAAGCGGTTGGAGCATACCCTCTATGACAAGCGGATGGGCGGCATCAAGGAATTCCCCGTTCCTGCGGACTTGATCCGCGACCGGAAGATATCGGTCAGTTTTGATGACATCCATGAGGACGACATCAACTGGCGGCAACAATCCCGCGTGACGGAGATCTGGTTGATCCGCAAAGGTCGTTAGATGACGGGATCGTTCCCCGCAGTGGCTGCATGCTCATCCCCCGCAGCTTTTCGGATGAATTGCAGGTCGGTCCGGAGTTTTTGCAGGAAGAGGGCGATGTCGAAACTGTGCACGACCATGTTGACGCCCTCTTTCATCCACTGGACCTGGCGTTCCGGCTCCAGCGAGAAATGGATGCCCGCGTGGATGCCCTTGTCCCGGGCCTTGTTGAGGATCTCTTTCACGGCCTTTTCGAAAACAGGATGGTCATATTGCTCCGGCACGCCCAGGCTCACGGAGAGATCATGCGGCCCGATGAAGATGGCATCCAACCCTTTCACGGAGAGGATCTCGTCGAGTCTTTCCATCGCCGGTACGCTTTCAATATTGGCCACGCAGAGGTTGCCGGCGTTGAATTTATCCAGGTATTTCTTCATGGCTTCGGGCAGTGGCTTTCGGCCTTCGAGGTAGTCGTACAGCAATTCCCCTTTCAGAGGCCGGTATTTCACCGCACCGACGAGGTCCATCACTTGCTCCTTGGTCTCGATATAGGGCACAACGACGCCGACGGCGCCTCCATCGATGCACTGGCAGGCCCGGTAAGGGTCCGGCGAGGGGATGCGCACGATCGGAGCGATGCCGTTCGAGCGGAACATTTGGCAGAGCGTTGTCAGCTCGGTGCGGTCCAGCGGGATATGTTCCGTGTCGATGAACACGAAATCGAGCCCGATGCTTTTGATGGCGGAAGGCCACATCAGTCCGGTGGATGTGATGCTGGTACCGTAGACATTTTGGCCAGCCTTCAGTTTGGTGGCCAGGGCGATCGGTGGAGTGTTCATGGTGGTCACAAGATAATTAAAATCATGCCGGCGGGCCCTTTTGCAAAATGAGTTCCACGCGGTGATCGGCACGGTCGTTCACGAGGCGGATGCTCCTGCCTGACTCGTCGATCCCATCGACGATCAGCCTTTCTTCCTCACCCGCTGCGGCGCTGCTGCAGGTGATATGGTAGCGGGTCTCCTTGTATCGGTACTCGATCGAGAACTTGTTCCAGGCCTGGGGCATGCGGGGATCCAATATCAGTTGGTCCGCGACACGGTCCACCCCGAGCAGGGACTCGAGGATGAGCCGGTACATCCATCCTGCCGAGCCGGTGTACCAGGTCCAGCCGCCGCGCCCTGCGTGTTGCGCGATGGAGTATACGTCTGCTGCGACGACATAGGGTTCAACTTTATACCGTGCGACTTCGCTCGCGGTCTCGGCGTGGTGGATCGGGTTGATCATGTCGAACAACTGCCAGGCTTGTTCGGTCCTGCCCATCTTTGCGAAAGCCATGACCAGCCAGATCGCGGCATGGGTGTACTGGCCGCCGTTCTCCCGTACGCCGGGCACATAGCCCTTGATATATCCCGGGTTCATGGCGGTCTTGTCGAAAGGCGGATCGAGCAGTTGGATGAGCGCCGTGTCTTTCCTCACCAGGTGTTGCAACGCGGAGTCCATGGCCACTTTCTGCCGAGCCTTGTCGCCCGCACCAGAGAGGACGGCCCAGCTTTGGGTGATCGAGTCGATTCTGCATTCGGTGTTATGCGAGGAACCCAGCGGCGTACCGTCGTCGAAGAAGGCCCGCAGGTACCAGGCGCCATCCCAGGCCGATTTCTCCGTGTCGGCCTTGATCCTTTCGGCTTGCCGCGTAAAGGTTTCGGCATGGGTCATATCCTGGCGTGCGGCGCAGAGGGTGCTGAACTTGCTGAGGGTGTCGTACAGGAAGAAACCGAGCCATACGCTTTCGCCCTTGCCATGCTGGCCCACCCTGTCCATGCCGTCGTTCCAATCGCCTGATCCCATCAGGGGCAATCCACGCACCCCGAAACGGGCGCCCTGTTGAAGGGCGAGAATGCAGTGTTCGTAAAGGCTTGCGGTCTGGTGTGATATGGCAGGCAGGTCATAATAGGAATCCTCTTCCATGTTGAGCGGCCTTCCTTCGAGGAAGGGGAGGGCCTCGTCCAGGATGCCCGTGTCGCCGGTGAAGGCCACATAGCGGCTGGTCACGAAAGGCAGCCAGAGCAGGTCGTCGGAACAACGTGTGCGAACGCCACGTCCTGTCGGCGGATGCCACCAGTGTTGCACATCGCCTTCCTTGAATTGCCGGGTCGCGCTGAGCAGGATATGCGCCCGCACTTTCCAGGGCTCGGTGTGCAGGAGCGCCATCGCATCCTGCAACTGGTCACGAAATCCGAACGCACCGCCGGATTGGTAGTAACCCGAGCGTGCATGGAATCGACAGGCCAGTGTCTGGTAGAGCAGCCATCCATTCGCCAGCACATTGAGCGCGGGATCGGGTGTGTTCACCTGGACGGCACCGAGCGTGACCTGCCAGTAGGCCTTCACCTTTTCCAGCGCCTCACTCGCCGCCACATGCGACTTTAACCTATGGGCGAGGTCCGTGGCTTCGTCCACATGTGCACCAGTGCCCAGCAGGAAGATGATCTCCTGCTCCTGTCCGGGTTCCAGCTCCAGGCGGACCTGCAGGGCGGTGCAAGGATCCAGTGCAGGTCCAGTACGTCCGGAGAGTCGGATCTTGTCCATTGCATCAGGATGGCTGAGTGTTCCATTCCGTCCTATGAACTCCGTACGATCACCGGTATGGCTCTTGTCGGTGCCGGAGACCGCGAAGAAGCAGACGCGGCCATCGAATTCCTTGTTGTAGGGATTGCGGGCGAGTATCGCACCCGTTCTCGGGTCGGTTTCGGTCTGGATATGCATGCTGGTCTTCGACCTCAGGTCGCCCAGCACCCATTCGACATAGCCTGTCAGCGATAGTTTTCTTGTACGCTCGGAGCTGTTGCGCAGCGTGACCACGGTGTATTTCACCGGCTCTTCGAGGTCCACGAAGGTGAGCAATCGGGACTGGATCCCATCGTCATGATGCTCGAAACGACTGTATCCGAAACCATGGCGGGTCACATATTCAGAGCGACTGCCGCAGGGCAGGGGTGTTGGCGACCAGAAATGACCGCTTTCCTCGTCTCGGATGTACATCGCTTCTCCGGAACTGTCACTGACGGGGTCATTGTTCCAGGGCGTCAGCCGGAATTCATGGGCATTGTCGAACCACGTGTAGGATTGGCCGCTTTCAGAGATGACGGTGCCGAAGCGCGGGTTGGCCAGCACATTGGACCAGGGCAGTGGTGTGGGTTTCGAACGGTCGGTATGGATGATGTATTCCTTTCCGTCCGCGGAGAAGCCACCCAGCCCATTGTAAAAGGTCAGCTCTTGTGCGGGTTCGGGTGTTGTGAGGGTGAGCACATAAGGCAACTTGGGCACCAGGTCGGGTATCGCAGTGCGCAGAACCGGACGCCTGGACAGTTGGCTCATCAGCGTACCCTTGGCATCGGACAACACCAGCCGCGCAACGGACTGGATCAGGATGCGATCCTCCATCGCGATCTGCTCGGACACCCTGACATAGATGCCACCGGGTCGTTCGTTGGCTTCGATCTCGGCGCCGGCACTGATGAGTCCCATCAACTGATTCTGCAACACATGACGGTAACCACCATGGTCCTCGTTCCAGATGATCAGGTCGACGGTCAGGCCCTTCAATTTCCAATAGGCATGTGCCTGCACGAGCTGGCGCACCATGCCGATGTTCTCCATATCGGAGATCTGCAACAGCACAATGGGGAGATCACCGGAGATCGAATAGCCCCAGAGTCCGGATTGTCCTTTGTTGTTCCGGTGCAATATGCCGGGATCGGCGCGGAGCAGGCCATTGGGAAAGATGACAGCGCCCGCCAGCCGGGAGAACAGTTGCGCATCAGCTTCCGTGGCGTTGATCTGGCGGAGCACCATCTGACTGTGCGTCCAGGCCAGTTCGAAGGCACGGTCGATGAAGGACGGATCCTGGTATCGTCCGATGAGGCCTTCACAGGACTCGCGTGTGTCGGTGATCCCGTAAACCATGTCCACGGTGATCGATTCCATCGGTGGAATGGTGAGGCGGTATTGTATCGCGACGATGGGATCCAGGACGGAGCCCTGGGTGCCGGAAAGTGATGAGGTCTGTTTCATCACCCTCGGCCTTGCGATCGTGTTGCCGCGGCCGATGAAACGCATGCGGTCCGTTTCATAGGAGACGTCCTGTATGTCCGGGCAATCCGTGCGCATGAGGTGGAAGAACCAGGGTGGTGTTTCTTCAGAAGATCTTGGCCTGCGTGTGCATAGGATCGCCGTTTTCTGCGGGATGATCTCCGTCTGAACGAAGAGGTTGCTGAAGGCTGGGTGCAGGGCATCGGAAGCTGCCGGGGCGAGCACCACTTCAGCATAGCTCGTCAGTTCGATGTATCGCTTCCTCTTGGAGCGGTTGGCGAGGTGGATGCGTCGGATCTCCACATCATTCTCCGGCGATACGGCGATCTCGGTATGCGTCTCGATGTCGTTGTCCATGCGCCGGAACTCGGCACGTCCCTGGGAAAAGACCGCTTCATAGCTTTTTGCGGACCTGGCTGTGGGTTGATGGGCGATGGACCATGACTCACCTTTCTCGAGATCGCGGAGGAAGCAGAAGTTACCCCAGTTGTCGAGGGTGGCGTCTTCGTGCCAGCGGGTCACGGCGATATTCTTCCAGCGGCTGTATCCTCCGCCGGCATTGGTGACCATGACATGGTAGTTGCCGTTCGACAGCAGTTGCAGTTCGGGAACCGGTGTGTCCGGCGTTCGGATCACCCGCATCTCGGTCTCGCCGGATTCTATGTTGATGTTGGCGACATCCGGTGGCGGGGCATAGAATTTAGTGGCCTTGGGTATGCGTTCCTGGAGCAGCAGCAGGGTGGCCTGGAACTGCGGCTCGCTCTCGAATCTTTTCTGCATCGGCCGTTCGCAAAGCAGGTAGTCCAGCGCCAGCAATCCCATGCCCTGGTGGTGGGCCATGAAGGACCGTATCGCCACGCTGGTCTGCCCGCGGGGCAACCTCGACGGCGTGTAGTCCAAGGCTTCATAGAAGCCGAAGCGTCCTTCCATATCATTGTTGGAGAGGTAACGCAGGTTGCCGATGGCCTCTTCCGGGGCGACCATGAGGGCCATCATCGTCGCATAGGGCGCGATGACGAGGTCTTCGCTGAGTCCGCGCTTCAGTCCCAGCTCGGGAACACCGAAAGCGCGATACTGCAGGTTGAGGCTCGCATCGACCAGGTTGTATCCTGATTCAGAGATGCCCCATGGCACTCCGAGCCGCTCGCCGTATTCGATCTGCCGCTGCACCATGACCTTATAGGTTTCGTCCAGCAAAGTGTTCGAATAGGTCGGCATGTACAACAGGGGCATGAGGTATTCAAAGACAGAACCACTCCAGGACAGGAGCACGGAGCCACTGCCTGCATGGGTCAGTTGTCTTCCGAGAGCGAACCAGCTTTCCTGGGGCAGCTTGCCCTGGGCGATGCCGACGAAGGTGCTCAGACGCGCTTCGGAGGCCAACAGGTCATAGAAGCTCGGGTCCCGGCGATGATCGTCGGTGTTGTATCCGATGCTGAGCAGGTGCTGTGCATTGTCGTAGAGGAAATCGAATTCCGTCTCGGCCAGGTCGAGGCAGATCCTGTTCAGCTCATCCAGTGCGGCGAGGCGTTTGCGGGCGATGGCGGCAGCGGTGGCTACGCGGGTACCCAAGGCAGCCAGCCAAAGCGATTCTTCTTTGTTCAGATCATTGAGGTCGCGCTGTTCGATCTCTGTTTCCAGCCTTTCTTCCAGTGCTGCCAGGTCGGTCAGCGTGGGGACATGCTGCATGTCGAGCAGTCCGGACAGTCGTTCCGGCGGCTGCATCATGGCCCATCCGGAGAAGCGTTCACATTCCTCCTGGATGTCGCGGCATTGCCGCAGCAGGGACCCTGCGCGATCCTGTGGGTCTAAGCGCAGATCGTCTATTATGCCTTCCGTGATCCTTATGACTTCCGCCACCAGGTCGTCCAGCAGTGGCTTGAGTGCTGCCAGGGTCGGCACGCGCATCTCCGACCAGGACTTCCAGATATTGTCGATCTGTTGTAAGCCGGTGCGATCCTTACAGGTCTCTTCAAACAGGAGCAGTGAGTCGTTGATCCCTTCGATCATGGCGCTGCCGATGACGGGCTCGGAAGGGATGGCGATGATGCCTTGCCGCAAGGTGAGCAATTGCCCGGACAGGTTGCCACTGTCCACAGTGGAGATGTATCGCGGCTGAAGGGGTGTCAGTGTTTGTGTATCATACCAGTTGTAGAAATGCCCTTTGTACCGCTCCATGACCTGGAGCGTACCGAAGGTGCGCGACGTACGTTCGATGAATGATGCAGCGGTGATATAGCCGAAGTCCACCGCTGCCAGGTTGGACAGCAGCGACAGGCCAATGTTCGTGGGGGAGGTGCGATGGGCGATGCGTTCAACAGGATGTTCCTGGTAGTTGTCCGGGGGCAGCCAGTTGTCTTCCTGGGTGACGAAGTGGTCGAAGAATGACCAGGTCTTGCGGGCAATGCGGCGGAGATAGGTCACCTGTGTGTGGTCAAGGGCGATGCGATCGGGTGGTGATGGACGGCTCAGGTGCCAGGCCACAGCGGGCGCGAGCATCCACATGAATAGAATGGGATCTGCGACCAGATGATCGAACGGCGCATAGACCGTGAGGAAGAGCAGCACGCCGATGCCCATGGCCGGGGAGATCAGCATGTACACGTATTTGGAGAGCAGGCCCTCACCCTGCGTGGATCGTTGGTTCACGAAGAGTGTCCATTCCAGCAGGTTCCGGTGCGAGACCACCAGCCTCCACAGCGAACGGAAGATGGCGTCCAGTGTGAAGAATGCTTCATAGGGCAGGCAGGTGATGGTGAACAGGGTCTGGAACAGGTTGTTGAGGATGGCTTGGATGGAGTCACGGAAGTGCTGCTTCATCAGGATCTCCTTGGGCTTGTGCAGGATGTCGCGCGCCGCGATGATGAGGGGCGGGAGCAGCAGCAGTCCGACGATGGACAGGGTCCAGAACCAGGCATCGTGGAGGAAGGTCCAGCCGGCGATCAGCAGCGTAAGGAGCGCCGCGGGCACGAGGCTACGGCGCAGGTTGTCGAAGATCTTCCACCGGGAGAGTCCGGAGAGTGGATTCTTCAGCATGCCCTTGCCGGGGGCGGGCACCATCGGCAGACACCAGGCCGCGATCTGCCAGTCGCCGCGTGTCCAGCGGTGCCGGCGTTTCACGTCCTCGCTGTAGCGCGACGGGTATTCCTCATACATCTGGACATCACTGAGGAGTCCCGAGCGGAGGAAGCATCCTTCGAGCAGGTCATGGCTCAGGATGGTGTTCTCAGGGAAGCGGTTGTCCAGTCCTTTTCGGAAGATGTCCACCTCATAGATGCCCTTGCCGATGAAGGAACCTTCATCGAAAAGGTCCTGGTAGACATCGGAGATCATGCGTGTATAGGGATCGATGCCCAGGTCGGTGCCATGGAGTTTCGCGTAAAGGGAATGTGCCGAACCCGTCAGGCTGAGGGCCACGCGAGGTTGCAAGATGCCATAGCCTTCGGTGACGCGTTTCTTTTTTTCGTTGTACACGGCCTTGTTGAGCGGGTGCGCCATCGCCGCGACGATGTTGCGTGCCGAATCGCGGGGCAGCTTGGTGTCCGTATCGATGGTGATGACGTACCGGATCTTCGGAAACTGCACGGCATCGCCGATGACGAGTGAGAAGGACTTGTCCCCTTCGCCCCGCAGCAGGTCATTCAATTCCGTCAGCTTGCCGCGTTTGCGTTCGTAACCCATCCATACCCGGTCGCGTGGGTTCCATTTGCGGGGGCGGTGGAACAGGAAGAAGATATGCTGGCCATCGATGGCGTATTTGCCGTTGAGATCTTCGATCCTCCTGCGGGTCATGTCCAGCAGGGGTTCGTCCTCTGGAAGGGTCGCGGTGGAGGCATCACTGTAATCCGTCAGCAGTCCGAAATGCAGGTGCTCGTCCTGGTTCGCGAGATAATAGATCTCCAGTGACTCCACCAACGATTCCATTTGTGCCGTGTCCTGGAGCATCGAAGGGATGACCACCAGGGTGCGGTGGTCGTTGGTGATGCCCTTGGAGAGGTCCATGCGCGGAAGCAGCCGCGGCGGGATGTAGATCGACGAGAGCCAATTCACCAGGGTGACGGCCAGCTGGCTGGCACAGAGCATGGACAGGAGGACGATCCATACTTTGATCCAGAGATGGGTGCCCTGCACTTCGGCGCGCAGGGACAGGGCACCGCCCACGAGCAGCGTGATGATGAGTATATTGCCGACGTAGAAGAGCAGGGGGGAGCGCCTGACCGTTTTTTTCAACCGGTCCGCGAAGGTTGGGCGCACCGCTGCCGCCTTTTCGAGTTGCTCGAGACCTTTGTCCACCAGGTAGTACCCGACATGTGCGGTGCGGTCCCGCTCACCGTTCCGCATGGCGGCGGTGAGGGCGAAGTGCATGGCCATGTTCGCCACTTCGTGTTCGGAAAGCTGGCTGTGTTTGGCGGTCTTTTCCACGACGTGCCGGTAACGGTCGCGGGTTGCGAAATCCATGGAAGGATAAGTTCCATGGAGATCCATGCGCAGGATCTTCTCCACGATGCTGATGGACTCGACGAAGTCGCGCCAGTCCAGGGTGCCCAGGAAGCGCAGGCTGCTGATGCTGTTGCTCATGGAGACCTGTTCGGCCGCCTGCTTCTGGATCTCCGCGTTGATGATGCTATTGCCCGATTGTCCGGACTCCGCGAGGCGGTGCTCGATCCAGTTGAGGGGCAGGGCCAGGG
>Ga0075026_100000766_pt1 | contig 13369 bp, 11 predicted proteins | sample Str012_2_FD_71392 | JGI IMG/M metagenome (GOLD analysis project Ga0075026, IMG submission 71392) | Freshwater sediment microbial communities in response to fracking from Pennsylvania, USA - Straight Creek_MetaG_SC_2012 | ecosystem: Environmental > Aquatic > Freshwater > Creek > Sediment...
CGCGTCCTCGTGCTGGACGACGTCGAACGACCACAGCTCACTCTGGTTGCCGACCGGGCCCTGCGTCCCGTGCTGCCGGTGACCCTCGCCGAACGCGGCGCTGCTCATCCAGGCCTGGAAGTCCTCTTCGCTACGCCAGCGGGTGTAGACGAGGAACGTGTCCTTGTCGTCGCTCGGGCGCAGGAGTTCGAACATCTCGAAGCCCGGCATGCCACTGACCTCACCGGCGCGGGCGGCGAAGCGGGCCACCAGTTCGTCGGCCCGTTCGGCCGGCACCGTGATGGCATTGATCTTGACGACGCTCACGTGGGAACCTCCGGGGGATCGGGAACGAGGCAGGTTACGCCCCGCCTCCGATTCCGATTCAACCGCCGGGGCTCAGCTCGGATCGGGCAGCACCAGGAACGTCTCCCACGGCCCGACGCGGTCGGCGCGGGCCCGCAGGACACCGCGCCAGGGCTCCGACGCGCCCAGCTCCGCGGTGACGAACCTGCCGGCCGACACCGATCTCAGTGCGACGCACCCGACGCACCCCGCGACCGGCTTGACCTTGTACGACTCGCTCGGCCCGATCGTGCGCGCACGGACCCGGAGCACGTCGGTGAACGACGCGATCGCCGTCGGGTCCACTGTCGCGAGGCGCCAGTTGTGCCGACTACGCAGCGCCCAGTGGCCGTCGGGGAGCGCTTCGCACCGAAACCGCTCCCAGGCACCCGAGACGCTCGCCCTTGCCCGGAGGACCCCGTAGCCGTCACCGACCCCGGCGACCTCGGCGGAGACGTAGGACCCGTCGACGGCCCGGATGCGGCATGCGAAGGTCGTGTGGGAGACCAACGGTGAGTACTGGTACGCGCCGAGGTCCACAGCCGCGGACGGTCGCGGGTTGCCGTCGAAGTCGAGCGTCGGCGCGAATACCGCGGAGCCAGCTCCAATCGCGGGAGACGTTGCCGAGAGGTGGTAGTCGTCCGCGGCGGCGTCGGCGAAGCGCGGGTCCGCCGAGACGTTCCCGTTGGTCCCCGTCGGGTCGGGTACTCCGATGAAATCGGTCGTGTTGCCCTGGACGAGGTTGTGGTCCCAGGTCGGCGGACTGCCGTAATCGGCCTGGAGGCCGACGAGGTTCCCCACGATCACGTTGTTGCGCACGGTCCCGCCCGCCAGACCACCCTGGGCGATCGTCCGATAACCGATCGAGTTGTGCACGATGGTGTTGTTCACGACCCGCGGCGCCTGACCGGCGGGCAACGCGAGGTTCAGCGCCGCGCACGGGTTGTCGCGAAAGACGTTGTCCACAATCTGGGGCTCGGAGCTGTTGACGAACGCGACGACACCGCTCAACCACTGCGTGTCACAGGAGTTGTCGGCGAACAGGTTGCGCGTGATCGTCGGCGACGCGTTGTTGCCACCGATGGCTGCCCCGTAGCCACCACTGCCCTCCTGGTCGCCCACGAACGCGTTCATGGTCACCATGGTCCCGATGCCGTTGACCGCCATGCCTGCGCCGAACGAAGCCGTCCCTCCCGTGATCGTGAAGCCGCGGATCGTCGCCTCGGGCCCAATCGACACCGCGGTGCCACCGGGTGCCGCGATCGTCGTGGCGGACGCCCCTCCGGTTCCCACCAGGGTGATGTCCTTGCCGCGGAAGTCGATCCGCTCGTTGTAGGTACCGGGGGCGACCGAGACGGTGTCGCCAGGACCCGCGGCGTCGAGCGCAGCCTGGATCGTCGGGAAATCAGCTGGGACCGTGATGGCTGTGGCCGCGGCCGGCGTGGGCGACCACGTCACGCCGCCGAGCATGGTGAGTCCGGCGACGGCGAGGGCCGCCGAGCGCCGGCGCATCACCATTCGCCGATCCCTGCCTTCGAACATTGCACCTCGCACATCCCGGGCGCGGCCCGGACTCCGTCGCCTCACTATCGGCACGCGCGGCGAGGCGGTGGAGAGGGAACTCGATCGGGTCGGCTCAGCCCTCGTCGCGGAGGAAGCGCTCGATCTCCTGGGCCAGGTCGTCGCCGGTGGGGAGATCGGCCTCGGTGCCGAGGGACTCGGGTTCCTGCGCGGCCTCGAGCTGGCTGACGAGATCCGCGACGTCGGGGCGCTCGGCGAGACCTTCCTCGACCTGCTCGATATAGGGGTCGATCTGCTCGTCGAGCCCGGTGAGATCGACCGAGACGCGGGTGAGCTCACGCAACCGTCCGAGCAACGCGCGGATCGCGGGCGGCGACGGCGTACCGGCCACGTAGTGCGGGACCTGCGCCCAGAGTCCGACCGCGCGCACGCCGGCCGCGCCGAGCGCCACCTGCAACACGGTCTGGATCCCGGTCGGGCCCACGTAGTCCGAGCGCAGCGCGCCGATCTCCTGCGCGATGGAGCGGCTCGACGCGGTCGCGTGCACCGTGATCGGGCGTCGGTGCGAGACGGGCGCGGGCATTCCGCCGAGCAGTACGGCCTCGCGCACCCCGATCGACGTCGCGAACTCCACGAGCTCGCCCACGATGTCCTTCCATCGCACCGACGGTTCCGGTCCGGTGACCACGAGGACGTCGCGCCCGGCCACGCCGGCCACCAACTCGATCGTCGGCCAGTGGACCTTGCGGGTCTCGCCGTCGATGAGGCTGACCGTGGGACGGGTCTGTTGGAGGTCGAGGTAGTCGCCGAGGTCGAGGCGGGCGCAGGTGCGAGTGGACGACATGCCGTCGACCAGCACGGCCGCGGCGCCGGCCCCGGCGAGCCCGCCGTCGACCCAGCCCGTGAACGAGACCACCATCACCGGATCGTTGAGTTCGGGCATCTGCTCGATCGCCAGCATCGGGTCACTGTACGGCACACCCCCGTGAGCCCTTCCCCCGGCCTCGATAGATTCGCCGGATGCGCTTCGGAGTCCACACCGGCCTGCAGAACACGTCGATCGCGGAGCTGAACGCCCTCTGGCGTCGCATCGAGGCGCACGGCTTCGAGTGGATCTCGATCTGGGACCACTTCTACGCGGCCGACGCCACCGGCAATCCGCACTGTCTCGAAGCCGTCGCGTCACACGCCGCGCTCGCCGCCGCCACGGAGACGGTCCGGTGCGGGAGCCTCGTCTACTCGGCCGGCTACCGGCATCCCGCGGTCCTCGCCAACACGATGGCCACCCTCGACCAGATCGCGAACGGCCGCATCACGCTCGGTCTCGGCGGCGGCTGGTTGGAGGCGGAGTACGCGGCGTACGGCATGCCGTTCCCGTCCGCGGGGACGCGCCTGCGCATGGTGAACGAGGCGATTCAATGCGTGCGCGGCCTCCTCACCCAGGACCGCACCAACTTCGCCGGTGAGTTCTTCACTCTCACCGACGCGCAGTGCGAGCCCAAGCCGCTGCAAGAGCGGCTGCCGATCTGGGTGGGCGGCGGCGGCGAGCGCAAGACCCTGCGCATCGCGGCCGAGCACGCCGACGGTTGGAACATCCCGTTCGTCGCACCCGAGACCTACGCGCACAAGGTGCGGGTGCTCGAGCAACACTGCGCCGATGTCGGGCGGGACCCGGCGACGATCGAGAAGGCCGCGAACCTCGGAGTGGCCATGCGCCCCGGTGACCTGGAAGCCCAGTTCGGGCGGATGGCCAACTTCGTCTCGCCGGGCGTGTTGCAGGGTTCCACCCAGGAGATGGTCGACCGCGTCGGCGAGTACGGCGAGGCCGGCGCCGACTGGGTGATCCTCGCCCTGCGCGCGCCGTTCGACGTCGACGGGCTCGATTCCTTCGCCACCGAGGTGTTGCCGCAGCTGCGGTGACCGGCCGATGACCGACTCACCACCACCGGAGCCCGTCGACGGTTCGCCGGCACACCAACTCCGCCACGATCCGCTCACCGACGAGTGGGTCGCCATCGTCGGCGCGCGCCAAGGCCGACCGAACCTGCCGAATGACGGCTGCCCGTTCTGCGTCGGCGGGATCGAGGCACCCGAGCCGTACACGGTCAAGGCGTTTCCGAACCGATGGCCGCCCCTCGGGCCCGGACCCGCGATCGACCTCGAGTCGGAGACCGCGCTCAGGCCTGCTCACCCCTTCGCCACCGCACCGCCGCGCGGCGCGGCCGAGGTCGTGCTCTACACCTCGGAGCACAAGGGGTCACTGGCGACGATCGGCGTCGACGGTGTGCGCGCGGTCATCGACCTCTGGGCCGAGCGGACCGCGGCGCTCCTGGCGCGCGAGGAGATCGCCTACGTCCTCGTGTTCGAGAACCGCGGCGCCGAAGTGGGCGCCACCATCTCGCACCCGCACGGGCAGATCTACGGCTTCGCGCACCTCCCACCGCTGCCGGCCCGCGAGGCCGCGGTCGCGGCGACGAGCGAGGAGTGTCCGCTCTGCGAACTCGTGCCCGCGGAGGTCGCGGCGTCCGACCGGATCGTGCACGACGGCGGTGAGTGGGTCACGCACGTCCCCTTCGCCGCGGGCCATCCGTTCGCCACGCTGCTCGCGCCGCGCGCCCACGTGACCGACCTTGCATCGCTCGACGGCGCGCAGCGTGACGGGCTCGCGGCCGCGCTCGTCGACATCGTCGGCCGCTACGACCGCATCTACGCCGAGCCGCTCCCCTACCTGATGTGGATCCATCCGGGCGTGCACGTGCACGTCCACTTCGCGCCGATGCATCGGGCACCAGGGGTGTTGCGCTACGTCGCGTCGGCCGAGGTGGGGGCGGCGATGCTGTTCAACCCCGTCGCCCCCGAGGACGCGGCGCGCCAACTCCGCGACGCCTGACATCCCCGAATCGCGGCGGATCGCGCCAGCCCACGCGCCGAATGCCGGCTCCCGCCTGCGTCTCTGGTGCGAGGCCGGGAGGGTGGGGTCAGAGCCGGCCGAGCCCACCCTTGCGGGGGCCGAACGCGGTCTCGAGGCCGACGCCGGCGAACGCAGCGGGGACCTCGCCGTCGACCGCGTAGCGGTACAACGCGGTCCGGTACACGCCACCGAGCGCGTAGATCACCACCGACGCGACGACCACGATCAGCACCGCGACCGCCACGCCGACGATCTGCACGACGAGGATGTTGCTGATCACTGCGAGCACACCGACGAGGAGGGCCAGCAGGACCGGGCCGAGAGCCAGCAGCCCGAACCCGAGCTGCGCGAACAGGTTCTCGCCCCAGGTCTGCTTGAGCAGCGTGCCGGAGCGCTTCAGCGCGGTCACGGCGCCGACGTCCTCGAACACGATGATCGGCACCGTGAGGAACGTCAGCACCGACCAGGCGAGGCCGAGGGCACCGATGATGATGCGACCGACGAGCCCGGCCCGTTGCTCCAGCGACTGGATGATCCACGACACCGTCGCGGAGATGATCGCCCACGGCAGCAGTCGACCGGCGCGCGAGTTCGCGACGCTGAGACCCTGACCGACCGTGGTCGACCGTCCGCTGAGGCAGTCATTCGCCGAGGCGACCAGACCGGCCAGGAAGTAGGTCTGCACGTAGGCGATGGCCACGTAGCCGACGATGCCGACGACGATGGTGCCGACGGTCGCCGTGTAGTGGGTGTGGCCGAGGGAGTCCGGCGCCGACGTGCCCTTCGTCAGCCAGCCCAGACCCCCCATCAGCGCCGCGAGCGCGATGGTGACGAGGAACGAGTAGACGGGAAACAGGCCGAGCGACCGGTCCGACTTGAGGACCGACCAGCTCGCCTTGGCGAGCGCGACCGAGCGCTGGAAGCGGGTCATGCAGTCTGTATCGTCCGCAGCATCAACGCGATGAAGTCCCTTCTCCCCCTTGGCTCGGCGGCGCGACCGTGGTGAGCTTTCGCGCGCCGGGCCGGGTGAATCTCATCGGCGAGCACACCGACTATTCGGACGGTTTCTGCCTGCCGGTCGCGATCGACCGCGAATGTCGCATCACGTCGACCCCGGCCGCCGCGGCGCGGATCTGCGCGACGTCCTCCCAGCTCGACGGGACCGTCGAACTCGACCTGGCCGGTCGTCCTGTCGGCGACCTGCCGCGCTGGGGCGGGTTCGTCGCCGGCGCGGTCACCACGCTCACCGCGGCGGGCCACCGGGTCGACGGCGCCGACCTGATCGTCGATTCGTCGGTCCCCGCCGGGGCCGGGCTCTCGAGCTCCTCCGCACTGTCGGTTGCGCTCATCCTCGCCCTGCTCCCGCCCGGCGCCCCGGTGCGCGCCGACCCCCGCGAGCTCGCCCGCCTCGCCCTCGCGGCCGAGATCGCGACCACCGGGCTGCCGAGCGGGATCATGGATCAACTCGCGTCGCTCGGCGGGCGGGCCGGCCACGCGCTGCTCCTCGATTGCCGCACGCTCACCGTCGAACCCGTTGCGCTTCCACCCGATCTCGCGATCCTCGTGGTCCACTCCGGCCTGCCACGCGAGCTGGCCGACAGTGAATACGCGCAGCGCGCCCACGCCTGCGCCGCCGCGGCCGCACGCCTGGGGCTGCGCGCCCTGCGCGACGCCACCCTCGATCAGGTGCGCGACGACCCCGTCGCCCGCCACGTGGTGAGCGAGAACGCCCGGGTCCTCGCCTGTTGCGATGCGATGCGCTCGGGCGACCTGGAGCAGGTCGGCCGGCTCCTCCTCGCCGGCCACGCCAGCCTCCGGGACGACTTCCGGGTCTCGACGCCCGAGCTCGACCTCCTCGTCGATGCCTTCCTGCAGGCCGGCGCCCTCGGCGCACGGCTCACCGGAGCCGGATTCGGCGGCTGCGTGGTGGGGCTCACCACCCGGGATCGGGCCGACGCCTGCCTGGCCGCCACCGTCGAGACCTACCGGACGACTTCGGGGCAGATCCCGACCGGCTTCCGGGTCGAGGCCGTCGCGGGCGCCGGCGAAATCACCGAAGAAGGGCAGGGGTGAGTCTCAAGCGCGTTGGGGCAACGGTCGATGCACCCCTGTGGATCAGAACCGATCCGATGACGGCAGGGCGCGGGAGCCGATGCTCGTCGCGCCCCGAACCGACCCGGCGCCGGCCGCCGCCCTCACCCCGCGCGCCTCGGTGCCGGTCCTGCTCGTCCTCGTCGCCACCGGTGCGTGGCTCGTCGCGCACGCCGCCGGCCTGCTCGGCCCGCTCGAGGTCCTGACCTTCCCCCTCCTCACCGTCGCCGCGATCGCCGCGATCCTCGTCGGGGTGCGCCGCTACCAGCCGGCCGTCGCGTGGCCGTGGTACTGGCTCGGAGCCGGCTTCGTGCTCTTCCTCGTCGGCGGCATCGCGCGGACGTCACTGCACACGTTGGGCGACCTCTCGTCGCATCGATCACTCCTCCCCGACTTCCTCACCATTCCCGGGTACCTCTTCTCCTTCTTCGGACTCTTCGGGATCGTGCGCGCTCGCCAGCGCGGCCGCGCGAGTGAAATCGACGCGTTGCTCGATGCCGGAGTGGCCGCGCTCGCGGCGATGGCGCTCGGATGGCTCTACGTCGTCAACCCGCACGAGATGAAACACAGCACACTCGCGTTGCGCATGACCCTCGCCGCCTACCCGACGCTGTCGATCTTCCTCGTCGCGATCACCGCCGGGCTCGCGTTCAGTGCCGGCACCCGCAAGATCGTCGCCAACAACCTGTTGCTCGGCGCCATGGTCTGGGTGCTCCTCGGCGACTTCGTGTACGCGTTGCTCGAGATCCACGCCATCAACATCCCCGCCACCGCGGTCGACCTGCCCTACGCGCTCGGGTACGTGTTCATCATTGCGACGGTGCTCCATCCTTCGATGCGGCAACTGACCGAACCACTCCCCGCGGTCGACGATGCGCCGACCCTCAGCCGCCTCGTCGTGGTCGCGGTCGCACTCGCCGTCCCCGGACTGATGACGGTCACCCGGGTCGACGCGCCGCTCGGCGATCGGATCGCAATGGGGGTGATCGTGCTGACCCTCACCGCCGCGGCCATCACCCGACTCTTCCGTGCGGTCCGTGCGCACGCCGTCTCCGAGGCGCGCCTCGTGCACCAGGCGACGCACGACCTGCTGACCGGTCTCCCGAACCGCGCCTACGTGCAGGAGTACGTGGGCCGCGCCCTGGCGCGGGCTCAGGCCGATCCGGCCGCGCAGGTCGCGCTGCTGTTCCTCGACGTCGACCGGTTCAAGCTCGTCAACGACACCTACGGTCACACCCTCGGCGACGCGTTCCTGCTCGCGGTGGCCGAACGCCTCCGCACGAGCATCCGCCCGTCGGACCTCGTCGCCCGGATCGGCGGCGACGAGTTCGTCGTGGTGGCCCAGGGCATCCGCTCGACCTCGGACGCGGTGGACCTCGCGAACCGGACCCGTCAGCTCTTCGCCCAGGAGTTCCGGGTCCCCGGGGCGGACCTGACCTCGTCGGTGAGCATCGGCGTCGCCCTCACCGACGGCTCCGATGTCGAGGTCGACGCGGAGACGATGATCCGCGACGCCGACACCGCGATGTATCGGGCGAAGGACTCGGGTCGCGACGCGGTCGCCGTGTTCAACCCCTCGATGCGTGACCAGGTCTCGCGCCGGCTCGATCTCGAACGCGAGCTCCACCACGCACTCGAACGCAACGAGTTCCAGGTGCACTACCAACCCGTCGTCGACATCGCGTCGGGCGCCGTCCGCGGGTTCGAAGCGCTGCTGCGGTGGAACCACCCCGCATGGGGTCTGATCTCACCGCTCACCTTCATCCCGGTCGCCGAGGACACCGGGCTCATCGTCGACATCGGCAGCTGGGTACTCGGCGAGGCGTGTCGCCAGATGGAGGAGTGGCGCACCACCCTGCCGAGCGGCCGCGAGATGACGATGTCGGTCAACGTCTCGGCCCGCCAGTTGCGCGATCACTCGATCGTGGGTCGGGTCCAGCGCGCGCTCTACGAGTCCCAGCTCCCGCGCACCGCACTGACGCTCGAACTCACCGAGAGCTCGCTCATGGACGACCCCAACGGCGCGCCCGAGCTGCTCGGTCGCCTCAAGTCGCTCGGCGTCGGTCTGGCGATCGACGACTTCGGCACCGGGTACTCGTCACTCGCCTATCTGCGCCGGTTCCCCGTCGACATCGTCAAGATCGACCGCGCCTTCGTGACCGATCTCGAGCAGGACACCGCCGACGCGTCGCTCATCGCCGCCATCGTCGCGATGTCCGATGCGCTCGGGGTCACCACCATCGCCGAGGGCGTCGAGAGCGAGACCCAGGCCGCGCATCTCCTGGCCCTCGGCTGCTCCGTGGCGCAGGGCTACCTCTACGCCCGCCCGATCCCGCCGGCGGAGATGGACGAGACGATCGAGCGGTTGCAGATCCGAGCGCGGACCCGCCTGCGCGCCGTGCCGGACGACGCCTACAGCGCCTGAATCGGCGAGCTGGTCCGGCGCGGGCCCGAGACCACCTCACTACGGCGCAGCAGCGCGTCCCAATCCGGGGCGCGCACCACCGGCGGAATGCCGGCGTCGTACAACAACATCTGGAAGGTCGTGTCGTCGCTCGCCGCGAGGTGCGGTCGGTACCAATCGAAGTCGACGAAGGCCGGGATGCTCGACGGGGAGTCGAGATACGCCACCGGTTCGACGTCGGGGTAGGGCTCGAACGCGTCGTACATCGTGGCGTTGAAGTACTCCCAGACCTTCGTGTCGAGCGTGCAGATCATGAAGCGGCCGCCCGTCATCAACAGCCCCTGCGATCCGGTCTGGAGCATCGACAGCATGATCAACGCGTCGGTGGCCTTCCCGCGGTATTCGGGCATGACCGCGATCGTGGCGAAGTCCCAGATGCGATCCAGGTCCCAGTCCCGACCCGAGCGCTCGAACACGTCGGGGACGGAATGGCCCCAGACCGTGTCGATGTCGTGGAGCGTCTTGAACCCGAGCGGCGACGGCAGGATGACGCGGCCCATACCCGCGGGCAGGCGCCGCCGATGGTCGAGCACGACGATGAAGACCGTCGCCGGCTCGTAGCCGCCGTACTCGGCGGCGAGCAGTGCGGGACTGTTGCCGAACCACTCGTCGAACACGACGTGCTCGACGTGCCGTGCGAGTTCCGACGCGCGGTCGTCCGGGTCGATGAAGTAGACGCCGAAGGTCTCGGTCGGATCGCCCGCGGCCTCGATCAGTCCGCCGGCGAGCTCGCGAAGCTCCTCCTGGACCAGATCGAGGTCGGGTGCCATCAGAACCCTTTGGCGACGATGTCGGTGGCGGCGAAGAAGCGGCGGGTGAACTCCACCGCGGCGAACGGGTCGAACGCCTTGCACGTGTAGATGTCGACGCTGAAGAAGAGCTGCGGGGTCTCCCACGCGTAGAAGTGCGCGCCCGACGTCTCCCAGTGGATCCATCCCGCCCAGCCGAACCGGTCGGACCGGTGGGTGACCGGGTCGAGGAGCGTGACCATTGCGCAGACGTCACTCAGCTCGCGCAGGTACGTCGTGATCTCGTCCGCGACGATGGCGGCCGCGGGAATCCCCTCGATCACCAGACGCTGACGATGGATGCCAGGAGCCAGGTCCCGGACTTCGGTGCCCTCCAGGGCGATCTCGGTGCAATCCGTTGCATCCGACGCGACCAGAGCCGAATCAGATGTGCTCACTGTGGTCAGTGTTCCTTCTGTCATCTGGTGGGGCAAGTGAAGAATCAACAACGCTACGGAGGCGGCGAGTCGAGATCGACATCCGGCCTTCCGTGCGGGGGCGCATTGTGCGGTATCGCCGCGCGCAGTCGCAACCTTTGGTACCGGATTTCACCGATTTTGGGATCCGCGTCCTAGTGCGGCGCAGTCCCGTCGTCGGCCAGCGCGACCGCGAGCCGCGCCGCGGCGGCCGGAGTTCGGATCCCCCACCAGAACAGATCGCGACCGTCGACCGGCACGACCCGAGACCGCGGAAACGCCCGCGCGACCTCGGGGACGTGACGGCGCCCGAACGGGTACGGCTCACTGGGCAGCACCACCAGATCCGGATCGAGGGCCGCCGCGGCGTCGAGGTCGAGTGCGGGATAGCGATCGGCGGTGGCCCCGACCACATCGGTCCAGCCGAGCCGGGCCAGCAGCGACGCGCCGTAGGTGTCGGCCCGCATCGTCATCCATGGTCGTCGCCAGATGAAGGTGAGAACACGACCCGCGGGGCCGCTCGACGGCGGAAGGCGCGCGGCCGGTATCGGGACGCCGACCGCGGCACCCAGCGCGGCGACCGCGTCGGCGACGGTCTCGACGGTACGAGGAGACATCGAGTGCAGCGCGAGGCCGGCGGCGACGAGCACGTCGGCGTCCTCGCGGCGGTTCTCCTCGTCGTTGACCACGACGAGATCCGGCGAGAGCTCGATGATCCGCGCGACGTCGGGATCCTTCGTACCGCCGACCGTCGCCAGCGCCGGCTGCTCACAGAACCGGGTGCACGCGATCGGAGTGACGCCGAGCGCGAGCAACGTCTCGGTGGCGGACGGGACGAGCGAGACGACGCGCACCGACCGCTACATGCGGTCGAGGAGTTCGGACTTCTTCGCTTCGTACTCCTCGGCGGTGATCGCGCCGGAATCCCGCAGTGCGGCGAGTTTGGCGATCTGGTCGGTCACGTCGGGCGCCGCGGCGGCCGGTGTAGGACCGGGACCCGGGCCGATGCCGGCCCCGGGATGATTGGCGATCGCATCGGCCTGCCAACCGGCCTGGCGACGGCTGTTGACCTCCATCTGGCGGTAGATCTCCTGCTGCACCATGTCGGGGTGGCGGACGTTGAGAAAGCGGCTCTGCCCGTCCCTCCCCGCGCTCTCGATGCTCAGGTCGCCGGCCCCGATCAGACGCTCGAAGATCCGTTGACCGAAATCGATGTTGTTCACCCGATCGAGGGGGATCTCGGTGCCGCGTTTGGAGATGATCCCGGTGCGCGAGATCACCCGCCGGTCGGTGAGGACGAAGTGGGTGTAGGTCCAGACGAGGTACTTCTCGACCATGAACGCGATGAAGACCAGGATGCCGACGACGAGAGGCCACTTGAGCACCTTGTGCGCCGAACCGTCACCCATCGGTCCGACCCAGAGACCGAACAGCACGAAGAGCCCGAAGCCGGACGCGATGTGCTTCCAGAAGAACCACCAGTGGGGCTTGAGGTCGAGGACGACGGTCTCGCCTTCGTTGATGAGCTTCGCGGGATACGGCGGCATCCGCCGAGCCTACGGTCGCAGTGCGGATCGGTCGCGGCAAACGCGCACCGCGCCGGCGAGTCGGTGTCACACGGCACCGTTAGGGTGACCGGGTGGACTCGAACCGGCCGAAGGCGGACCGCTTGTTGGCGGATCTCGACGAGTCACAGCGGCGCGCGGTCGTCGAACCGGGTCGGCCGTTGGCCATCCTCGCCCCGGCCGGATCCGGCAAGACCCGGGTCCTCACCCGACGGATCGCGTGGCAGGCCGCCACCGAGGCGATCGACGGATCCCATGTGCTCGCGCTCACCTTCACCCGCAAGGCCGCCGGCGAGTTGCGCTCGCGCCTGCGCACGTTGGGGGTGCGCGACGAGCTCACGGCCGGAACGTTCCACGCCGTCGCACTCGCGCAGCTACGCACCTGGCACGAGCACCGCGGTTCGCGCATGCCCGAACTCCTCGACCGCAAGGCCCGGGTGCTCGCGCCGCTCATCGGCGGTAAGCGCGGCGCCGAGCTCACGATCGCGCTCAACGAGGTGGCCGGCGAGATCGAATGGGCGCAGGCCCGGCTCACCGGCCCCAAGACCTACGCCGAGGTCGCGGTCCGCGCCGGTCGATCACCCTCGCTGCCGATCGAACGGATCGCCGACATCTACGCGCGCTACCAAGCCGAGAAGCGCACGCGCGGCATCATCGACTTCGATGATCTGATCCGGCTCACCGCGCAGGCTCTCACCGAGAACGCGGAGTTCGCCGCCACCCAGCGCTGGCGGTTCCGGCATCTCTTCGTCGACGAGTTCCAGGACGTCAGCCGTGCGCAACTGCGACTCCTCGAGGCGTGGCTCGGCGAACGGGACGACCTCTGCGTCGTCGGCGACCCCGACCAGTCGATCTACTCCTTCGCCGGCGCCGATTCGCGGTATCTCACCGCGTTCGGCGAGCACTTCCCCGGCGCCACCACCGTGCGCCTCGAGGTCAACTACCGGTCGACCCCCGAGATCGTCGAGGTCGCGCGCGCAGTGCTGCCGCCGCGCGAGCGCGCCGAGGTGCGGGCCGCGGGCGCGCCCGGGCCCGCGGCGGTCGTCACCACCTACGCCGACGGAGACGCCGAGGCCGTCGGCGTCGCGCAGCTCCTGCGCGACGCGCACGGGCGCAACGGCCGGTGGTCGGACCTCGCGGTGCTGTACCGGGTGAACGCGCAGTCCGCCGCGTTCGAAGAGGCGCTGCGTCGCGCGGGCGTCCCGTTCCGGGTTCGTGGCGACCGGGCCTTCCTCGATCGCCCCGAAACCCGCGCCGCCCTCGACGCATTGCGCGAGATCGCCACCGAG
>Ga0075026_100000767_pt1 | contig 13369 bp, 4 predicted proteins | sample Str012_2_FD_71392 | JGI IMG/M metagenome (GOLD analysis project Ga0075026, IMG submission 71392) | Freshwater sediment microbial communities in response to fracking from Pennsylvania, USA - Straight Creek_MetaG_SC_2012 | ecosystem: Environmental > Aquatic > Freshwater > Creek > Sediment...
AATCCGGACAGTCGGGATGGAAACTGGCTTAGTGAAAATTGGAATACCTATATATTGGTCAAACCAGGTACCGATACCAGGAAAATGCTGCCCAAAATTAATGACATGCTACTTCGGCATTCGGAAGTGATTTTGCAAAATGTTTTGCACCAGGGAATCAAAGAGTTCACGGCAAATGGCGGGCAGTTGGGTGTTAGTCTCACGGCGCTAAAAGACATCCACCTTCATTCTAACAAGCTCGGGGAACTACAAGGAAATGGCAATATTCAATACGTATACATTTTCTCTGCAGTAACCATACTGATATTACTGATCGCGTGTGTCAATTTTATGAACCTGTCAACTGCAAGGTCCGCAAATCGAGCAAAGGAAGTGGGCGTTCGCAAGGTGTTGGGATCTCTCAAACAAAATCTCGTTTCACAGTTCCTCACAGAATCGATGCTGATTAGTTTTATAGCGCTTGTCATTTCGTTTTTGCTGGCCTGGCTATTATTGCCCTATTTTAACCAAATTGCCGGCAAGGAGATCAAACTGCGTTCATTGTATCAACCAGTGATGTTGCTGTCGGCGCTAATGCTCATGGTTGTTGTTGGACTGCTCGCAGGAAGCTATCCGGCCTTTTTCCTATCCTCCTTTCAGCCCATTGATGTACTAAAAGGCAAGCTGGCAAAAGGTTTTAAAGGTTCCTGGCTACGCAATGCGTTGGTTGTATTTCAATTTTTTATTTCGATTGTTCTGATCGTTAGTACCATTGTTATCTATAAGCAACTCACCTATATTCACAATAAAGACATCGGGTTCAACCGTGAGCATGTGCTAATCATTAAAAATACCGACGTCCTCGGGTCGCATAGCATCGCCTTTAAAAATGATCTATTAAAAATCAGTGGTATCACCTATGCAACGATGACCGACTTTCTGCCGGTAAATGGAGACCGGAGCAATGATGCATTTTTTACTTCCCCCGCTCTCGACCAAAAAACCGCCATATCGATGCAGCAGTGGAAAGTGGATGAAAATTATTTGCCCACTTTCGATATTAAACTGCTTGAGGGGAGGAATTTTTCAAAAGACTTTCTCACTGATTCCAGCGCTATTATCATTAATGAGGCAGCAGCAAAATTTCTGGACACAAGGGACCTGATCAATAAAAAGCTGTATCAAATTGACAATCCTCAAAACCGGGCTTTGGAAGAAAGTCACATCATCGGTGTGATTAAAAATTTCAACTTTAGTTCATTGAGAGACGTCGTAACCCCGCTTGCGATGAAATTGAGGTTGCAGATGAGTAGCATCGCAGTCAGAACCCGTTCTGCGAATATAAATACCCTTGTCGGGCAGATCAGGGATAACTGGCAAAAAGCAGCCCCCGGTCAGCCATTCGATTTCTCCTTTATGGATGAAGAATTCAATAATCTGTATCGCACCGAGCAACAAACGGGAAAACTGTTTGTCAGTTTTGCGGTCCTTGCCATTCTCATTGCAAGTTTGGGATTATTTGGACTCGTCACTTTCGCTGCGGAGCAAAGAACGAAAGAAATCGGTATCCGTAAAGTGCTGGGCGCCAGTGTAGGGTATATCACGCGCATGTTGTCGAAAGATTTTATGAAGCTCGTGCTGATAGCAGCAGCGATCGCGTTCCCGTTGGCCTGGTGGATGATGGACAAATGGCTGCAGGATTTCGCCTATAGAACGACGATCAACTGGTGGATCTTTGTGTTGGCAGCGGCCATGGCTGCTTTCATTGCACTTTTTACCGTTAGTTTCCAGGCTATCAAGGCCGCACTGCAAAACCCGGTGAAAAGTCTCAGATCGCAATAGCGCCGTGATCGCATCAACAGGCTATTGACAATGAGCAATTGGCTATGATTAAATTTTGTTACTATTTGCTTTTATTAAAAAAGAATTGCCATCAAAAACACTCATCATGTTCACGAATTATTTGAAAATCGCATGGAGAAATCTGAGAAAACATAAAATTTTCTCTTTGATCAATATAGTAGGACTTGCCGTTGGCCTCTCCTCGTTTCTGCTCATTGCACTCTATGTGCTGGATGAAACCGGCTACGACCGGTATACAAACAATGCTGATCGTGTGTACCGGATCAATGCTGACATTCGATTTGGTGGCGCCGACCTGCATATTCCTGTCACTTCGGATATGATGGGTCAGCTGATGAAGAAAGATAATCCGCAGGTTGAACAATACACCAGGATTTTTGTCTCCAACGGCAATAAACTGATTAAAAAGGGAAACAATTATATCAATGAACGAGGAGTTGCCCATGTGGATTCCACCTTCTTCGACATATTTACCCTCCCGGCTATTGAAGGTAATACCAGTACAGCCCTCAACGAACCCAACACAGTAGTCATCACTGAAACCACAGCGCGAAAATATTTTGGAACGGAGCATGCATTGGGAATGACTATTGAAACCAACGACAAAGGAAGTACGCTGTATAAAGTGACTGCCATTATCAAAGACATCCCTAAAGAATCACACTTCCAGTTCGATTTCATGTTCTCCATGAAAAATGTTGACTACCAATGGGGGCAATTGACCAGTCATAATTTCCATACCTACCTGCGACTGGCCAAAGGCACCGATCCAAAAGTTTTTGAGAAAAAATTCGAAGAATATACGCTCAAATATGTGCTGCCCTACGCGCAACAATTCATAAAAGTCAGCAACATGGACGAATTCAGGAAGTCGGGAAACAGGCTTGATTATTCGATGATTCCCATTTCCAAGATTCATCTTTATTCCGACCGCACTTTTGAAATTACGCCCAGCGGAAATATTCAGTACGTCTATATTTTCTCAGCTATCGCGTTGTTTATTCTGCTGATAGCCTGTGTGAATTTTATGAACCTGACGACCGCAAGATCTGCCAATCGTGCGCGAGAAGTTGGTATCAGAAAAGTATTGGGAACCGAAAAGAAGGATCTCATCGCGCAATTTCTGATCGAGTCCGTTTTGATGGTAGGCTGCGCGCTTATTATTGCGATATTAATCACTTGGCTGATGTTGCCGTCGTTTAATCATTTGGCAAACAAAACGATCGCCCTGAAAAATCTTTTTTCTCCTGCTTTTGTGGTCGGATTGCTGCTGCTACCGGTAGTCGTGGGCATTATTGCCGGAAGTTACCCGGCATTTTTTCTGTCTTCTTTTCGTCCCATAGAAGTCCTGAAAGGGAAGCTAAAACTTGGCTCCAGAAGCGGCGGACTTCGCAGTATGTTGGTAGTATTTCAATTCACAACTTCGATTATTCTAATCGTGGGCACCATTGTGATTTATCGTCAGCTCAATTACATACAGTCGAAGGATCTGGGATTTAATAAAAACCAGGTACTCATCGTCAATGATGCTTATGCGTTGAAAGATAATATTACTGCCTTCAAACAAAGTGTCCTCCAGATAAGTAGTGTCAAGAGCTCGACAATAAGCAGCTTCCTGCCTGTCAGCAGTTCCTCCAGAAATGATAATACTTATTTCACAAGCCCGGTTATGGATGCAAAAAGCGGTTTGGATATGCAATCCTGGCGTATCGATTACGATTATATCCCGACGATGGGTATGCAGATTATCAAGGGTAGAAATTTTTCGAAAGATTTTGGGAGTGATTCTTCCGCCATCATCATCAATGAATCGACCGCAAAAATTTTACATTATGACGACCCTATCGGTCAAAAAATATATTCTACTGACGACAATGACAAGCCGATATTCTTTACGGTCATTGGACTGGTCAAGAATTTCAACTTTGAATCGCTGAGGGAGAATGTTGCACCATTAAGCCTTTTCCTTGGTAAACGACCCGGACTCATTGCTTTCAGGTTCAATACAACCGATGTAGTGAACCTGCAAAAACAAATTGAAGCGAAATGGAAAACCATGGCGCCGGGTATGCCATTCAGTTATCGTTTCCTCGATCAGTCATTTGATGAAATGTACAGGAATGAACAAAGAGTTGGCAAAGTGGCGATGGTCTTTGCCCTGATCGCCATCCTGATTGCCTGTCTGGGATTGTTTGGCCTGGCAACCTTTATAGCTGAACAAAGAACCAAGGAGATCAGCATTCGAAAAGTGCTGGGTGCGAGTGTGCAGGGAATCATTCAACTGCTGTCAAAGGATTTTGTGAGGCTTGTGCTGATATCCGTGGTCATAGCTACACCACTCGCTTGGTGGATTATGAGTAAATGGTTAAATGACTTTGCATATCGTGCCAATATTTCCTGGTGGATGTTTGCCATTGCCGGATTCCTGGCCATCTTCATAGCATTGGCTACTGTAAGCATTCAGGCCATTCGTGCGGCGATCGCTAATCCGGCGAAAAATCTGAGGAGCGAATAAGAAAACAATGTGCAAAAGTGCAAATATGCATATGTGAAAATGGTCTGATAACTCAAGTGGTCCTGCACACATGCGCATTAGCATATTTGCACTTTAACCCCCTCCTATTGTATCAAAACCGAACAGTCTTGTATCGGAAACGAACTCCTTCGTATATTCCCCTCTAATTATAACACTGTAAATCACTTACATGGCTTCCGGCACATGATTAGGTGATCTTTCTATGCCCAATTGCGGGCATGCAAGCCATCCAATAAATTCTGAAAAATCATTCGTGGAAATTCCCGGCAATTCGGTCGTAGTCCTCACCGACCGGTAGTAAGAGTCAAACCGTAAAGAGTTTAAATGAGATTTTAGGTGAAGACAAATATGCCAATATTTAAATGCGCAGAAGTAAGAATTTACAGACCCACACATTTTCATATTTGCACATCAGCACAATTGATTAATTATATCATACCAGTAATCAGACATCATGCTTAGAAACTATTTCACCGTCGCAATGAGGAATCTTTGGAGAAATAAATCATTCTCTTTCATCAACATTACCGGACTGAGTGTAGGACTCGCCTGCTGCATGCTCATTTTCCTGTATGCAAAGGATGAGGTAAGTTTTGATCGCTTTCATCAAAATAAAGACAATATCTACCGCATTACGTCTAGCAGTACATCATCCGATGGCCATGTTGGTAAGAATGGTAATACGGGCCTGGTGCAAGGACCAAATTTTAAACAACTGATCCCGGAAGTGCAGGATTTTATCCGCATCCAAAGCGATGGATACGCCGTGAAGCTTGGTAACCAGGTTTTCGACCAGGATGCTCATTTAGTCGACGACAATTTTTTTACTTTTTTTTCCTTCCTTCTTCTCAAGGGTGATCCAAAAACAGTTCTCAAGGATATTCACTCCATTGTTTTAACGGAAGAAGTCGCGAAGAAATATTTTGGTAAAGCGGATCCGATGGGAAAAGTGCTTGAATTGAAAACGGGGGACAATTTCGAGCCCTTCACTGTTACAGGAATTGCAAAAAAAGCCCCACAAAATTCTTCCCTTAAGTTCTCCATGCTGCTACCCATGAAATACCGAGAAGCCAAAAATCCAGACGATCAATGGCTGAATTCGTTCCTAAATACTTTTATTCTGGTAAGGCCCGGAACAAGCGTAGCTGTCCTGGAAGCAAAATTCGACAAAGTCTATCATGATCTCGCCGCAGATCAAATCAAAGAAGTGGCAGAAAAATATGGTTTTAAAGACAAAGTAAAATATGGTGTGCAACCGTTGCTGGCCATGCACCTGAGCACAGATTACCCGGCGTCGAACGGCCTCAGTGACGACAGTAACCCGGTTTATTCATACATTTTATCGGGTATTGCAGTGCTTATTCTGTTGATCGCATGTATCAATTTCATAAACCTAACCGTAGCACGTTCTTTAAAAAGAGCAAAAGAAATCGGCATTCGCAAAGTGATCGGCAGTTATCGTAGGCAGCTCATTCTGCAATTTTTGGGAGAGTCCCTGATTCTTTCACTACTTGCCTTCGTACTATCGATTTTCCTGGCGAACGTGTTGCTGCCTTTCTTCAATGAGGTATCAAACAAGTCACTGTCCTTTTCGTATTTGCTTGACACAAAACTCATTCTTGGGTATATTGGTCTTTTCTTGTTAACGGGATTGCTGGCAGGCTTTTATCCGGCCATCGTGCTATCGAAATTTAACCCGGTGGATACTTTATATGGTCGCACAAGGCTACCAGGTAAAAATTATCTTTCTAAAATCCTGGTCGTATTCCAATTTGCACTGGCAACCTTTCTCATCATCGCAACCTTTATCATTCACTCGCAATTCAATTACCTTACAAATTTTGACCTCGGCTACAATGATAAAGGTGTAGCCCGGCTGGGTACCGGAGGAATGAAAAGGGATAAATACAATTTCTTTAAAACGGAATTGCTCAAAAGTCCCCATATTCAGTCCGTCACTGTTGACCAGGGCGGGAGTTGGGGGACCGTGGCTCATATCAACGGAGATAAAGAAGCTCATTTTGACATCAGGATCATAGATGAAAATTATCTTCCCCTATTTGAAATTCCCATCGTAAAGGGAAGAAATTTCCAGGCAAATAACCAGTCCGATACCGCGGAAGGCGCACTGGTGAATGAGAGTTTTGTTAGCTACGCAGGATGGAAGAATCCAGTCGGCGAAACCATTGACTTTTTTTACGACAATAAAAAATACCATGTTATTGGCGTCTACCGGGATTACCATTTCTCTTCTTTGAACGAAAAGACGAAACCACAAATATTTTTATGCAATCCCCGCTATCAGTACAATGATGTATTTGTGAAAATCAAACCCGGCCAATCTGCCGAAGCCCTTCACTTCATCGCTGACAAATTCAAAGAAAGTTTTCCGTTACAGCCTTATCAATATAATTTCAAAGACGCCGAAAATTTGCAGCAATACGAAAGCGAACGCAAGTGGAAACAGATCATCGATTTTGGTGCGATCCTGACCATTTTTATTTCCTGCATCGGCTTGTTTGGACTGGCGACCCTGTCGGCCGAGAAACGTACAAAGGAGATTGGAATCCGGAAGGTGCTTGGCGCTTCCGTTTCTGTAATCGTTCGCAAGCTTTCCGGAGATTTCTTAAAACTCGTTTTGATCTCCACGATCATCGCGATCCCGGCGGCCTGGTGGGCAATGAACAAATGGCTTGACAATTATCCGTATCGTATAACGCTTAGTGGATGGGTATTTGCCATTGCGGGCATATTGGTATTTGTAGTTGCGCTGATCACTATGAGTTTCCAGGTCATCAAAGCTGCCATTGCAAACCCGGTAAAGAGTTTGAGATCGGAATAAGTTTCACGCAAAGACGCAAAGGAGACGCCAAGGCGCAAATAAGAAATCTCACTTTGCGACTTTGCGCTTCCTTTGCGTCTTTGCGTGAAACAAACCGTAAATGAATGTTGAAAAATAGATCATAAATTAAACATCATGCTCAGAAACTATTTTCTGATTGCCGTAAGAAATCTCTGGAGGAATAAAGCGTTCTCCCTGATCAATATTCTCGGTCTATCCATCGGCATCAGCGCCGCGCTGGTAATTTTCCTGGTCGTGCAGTATGATTTTAGTTTCGACCGTTTTCACAAAGATGGTGATCGTATTTATCGCGTCGTTTCTGATATGCATTTCCCTGACCAGGAGTTTAAGAATTCAGGTGTCTGTGGTCCGCTCACCGGCATGATTCGCAACCAGGTGCCGGGTATTGAAGAATCCACAGCCTTTTGGACAATCGACAATATACAGGTTGACATTCCCTCGTCAGTTAAAGAGAAAAAGACTTTTAAAAAGCAGCCAAAGGTTATGTATGCAGATGAACATTTCTTCAGGATGTTCAATTACCAATGGTTGGCGGGTTCCCCAAGAGAAGCGCCTAATGGACCGGGCAAAACCGTGTTGACGGAAAGTCGCGCCAGGGCTTATTTTCCCGGATCAGATTATAGTAAAATTATTGGTCAAACCGTCATTTATAATGACACGATTCAAACTACGGTTACGGGAATCGTAAAAGAATTTGATCAGCCAACCGATTTCATCTTTAAAGAATTTATCTCGCTTGCCACTTACAAATCCAGTCTTGAAGCAAGAAATGGATATGGCCAATGGGGCAGTATCAGTTCCAGCTCACAGTTTTTCATTAAGCTGGCAAAAAATAGCAAGGCCGCCGAAATTGCCAAACTGATTACGAAAACCAGGGCGGCCCAGAAAAAAGATGACTACCTGAAAACCGACAATGATCTCCAGCCGCTGAGCGATATTCACTTTAATGCGACCTACGATGCATTCGAGCAGCGCATCGCCAGCAAAAAAGTTCTTTTTGGTTTGATTGCAGTGGCCACATTCCTGCTTTTATTGGGATGCATCAATTTCATTAACCTGACTACCGCCCAATCTTCGAAAAGAGCCAGGGAAATCGGTATCCGTAAAACCATGGGTAGCTCGGCTTGGCAACTAATCATGCAGTTTTTGGGAGAAACGTTTTTACTCACCCTACTCGCGACCTTTATTTCGATATTACTGGCGCCCTGGATCATGAAATTGTTCTCAGGTTTTATACCGGAAGGACTGACTTTTGCCGCCCTTGTGCAACCTAAAATGCTGGTGTTTGTGCTCGCACTGATTATTCTAGTAAGCATTCTTTCTGGTTTGTATCCTTCAATCATTGTTACCAAATTTCAACCGGCTGTTGTCTTGAAAAATTTGACATTTAACCAGCGGGGGCAAAGTCGTAAAGCGTGGATGAGAAAAATCCTAACCGTGTCGCAGTTTGCCATTGCGCAGTTTTTTATCATTGCCACCCTGGTTGTTGGACAACAAATTCGTTATTCAGTAAATATGGATATGGGATTCCAGAAAGAAGCCATCATCAATTTTTCAACGCCGTTGGATTTCTATAAACTTGATCATAAAGCGGCTGAACTACAGGAGAAGTTGAAGGGAATTCCGGGGATTCATAAAATAAGTCTGGCTGGCGATGCCCCGGCTTCCAATGGTACAATGATGACTACGTTTAAACTTAACAAGGATGGAAAAGACATCGAAACAACTGTTGAATTAAAATATGCTGATACAGCTTATATCAATTTATATGGTTTAAAGGTTCTCGCAGGCAGAAACCTTCGTCAAAGCGATACCACGACAGAATATTTAGTGAACGAAGCTTACGCGAGGTTTCTTGGTTACCGGCATCCTGCTGACGTTGTGGGAAAATATATTGAACAGGGGAAAAACCAGAGAATTCCGATAGTTGGCCTGGTCAGCGATTTCCATACACATTCGACCCAGGCCGCGATGGGTCCACTGGCGCTAACTTGTCAGGCTAACTATCATAATCGTTTCAATATTCTCCTGTCAGCAAAGGGAAAAAATACTGATGGCTGGAAGAATACTATTGCCAGTATCGAAAAATCCTGGAAGCAAATTTACCCGGATCAGGATTTCAGCTACGAGTTCTTAGATGATGCCATTCCCAAATTTTACACACAGGAACAACAAACGGCACGTTTGCTTAATTGGAGCGCCGGACTGGCCGTGCTGATCAGTTGTCTTGGATTATTGGGTCTAATCATTTTTACTACCACCCAACGTATAAAAGAAATAGGCGTGCGCAAAGTATTGGGTGCAACGATTCCGCAAATTGTAAGTCTTTTATCCTGGGATTCATTGAAGCTCGTGATCGTCGCTTTCCTGCTGGCCTCACCGCTTGCGTGGTGGGCCATGCATAGTTGGCTGCAGAACTATACGTATCGTACAGGTTTGAATTGGTGGATATTCGCATCGACTGGATTGGGCATGTTCATGATTGCCTTCCTGACATTGAGCATTCAAACCGTGCGATCCGCTTCCGACAACCCGGTGAACAGCTTACGCTCCGAATGAGTTTCGGCGGTAGAAGAACGTTTGATAACAAGACGACAACTGTAAAATTTCGCATATGATTAAGAGCTATTTCATAACTGCCTGGCGCTACCTGAGGAAGAATAAAATCTATTCCGCCATCAATATTTTCGGGCTATCTATCGGGCTTTCATGCTGCATGTTGATCACGATTTACCTTCTTCATGAAACGAGTTATGACAAATACCACCAGCATATCGGGCAGCTCTACCAACTCGGCACGAATTTTATCAACGATGGGAAAGAACACAAATTGGGAAATACGCCGGCACCGATTGCTGAGGCTATGAAAAAAGAATATCCTGAGATAGAAGAGACGGCCAGGTTATTGTCTCTTTTTATAGAAGACAAAACATTGCTACAATATCGCGAACCAGGTGGCGAGACCAAAGCTTTCTATGAGTCGCAGGGATACCTGGCCGATGCAAGTTTTTTTAAACTCTTTACTTACCAGTTCCTCGAAGGCGACCCAACGACTGCCCTGGTAAACCCCAATACCGTAGTGATCAACGAAGAAATTGCTCATAAATTTTTCGGGGACAAACCGGCTCTAAATAAATCCATCAGGATCAACAGCAGTACGAATGGGGATTCAACATTCACGATTACCGGTGTTTTTCGTCCCTCTGTCAAGCCTTCCCAAATCGATGCAAGATTCCTTCTCTCGATACGCGGTGGGAACATGGAACAATTCATCCGTGCGCAGACCGATATGATCGGCAACAATATGTTCAGCACTTTCTTCCTACTGAAACCCGGTGCCAACCCAAAGAACCTCGAGGCAAAATTTCCAGGGTTTGTAGAAAAATATATGAGTGCGGGTCTCAAGGGCATTGGGTTTAACAAAAAACAATTCCTCATTCCAGTGAAGGATATTCACCTCAATGCCGACATACCGTTTGATATAACGCCGGTAGGAAGTACTAGTTATTTGTATATCCTGGGATCAATTGCTGCTTTTACACTGTTGATCGCATGCATTAATTTCATGAACCTCTCCACTGCAAGATCTTCCAAGCGATCTTCCGAGGTCGGCATCCGAAAAGTATTGGGCGCCGAAAAAAAATCATTGATCAGCCAGTTTCTCGGCGAATCCCTGCTCATGAGTTGTATTGGGTTTTTTATTGCGCTGGGTCTCACGAAATTGTTGCTGCCTGCCTTCTCACAGATCTCCGGCAAAAATCTAATACTCGATCTTTCGGAGAACATTCCTATGGTAATTGGATTTTTCAGCTTGTCTTTGCTGACTGGCTTGCTGGCAGGAATTTATCCTGCATTTTATTTGTCCTCCTTTCAACCCGTAAAAGTGCTGAAGGGAAAATTCAGCAATTCACTATCGGCCGTAGCGTTGAGAAAAGGATTGGTCATCTTTCAATTTGTTATTTCTGCCGTATTGATCATCGCTTCCGTGGTCATCAGCAGTCAGATGCGTTTCCTGCGTTCGACAGACCTGGGATTTGCCAAAGATCAGCAAATCATTATTCCACTTCGTGGGCCGCATGCGAAGAGCACTTACACGGCACTCAAAAATGAAATCAATAAGAATCAGCAGGTCTATTCAGTAGGGGCATCATCTTTCTATCCAGGCATTTCAAATCCAACAGATATGTTGGCTTATAAAGAAGGTCAATCCGTACAGGATGCCAAGGGTATCAAGACCAACTATATTGATGAAACCTTTCTTCAAACCCTGGACATTAAACCCGTAGCGGGCCGGTTGTTTTCATCCGAATTTCCCGCCGACACGACCAATGCAATCATCATCAACGAAGTCGCAGCAAATCAAATTGGATTTACCTCACCTGAAAATGCCATTGGGAAAAAAATATATTTTGATTTCCGCAAGCTCCATTTATCATACCACATTGTAGGCGTGGTGAAAGATTTCCATTTCGAAGATCTGCATGTAGCCATTACACCTTTTAGTTTCCTTCTCAATAGCCAGCCTCAATACAATTATCTAATCGTACACGCCCGGGGCAATAAAATGGCCTCTTTGTTGAAAGCAATCGAAAAAAGCTGGGCCGGGTTAAGTCCGGGTGAGCCCTTTGAGTACAATTTCCTCGACGAAAATTTCCAGAAGAATTATGAATCGGAAAACAAACTCTCCGCGATGGTTACTTATTTCACGATTGTCGCGATACTGATTTCCTGTCTGGGTCTTTTTGGACTGGCAACCTTTAGTGCAGAACAAAGAACACGTGAAATCGGAATCCGGAAAGTATTGGGTGCGAGCGTAGGCAGTATCGTAGAGTTGCTCTCAAGAGATTTCTTAAAACTGGTTTTGATTGGGATTCTCATCGCTTGTCCGCTTGCCTGGTGGGCCATGCATCATTGGCTGCAGGATTTTGCCTATAGAATTCCGATTAGCTGGACGGTCTTTGCAATCACCGTATTCGTTGCATTGCTCATTGCCTTAGCAACGATCAGTGTCCAGGCTATCCGGGCCGCGTTGTCAAACCCGGTAAAGAATTTAAAAGAAATGTAAAGAATAAATCACAACTATTATGCTGCTGCACTACCTTAAAATCGCACTGCGAAACTTGTCCAAACAAAAAGGCCTTGCATTTATCAATATTGCCGGTCTATCGCTTGGCATTGCCTGTTTCGTTCTATTTCTTTTATATGCAGTGAATGAATTCAGTTATGATCGCTTCCACAAAAATGCAGATCATATCTTCCGCATCAACCAGGTCTTTGAAAGAGACGGAAAGGAATTGGGAATGGCGGGCTTGTACATGCCCCTGGGCCCGTCCCTGAAAAAAGATTTCCCCGATGTGGAAGCGTATGTTCGATTCAATGCGGGCGAGTACCTGATAAAATCCGGAAACAAGACCACGCGTTTACCCGTCACCTTTGCCGATCCGCAGGTGTTGTCGGTATTTTCATTTCCATTAGCAGATGGTACGGATGCGTCGGCTTTGAAAGAACCCACCGATGTCGTCATTACTCAATCAACAGCCCGTCAATTATTCGGTCAGTTGAATCCTCTTGGGCAGGTCGTTCAAATACAATTGGAAGGTCAATTCAAACCATTCACGATAATGGGGATTGCCGAAGATGTGCCGGAAAATTCCAGCATCCGATTTGCAATACTTGGGAATTTCCACTATCTGGAAGGTTTGGATTCCAGGAAAGAAATGCTGAATAGCTGGCATATGACAAATGGCGACGAAACATATGTGCAGTTGCGCCCGGGAAGCCAACTTCAAAATGACAAATCTGCGATGGGGGCTTTTGTTACACACTATTATCCTGAAGAAGCCACTTCGAAAAATAAAAAAGCAGAATCTTCGGGAACCACTTTTGCCTTTCAACCGCTACGGGACGTTCACACTGCGGTGAATATCGATTCGGGCCCTCCGGGATCGGCAACAGATCCAAAAAATGTGTGGATCCTGATCAGCATAGCAGCAGGCGTTTTACTGATTGCCTGTATCAACTTTACTACACTGGCCATCGGAAGATCGGCGCGTCGCGCTAAAGAAGTTGGATTGCGCAAGGTAATTGGCGGACAAAAATCCCAGCTGATTTTCCAGTTTCTTACCGAG
>Ga0075026_100000768_pt1 | contig 13363 bp, 11 predicted proteins | sample Str012_2_FD_71392 | JGI IMG/M metagenome (GOLD analysis project Ga0075026, IMG submission 71392) | Freshwater sediment microbial communities in response to fracking from Pennsylvania, USA - Straight Creek_MetaG_SC_2012 | ecosystem: Environmental > Aquatic > Freshwater > Creek > Sediment...
AGCCCCAGATGCGCTGGTTGGCGGCCATCATCGAGTCGTCGTGGGCGCTCTGGTCCTGGTCGTCGACGTGGTTGCAGTGCACCGTCACCCGGTCGCCGGGCTTCCAGTTGCGCACCGCCGAGCCCACCTTCAGCACCACACCCGAGGCGTCGCTGCCCACCACCTGATAGTCGCGATCGTGGCGCTTGGCCCACTCGCTCTCGCGACCCAGGCGGGCCATCGGGCCGAACGTGCTGACGGGCTCGAAGATGCTGCTCCACACCGTGTTGAAGTTGATGCTGCTGGCCATCACGGCCAGGTACACCTCGTCGGGGGCGATCTCGGGGGTGGGCACCTCGCCCACGTGCAGGCTCTTGCGCGGGTCCTTCTGTTTGGAAGGTGTGCCCTTCCACATGTCCTGCTCGTCTTTGAGGACGTGCACGGCGCGGTAGCTCTCGGGGATGGCCAGGTGCGCGAAATCGGCGGAACTGGCGTCGGACTGGATCGCGTCGAGGACGTGCTGCATGTCACGATGTTACTGACGGGTAGGGAACGACGTGAAGCCGTAATGTTCGCTCCGCTATGAGATCCCCCCACGTCCTCCTCGCGGCCGGCGCAGCGCTGGCCCTCACCCTCGCCGCCTGTGGCGACAACGCCAGCAACTCCGCCGCCGCAGGCGCCACCACGACGGTCACCGCCTCCGGCGGACCCGTCACCACGTGCGCCAAGGCCGACGGCAGTTCGGCCAAGACCCAGCAGTTCACCGCCGCGCCGCCGATGTGCCTCCAGGCGGGCAAGAAGTACACCGCCACCGTCGTCACCAACCACGGCACGGTGCACATCGCACTGCGCGACGACATCGCACCGAACACGGTCAACAGCTTCGTCAATCTCGCCCGCTTCCACTACTTCGACGGCACCACCTGCCACCGGGCCATCAAGAACTTCGTGGTGCAGTGCGGCGACCCCACCGCCACCGGCACCGGCGGCCCCGGCTACGAGTTCGACGACGAACTCACCAAGATCGAGCCGTACCAGATCGGTTCGTTGGCGATGGCGAACTCCGGCGCCAACACCAACGGCAGCCAGTTCTTCATCATCACCGGCTCCGACGGCGCCGCCCTGCCGCCCAAGTACACCCTGTTCGGCCAGGTGGCCGCGGCCGATCTGAAGGTGGTCGGTGCGCTCGACGCGCTGGGCAACCCCACCGATGGCCCGCCGCTGCAGCCCATCGACATCAAGAGCATCACCATCACCGAGTCGTGAGCGGCCGAGTCCCGCGGGAGCCATCGCGAGCCTCGGGACTAGCCTGAACGGGTGACCTCCCGAGCGCGTTGGTGCGTCCTCGTCGCAGCAGTCCTGCTGTCGGCGTGCCAGCCCAATCGCTTCTTCAGCGGTTGGGTCCCCTACTGGGGCGGCAGCGCGGCACGACAGGCCATCGCCGATCCCAACGCCGGCGCCCTCTTCAGCGAGGTCTCGTTGATGTGGTACGGCACCAGCGCCGACGGCAGGTTGCCGTTGATGGGTTCCGCCGCCGACCTCGCCGCCACGGTCAGTGCCGCGCGCTCGAACGGCCTGCCGGTGATCCCCACCGTGTTCGACAGCAGCGCCACCGGCGTGATGCGGGCGATCATCCACGATCCTGCGCGACGCAAGGCTCACGTGCAACACATCGTCGACGTCGTCACCACCGGCAACGGCGGCGTCGCCTACGACGGCATCGACCTCGACTACGAAGTGTTCGCGTTCGGCGACGGTCGTGCGGCGTGGCCGTCGATCACCCCCGACTGGATCGCGTTCGTCACCGAACTCGGCGGTGCCTTGCACGCAAAGGGCAAGCTGCTGTCGGTCACCGTGCCGCCCGTGTGGAACGGTGGCGCCGACGGCTACACCGTGTACGCGCAGCACGCCATCGCGCCGGCGGTCGATCGTCTGCGGCTGATGGTGTACGACTGGAGCAACACCAGCCCCGGGCCCATCGCGCCGAGGAGCTGGGTGCAGTCGGTGCTGGCCTACAGCAGCGCGCAGGCGCCCACGAGCAAACTGCAGCTCGGCATCCCCGGCTACGGGCGAGAGTGGACCTACCAGAAGGTGTCGCTGCAGGTGTGCCCCGATCGGGCGTCGTTCGGCCACCACAGCATCGTGATGTCGGCCGCGTCGGCGCTCGCCGCGGCGCATCACGTCACGCCCACCCGCGACCCGAGTGGCGAGATCACGTTCGCCTGGGACGAACAGGTCACCGGTCCGCGCGTCTCCCCGCCGGTCATCCAGCCGGTCGATCCGCCCGTGACCGGCATCACCGGGTGGGGCGACAACGGGCTGCTCCGACCGGCTCTGCGCCTCGGCAGCCCGGTGCCCGTCACCTGCACGGTGCGCCATGTGGTGTTCGTGCCCGACGCAGCGTCGATGCGTGCCTCGGTCGATGCCGCGCTGGCGTCGCACTGGAGCGGGGCCATCCTCTGGGCCCTCGGCTACGAGAACACGGCGCTCTACCAGCAGCTCGGCAAGGTGGCCCAGCAGCGTTCCGGGGGCGCGCTCGACGTACGGCTCGACGCGCCCGTCATCACCGACACGTCGGTGGCGGTCACCGGTGTGGCACTGCACCCACAGTTCGACCTACCGCTGCCGGTCACGCTCACCCTGTCGCGCATCACGCCGAGCAACATCACCGTCGTCTCCACCCGCACCCTCACCGCTCGCGCCACGCGAGCCGGTCTCGCCGCCGGCGTGGGTCCGTTCCACGGCATCGCGTCCACCTACTCGTCGCTCACGCCCGGCAACTACCGCGTGTGCGCCAAGGCCGCGCTGTGGTCGGGTGCCACCACCACACCCAACCCGTGCAGATCGTTCAGCATCACCGCTCCCGCGGTCTGAACACCCTCGGCCGCCAGTGCGGCACCTCACCGACCGACGTTCGGTTACTCCTGAGTAACCCGCGCTGCATACGCTGCAGGGGTCGCCGTTCGCGCGCCCGCCCGTTCTTGGAGGTCCTGTCATGTCTGGTTCGTACATCGTCGCCGGTGCCCGCACACCCATCGGCAAGATGAGTGGCGCACTCGCGTCGTTCTCCGGCGCCGATCTCGGCGGATTCGCCATCAAGGCCGCGCTCGAGCGCGCCGGCGTCTCACCCGAGGAGGTCGAGCACGTCATCATGGGTCAGGTGCTCATGGCGGGCCAGGGCCAGGTGCCGTCGCGTCAGGCCGCGTTCAAGGCCGGCATCCCGATGAGCGTGCCCAGCATCAACGTCAACAAGGTGTGCCTCAGCGGCCTCAACTCGATCTACCTCGCCAACCAGATGATCCAGGCCGGTGAGGCCGACATCGTGGTGGCCGGCGGCATGGAAAGCATGACCAACGCCCCCTATCTCGCCCAGGGCGCCCGCGGCGGCTTCCGCTACGGCAACACCGAACTCGCCGACGCCATCATCAAAGACGGGCTGTTCTGCGCATTCGACGCCTGCCTGATGGGCCTGGGCACCGAGCGCTACGCCGCCGGCAACATCACCCGCGAACAGCAAGACGACCTGGCAATGAAGAGCAACCAGCGCGCTGCGGCCGCCATCGCCGCCGGTCGCTTTGCCGACGAGATCGTGCCCGTGTCGATCCCGCAGCGCAAGGGCGACCCGAAGATCGTCGACACGGACGAGGGCGTGCGTGCCGACACCACGATGGACACGCTCGCCTCGCTGAAGCCTGCCTTCGACAAGGACGGCACGATCACCGCGGCCAACGCCTCGCAGATCAGCGACGGCGGCTCGGCCGTGGTGCTGATGAGCGAGAAGGCCGTCAATGCCCGTGGCGTCACGCCGCTGGGCCAGTTCGTCAGCTACGGCATGGTGGCCGGCCCCGACAACGCGTCGCTGCTCCACCAGCCGAGCCGCGCGATCCTCAAGGCACTCACCCGCGCGGGCATGTCGGTGAGCGACGTCGACCTGTTCGAGATCAACGAGGCCTTCGCCGCCGTCGGCATCGCCTCCATTGCCGAACTGGGCATCAGCGACGAGATCGTCAACGTCAACGGTGGCGCCATCGCCCTCGGTCACCCGATCGGCATGAGCGGCAACCGTCTGGCGCTCACCCTGCTGCACGAACTCCGTCGCCGCGGCGGTGGCACCGGCGCCGCTGCCCTGTGCGGTGGCGGCGGCCAGGGCGATGCCATCGTGCTGCGCACCGTCTGAGCACGTGCGTCCTCGTTCGCCTCGCCGGTTGCCCGCTCTGAGCCGACGCGTCCACCCGCCCGGATCGATTATGACGAAGGTTGACACATTTCGTCGATTCCTGTAATGTAACCGCAACATACAATCGTGACATTCGGTGCCCCACCTCCCGGGCACCAGGTGTCCCACCGATCTGGGGTACCCCCTCTGGAGCTGGCCCGTCCGCCCGCAACCAGGTCCAGGGGTGGTACCCCAGGCATCGTTTTCTGGCGAGTTCGCAACCGGCGCCGTGCAACCAGTGCCGTGCAACCCGGTGCCGTGCAGCCAGTGACGTTCAGCCGGTGACGTCGCGGCGGCCTTCGAGGGCCCGGCCCAGCGTGAGTTCGTCGGCGTACTCGAGGTCGCCACCCACCGGGAGGCCGCTGGCGATGCGGGTGACCCGAACACCGAAGGGCTTCATCATCCGTGCGATGTACATCGCCGTGACCTCGCCCTCGGTGTTGGGATTGGTGCACAGGATCACTTCGGTGACCTGCTCGGGCTCGATGCGGGCGAACAGTTCCTTCATCTTCAACTGTTCCGGCCCGATGCCCTCGAGCGGGCTCATCGCGCCCAGGAGCACGTGATAGCGACCCTTGAACTCGTTGGTCTTCTCGATGGCGACGATGTCGCGCGACTCCTCCACCACGCACAGCACGGTGCTGTCGCGACGGTCGTCGGCGCAGATGGGGCACAGTTCGCCCTCGGCGAAGTTCCAGCAGATCGAGCAGAACCGCACGCGCGCCTTGGCGTCGGCGATGGCGAGCGCCAACCGGTGCACGTCGTCGGGTGGGATCTTCAGCAGGTGGAACGCGATGCGCTGCGCCGACTTGGGCCCGACGCCGGGGAGGCGGCCGAGTTCGTCGATGAGGGTCTGGACGGGTTGGGTGTAGACAGCAGCCATTCGGGCGAACTCACTCCTCGATGAGCTGCGAGCCGGGGAACGCCTGCAGCAGGACGTCAGTGGGCGACTGCACGGCCTCGGGCGGCACGTCGACGAGTTCCGACAGGTCGACGTCGTCATCGTCGTCGTCGGACGGAGGTGGCGCCGCCTGCATGGGCATCTGGCGCACGTTGCTGGGCGCCTCGTGGCTGGAGGTGTCGTCGAAGGCGCCGATGGCTCCGTCGACCATCACCACCACCGACACCTTCGAGCCGACGGCCTTCTCGATGGCGGCCTCGACATCGCTGACGTACTGCAGGCATCGGGCACGGTGGGCGTCGTTGGGCGCTCCCAGCACCACCGCGCCGTCGCGTTCGCCAACGAGCTTGGTGGCTGCGTAGATGGCACGTGCCAACGATTTGAGCGAGGGCAACACCTGGCTGCCCCACACGTCGACCGCGCGGGTGGACCCGCCGCCCGCCGATGCGGGAGCGATGGCCGGCGACGAGGGTGCCGGCGTGGCGGCTGCGGGTGCTGCGACAGGACCGGGTGCGGCATCCGTTGCGGCCGGCTCGTCGGTCGCGGGCTTCGGCGTGCGCGGCAGCGGGGTGGGCCGCGGAATGGGCCCGGTGGCGTCGCGTGTGGCACGGCCACCCAGCACGGCACGACCGCTGCTGGAGTCGACGGGCGCCGGCGCGGTGACGGGTGGCGCGGCCACCGCCCCACTGGCCAGCTGGTGCTCGAGCCGTTCGACCCGATCGAGCACCACCGCCAGATCGATGCTGGAGGCCTGGTGTGTGAGCTGCACCAGCGCCACTTCGAGCAGCAGCCGCGGATCGGGAGCGTGACGCATCTCGACGAGCATCTCGCCCAACCGTTCCATGGCCTTCACGATGCTGGCCGCGCCCATGCGGGCCGCCAGGTCGGACACCTCGGTGGCACGTTGGGCCGGTAGCTGCACGAGCTCGGGTGCCATCAGCGACAAGAACAGATCGCGCAGGTGCCGCACGATGTCGTCGGTGAGTGTGCGCGGATCGCGACCCTGCTGGATGGCGAGCGCGACGACCGTGAGCGCGCGACCCGGATCGTGCTCGATGAAGGCCTCGATGAACTCGTCGAGCGGCGTGGATTCGATGGCCGCACCATCACTGGCCGCCACCAGTTCGAGGGCCGACACGGTGTCGCGGGCCGAACCGCCACCTTGACGCAGCACCGACTGCAACGCGTTCTCGTCGAGCTCGATGCCTGCGTCGCCGGCCAACCAACGGATGTGCGACTCCATGACATCCATGGGCAGCAGGTGGAACTGCAGGTGCTGTGTGCGACTGCGGATGGTGTCGCTGACCTTCTGCGGGTCGGTGGTGGCGAGCACGAACACGACGTGCGGCGGCGGTTCCTCGAGCGTCTTCAACAACGCCGCCTCGGCGGCCTTGGAGAGCATGTGCACCTCGTCGAGGATGTACACCTTGTGTCGACCGGGTGTGCCCAGCGACGCCTTCTCGATGAGGTCGCGCATGGCGTCGACGCCGTTGTTGCTGGCGGCGTCGAGTTCGTGCACGTCGTAGCTGGTGCCCTGCTCGACGGCGAGGCACGACTCGCATTCGCAGCACGGCTCGCCGTCGACCGGACGCTCGCAGTTGAGCACCTTGGCGAGGATGCGCGCCGAGGTGGTCTTGCCCGTGCCACGCGGGCCCGAGAACAGATACGCCTGACCTTCGCGGTGGTTGATGACCGCATTGCGCAGTGCGCGCACGACGTGCTCTTGCCCCTTGACCTCGCTGAAGCGGCGGGGGCGGTAGCGGCGGTAGAGCGACTGGGTGGCCATCGGTGCGACTCTACCCACGGGGTGCGACAGCCCGAGTACGTGAACCGGGGGTGCGGGGCTTCACGACCCTTCACTGACTAGCGTTGGTGCACCTTGAAGAACTCGACCAGGCCTCTCACTCGCTCCGCAGTGCGCTGGAGCCTCGTTCTGCTCGTGGCAGGACTGGTCGGAGCATGGTGGAGCAGCCCCTCCTACGCGGCCGACAACTCCCTGAAATCGTCCTCGCCCACGGCCAACAGCACCGTCGCCGTGTCGCCGGCGTCGCTGTCGCTCGTGTTCGCCACCCCCGTGGGGCCGGCGCCGAAGGTGGAGATGACCTGCAACGCCGGGCAGATCGTGGCGCTCGGCGACGCTCGGCTGCTCGCCGACACCGTCACCGTGTCGGTCACCATCACGTCTCCCGCACCGAAGGGCACCTGCCACGTCAGTTGGCGGGTCACCGACCAGAACCTGCAGCCGGCCGGCAACGGCTCGTTCGCGTTCAACATCACCAACGACACCATCGTCACCACCACCACGGCACCTGCCACCACCACCACGATCGCCGGCAGCAAGGGCGGAGCCACCCCGGCCACCACCACCACGGTCGCTGCCGCCGCCAAGCCCTCCACGCCCGCCAACGCCACACCGGTCACCAAGACCAGCAAGGGTCCGCTCGCGCTGTTCCGACTGCTCAGCAACCTGGGCATCGCCGTGGTGCTCGGTTCATTGGTGGTCATCGCCGTCGCCTGGCCCGAGGGTGTCGAGTACATCCTCACCGTGCGCTTCTTGCGCACCGCCTGGGCCACCGCACTGGTGGGCAGCTATCTCTTCGCCGGGGCACTGGCGGCGAGCCAATCGGGCAAGGGTCTCGGCGCGGCGCTCGTGCCCACCGGCTGGGGCGGCCTCATCGACAGCACACCCGGCAAGGCCGCCGCGGCGCGCATCGTGTTCGTCCTCGCCGCCGGTTACGCGGTGCTCCGACCCGAACGCGTCATCGACCCGGCCACGCAGTTGGCGGCGCTCGTGCCGCCCGCGCTTGCGGCGGTCACGCTCGCGTTCAGCCGTCCCGAGTTCGGCATCGTCGAATACACGGCCGGTGCCGTGCACGCCGTCGCCATGGCGGTGTGGGTGGGAGGCCTCATCCTGCTCACCCGCGTGGTACTGGCCGGGCCAGGCGACGAAGACCTGGTGCATGCCGTACGCGGATTCGCGCGCATCTCGGTGCCCGCATTGTGGGCCACGGTCGTCAGTGGCGCCGTGCTGCTGTTCCGCCTCGACCGGGGCCAGCTCACCACCAGCCACGGCCTCGTCCTCATCGTGAAGACGTTGTTCGTGTCGCTCATGGTGTTCGTGGGCGTGGCGGCCCGTCAGTTCATCAGCCAACGCGTCGCTCGCGTCGACACGATGACCGCACCGCTCGCCACCCGACTGCGCAAGGCGCTCGGCATCGAGGCCGCCATCGGCGTCGTCGTGCTGGTGCTCACGTCGTGGCTCCTCGTGCTCGCACCGCCAGGACTCGCCGCCGGGTCGGCCAACGGCCTGCAACTCGGTCCGGTCCACCGCTTCCAGAACGCATCGCTCGGTGTCGATGTGTCGGTTCGGTTCAGCGAGAAGGTGGGCGTCAACGACGTGCGCATCGAGGTCACCACCCCCGCCGCCGGTCTCAGCGGCCTCGCCGTCGACTTCTATCCGCCGGTGGGCAGCACCGTCAATGGCATGTCGATCGAACCGATCCCGCTCGCCGGTGCCGGCACCGCGGTGCTCACCCAGAGCGACGGCTTCTCGCTGTCGACCGCCGGCACGTGGACCGTCATCGTGCGCGTCGGCACCAAACAGGTCGAGTCGCACGACATCTACGTCGCCGGGGGTAGCGGCACCAGCCTCGCCACCACCCCCGTCACCACCGCCAAATAGTCGGCGCCGCGTCCCCCGTTCTGGGTCTGATTCGTGCCACCTCGGCTTCTGGGTCGTTGTCGTGCCGGAATGCGCGCATTCCGCCACCCAGTTGCGATCGCAAGGAACGGTCCGGGTGGGCCACCGGGGGTCAGGAGGGCGCGACGAGTTCGGCGAAGGGGACCGGCTCGGCCACCTCGAGCTGGTCGTAGGTGCACGACGCGGGCTCGCGATCGGGCCGCCAGCGCACGAAGGTCGACCCGTGCCGGAACCGACCCTCCTGCAACTGCCCGAAGGTGACCTCGGCCACCAGTTCGATGCGTAGCGGCACCCAGCTGAGGTCCTTGCCGGCGTTCCAACGGCTCCCGCCGCCCGGCATCCGTTGCCCGGTCTCGGCAGCCGCCGCCCACTCGGCCCACTCGCGCCAGGGATGCTCGGCGAACGCATCGCGGGTGAGCGGTTCGAGTTCCACCAACAGTTCGGCGCGTCGCTTGGCGGTGAACGACGCGGCCACACCCACGTGGTGCAGCACCCCATCGGTGTCGTGGAGGCCGAGCAACAGTGAACCCACACCCTTGCCGTCCTTGTGCACCCGATAGCCGGCGATGACGCAGTCGGCCGTGCGACGGTGCTTCACCTTCACCAACGTGCGCTTGTCGGGCGTGTACGGATCGGCGAGACGTTTGCCGATCACACCGTCGAGACCGGCGCCCTCGAAGCGCGTGAACCAGTCGTGCGCCACGGCAGGGTCGGTGGTGCTCGGGCACAGGTACACGGGCGGCTGCACCGTCGACAGCACGGCGGCGAGCAGTGCATGGCGCGCGTGCAGCGGCTCGTCGAGCAGGTTGCGATCGTCGAGCGCCAACAGGTCGAACGCCACGAACGAGGCCGGTGTCTCCAGCGACAGGCGCTGGACGCGCGACGCCGCCGGGTGAATGCGTTGCAGCAACGCGTCGAAGTCGAGACCACGGTCGTCGAGCGCGGGCAGCACGATCTCACCGTCGACCACGCACCGCAGCGGCAGTGACGCCAGCAGGGGTGCGAGGAGTTCGGGGAAGTAGCGGGTGAACGGTCGCTCGTTGCGGCTGGCGAGTTCGATCGAGTCGCCGTCGCGGAACACGATGCAGCGGAACCCGTCCCACTTCGGCTCGTAGAGCCAACCCTCGCCCTCGGGGATGTCGTCGGACAACTTCGCCAACATGGGCGACAGCGGGGGCGCGAGCGGCAACGTCACCGCCACATCTTGCCCCACGCGATGGGGAACCGATACCGCCCCTGCCGACGTCCAACGGTGCACGACACATCAACGCCACGACACATCACACCACGACACGTCAACACCACCACACATCACACCACGACACGTCAACACCACCACACATCACACAGGGGGATTTCATGAACACTCGTTGGATCGCAACAGCAGTCGGCGGTGCCGCCATCGGCATCATGGCCGTCGGCGTCGCGCTGGTCGCCGGTAACCATCAGAACGCACCGGGTAACACCGCTGCGGCGGCGCCCACCAGCACCACCACCGACAGCGCCCCGGTGAACACCTCGATCAATCGCACCATCACCGTCAGCGGCGAGGGCAAGGTGACCGCCAAACCCGACCAGGCCAACCTGTCGCTCGGCGTGCAGGCCCAGGAGTCCACCGCCACCAAGGCGCTGGCACAGGCCAACACCGCCGCCAACCATCTCATCGCCGCCCTGAAGGCCGCCGGCATCGCCGACGCCGACATCGTCACGAGCGGGCTGCAGGTGTACCCCACCTACACGGGCAACCAGATCATCACCGGCTACCAGGCCAGCAGCCAGGTGAGCGTCACGGTGCGCAACATCGACAAGGCGGGCCCCGTCATCGATGCAGCGGCGGCCGCAGCCGGCAACCACATCACGATCGGCGGCGTGTACTTCAGCATCTCCGATCCCGAGAAGATCATCGGCGCAGCCCGCGCCGCAGCCATCGACAACGCCAAGGTGCGCGCCGGCCAGTACGCCACCGCCGCCGGGGCGTCCGTCGGGGCGGTCCTGCAGATCAGCGAGGTGTCGGTGTCGCCGATGCCCATCTACGCCGCTGCAACCGCCAGTGGGGCCAGCAAGGACTCCTACACCCCCATCCAGTCGGGCACCCAGGACCTGACGGTGTCGGTGACGGTCGTCTACGCCCTCACGTGACCGGCGTGTCGTCCATGGGGCCGCGTGTGACCGGAACGGCCACCGCCCACTAGCGTGGCTCACCGTGACCGCCAATCCCATGGACGACAAGCTGGCCGACCTTCGCGAGCGACGCGAGCAGGCCTACAACGCCGGCTCGCCCCGCTCGGTCGAGCGTCAGCACGAGAAGGGCAAGATGCTTGCCCGCGAGCGCATCGACTACTTCCTCGACCCGGGCAGCTTCCAGGAACTCGACCTGCTGGCCCGTCACCGTGCACACGCAGCCGGTCTCGAAGAGCGTCCCTACACCGACGGCGTCATCACCGGATGGGGCACGGTCGACGGCCGCAAGGTGTTCGTGTTCAGCCAGGACTTCACCGTGTTCGGTGGCGCCCTGGGCGAGGTGTTCGCCGAGAAGATCCACAAGCTGATGGACCTCGCTCTCAAGGTGGGGGCTCCGGTGGTGGGCCTCAACGACGGCGCCGGTGCCCGCATCCAGGAGGGCGTGGTCAGCCTCGCCAGCTACGGCGGCATCTTCTACCGCAACGTGTTGTCGAGCGGTGTCGTGCCGCAGATCTCGGTGATCCTCGGCCCCTGCGCCGGTGGCGCCGTCTACAGCCCGGCCATGACCGACTTCATCTTCATGGTGCGCGAAACCAGCCACATGTTCATCACCGGCCCCGACGTGGTGAAGACCGTCACCGGTGAAGAGGTCACGCTCGAAGAACTCGGTGGCGCGATGAGCCACGCCAGCAAGAGCGGTGTGGCCACCTTCGTGTCGCCCGACGAGAAGAGCTGCCTCGACGACGTACGGTTCCTGCTCAGCTTCCTGCCCAGCAACAATCTCGAGGAAGCCCCCGAGATCGACACCGGCGACGACCCCGACCGCCTGTGCCCGGCGCTGCAGACCATCCTCCCGTCGTCGCCGAACCAGCCCTACGACATGAAGAAGGTCATCAAGGAAGTCATCGACGACGGTGAGTTCTTCGAATACTTCCCGCACTGGGCGAAGAGCATCGTGTGCGGTTTCGGCCGAGTGGAGGGCCGACCCGTCGGCATCGTCGGCAACCAGCCGATGATCCTCGCCGGTGTGCTCGACATCGAGAGCGCCGAGAAGGCCGCCCGCTTCGTGCGCACCTGCGATGCGTTCAACATCCCACTGCTCACCTTCGTCGACGTGCCGGGCTTTCTCCCCGGTGTCGACCAGGAGTACGGCGGCATCATTCGTCACGGTGCCAAGTTGCTCTACGCCTACTGCGAGGCCACCGTGCCGCGCATCCAGATCATCACCCGCAAGGCCTACGGCGGCGCCTACGTGGTGATGGACAGCAAATCCATCGGCTCCGATCTGTCGTACGCATGGCCCACGGCCGAACTGGCCGTGATGGGCCCGCAGGGCGCCGTCGAGATCGTGTACCGACGCGAGTTGCAGCAGGCCGCCGACCCGGCAGCCCGCCGCGCCGAACTCGTCGCCGAGTACACCGAGAAGTACGCCAACCCCTACAACGCGGCCGAACGTGGCTACATCGACGACGTCATCGACCCGGCCGAAACCCGCCAGAAGATCGTGCAGGGTCTGCGCATGCTGCGCAGCAAGCGCGAAAGCCTCCCCGCCCGCAAGCATGGCAACGTGCCCCTTTGATGGTCGGGACTGGCAGCTGATGAACACCGAGATCTCGCCGGATCCTTCGCAGGAGGAGGCCGTGGCCATCGTGGCTGCGATGGAGGCGCTGTGGCCCAAGCCGGTCATGGCCGTCGACACACAGAACCCGATGCGGGTCCCCACGTGGCGGTTCAGCGGACGCTGGTGGTCGAAGCCGGTGTCGGCTCGCCGCGACCGACCGTTCCGCTGACGGCACACTCGTCACCACTACGGTGTGGGCCATGAGTGCTATGCCGCCGCCCCCACCGCCGTCCGCCACCCCGCACACCGGCGGGGCCCTGCCCTACATCCAGAACTTCGCCGGCGCCGGGCAGCGGCTCGGTGCCTGGTTCATCGACGGATTGGTGATGGCGCTCATCGCCATCCCGTTCGAAGTGGTGGCGGCCATCGGGTTCGTCAAGGCGCTCAAGAACTGCGACACCACCACCACCGACAACAGCACCTCCTTCTCGTGCACAGCCAACCAGCTCAACGGTGGGTGGCTCGCCATCGGCATTGCGATGGCCGTTCTCGCGGTGGTGTTCAGCGCGTACTTCTACTGCAAGAAGGTCAGCCAGGGTCAGAGCTGGGGCCAGAAGGTCATGGGCACCCGCATCGTCGATGCGCAGACCGGCGCCAGCATCACCACCGGTCGGGCATTCGGCCGACTGATCTTCCGCACCTTCATCTCGCCGGTGCTGTGCTGGCTGGGCTTCTTGTGGATGCTGTGGGACCCGCGCAAGCAGACCTGGCACGACAAGGTCGTCAACACCATCGTCATCAAGGCCTGAGCCTGCGCGTTACGGT
>Ga0075026_100000769_pt1 | contig 13362 bp, 10 predicted proteins | sample Str012_2_FD_71392 | JGI IMG/M metagenome (GOLD analysis project Ga0075026, IMG submission 71392) | Freshwater sediment microbial communities in response to fracking from Pennsylvania, USA - Straight Creek_MetaG_SC_2012 | ecosystem: Environmental > Aquatic > Freshwater > Creek > Sediment...
AATGAAACCGCGGAGGATCGTTACAATTCCAAAAACAACAACGCCCCATATAAGCAGGAACTGACCAGCACCCATCCGCTCTAAAAATTTGTAAGAAAGATAATTAACCAGCAGGCCGGCTATGGTAACAAAAGATCCCATTAAAAGATGTTTCCGGAATTCTTTTTTATCGTGCTGATCGTTTCTTACATTTTCCAGCAGGGTATAAGCGTAATGCTCATCTATGCCTTCTTTTGTAAGCGCTTCAATGATGGCACTGTCAGGCAAATTCTCTTCCGCAAGCATTTTTGCTTTTGAATGCAGCCTTTGAATTTTATCCTCCACCGTTTCCTGGCGCATTGATTTTGCAATTGGTGATTTTATAAATGAAAAATAAAAGAGCGTTACTCAATCTCAATATCATACTTCAGCAATAAACCCGCGATACCCGGAAAAGAGAACTTTGCCTTTTTCATTTTATTCAGCTCCGGATCCAATCCATAATTGCTGGCGGTACGGAAGTCTGCTTTTTCCAGGATGCTGCGCACAAAGGAAGCATTCATCAAATCGCAGTGGCTAAAGTTTGCCTGTGTGAGATCTGTTTCGCTGAAGTCGGCTTCTTTTAATGAACAATCTTTGAAAACGGCCTTTTTCATTTTCTTCTGGAAAAAGGAACAGTAATCCAGCGGACAGTTTTCAAAACTTACCGCGAAATTGAAATTGTTGCAACGGCTGAAATCGGTACCGATGAGTTTGCAGCCAGTGAAAGCTACATTTTTAAAGCCCGTGTTTTCTACAATTGCCAGCGATAGATTGCAGGTTTTGAATTGGCAATCCATAAAATCATTGTTGCTCAGATCGGCTTTTTCAAAATGACAGTTGATGAATACGCAGTCCACAAACTCGCGGCGGGCTGCATTTTTTGCGGTAAAATCAATGCCTTCAAAAATCTTGTCTTCGTGCAGGAGATCATTCATGCTTGTGTTTCATTTGTAACGGTGGTTTGTCCGCAGGTACCGGCCACATAACTGATTAAATATTCATCTTCTTTAATTCTTTTAATGCATAATCGCAGGCACGGGCCGTAAGCGCCATATAGGTGATGCTGGGATTGAGGCAGGAGCTGGATACCATGCAGGAACCGTCGGTAATAAATACATTGGGTACTTCATGCATCTGGTTAAATGCATTGAGGACCGAAGTTTTTGGATCCTTCCCCATGCGGGCGGTGCCCATTTCGTGGTTGGCATTGCCGGGTGCCGAGATGTTTGAGTTATTTTGAATATTGGTATAACCCGCGGCCTCCAGCATGGCTGCGCCGGTTGCTATCATGTCTTTGTGCATGGCTTGCTCGTTGCTGCGAAAAGTGCAGTCAACCGTTACTGTTGGTCTTCCCCAGGGATCTTTTTTATCGTGGTTGAGTGTTATGCGGTTATCGGCATAGGGTAAACATTCGCCATAGGCATAAAGGCCAATTTTCCAGGGGCCCGGTTCGGTAAAAGCGTCTTTAAAACCAGCGCCGATTTGTATTTCGGGCTCGGGCCTGCTGCGATTTGCGGTTACTCCATAGTGGTAGCCGCGGATAAAATCGGGCGATTGCTCGTGTATGTTTACAAACCGGGGTATGTACAAGGGGTTGGGGCGGCGGCCAAAATAGTATTTGTCTTCAAAGCCGGCTGCAGCTGCGGTAACAGAAACGCCTTTGTGGTGATCCATCAGGTTGCGGCCTGTTTGGTCGCTGCCATTGCCCAATCCATTTGGAAAACGGGAAGAGGTTGAATTGAGCAGGATGGCCGTGGTAGCCACGGTAGACGCATTCAGGAATATAATTTTCGCAAAAAATTGAATGGTTTGTTTTGTTTCGGTATCGATGATTTCTACGCCGCTGGCCCGCTTTTTTTGTTCATCATAAATAACATGGTTGACCAGCGAATGCGGCCGCACCGTTAGATTGCCGGTTGCATAAGCTGCAGGCATGGTGCTGGCATTGGTGCTAAAGTATGCACCATAGGGACAGCCACGGTGGCAAAGATCCCTGGCCTGGCACTGGCCGCGTCCTTTTACGGGTTGCGTAAGATTGGCGGTACGCCCCATGATCACTTTCCGGTCTTTGTATTTTGCTTCCAGTCTTTTTTTAAAATCTGCTTCCACGCAGTTCATTTCAAAAGGGGGTTGAAAATCTCCGTCGGGCAATGTATCGATGCCATCTTTGTTGCCGCTTACGCCCACAAATTTTTCAACATAACTGTACCAGGGGGCAATGTCTTTGTAGCGGATCGGCCAGTCGCTGCCATGACCGTCTTTCAGGTTGGCGCCAAATTCCAAATCGCTCCAGCGGTAACAGGCGCGGCCCCACAGCAGGGAGCGGCCGCCTACAATATCGCCGCGTATCCAGTCGAATCGGTTGATTTCATCGTAGGGATTTTCGGTATCGTTGATGTAAAAATGTTTGTTGTCTTCTTTGTAAGAAAAATGACGGCTCTGGATGTGGTGGTCTTTTTTATCGGCGGCACTCAGTGTTAGCCGGTGCGGAAAATCCCATGGGTTTTGAGTAGCCGTGGGATAATTGGGGTGCTGCACATTTTTTCCGCGTTCCAGCAACAATACTTTCAATCCTTTTTCGCAGAGTTCTTTGGCAGCCCATCCACCACTGATGCCAGAGCCTACTATAATGGCGTCGTATGTATTCTGAGCGTTTGCTTTGTTGTTAATGTTCAGGGTATCGCCTGGCATGCTTTCAGTTTTTATATGTCCTTCGGGGATACAAATAAAAGACATTTGAGCCCTTTTGAAAATTAAAATTTCCGGGGTTGTTATTGGCTGGCGGCATATAGAATTTACAGGCCTGGCTTTGGCAATGAAAAGATTCCGGCATGATCTTTACAGGCGGATTGCTGACAAACCGGGCGCAGCCAAAAGAACTGTTTCTGGATTTAAAATAAAATTTATATTTAACTACTAAAAATTACAACATGCCAAACTGGTTAAGAGCACTAATAGCAGGTTACGGAGCAAAGAAATTAGGGGGAGGTTGTTTCAGTACCATTCTGATCTTTATTGTTATCTATTATGCACTGGGAAAATGTAATCCGTCAGCACAGCAAGTACAGCATGGGGCAGTTAAAACGGAGCAACATACACAAACGGCTATGCTGAAACCAGCTGGCGGGTCGGTTGCGGCTTATTCAAAATAGCGTTCCCCATCCTGGATTGGAGGCCTGCTTATTTTACCTGTTAGCGGTATACTTCCAATTGGTATTCCAGCAGGGTTTTAAATTCTTTGAACTGGTGGGGAATTAATTCCAGCATGGTTTCATTTACCAGTTCATGCAGGTGCTTCAGCTCGTTGTCAAAAAAGGAATCGCCGGAGAAGTAATGATAATTTACGCCGCAAAATTGCTGCACCCTGGTGTTAAGAGATGCGTTTTTGTCAAATGCTTTTTGCTCAATCCACCCAGCCAGTAAAGGTTTCATGCTATTGCTTTCTTTTCGGAGTCCGGAAGCCATGTCTGCCGCGGCCTGTATGCTTACCTGCTGGCCCGCCCGCAATGGCGAAAGCAATGCTACCACGCGGTGGCAGATGGCGGTATATTCTTCCAGTTTCTTTTTGTGCTGGTCATACAAAAGATACCTTGTCTTTAAGCCCTGGGCCGCTTCATCGCTTTTTAATTTTGCAGCAGCATAAAAAAAGCGTACAATTTTCTCTTCGTTTTGTTGTACCTGAATTTTTTGTGCTTCAATTTCTTTTCGCAGTTTTTCCAGCACGGTTGCTGCTGCGCCCACTTTGTATTTTTCACCGTTATAGTCAAAAGTTTTTATGTCTGCTTGTTTATTGGCAATGGCTTCCAGTAATTGCGCATCTGCTTCATTCATTCTTAGTGATTGTAAAAACCCTGTTTTTTCTGCACTGAATAAATCTGAAAAGCTGGCAGTGTTGATGGCTGCATCGGGCAAATCGCTGAAGCACTGTTGAAAGTCCATCTCATTCAGCTGGTGGTTGTCGAAATAGCCATTGTATGCGGCCGGCAGGTTGTATACATCGATATCGGTTAAATATCTTTCTTTGAATACTTCATCGGTAATTGATTGTTCTTTCAGGTGGTCCGGTACGGTTCTGTACAAAGAATCCGTTACTTTTTTTTGAAGGCTTGCAGGATCGGAAAATAATATCCAGGCCGGCCGGTTGTCGGCTACGGCATCTATGTGCAGTTGCAGCAGGTGTTTTTCACGGTCTTCGCGGGTAGGGTGAGAAGCCCACTGGTTCTTGATGTTGATCCTGCTTTGCTGAAAATTTTTATAAAAATCGGGGGTTAATTGTGGCACATTGTTCAGCAAAGGCAGGTTGTATTCCCTGGCGTACTGGGCCATTACCACCTGGTGTTTGGCATATACGTTTTCAAAAACTTTTTTGTCTTTCAGAAAATCGTTGGCCTTTTCTATCACGGTATTGTAGCAGGTGTCGCTTACTTCCAGTTTCTGCAGGGCTGCTACCAGGTGGTTGCCCCCGCTTACACTGGCTGCAACAGCATCGGCATGAAATTCCATTTCGCGCGAAAGGCTCATGTACGATTTATTGATAAAGCCATACATTTTTTGCAGAATGTACTGAATGCCTTTTACCAGTTCTACAGTAACAGACACAAAAATATAAATGGCCCAGTGCAGGTTGCCCCAGCCCTGTATAAAAGCAGCATAATTTTTATTTTCATACAGCATGTTGTAAATAACCTTGTTTACATTGTACACAAAGCTGCCCAGCTTCATACTGCGTTGGGAAAAATGACCAAATTCATGTGCCATCACGGCTTTAAACTCGCTTACCGTAAGGGTGTTTACCAGGCCCAGGCCAATCTGCAGGTTCTTTTTTACCGGGAAGATCATGCTCCAGAAACTATCGTTGTAAAATACACAGGCGTTTACTTCTGGCGATAAAACAATTTTTCGGGGAAACTGTGTCTGCGTATCTTTTGTAAGCTGGCGGATAAAACCAAAGAGTTCGGGCTGTTCCGCTTCGCTGATGCTGATGTTGCCGGCGGTATCAAACTTTTTCACAGAAAAAATAAACTTTACCAGGAATACAAAAACCAGTACGCCAATGCTTACTACGCCAAGCCCGGCTGCCAGCCCTAGAAAATTGGTGAGCATACTGATGATGCCAATGCCCAGCATTACGCAGGCTACGGAAAGCAGTACCGACAACACAATCAGCAACAGGTAGACCAAAAAGAAAAGAGTGATGGCGCCCATTACTTTTTTTACTTCTGCCTTAAATGCCGGGGATGGTTGTGTTACTGTATCTGGAACGTTTGAGGGGTTGACAGGGTAGAGGTTTAGCAAATCATTCATTGTGTTCAATTGAAAAAGGAAATTATTGTATTAAACGGAAATGCGCCCAATTTATTGGCCATTTTATGGCTGTTCCGGGTGTTTTCTTTTGCAAGAACTACCGGGTATTGGCCCATAAAAAATCGACCCAACAGGCTGCCCCTGCAATGGGTAAATAGATAGTATCGGTTTTAAATGTTTAAGGGAATGAGTAGTCGGGTCATTCAAAAAGCTATTTTTTATAATTTGAATCCATTGTGCCGGTATGGAAGGGCCTGCTTTTATCAGCAGTAAAGATTGTTTTATCTTATTTTCGGCACTCAATCGTTTACATGATCATTGACAGAACAAGTCCGCGTTATTTTATCGTAAACAAGCCCTATGACATGCTTTCGCAGTTTGCCAGTGAGCGGGAAGCGCCTTTGCTGGGCGATCTCGGTTTTGTTTTTCCGGAAGGGATACATGCGGTGGGCAGGCTCGACAGGCATTCTGAAGGATTGTTAATCTTGACGACCAATAAGAAAGTAACGCGATTGTTGTTCCAGGGCGATATGCCCCACAAAAGAACCTACCTGGTAAAAGTAAAAAACGCCGTTAGCCATGAGGGATTGCAGCAAATCAGAAATGGCATCAAGATAAGGGTTGAAGGCGGTGGCTATTATACCACGGCTGCCTGTGAAGCTGCTATTGTGGAGCCGCCGGTTGATTTGTTTCAGCAAGCGCATCCATTTCCCGAATACCCGCCCTTTACCTGGATGCAGCTTTCCCTTACAGAGGGCAAGTTCCGGCAAATCCGGAAGATGGTGGGTACTATCCATCACCGATGCCAGCGGCTGATACGTATTTCCATTGAGAACCTTGAACTGGGCAATCTGCCGGCGGGTGGCGTAAAGGAATTTGCAGAAGCCGATTTTTTCAGTCGCCTGAAAATAGAAAACTGGGAATAATGTTTACCCGCAGTGCTGCAGGATTTGCCGCATGTAAACCCGGGATGTTTAATTTTTTATACTTACATTCAACATCCTATTAATTTAAAAATTTATGAAAAGGATTTCAAGTTTTAAAGCGCCGTTTTTTTTACTGCAGGTCTTTGTACTATTGTTTGCAGCCATAGCTGCGCATGCAAACCCGCAGCATAAAATGCTGACGGCAGATTCTGCTATATTGGAGGGCCGCTGGGACATTACCATGACCATGAACGGCAAAGAATATCCTTCCTGGCTAGAAGTTGAACTTTCCGGAGTTAAGACCCTGGTAGGCCGGTATGTTGGCACGGGGGGAAGTGCCAGGCCCATTTCAAAAGTATTCTTCAGCGGGGGTAAAATGCATTTTGCAATTCCACCGCAATGGGACAGGAGCGACAATGACATGGTTTTTGACGCCACATTGCAGGGTGACAGCTTAACAGGAACGATGATTGCGGTAGACGGCAAGAGCTACGACTGGGTAGGTCGCCGGGCACCCTTGCTGCGCAGGACCAAAGAGCCCGTTTGGGGCAGCCCCATCAAATTGTTCAACGGAAAAGACAGCAAAGGCTGGCATACCCTGGGCGCCAATCAATGGATTGCGGAGGCGGGCATTTTACGCAGTCCGCATTCTGGTTCAAACCTAATCACCGATGAGGTGTTTACAGATTTTAAACTGCACATCGAATTCCGGTATCCCAAAGAAAGCAACAGCGGCGTTTACCTGCGCGGCCGTTATGAAGTGCAGATAGAAGACGACAAAGGATTAGCGCCTACCTCGCATCATCTTGGGGGCGTTTATGGATTTTTACCGCCCAGCGATATGATGGCGAAAGAAGCAGGCGAATGGCAGACTTATGATATCACCCTGGTGGGCAGGATGGTAACGGTTATCGTTAATGGAAAAAAAGTAATCTGCAACCAGGAAATACCGGGTATTACCGGTGGAGCGCTGAACAGCCGTGAAGGAGAGCCGGGACCCCTGTACATACAAGGCGACCATGGCCCGGTAGATTTCAGGAATATTGTGATTACGCCCGTCAAATAACAGGAAAGCCCGGACAAGTATGCTTGCCCGGGCTTTATTAATTATCGGAAATAAGTTATTTTCAGAACAATCTTTCCTGCGGTGGTTTAATACCCAGCAGGCGGATATAGATGGTGGTTTGTCCGCGATGGTGCGTTTGGTGTTCAAATGTCTTCGTCATCATAGCATACTTGGTTTCTTCAAACCGTCCAAAGATTTTCTTTTTCTCCCCCCATTTGGCCGGGTCACTTCCCTTTACAGCTTCAATGCAATAATCGTAGCTTTTGGTTACAAAATACATCACAGAATCTTTGGATTGTGCACCTGCGCTGGTTTCCAGATCAGCACGCATAAATGGTGGTTTTACATCTGTGCTGTTCGACATCAGCAATACATTGCCACCGGCCAGGTGAAGCATTTGCTGGGCAAAACTCCGGATACTGTCAACTGCCTTAAAGGAATATTTATCTGCTGGCATCGTATTTAGGTAGTCAACCGTATAGGCTTTGGCCCTTTCCCAGTCTTTTACCATCTGCGCTTTTATGTCTTCTGAACTGAGGGTTTGTGCACGAACAGATAAGCCGCCGGCAACCACCAGCATGGCCAGGCAAAGGCCCAGCTTTGTCATTTTCTTTCTTATAAAATTTGTTTTAGAAATTTAAGGTAGTCAAAATTGCAGCACCGCCCCGTTATTTATCCGGGAAATTAAAAAGCCGGCCATTTCTAATAAGAAGATTTGCTTGTTGCAAAAAGCTTTTCTGTAATTGTTTTTCATTGTCAAAAAATGCCTGCCAAACGGCAAATGAAATGGGTGGATGCCCGGGTTAGGGCTTGTTGGGATGGTATGAAGTTTTGGCGCCTCAGCATTTTTTACTGCGTGGACGGAAAAAGGGCGGCCAGTTCAGACAAGCGAGCCCTTTCTTCTTCCAGTGCCGGGTAGGGGATAATAGACAGGTATTCTGCTTTGTCTTCTTCGTTGCAGTGCGGGCAACTTTTGAGATTGTCTATGGCAGATTTAACCACTTCAAATAACTCTTCCGCAGTTACGCCATTTTTTAATTGCAATGTGTAACATGATTTGGAGCTCAGTACATCATTCTTTAAATCTCCGGTCAATTCGTCCATATGAAACTCTGCAACTACATTAATGTGCAGCAGGTTTTCACTGATTACAGCATCGTGTTCGTAACCAAGCTTCAATATGTACCGCATGATTCCGTCCGTTACCGGCTCTTTAAATGCTGTAAAATAAGCGCCGTGAAATATTTTTTTCTCAATCATCTTTTTTATTTTCTAACAAATTAGAAAATAAAAAAGACTCTTTTTAAGATTACGAATTTGCCGGATAACGAAATAAAGTATCTACTTAACAGCAGGCTGTTTCCGGTGCTTTTACAAGCTGAGCGCTGCTTTACAACATGTAATTGTTTTTAATATTATCTGGTACGCAATCTTATATGAGATTGTTTCTTTGAAGTTTTTTTTTGATAGCTGCCCTACAATTCAAATTCCCATACCGTTCTGTAGGTGCCGAATTGTTCTATGTAAGTGAGAAAAGCATTGTAAAACGGATCGGCGCCAATGGTAGCGCTGTCGCCCGTTACAAACAATTGCTCTTTTGCACGTGTAATGGCTACGTTCATGCGGCGGTAGTCTTTCAGGAAACCAATGTCGCCATCGTCGTTGCTGCGCACCAGTGATAAGATAATGCATTCTTTTTCCTGTCCCTGGAAACTGTCGATGGTACTGATGCGCATTGCGGCAGGCAGCACTTCTTTTGCAGCAGCAACCTGGCCGGAATAAGGAGAAATAAAAGCCGTTGCAGCGGGGTTGAGTCCTTCGGTAACTATTAATTTCTGAACCAGTTGCAATTCGCCTTTGTTCTGCAGGCTCATACCATCGTTGCCCCGCATCTCATTAAACCCGGAACCGGCGGTGTCAATAAAACTGATGTGTGCACCGTTGTTTTTGAGGTGGGCTGCAGTTAACAACAATCCTTTGTAAAAATAATGACCGGAGAAACCGGCGATGGCTTCCCGCATCCGGTATTGGGTATTCAGCAGAATAACCGGCTGCACAGTAGCAATGGCTGTTTCAAGAATCGATTGGTTTAAACCCATGCGTGCTGCTTCGTGGCTTAACACGGTAGGAGGGAGCTGCAGGTGATCGCCTGCCAGCACATATTTCTGCGCCAATGGAAAAATGCACCAGGCCAATGGTTCAATGCATTGACCGGCCTCATCCAAAACAAGGGTATGAAAAATTAGCTGCTTAATTTTTGCGTCGTAAAGGCCCACCGGCGTACCCGCAATCACGCTGGCTTCTGTGTAAAGTTTTTCTTCGTTGTAAGCCTGTAGTTTTTTTATTTCGGTACGGATGTTTTTTACTTCCCTGAACAGGAGATTGCGCTGTTCCCTTTCGGCTTTGCCAAAATGCTTTTTGTATTTCAGGGCCATCTTGCGGAATTCTTCGGCCCGTATTTTCAATTGCTTGATTTCTTTTTGCTGCTTGCTATTATTCAACCGGCCCTCGGGGGTATGCATAAAAATGGTTTCATCCACTTTGCTGGTATTGCCCACCCGCAACACCTGCACGCCTTTTTGGATCAGCCCTTTTGCAATGTTATCAACTGCTGTATTGCTGGGCGCTGTTACCAGTAGTTTCTCACCGGCTTTCACCAGCTGCACAATGCCCTCAATCAGCGTAGTGGTTTTGCCGGTGCCGGGCGGGCCATGTACAATCACCATCAGCTCATTGGCAACAATGGCATTGACAGCTTCCTGCTGACTTTCATTTAAATGCTGGTTGGAAAAATGAAGGGCCTTGTTTTTTGTGCCAACTGGCACTGCCGTTGCCGGAAGGCTGCCATGCAATTGTTCAAACAACCGGAACAAGGGCTTGCTGGCTTCCAGTTCGTTCAATACTTTTTTCATGATGCTGGTTGTGCGCTGATCCGGCGCCAGTTTAATGCCAACACCGTTTTCTTCAATCCAGTCCGGAAAGTCGGGCGCAAACAACCTGAATTCGCCGGCTTTGCCTTCCATATTCATCAGGATGCCCTTCACGGGCTCTTCCCCCGCAAAAAAACATTCAATAGCGGCACCATCCCTGAACAGGTTGGTCTCTGCCGGAAAATTCATACGGAAGCTGATTTCGGGATAATCTGCATAGCCAAAACTCTTGCGGGTTACGGCTATCGGGTGCAGGGCAAGGCCCTCTGCTTTCAGTGTTTTAAGGGTATGCTGCTGGTCAAGACTGAATCTTTTTACCTGTTCCTTTTCTTCCAGGTCTATACACTGCAGCAGGTTTTTAATATACGGATGCGTAACAGCCATGCCGTGAAAATAGGCAGGATGCGAGGAATAAAAAAGAATTGTCGGCCGGCGCTTGTGAATGACTGGTAGCGGGCTATGGTACAAATGGGGAGGAGTAATACATACCAGCCCGATGCTGATTGCCGGTCAACCGCCGGGCTGAGGGATAAACGTCAGCCATTTGCTGCAAAAAGCCCCGGTATTTGCCATCATTGCGCCAATACGCTGTTTTAATGTTAGCAACTAGTAATAATTCCTTATTCCTGGCGTTACTGCTGGGTAAACTGTTCATTTATCCTTCAACCAACTGTTTATGAAATCAAAGCCCAAACCCAGAACACCCCGGCTAAAAACCATTGCCGTTTTGCATACTTCCAATAAAGGAAAAAAGAAGCCGGTGCAAAATGATGCACTCATCGCCATCAGCAAGAAGTTGGATGAAATAAAGATGGAAAATGAATTGCCTTCGGCGGTTAACAACAACCTTTCTCTTTTTCGCTACAAAGTATAAACCAGCAGCAACTTTTATCCCGGTTTGCCATAAGCGCTTTCCAGGCAACTCAGCACCAGCCTTTTGCAGTCTGCAAAAGATTTATGCAAACGTCCGGCTTATTTGTTGTACGTTTGCAACTCTTAATGTTAGTGCTTTCTCCGTTTGTGATGTAGTTCATCTTCTCCAAATCAGCAACCGCTAAACCTAAGGCAGATAAGTATCAAACCATTTTTTTGATAGCCTTATCATATTTTTTACAAAAACAAATTATACTGTGTCATTTAACCAATTACAGCTCATAGAGCCTGTTTTGCAGGCCCTGAGCAAAGAAGGATATACCAATCCTACGCCCATCCAGGAAAAATCAATTCCCATTATTTTAGAAAAAAGAGACCTTTTGGGATGTGCCCAAACAGGTACCGGCAAAACTGCCGCTTTTACCATTCCCATCCTTCAGCTGATGCACCTGCAGCAACAGGAAACAAAACAAACCTATCACAAGATCAGTGCACTCATTCTTACACCTACCCGCGAACTGGCCATCCAGATTGGCGAAAGCATCCAGGCCTACGGACATTTTTTATCGCTCCGTCACCAGGTTATTTTCGGGGGCGTATCGCAACATAGCCAGGTGCAAAACATCCGCAGGGGTGTAGACATATTAGTAGCCACACCTGGTCGCCTGCTCGACCTGATGCAACAAGGACATATTTCTTTGCGCGATATCCAGTTTTTTATTTTGGATGAGGCCGACCGAATGCTGGACATGGGTTTTGTACACGATGTAAAACGCATCATTGCCAAATTGCCCGCCAAACGCCAAACCCTGTTTTTCTCGGCTACCATGCCTCCGGAAATTCAGCAACTGGCCAATGTACTGTTGCACAATCCTGCTAAAGTGGAAGTAACCCCACCCGCATCTACCGTGGATCTTATAGAACAGGCGCTTTACATGGTGGACAAACAAAACAAACAATCATTACTGATTCATTTGTTGCAAGACAAAGCCATTGAAACCGTGCTCATCTTTACGCAAATGAAACATGCTGCCGATAAGCTTGCCCGTGTTTTGAACAATGCCGGCATCCGCACGGAAGCCATACATGGCAATAAATCGCAGAATGCAAGACAGGCTGCCCTGGCCAATTTTAAAAGTAAACGTACCCGTGTATTGGTTGCAACCGATATTGCAGCACGTGGTATTGATATTGATGAACTGGCACATGTTATCAACTATGAATTGCCCAATGTACCGGAGACTTATGTACACCGTATTGGAAGAACGGGCCGCGCCGGCGCCAGTGGAAAAGCCATATCATTTTGCGACCGCGGCGAAAGGGCCTACCTGGCTGATATTGAAAAACTGATCCGTAAAAAAATACCCGTGGTTAGTTCCGGCTCCTTTACACCTGTGGCAATGCCCGAAGCACCACCCAGGCAACACCATGCTTCTTCGTTCAGTCACCGCAAACCAAATACTGGCGGCAACAGGAACGGTGGCGGTGGTGGACAAAGACCTTCCCGCAATTTTTCGCAAAGAACGATGGCGAAATAATCTATAAAATACAGGGAACTGGCGTGTTTTGAATACGTAGTTCTATCAAATCGTAAATAGCATGATACTTTTTTCATGCTATTTTTGTTTTGGAGATATATTAAAATGATATACTGTAAAATCCAAAACAACCTTCAATGAAAATATGCTCTTTTTTTGTGTGTATGCTGCTGCTGGGCAATGTATATGGTCAGCAGGATGCTGACATTGTTTTCAGTAACCCGGCCATCATTAACATACAAAATGGTACGTATAGCCTGCACCACGATATACTGGTAAAAGGAAATACCATCACCGCCATTGTTACCCATCAAAACAGTTACAGCAGCAAAACCATTGTGGTAGATGCTACCAACAAATTTATTATTCCCGGCCTCTGGGATATGCACATGCATTTTGGCGGTGGCGACTCGTTGCTGGAAGAAAACAAAAACCTGCTGCCACTTTTTATCGCCAACGGTATTACTGCTGTGCGCGACGCATCTGCCGATATCAGCCCTGCGGTTTTACAATGGCGTGCAGAAACGGCTTCCGGGCATTTGTTCGGCCCCACCATTTTTACTTCGGGCCCAAAACTGGAAGGCCTCCATTCTATCTGGATTGGCGACCTGGAAGTGGGCACCGTGGAGGAGATGAAAAAAGCAATGGATTCATTGCAGCAACTACAGGTTGATTTTATAAAAATTACCGACAATACCATTAAG
>Ga0075026_100000770_pt1 | contig 13349 bp, 15 predicted proteins | sample Str012_2_FD_71392 | JGI IMG/M metagenome (GOLD analysis project Ga0075026, IMG submission 71392) | Freshwater sediment microbial communities in response to fracking from Pennsylvania, USA - Straight Creek_MetaG_SC_2012 | ecosystem: Environmental > Aquatic > Freshwater > Creek > Sediment...
ACAAAAGCCCTTGTCAATTCCTCTGTTGGCAGGAACCAGCTGAGAAAGGTGCAGCTGTCGCCTGCCGGATCGGGAATATGACGGAAAGAAATTTCCGGAACCTCCGATAAGATTTTTTTAAGTTGCTGTTGATTTTTTTTCTGGATAGCCAGGAACTGATCCAGTTTGCGGATCTGCGCGAGACCTACGGCTGCGTGCAATTCAGAAATGCGAAAATTGTATCCGATAAAAGGATGCAGATCTGCTCCGCGATCAACACCTTTGTGATCGTGGCCATGATCCGTGTATCCATCACATTTGACATAAGTTTCATGACTATTGGTCAGCACTGCTCCGCCTTCGGCACAAGTGATTGTCTTCACAAAATCGAAGGAGAAGGTTCCGGCATGGCCAATCGTGCCCAGGTGCATTCCTTTGTAGGTGGCGCCAATGCTTTGACACGCGTCTTCCAGCAATATTAAATTATGTTCTGTGCAAATTTCAATCAGCGGGTCCAGGTCAGCCATGCTTCCGCACATGTGTACGGGCATTACGCATTTTGTTTTTGAAGTAATGCATTTCCGCACGGATTCGGGTTGGAGTGTCAGGCTTTCATCGATATCAGCCAAAACGGGTACTGCACCTACGCTAAGGACCGCTTCAAAACTGGCCACAAAAGTGAAGGTAGGCATGATCACTTCGTCGCCGGCTCCGATACCGAGTGCGGCGAGTGCAGTGGTGAGTGCCGAAGTTCCGCTGGAAGTGAGTTGGGCATGAGCTGTTCCAAATCTTTTGCAGATAGCTTCTTCGAGTTCTTTGGATTTCCAAATGCCTTTGCGCGGGCCATCGAACCCATAGCGCATAAGGATCCCCGTTTCCAATACTTCATTCACTTCTTTACGCTCTTCTTCTCCAAATAATTCAAACCCTGGCATATTTTTGAATTTTGATGAATCAAAGGTATGGAAAGCTTATTAATTGACAGGGGCGGACTCATTTGGCCCGCCCCTGTATTATCGACATGGAAGTAATTTTTTCGGATCTTATCAGATCTCCTTTATCTTAATGTTTTTAAAATAGATTGGTGCACCCGCGTGCTTACCCTGGAAGCCTATATGGCCATGCAGTGGAAGTGTTGAAGGTGGGTTGCTGAGCCAGGAAGGAACCTCTGAGCCGTCGAGATTGGTTTTGGCCGAAGTATAAGCATTCATGTCAAACACATTCACGAGTTCTCCATTCAGTACGATCCATATTTTCTTGCCTTTGCAGGTAATGGTAAAATGATTCCATTCCCCCGGTTTTTTTACAACACGCTTGTATGCTGACTGGTGACCAAAAACCGCCGCGCATTGCCAGTTGGAAGGAGACTTACTCCATTCATCAGAATAGTCATCAGCAATTTGAATTTCTATGGAATGAGGGATCCATTCTTTCATGTCGCTGGCATGCACGATAACTCCGCTGTTGGTACCATCAGCATTTTTGAAATCGAGATCGAGGATAAAATCGTCATAAGCTTTTTCGCTCCACAGCGCTTCATCTTTAGATGCCGTAAATACGCCATCTGAAGAAGTCCAGATGCCGGCCGGGAAAATAGCATTGGAAAGATCGGCCTTAAATAAATTGCTCCAGCCCGCATCTGAAGTATTAGGATGAATATTTGCGGGGTCCTGTGCAAAGGCGCTTCCGGCAAGCAGTAGGAATAGAAAGGTCAGGGATCTGAACGCGTTCATGTTTTATGTTTGTTTTAGTGAGGATTAATTCTATCGAGTACTATGTATGATTAAGGATTGATGGCCGTTTTTTCTTCCGCCAGTTTAGCATCGTCCGGCGCCTTTTCCAAATCCCGATCAATAGAATAGAGGACACTTCCGGTGGCTTTTTCTCCGCCTGCGATCCTGATCTTATCCAGGAGATTCAATGCCAGCGTTTCTTCTTCAGATTGTTCTTTCACAAACCACTGCATGAAATGCCAGGTAGCCCAATCGCCTTCGTCGAAACTTTGTTTCACCAATTTGTAAATGGATTCGGTATTATCAATTTCCTGCGCGAACACTTTTTCAAAACAATCATTGACACTGGTGGGATTCTTGGAAGGAGCAGGGATCGCTTCCACTTTTGCTTTTGCGCCTCGCTCCAGGATATACTCGAGAATTTTGATCATATGGTTTCTTTCTTCCTGCGAATGGCGCCAAAGGAAATTAGCGATGCCATCATAACCTTCCCCAGCGGCCCATGCGCCATATGATAAATAAATTTGTGAGGCATGCCCTTCTTTGGTCATCTGGGCATTCAGCGCAGCGCGCATTTTTTCGGAAAGGCGGTTTGTGTTCATGGTTAAAAAGTTAAATAGTTATGATCTTCTAAAGATAAATAAATGTGCCGGCTTCAAAAATGGTAAATCCCGGGTGGTATAAAATCCGGTGAGATAGCAATCCAAGCTGGCAGATCTGATTTATGAGCTTGTTTTGTTAAAATCATTTAACGTCAAAGCCGAAGACTGCAATGAATGGCATCGCAGGCACGCTTGTTGAATTACGCTAGTCATGGAATCCGATTTTATAACTAAAACAAGAGGATATGAATAAGAGATCCAGAAATAAAGCCAGGACAGAATATTTTGATTTAATGATCGAGGGTCGACAGATAGCAGTCAGCGCTACACCCTACTTGATTAATGGCCTTGAAACACGTTTTCGGGTAAGCTATAGCGGTAGCCCTGTTTATATTTTCGGGCTGGACTCGGAAACACATCAGGTAAAGCTGATTGATAGCAGTATGATGCCTCCCGTACAGATCAGGGATGCGATTGCAGCCAGGCTTGAAAAAATGGAGAACAGGCGTGCTGCGTAAGAAAATCCACAATGCAGAATCATTTCTACAACGAAATAGTATCCCGTGCAAATTTTGCCCGGGATTTTTTATTGACCCTGTTGGTAGTAATTATCGGGATTCGTCAGTACTTTTTTCCATTGCCGTTGGTGGCTATCCTGCCATTTTTTATTGGGGTAGATGGCCCAATTCACATTTTTCAATTGTTCTTTAACAAACGCTCTCTGTTCCGGATGAACAAACATGGGATGAAGATAAAACCACTCTTTGTTTGAAGTCAGTTCTTTCCAAAAATCATCAAAGCTGGAATAATAAGTTTCAAAAACCTTCAGCTCGTCTTTGTTATCATCATAGGTACTGTAATTGTAGTAAAACTGGATCGGCTTCCCATCTTCTGTAATTCTAAAAAGGCTTCCTCCCTTTTCGGCAGCACTGATATCGAAATACAATTCTCTTTTCATATTCATTATGGATTGAAAGATACGAAGGATAAAAGTGAGGCTTTGCACGATGCAGCTTGACGCCCTGTGGCAGGTTGGTCTTTCCCATTTACTACCGGCAGCTGATCCTATTTAAAAGTCAGGGCAGACCTCGTTGATACCCTTTTCATGCCTCTATGATATGGCTGCATGTCCGTACCAAGTCCGTCATTTGACGGACTTGGTACGGACATGCAGCCATGTCATAGACGCACCATCCCGGTTGAATACCGAAGGAATTCTGCAACGGGTAGGTGCTGGTTGCCCGAAATGTGAAACCGAAAAGGGAATAAACTTTAAAAGGAATCAACAAGTTTTTAGGAAGTAACTTTTCTAATCCTGATTTTAGACGGCAACAATGATTTTATTTCGTAAATTGTGAGCCATAAATTATTTGTTTATGTCTTTGCTCAACAACAACAATAAAAAGAAGAAAGGCGGAAAGCCAGGTGCTCAACAGGCTTCCAAGTCGGGATTTATTCCAACAAAAGGAAAAGCTAATTCCAAAGCGGCCACCCGAAATACCAAACTTACTGGTGGTTCACAACGAGGTTCCTGATTTTGTCAATTACCGGATCGTTGTATTTCAAACATTTTTTTGGGTGATCGGTTCCAAGTTTTTGCTCTCAGTCAATCCACGTAAATTGCAGGCATGCAAGATTACCTGGCGGGATTAAATGAGCCGCAGAAAGAAGCTGTGTTGTACCTGGATGGCCCACTGATGATCATCGCGGGAGCCGGAAGCGGGAAAACGAAAGTACTTACCACGCGGATCGCTCACCTGATGGCTAAGGGCGTAGATGCATTTCATATTCTCGCACTCACTTTCACCAATAAAGCTGCGAAGGAAATGAAAGAGAGGGTGGAAAAGATCTTCGGCGATCATGAAGCCAGGAATCTTTATATCGGAACCTTTCACAGCGTTTTTGCGCGGATCCTTCGCAGCGAAGCACCTCGCCTGGGGTATCCCCACAATTTTACGATTTATGATACCGACGATGCGAAGAGTGTCGTAAAAACCGTCGTGAATGAACTGAACCTGGATGACAAACATTACAAACCAGGAACTGTTTATAACCGAATTTCTCAGGCCAAGAATGGACTCGTGGGTCCAACGGAATATGCCAATGACTATTATATTCAACAGGAGGATCTTCGGAGTAATCGTCCCGCGATTGCGCAGATCTACGATGCGTATGTAAAACGTTGCTTCAAAAACGGCGCGATGGACTTTGATGACCTGCTGCTGAAATTTTATGAACTGCTGAAAAATTTCCCTGAATCTCTTCACAAGTATCAGCATAAGTTCAAATATATTTTGATCGATGAGTTCCAGGATACAAATCCTGCCCAGTATGAGATTATCAAACTACTGGGTGCTGTGCACGAAAATGTTTGTGTGGTTGGCGATGATGCCCAGAGCATCTACAGCTTCCGCGGCGCGACGATCCAGAATATCCTGCAATTCCAGAAAGATTATGATGATGTGAAAGTGGTGAAGCTGGAACAAAATTATCGCAGTACGCAGAACATAATTAGCATCGCGAATGAAATCATCAAAAACAATAAAGGGCAGATTCCAAAAAATCTTTGGACTGAAAATGCCACAGGGGAGAAGATAAGGCTCGTACGCACGATGACGGATAATGAAGAAGGGAAATTTGTAGCGGATACGATCCAGGAACAAAAACTAAGGAATCATTTTGCCAACCGTGATTTTGCCATCTTATACCGCACGAATGCTCAAAGCCGCGCATTTGAAGAAAATCTTCGGCGGATGGGGCTCGCTTATACAATCTATGGTGGCATCAGTTTCTATCAACGGAAAGAGATTAAAGACTTCCTTTCTTACCTCCGCGTCATTGTGAACCCCAGGGATGAAGAATCTCTGAAGCGTGTCATAAACTACCCTGCACGGGGCATTGGTAAAACTTCCGTTGATAAGATGGTCCTGGCTGCCAATGAACGAAGTATTACGATGTGGGAAGTGTTGACTGCCGCAGCTGGTTTTGGTTTTAAAGGCGGAGCGCTCGAAGCGATCGATAACTTCGTGCTCATGATAAAAAGTTTCGCCAGTATGCTCAATACAAAAAATGCATACGAAGTGGCGATTCATGTGGGTAAGCAGACCAATATTGTAAAGGATCTTTTCAACGACAAAACAACCGAAGGTCTTGCCCGCTATGAAAATATCCAGGAATTACTGAATAGCATTAAAGAGTGGGTGGATACACAACAAAATCTTTCACAGATCGATGAGGATGGAATTGTGATCGTGGAGGGAGCCGAAGCGGTCGCGGGAGGCGCCACATTAAATCTTTCAGCTTATCTGCAACAGATTACGCTGTTGACGGATGCAGATGAGAAGGACCCAAATGCGGATACGGTGAAGCTCATGACTATTCATGCTGCAAAGGGTTTGGAATTTGGTTGTGTGTTTGCAGCCGGGCTGGAAGAAATGCTTTTCCCAAATGCCATGTCGATCAATTCAAGAGAAGAGTTGGAAGAAGAAAGAAGGCTTTTCTATGTTGTGATTACCCGCGCGAAACAAAAACTTTGGATCAGTCACGCCAATACGAGATATCGTTTCGGATCACTGGTACAAAACGAACCCAGCCGCTTCATCGATGAAATTCCGGATGAATATCTCGACAGAAGTTTTGCTGGTGGAAGAGCGGCCACAAGGCACCCGAACAATTCACTCCAGGGAAAAAGCGCTTTTGAGCGGATGAGCCGTGGTTTCGATTCAGGAGCAGCCAGCAAACCCTCCTATCTTCCCGTTACTCCGCGACCTACCCCTAAGGAACACACTCCTTCTCCTGATTTTATTGCGAGCGATACATCACAATTGCAGGCTGGCCAAAAAGTGGAGCACCAAAAATTTGGTTTCGGTGAAGTAATCAAAATGGAGGGATCGGCACACAACCCCATTGCCACGGTGAAATTTGAATTAAACGGAGAAAAGAAGATTATGCTCAACTACGCAAAGCTGAGGATTATTTGATGATGGTTCATTTTTCAGCGTTTTTCGAATCGGACCGCTTCTATTTCACTTCTTTTTTCAGTGAATCGACGGTTTTCTTTTCACTGCCAACAAAGATCTTGTCATTCACCATGATAACTGGTCTTTTGAGGAAGGTATATTCTTCCAAAATTAGTTTGCGGAAATCCTTTTCTTCGAGCTTTTTGTCTTTCAACCCCATCTCTTTGTATTTGAGCGCACGCCGGCTGAACAGGTTTTCGTAACTGCCCGCCATCTTTTTCATTTCATCCAGTTGAGCGGGGCTGATCTTTTCAAATTTGATGTCCTGCAGGTGGAAACCTTTTTTTACCGCTTGAATCTCCTCCAGGATCCTGGCCGACGTGGTACAAGTGGAGAGATAGTAAACCTTTTTCATGACTGCAATGATAAGAAAGCTCCTGCTTTTTTTATCAGGCCGATCGGATTTTGTCTAATTTCAGGTGAATAAATGATTGTATGAAATCAGCACCTGTCTATCTGCTCTTCTCCTTACTATGTTTCAAGGCCGTCGCACAATCCGGAGATGAAGCCGCCATCAGAAAAATAATGAGTGATCAAACGACTGCCTGGAATCGTGGCAGTGTGGACGATTTCATGAAGGGGTACTGGAACAATGATTCACTGATGTTTATTGGTAAAAGCGGGCTGAGTTACGGTTACCGTCAGGCGCTGGAGAATTATAAAAAGAATTACGTGGATACGGCCCATATGGGGAAATTGTTTTTTACCCTTCTAAAATTGAAGAGCCTGTCATCAGGCTACTACCTTGTGGTCGGCAAATGGTTCCTGAAAAGAAGTGTTGGGGATATTGGAGGCATTTACTCGCTGCTTTTCCGAAAAATAAGTGGGAAATGGGTGATAATCCTGGATCACACCAGTTCCGACAAGTAATTCAAATAATTCATTGTTCTTTCGAATGAAATATATTTATCACTATTTCAGCAACCGACTCGCAGTACCATTTGTATAGTAAACACAGCTAATCTTCTCTATTATGACACTTATTATTTTAGGAATCCTTGTCTTCATTGCCGGTCTCGCCATGGCCCGCGGTGAAGAAATCATAAAACGTTTTGCCAGGCCTACGCGCACTATAGGTCTTCTTTTGTTAGTCCTGGGCGTCTTCATTGCCTGCATTATAGAAATCGGCCCCGGAGAGATCGGTGTTAAAACACTTTTTGGTAAGGTTCAGGATGATGTGTTGACCAGTGGACTTCATTTCATTAATCCTTTGATGGAAGTGCAGAAGATGGACGTAAAAACCCAGAACTATACCATGAGTGGAGTTCATGATGAGGGTGCAAAGACTGGTGACGATGCCATCCGGGCACTTACATCGGATGGACTGGAAGTGATCATCGATCTAACAGTCTTATATAAAGTGCTGCCCTCACAAGCGCCCAATATTCTTCGTGAAACCGGCATCGATTATACTGATAAAATTGTGAGGCCGCTCACTCGTACCAAGATCAGGGACAATGCGGTGTACTATGAAGCCGTAGCGCTGTATTCGACCAAGCGTGACGAATTTCAGCAACGCATCATTAGGAGTATCGAGGATGATTTTAAAAAAAGAGGATTGATACTCGAACAATTGCTCGTGAGAAATATTACCCTTCCACAGGCAGTAAAAACATCCATCGAACAAAAAATCAGTGCGGAGCAGGATGCTCAGAAAATGCAATTCGTGCTGCAAAAGGAAAAGCAGGAAGCAGAACGCAAAAGAGTCGAGGCACAGGGCATTGCCGATTACCAGCATATTATCAGTGAAAGCCTGACCGACAAACAACTTCAATATGAACAGATCAAAGCAATGCGTGAACTGGCAGCTTCTCCCAATGCCAAAATGATTATCATGGGAAAGCAGGGGGCACCGATTATACTTGATGGTAAAAATTAGTAAGCCAGCAATAGACCATTAGCCAATAAACAACAGGAAATTGGTTGCATGCCAATTGCCTGTTGCTTATTGGACTTTCTGTTATCCATGCGGAAATTTCTGCCTCCAGGTTCGGTAATAGAAGCGGATCAATGCAAAAAGGGTGATAAGGAAGAAAATATAGAAGAGAATATTACCTATTCCAATTCTTTCTTCGATAAAGAAAAGCCTGAAATAAATACCCATTGTCATATTGACCATCATCCAGGTAATGCCGTAAAAAACGGACCAGGCAATTTTTTTTAGAAAATCTCTTGCCTCAGGTTCTACACTGCTCATACTGGTAATTTAATCCCGAAAATAATCATATTAAAGCGTTGTGCTATTGAATCCACCTAAAGAACCCACCCCCTATGTGAAACCTATGTGCCCTATGTCCTATGTGGTTCAAAAAGCGGTGCGAGTTTCCTCCCCGGCTTTTTGAACCACATAGGACATAGGGCACATAGGTTTCACATAGAAAAAATGGACGAATTTTTGTTTCTGCCTGTTAATTTTAGTTCATCAGGATCCTTCGGAATTCAACCGAGTCCCCATTGAATACGTTGAAATCAACTTTCGTTACGATACCGTCTACGCGACCACTCTCGCTATGCTGCCAGAAGAACCAGCTGCGCGCAATGCGCGGTTGTTGAGGTTGAAGATAATGGGCGACCCATAACGGATAACGGTCAAAATCTTCTTTCAGGTATCGGTTGTAAAAGTCAACATTGGTGTAGATCATCGGAGGTATTCCATAGTAAGCCCGGATTGTCTCGAGCCACTCTTTAGCACGCTCCCTGAGTTTGTCAGGAGAAACACCATAGGTCTGTTCGATGTCCAGCACCGGGGGAAGATCGCCGGTAACGAGGGTGACGGAATTTATAAAATTTTCAGCCTGTGCCTTTCCACTTTTGGTCGCGAGGAAAAAATGATAGGCACCGCGTACGACACCGGCCTCTTTTGCTTTTTTCCAATTGCGATCGAAAAATGCATCCTGGTTGCCCAATCCTTCTGTGGCTTTGATGAAGGCAAAACCAATTTTCACATCTCCGATATTCATTTCCTTGACGAGGTCCCATCCAATAATATTCTGGTATTTGGAAACGTCGATCCCATGAATGCTATAATTAACGGGTATGTCGATCCCTATCTGTGGATATCTTACGAAATGAGATTTTCTTTCCAACCACCAGTCATAAATCGCAAAACAAAACATGACGAAAACAACTGTGACCAGCAATATCAATAGTATTCCCCAGGGTCCGCGTTTCTTTTGTTTCTTAGGCATAGTTACCTGAACTGCGTGCAAATATAGACTGGAGCATCGGAAACAGGCGAAAACTTAGCAAACTCTTAAAAAAGAAATCCATCCTAAACACTTTGAAAGAATGGGTTAATTTTAGGATTGAAATGCCTGCATTGAATTGGAACGATACTGTAAATCTTTTTTCAAAACTCAGCTTGCGCCGTCTTTGGAATGGAAGTAAAGTGCTTTCGAGTTATTACCTGAGCAAGTGGACAAAGAAACCTATTCAGTGGGGTCTTCCGGTGTCGATTTCATTTGAGCCCACCACTTCCTGCAATCTCCGGTGCCCGGAATGCCCGAGTGGATTGCGCTCGTTTACAAGACCGACGGGCATGTTGAAAAACGATTTTTTCCAGGAGACTATCGATCAATTGGCGCCTGACTTGCTCTATCTTGTTTTTTATTTCCAGGGAGAACCCTATCTCAATCCTGATTTTTTAGATATGGTAAAGTATGCTGCCCAAAAGAAAATATATACCGCTACTTCCACCAATGCTCATTACCTGACCGATCAAAATGCGAAACGAACTATTGAAAGCGGCCTTGACCGGCTTATCATATCCATTGATGGCAGTACGCAGGAAGTATATGAGCAATATCGTGTGGGCGGTAATCTTGAAAAGGTATTGGAAGGCGCCCGCCGCATTGTGAAATGGAAGAAGGCATTGAAAAGTAAAACACCGTTTATTTTTTTCCAGTTCTTGGTAGTGAAGCCGAATGAGCATCAGTTGGAAGATATTCAAAAGCTTGCTGATGAAGTGGGTGTAGATGAAGTGAGGTTTAAAACCGCACAGGTCTACGATTATGAAAAGGATCCAAACAAACTGATCCCGCAGAACGAAAAATTCAGTCGCTATAAAAAGAATGAACAAGGGGACTATGAATTTAAGAACGCTCTTGACAATCACTGCTGGCGGTTATGGCATGCAACGGTTATCACATGGGATGGATTGGTTGTTCCCTGTTGTTTCGATAAAGATGCGCAATACAAAATGGGCGACCTGAAGGGTAAACCTTTTAAAGAGATATGGCAGGATAAAGAATATGTGCAGTTCCGGAAGCAGATTCTCCAAAGTCGTCGAAATATCGATATTTGCGCGAATTGCAGCGAAGGAACCAAGGTTTGGAACTGATCTGCCCCTACTATTATTAAAGAATCGTAAATGCCACTATCTGACTCCGTCATAGGAAGATTAAATCACCAGCACGAACTGATTTCCAATTTTATTAAGAACTTTTCCGAAGGACAGTTGAAATACCGTGTGAATCCCGAAAAATGGAGTCTTTTCGAGAATATAGTGCACCTGGCGGCCTATCAGCCTAATTTCCTGCAAAGAGTTAATCGCATGTTGAAGGATGAAAAACCTCAATTCGCACCCTACAAGGCAGACAATGATCCTTTATTTCACGAATACCTGAAGAAGTCACTCAAAGAAATAGAGGTCGATATTTATGAGAAGCGTACTATCATTAAAGGCGCGTTGGAGACTGCCAGTGAGGACCAATTACTGAATTGGGGCGAGCACGCGAAGTATGGAAAACTTACCCTCGCCGATTGGACCGAATTCTTTCTGTTGCATGAAGGGCATCATTTTTTTACAGCCTTTATGCTTAGCCGGCAGTTGCAAAATAGTAGCGGGAAATAATATAGTATTTTTAAGCACAGTCCCAGGATATGTCAATTGAAAAAGATATCAATCAAACCAGGTTCCGGAACGAGTTCCAGAAATCAGCCATCAACCTCATTTATACTTTCAACTGGATGAATGAGCGCATGAAGGGGATATTTGATCAATACGATATAACACCGCAGCAGTTTAATATTTTGCGCATCCTTCGCGGAGCAGGGGAACCCCTTTCAACCCTGCAAATCAGGCAACGCATGCTCGACAAGATGAGCGATACCAGTAGAATTGTGGACAGGCTGCTGAAGAAGGAACTGGTGAAGAAAACGATTTGTAAAGGTGACCGCAGGCTGGTTGATATAATAATTTCCGAACGAGGAAAAAAAATATTGGAAAAACTTGATGCCTGTAATGAACAGATGGATTCGGTACTCAAGAGACTTTCTGTGGCAGATGCCAAAAAACTAAATCAGCTGCTCGATAAAATACGCAGTTAGTATGAAGAAGTGATCAGCCTTCGCGCGATCACCTCATAAAAGTGGAACATGAAGATATTCATTTTTGTTGCAGGTTTTTTTCTCATGGCGAATGCCTGTTTTTCCCAATCCAAATATGAATTTCGTGCGGCCTGGATCGCTACCGTCGACAATATCGACTGGCCCTCCAAAGGAAATTTTAATCCGGAATTGCAGAGAGCAGAATTCATCCGGCAGCTTGATATGCACCAACGCAATGGAATGAATGCGGTTATTGTGCAGATACGACCCGCCGCCGATGCCTTCTATCCCTCTCCTTATGAACCCTGGAGCGAATGGCTTACCGGCAAACAGGGGCAACCCCCCTCCACATATTACGATCCCCTGCTGTTCATGATCACGGAGACGCATAAGCGCGGAATGGAATTTCATGCCTGGTGCAATCCTTACCGGGCTACTTTCAGGATTGGGCAGTCATCCATTGCAGCGACACATATTACGAAAATACATCCCGAGTGGTTTTTAAATTATGGCGATACAAAATATTTCGATCCCGGGAATAAGGATGTACAGCAATATGTGACAACCGTTATCCGCGATATCGTTCGGCGCTATGATATCGATGCGGTTCATTTCGATGACTATTTCTATCCTTACCGTATTCCCGGTCGGGAGTTTCCGGATGACGCTTGTTTTAAAAAATATGGAAATGGAATGAATAAGGAAGACTGGCGCCGGAGCAATGTGGATTCCATTATCCTGTTATTGAGTAAGGCGATTAAAGAAGAAAAAAAGATCTGTCGTTTTGGGATCAGTCCCTTTGGGGTTTGGCGAAACAAAGACAAAGATCCCGAGGGAAGTGACACGCATGCTGGTCAAACGAATTATGACGACCTGTATGCAGATATCCTGCTCTGGTTAAAAAACGGGTGGATTGATTATGTAGCGCCACAGATCTACTGGGAATTTGAACAGAAAAATGCGCCTTATGGTATTTTGCTGGATTGGTGGAACAAGCATAGTTATGGACGTCATGTTTATATTGGACTAGGCATTTATAAAGCTGGCACCAATCAATACTGGCGCGACAAATCTCAATTACCGAGACAGATTGCAGCATTGCGACTCGATTCCAATGTAAATGGGATGATTTTTTTCAGCAGCACATCTTTCCAAAAAAACCCCAATGGCTGGAATGATAGTCTGCAGAATAATTATTTCAAATACCCAGCGCTGATACAGCCAATGAACTGGCTCGATAGCAGCCGCATCGTGCTTCCACCAGCCGTTGAATCAACTCCGGCGGATGCGAAGAATACTACAGACCTTATAAAGATCACGGACCGCAATGGTGTTGGCAACACAAGAAATTTCATTGTATATAATCTTGATACAGCACATAGCGCTACCGAAAAAACAAAAACATCTATTCTTAAGATCATACCCTGCATCGAAGGCAAAGGGCTTTTATCACTCCCTGCGATCTCGAAGGCCATCGGTATAACAGCCTTGGATATGGGAAATAAAGAAAGTGAAATGACCTTTTTAAGAAGAGGGATCAATTAGAATTATTCCCATAGGGGTGGCCGATCATCATGCCGATTTCTCAACTCATACATGGGCCCACCGCCTTCTAAAGATAAAGCACCGGAAAATAATGTTTTTGGGCTCAAAATCTTAATTTTAACCATCAACAGTTGTTTCCCATG
>Ga0075026_100000771_pt1 | contig 13341 bp, 8 predicted proteins | sample Str012_2_FD_71392 | JGI IMG/M metagenome (GOLD analysis project Ga0075026, IMG submission 71392) | Freshwater sediment microbial communities in response to fracking from Pennsylvania, USA - Straight Creek_MetaG_SC_2012 | ecosystem: Environmental > Aquatic > Freshwater > Creek > Sediment...
CAGGTGCACGGCCTCCTCGATGGGCATCAATTCGTACTCGCGCACGGCCCGCGCCAGCAGCGTGGTGCTGTAGGCGAAGCTGTCGATCATGTCGAGGTGCGCACCCGCATCGCTGGCGCCGACGATGGCACGGTGGTCGCGCCACACCTGCACGCGGAGCTTCCACGTCGCTTCGTCCTGATACCTGTCCTGGGTGGCGATGACCGTGCGCAGGTCGTCGTCGACCACGATGTCGCACAGCAGATCCCACGGCTCGCGGCCCAGCTCGCGAGCGACCTCGCCCACGATGCGGCCTTCGTGCGGCTTCCATCGCGGCGAGAACGTCTCGAGGATGCGGTAGTTGGCCCAGTTGGCGATGGCCCGCTGGGTGGGGTCGTCGGTGTCCTGCGCCATGCGGTTCCACTCGGCACGACCGGCGGGATCGCGCAACTGACGCAGCTTCTCGTCGACGGGGAGTGCCATCAGCCGGTCCCAGCCGTCGATGATGTCGAGGATGAAGCCGCTGGTGAAGTTGAGCCGCAGCCGGAACGTGTCGGGCAGCGTGAGCGCCAGCACTCGGCCGCCCTCGGCCGCCGCCAGATCGAACCCGGCGAGTTGATGTTGCACCAGGTCCCAGTTCTGCGAATACACCTGCAGCAGGTTCCAGTTGAGCGGGCGGTTGGCTGCTGCCGACATCGCACCCATCAGCCGGAACGTGTCGTCGCTGAACTGTCCGACCGCGGGGATGAACTCGAGTTGGGTGCCCGGGAACTCGCTGACCACCGAGCAGAGCGCGATGAGTTCGTCGCGCGATGCGCAGCGCGACGGCACGGGATGGCCGAGGTGGTCGTTGTGGCTGGGCGACCAGGTGCTGGTGAAGCCCATGCCGCCGGCCGCCAGGCCATTGCGCAACAGCCCCTTCATCCGTTCGATCTCGTCGGCGGTGGCCTCGCGCTGGTTGGCATCGTCGTGCATCACCACCCGCCGCAACGCGGAGTGACCCACCATGAAGCCGGCGTTGGGCATCAGCGTGCCATCGAGCGTGTCGAAGTAGTCGGCGGAGGTGCGCCAGTTCCACGGCACGCCCTGCTGCAGGCTTTCGAGCGGCATGCCCTCCACTCGGGCGAGCATGCGCATCAGGTAGTCGGCGTCGTCGGCTCGCACCGGCCCGTCGTCGCCGGCGAGCGGTGCGATGGAGAAGCCACAGTTGCCGGCCATCACCGTGGTGACACCGTGCAGCGGTGACGGGCTCAGCGTGCTGTCCCAGAACGCCTGTGCGTCGTAGTGGGTGTGCAGGTCGATGAACCCGGGGGCCACCACCAGGTCGGTGGCGTCGATGGTGCGCGTGGCCGAGTCGGCAATGTCGCCGACGGCGACGATGCGACCGTCGCGCACACCCACATCGGCGCGACGCGGCGCCGCCCCCGTGCCGTCGACGACGCTGCCACCGGTGATCTTGAGATCGAGCATGCGCGCGATCATCGCGCGCCGGGGTTCACCCCAACGTGACGAGCGCGTGGTCGGCGTGGTTCATCGACAGCGGCCCGTCGACCGTGGCCACGACGATGTCTTCCAGCCGCATGCCCCACTTGCCCGCCACGTAGATGCCGGGCTCGACGCTGAACGCGTGCCCGGGTGCGATGGGCAGCGAGTTGCCCTCCACCATGTAGGGGTCTTCGTGCGCCTCCATGCCGATGCCATGACCCGTGCGGTGGATGAAGTGGTCGCCCCACCCGGCGTCGGTGATGACGGCTCGACTGGCACGGTCGACGTCTTGACACTCCGCACCCACCACGCCTGCCGCCACACCGGCCGCCTGAGCAGCGTGCAGCACGGCATACGCCTCGGCCACCTCGCTGGGCGGCTCGCCCAGCGACACACAGCGCGTGATGTCGCTGCAGTAGCCGTTCATCGTGCCGCCGAAGTCGCACAGCACCAGCTCGCCGGCACGGATGACGCGGTCGCCGGGATGATGGTGCGGCGATGCCGCGTTCTCGCCGGCCGCGACGATGGCGAAGTTGACGACGTCGTGACCCTCGGCCAACAGACGCGCCGAGATGTCGGCGCTCACCTCGGCCTCGGTGCGGCCGATCATCGCGATGTCGCCGGCGTGCAGTTGTGCGGCGACCCGATCGGCGGCGGCACCCGCCGCCTGCAGCGCGGCGATCTCGGCGGTGTCCTTGCACATCCGCAGCGCGTTCATCACTTCGGTGCTGCGGACGTAGCGCGTGCCGTCGGACGGCCAATGGCCGAGCAGCTCCACCACGAACCGCGCCCACATCGTGTCGCCCACGGCGGCGGTCGCGGGCCGACCCGCCAACTCGGCCACGATGGCCACCGGATCGTCGGTCTCGTTCCAGGGGCGCAGCGTGAACGCACCGGGCTGCTCGACCACACGCGGGGCCTCGAGCCTCGGGATGACCAACGTCGCGTCGCCGTCGCGCGGCACCACCAGCATCGTGAGTCGCTCGAGCGGCATCGCCTCGTAGCCGGTGAGATACGGCAGGTCGCTGCCCACCGACACGAGCAACACGTCGACGCCGGTCGCCTCCATGCTGCGCCGGGCGCGGGCGAGACGATCGAGGTACACGGCGGTGGGGGTGGCGCTGTTCACCCGACCATTCTGGCGAACATCCCAGACCTATGCTCACCACATGCGCAGCAGGTGGGTGCTTCTCGTCGGACTTCTCGCGATCACAGGTGTGGCCTGCGCCACCACCTCGCCCGGCGTCACCGCCACTCGCTCGCGCCAGGGCAGCAGCGGCCAACTGGTACCGGGCGCCCCGCCCGACACGGCGACCCCGGGCACGGGCAGCACGGGCAACACCGGCAGCCCGGGCAGCTCCAGCCCCGACACCACCACCGGCACCACCAAGCCCGCCGCCACCTACGACATCATCGACGGCGTCGTGAACTTCGGCGCCAACAAGAAGCCACAGGCCTACGACGGCTTCCTCACCCACGCGTTCAAGGACATCGAGGCGTTCTGGGCCGACCAGTACCAGGCCACCTACGGCACCGAATGGAAGCCGCTGTCGGGCGGCATCTACGCCGCCTACCCCGAGCGCACCGAGCCGATTCCCGGCTGCGGTTCGGCCGAAACCACCTACAGCGACGTGAAAGGCAACGCGTTCTACTGCGGCCAGGGCGACTTCATGGTGTACGACGACGCCGCGCTGTTGCCCCAACTCGTCGACGAACTCGGCAAGGAGGCCGTCGCCATCGTGCTCGCACACGAGTTCGGACACGCCGTCCAGGCCCGCGCCGGCAACAGCCACCAGCCCGTCATCCTCAGCGAGCAGCAGGCCGACTGCTTCGCCGGCGCCTGGTCGGCACACGTCGCCAGCGGCGCCAGCGACACCATGACGTTCGATGACCGCGCCGTGCGCGCCGGCCTCATCGCCATGATCCAGGTGCGCGACCCAGTGCAGCTCGCCGGCCAGAACGACCCCAACGCCCACGGCACCGGATTCGACCGGGTGGGCGCGTTCCAGGACGGCTTCAAGGGCGGCCCGAAGCGGTGCAAGACCTTCTACACCGAGAACCGGAAGCTCATCAACATCCCCTACGTCCAGGACCCCAACAACGGCAACCTGCCGCTGGTCGACTCGAACCCCGACCCCACGCTGGGCCGTCAGGACATCGAAACCCTGCTGCCGGCGAGCCTCGACTTCTTCTGGAAGCAGCTCACCGCGTCGAACCACGTGCCGTTCACGGCACCCAAGTTCGCCACGTACCCCGGCGCCGGTCCGTACCCCACGTGCGACGGCATCGACGCGAGCGCGTGGAAGAACAACGCCGTGTTCTGCACGGCCGACAACACGATCTACTACGACGTCGACTACGCCGGACAGCAGGCCACTCGCATCGGCGACATGTCGGTGGGTTATCTCTACTCCACCGCGTACAGCGACGCCATCCAGAACGCGCTGCACAGCAGCCGCACCGGCGAGAAGCGGGCGTTGATGAACGACTGCCTCACGGGCGCGTGGGCACGGTTCATCTCGCCGCCGATCCCCACCGACCGCACCGACAAGCTCGAACTGTCGGCTGGCGACCTCGACGAGGCCATCGTGACGGCCATCGTGCGGGCCGACCCCAGCACCGACACCAACAAGGTGGGCAGCGCGTTCGAGAAGATCGACGCGTTCCGAGCCGGAGTGCTGGGCGACGTCAACAAGTGCAACGCCCAATACAAGTAGTCGACCCCTCGCTGACTACTTCTTCACCGTCGTCGTGGCGCCGGCGACCGTGGTGGTGGTGTTCTTCACGGTCGTGACCGGCGGCTTGGCCGTGGTGGTGGGCGGCTTGGGCTTGGTGGTGGTGGGCGCCACCGTGGTGGTGGTGCTCGAGGTGGTGGTGCTGCTCGACGTGGTGGTGGCATCGGGGTTGGCGAAGTTGAACACCGGCAGCATGTCGTTCTTGCTCTGCTGTTCGGGTTCCTTCTTGCCGTCCCACACGTAGACGATGTCGCCGTTCTTCACCAACGACGGGAAGTAGGTGGCGATGAACTCGGGGATGCGGATGCACCCGTGCGACGCCGGCTTGTTGGGCACGTTGTGGGCGCCGTGCACGGCGATGCCGTAGTTGAAGTAGACCGGGTTGAACATGCCGCCCAGCGGCCCTTGGCGGGTGCCGGTGTAGCGACGGAAGAACTGGAATCGTCCACCCGGCGTCTTGGAGATGCCGCACACGTCCTGCTTCACCGGCGGGTCGACCTTGTTGCCGAGGTTGTCGGTGTCGTAGCTGACGATGTCGCACCACCGCTCGCCCGTGCCCGACGAGATGTGGGTGATGAGCGTGGGCTTGTTGTCGGTGAACACGATGGCGGCCTGCGAATCGAGGTAGATCTCCATGTGCGTGGCACCCGGCTGATCCTGGCGACGCGGCTCGAAGGTGATGTTGTCCTGCATCACCTGCCACAACGGGTCGTTGACCTCGCCGGTCTGCACGTCGTACCGCTGGCCCTTCACGATGCCCTGGAAGGCCCACACCGCCTGCTGGGTGCCCGCGCCGTACTGGCCGTCGAGCGGACCCGGGTCGAAACCGAGCGCCTTCAACCGCACCTGCAGCGCCTTCACGTCGGGACCGGAGTAGCCGATGCGCAGATCGCGTGTGAGATGGGTCTTCACGATCTTCGGGTCGGGCGAGGTGACCACGGGTGGCTTGGTGTTCTTCGGCACCGTGGCCGCAGGCCCACCCACCGCACCCGGGTTGGGGCCGGGCACCGAGGCCGACGCCCCACCACCACTGCCGCCGCCGATGCCCGCGAACACGACCACGGCCAGCACGCCACCCGCCGCGATGACAGGCATCCAGCGTTTCAGCGAATCAGGCGATGGGGGTTGACGCCGAGGCGGGGGAGCCGGCGGCCGACGAGTGTTCACGAACTCTCCGAGGGGTCTTGGCCCTTGAATCTACCAACGGCACCCCGTTCGCAGGGTTCAGGCGTTCGGACCCACGACGGGCGTGATGCCCTTGAGTTCTTTGCGCAGGGCGAACATCTCGTCGACGATCTTCTTGATGACCTTGAACGAGGCCAGCGTGCTCTCGCCACGGGTGCGAGGGAAGTAGTCGACCCCGAACTGAATGACCTCGTAGCCCAGCTTGCGGGCCCGGATGATGAGCTCGGCGTCGATGAACGAACCCTCGCTCTTCAGCTCGATGTGCTCGAACACCCTGGCGCGGATGAGCTTGAAGGCGAAGTTGATGTCGCGCATGCGCACACCGAACAGCGTGCGGATGAGCAGGTTGTAGAAGAACGTGTAGATGGCGCGACTGCTGCCCTCGCCGGTGCGATCGAAGCGGTAGGCGCTGACGATGTCGGCCTCGTAGAGACGCATCAGGCGCACGGCTTGCGCCACCTGTGCCATGTCGAAGGGCAGGTCGGCGTCGCTGTAGAGGATGAGATCGCCGGTGGCCGATGCGAATCCGGTCTTCATCGACCCGCCCAGCTTTCGGTTCACCGGGTGGTGCACGGCCCGCACGTGGGGGTCGGCGGCGGCCAGTTCGTCGGCGAGCTTGGGCGTGCTGTCGGTGCTGGCGTCGTCGACGACGATGAGCTCGTAGTCGAGGATGTCGCCCTTGGCGAGCAGCAGTTCGCACTCGTCCTTCGCGTAGCCCACGGCTCGGTGGATGTACGCCTCTTCGTTCCACATCGGGAAGAAGATGCTGAGCTTCTGGAACGGCTCCGCCTTCACGAGGGATGAGGGTAGCGGGTGGCGACGCCCCCTTCGGGTGCATCATCCATTACCCTCGCTCCAGCATGCAGCCGATGCCCGAACCTCCCGCCGACCTGGCGCTGCCGGCCCCGCCGCCACCGGTGCCCGCCAACCCGCCGTCGGTCGGCCAGCTCGACGCCTTCTTCACCACCGCGTTCTGGATCGCATGGGTCGGCGTCGCCGGTGGTCTGGGTGCCATCTGGTACAGCTCGCGCACGCTCGGCTTCGCCACCTGGTGGCTCGGGCCGGAGGCCCAGCCGCGGTTCATCCTCGTGTCGTTGCTGCCGTTCGTCGCCCCGTTGGCCTTGGCGGTCATGGCGCTCACGCACCGCCCGTGGCTGCCGTACCTCGGCATCCTCGGTGCCGTCATCACCGCCCTCGTCGCCGTGGGCGACATCGGTGGCCCGGCGGGCTACTGGGCGGCCGAACTGCTCATCGCCGCTGGTGGTCTGGCCGTGTCGGCCGCCGCGTTCGCGGGCATGTATCGAGCGGGAGCAGCCACCGAAGCTGGATAGCGTGGTCACCTATGTCAAAGGTGCTCACATCGCTGCCCGTCGGTGAACGGGTCGGCATTGCGTTCAGTGGCGGTCTCGACACGTCGGCGGCCGTCGCCTGGATGCGCGAGAAGGGGGCCATCCCCTACTGCTACACGGCCGATCTCGGGCAGCAGGACGAAGCCGACCTGCCTGGTGTGCCCGACCGTGCCAAGGAGTACGGCGCCGAGCACGCACGCCTCATCGACTGCCGCACCGAACTGGTGCACGAAGGTCTGGTGGCGCTGCAGTGCGGCGCGTTCCACATCACCACCGCCGGCAAGACCTACTTCAACACCACCCCGCTCGGCCGCGCCGTCACCGGCACCCTGCTGGTGCGTGCCATGCAGGACGACAGCTGCGACATCTGGGGCGACGGCAGCACCTACAAGGGCAACGACATCGAGCGTTTCTACCGCTACGGGTTGCTGGTGAACCCGGCGCTGCGCATCTACAAGCCGTGGCTCGACGAAAAGTTCGTCACCGAACTGGGCGGCCGCGCCGAGATGAGCGAGTTCCTCACCCAGCGCAACCTGCCCTACCGCGCCAGCAAGGAGAAGGCCTACAGCACCGACGCCAACATCTGGGGCGCCACGCACGAGGCCAAGCTGCTCGAGGAGTTGGGCACCAGCATGGACATCGTCGACCCCATCATGGGCGTGGCGCACTATCGGCCCGACGTGGTCATCGACGACGAGGTCGTGTCGATCCGCTTTCACGAGGGCTGGCCGGTGGCCATCAACGGTGAGGAGTTCGAGTCGCAGGTGGCGCTGGTCGAGGCCGCCAACATCATCGGCGGCCGCCACGGCCTCGGCATGTGCGACCAGATCGAGAACCGCATCATCGAGGCCAAGAGCCGCGGCATCTACGAGGCTCCCGGCCTGGCGCTGCTGCACGCCGCCTACGAGCGTCTGGTCACGGCCATCCACAACGAGAACACCATCGAGAACTACCGCACCATGGGCCGCCGTCTGGGCCGTCTGCTCTACGAGGGTCGCTGGTTCGACCCGCAGAGCCTGATGCTGCGCGAGCCGCTGCTGCGCTGGGTGGGTGCCGCCATCACCGGCGAGGTCACCCTGCGCCTGCGTCGTGGCGACGACTACACCATCGTCGACACCACCGGCCCGCACCTCACCTATGCGCCCGAGCGCCTCAGCATGGAGAAGGTCGACGACGCCGCATTCGGTCCGCTCGACCGCATCGGCCAGCTCACGATGCGCAACCTCGACATCGACGACAGCCGGGCCAAGCTCGACGTCTACCGCAACGCCGGCACGCTGGCCGCGGGTGGCCTCATGTCGCTCGAGTCCGGCACCGACTGATCGTCGCCGCCAGCAATCGCGCCCTGGGCGCCAGGGTGGCCACCTCGACGTATTCGTGATCGGCGTGAGCGCCGCCGCCCACCGCGCCCAGGCCATCGAGTGTGGGCACACCGGCGGCAGCGGTGAAGTTGCCGTCGCTGCCACCACCCACCGATACGCCCTGCACCTCACCCAGACCGGCCTCGCGGGCGGCCTCGACGGCCAGCGGGAACAACGCCTCGGCGGCGGTGGCCGGCATGGGTGGACGGTTGATGCCGCCCTCGAGCGACACGACTGCGCCCGGCACCGTGGTGCCCGTCGCGACCAGGTCGTCGAACAATGCCTCGAGCCGTTCCTTCTCGCCCGGCTGTTCGACGCGGGTGTCGACCACCACGCGAGTGAGCGCCGGCACCACGTTGTCGGCGGTGCCCGACGAGGCCATCGTGGGCGTGACCGTGGTGCCCTTCGACGGATCGGCGAAGTGCACCACCTTGCCCACCAGTTCGGCGGCAGCGACCAGCGAGTTGATGCCCTTCTCGGGCTCGAGACCGGCGTGCGATGCCCTGCCGTGCACCACCAGCTCGAACGTGCCGGTGCCCTTACGGGCGATCTTCAACGCCCCGCCGTCGGCGCTGGGCTCGCACACCAGCACGGTGCCGCAGGCCAGCGCGCGCTCGACGATGAGCGCTCGCGACGAGTGTGACCCCACCTCCTCGTCGGCGGTGATGAGCAGTTCGATCCCGCCGCGATCGGCGAGCGAGGCCACCGCATGGATGGCCTGCACGATGCCGGCCTTCATGTCGAACACACCCGGCCCGGTGGCGCGACCGTCGACCACCGCGAACGGCCGCTGCGCCACCGTGCCCGCCGGGAACACCGTGTCGTGGTGGCCCACGATGAGCACCGCCGGCGTGCCGCCACCGGACCAGTGCACATGAGGGCCTTGCGGCCCCACGACGATGGAGGCCGGTGCGCCCAGCCGCCGCACGATGATGTCGCACAGCACCGCGGCAGAACGGTCGAGCAACGTCAACTCGTTCGACGGCGATTCGGTGTTCACGAGCAGTTCGAGGTCGGCGAGCATCGCGTCAAGATCGATCACGGCTTCATTCTGCCCTCATGTCTTCGCTCGTGGCGATGAAATGTCAGACTCGCCGACATGTTGTCCCGTCGCCTCGCGGTGCTTGCCGTCGCCTCCCTCTTCGTCGTCGCCTGTTCCAGCGGAGGGTCCAGCAGCAATCCCTCCACCACCGCGCTCGGCACCACCACCACCGTGGCCGCCACCTCCGCAACCACCAGCACCGTGGCCGCGCTCGCGTCAGCGACGTTCACCGTGCAGCCGGGCACCGAGCAGATCGCCGTCCTCGGCGCCACGGCGGGCGACGTGCTGCACGTGGAACAGAACGGCACGGAGATCGCCAAGGGCACCGTCGACACGCAGGGTTCGCTGCTGTTCCGCAACCTGAAGGCCGGCGACCACTACATCGTCGCCTCGGCCGCCGAGGCGAGCGCACCGGTCACCGTGGCCAGCCCCACCGACGTGCCCCCGGCCTCGCTCTACCAGAACCAGAAGCTGCTGCCCGCCGGCGGCTTCGGCTACATCACCACCCGCGACGGCACCACGCTGAGCGCCAACGTGTTGCTGCCCGGGCCGGTCGACAAGGGCCCGTATCCCACGGTCGTGGAGTACAGCGGTTACCAGCCCAGCGACCCGGCCAGTGCGCAGCTCGCTGCCATCTACACCGCCCAGGGGTTCGCCTACGTGGGCGTCAACATGCGCGGCACCGGCTGCAGCGGCGGCTCGTACCGGTTCTTCGAGACCGTGCAGTCGCTCGACGGCTACGACACCATCGAAGCCGTCGCCGCACAGCCGTGGGTGCAGCACCACGAGGTCGGCATGGTGGGCATCAGCTACCCCGGCATCAGCCAGCTGTTCGTCGCCGCCACGCAGCCGCCACACCTCGACAGCATCACGCCGCTGTCGGTGCTCGACGACAGCTTCCGCAGCACGTTGTACCCAGGGGGCATCCTCAACACCGGCTTCGCCGTCAACTGGACACAGGAGCGCGTCGACAACTCCAAGCCCTACGGCGAAGCATGGACGAAGAAGATGGCCGACAAGGGCGACACCCGCTGCGCCGACAACCAGAAGCTGCGCCTGCAGAACCCCGACCTGGTGAAGGAGATCGGCAACAACCCGTTCTACTCGAACCCGCTCGGCGACTCACTCGCGCCCATCACCTTCGTCGACCGCATCAAGGTGCCGGTGTTCATCGCCGGGGCATGGCAGGACGAGCAGACCGGTGGCCACTTCCCCGTGATGCTGCCGAAGTTCACGTCGTCGCCACACGTGTACGTCACCCTCGTCAACGGTCTGCACACCGAGTCGCTCAGCCCGCCGATCGCCGCCCGCTACATGGAGTTCCTCCAGCTCTACGTCGGCCACAAGGTGCCCGACCTCTCGGCCGGGTCGCTCATTGCGTCGGGTCTCGGCGGTGCCATCTGGGGCGTCACCAAGTTCGCGCCCTTCACCAGCCGCTTCGCCGGCAAGACCTACGACGAAGCGCTGAAGGCATTCGAGAGTGAGCCGCCGGTGCGCGTGCTGTTCGAGCAGGGTGCCAATCCCGCCTACTCGCCCGGCACGCCCGAGCCGAACTTCACCGCGGCGTTCTCGGCGTGGCCCATCCCCGAGGCGAAGAACGTGAGCTACTCGCTCGACGCCAAGGGCGTCCTCACCTCGAACACCACGACCACCGGCAGCGACTCGTTCATCACCGACCCCAGCAAGCTGCCGCCCACCTTCTACACGGGCGACGGGAACGGCGTGTGGCGAGCCGATGTGAAGTACGACTGGAAGCCGCTCCCCAACGGCTACGGCGTGGGCTATTCGGTGCCCGTGGCGAAGAACACGGTCATCGCCGGCAGTGGCTCGGTCGACCTGTGGGTGAAGGCGTCGGCGCCCGACGTCGACCTGCAGGTCACCATCAGCGAGGTGCGCCCCGACGGCAAGGAGATCTACGTGCAGAGCGGATGGCTGCGCGCCAGCCAGCGCGCGCTCGACACCGCCAACAGCACCGAGTTGCGACCGGCCCACACCAACGCGAAGGCCGATGCCGCCGACCTGCCCAGTGGCGAGTGGACGCCCGTGCGCATCGAGCTGTTCCCGTTCGCGCACGTCTTCCACGCGGGCAGCAAGATCCGGCTCACGGTGAACGCGCCGGGCAACGCTCGCGCCATCTGGAAGTTCGACACGATCGACCACGGCCAGACCGTGCAGATCGCCCACGACGCCGAGCACCCGTCGCGCATCGTGCTGTCGGTGCTCCCGAATCAGACGATCACCACCCCGACCCCGCCCGCGTGCGGGTCGCTGCGCGGTCAGCCGTGCCGCACCTACACGCCGGCCGGCAACGGCGGCTGATTCACAGCAAAGTCCCAGCAAAAGTGGAGGCGCTTCCCAGGGCCGAGTCGCATCCTGGCCCCATGACCACCATCGCTCCCCCCGACACGCCGGTCGACTGGGCACCCCCGAGCCCCGTCGACGACATCGGCGAGATCGCCACCACCGACGATCTCGTCGAGGAGGCGCCGCTGCCCGAGTACACCCGCCTCGAGCGGCTGTACAAGGGCAACCCCGCCGACCCCCGCTGGGTACGTCCCGCACTGCTGACACTGCTCGTCGGCACCGCGGTGATGTACCTGTGGGGGCTCGGCGCGTCGGGCTGGGGCAACGAGTTCTACTCGGCAGCCGTGCAGGCGGGCACGAAGAGCTGGAAGGCGTTCTTCTTCGGCTCGAGCGACTCGGCCAACTTCATCACCGTCGACAAGCCGCCGGCGTCGCTGTGGGTGATGGAGTTGTCGGCACGTATCTTCGGCGTGAACTCGTGGAGCATCCTCGTGCCACAGGCGCTCGAAGGCGTGGCCGCGGTGGGGCTGCTGTACCTGACGGTGAAACGCTGGTTCGGCTCTGCCGCCGGCCTGATCGCCGGCGCCGTGATGGCGCTCACCCCCATCGCCGTGCTGATGTTCCGCTTCAACAACCCCGACTCGCTGCTCGTGCTGTTGATGGTGGCCGCCGCCTACATGGTCACCCGAGCGATCGAAGACGGCAAGACCACGTGGATGGTGTGGGCCGGAGTGCTCCTGGGCTTCGGCTTCCTCACCAAGATGCTGCAGGTCTTCGCCGTGCTGCCCGCGTTCGCACTGGCCTACCTCATCGCCGGCCCACCGAAGCTCGGCAAGCGCATCTGGCAACTCCTGCTCGGTGGCGTCGCGATGTTCGCCGCCACCGCCTGGTGGGTGGCCATCGTGGAGCTGTGGCCCGCCAGCAGCCGGCCCTACATCGGCGGCTCCACCAACAACAGCGTGCTCGACCTGATCTTCGGCTACAACGGCTTCGGGCGACTCACGGGCAACGAGACCGGCAGCGTGGTGGGCGGCGGTGGCCAGGGCTCGGCCGGCCAGTGGGGCCCCACCGGCTGGACCCGCATGTTCAACAACGCCTGGGGTGGCCAGGCGTCGTGGTTGATCCCCACCGCACTCTTCTTCGCCGTGGTCGGCCTCGTACTGGCCGGCGTGCGCAACCGTCACGATCGCATCCGCTCGGCCGTCATCATCTGGGCCGGCTGGCTGGTGGTGACGGGCGCCCTGTTCAGCCTCAGCAAGGGCATCATCCACGAGTACTACTCGGTGGCGCTCGCTCCCGCCATCGGCGCCCTCATCGGCATCGGGGCCACCGTGCTGTGGGCGCTGCGTGCCCAGTGGTGGGCCCGTGCGCTGCTCGCCGTCAGCGTGGCCATCACGGCGTGGTGGTCGTACGAACTGCTCAACCGCACGCCCGAGTGGAACTCGTGGCTGCGACCGTTCGTGCTCGGCCTCGCCGGGTTCGCCATCGTCGGACTGTTGGTGAACCGGCACCTCGGTCGAGTGGCCGCCGGCGCTGCGCTGGTGATGGCCCTCGCCGGCCCCACCGCCTACGCCATCAACACGGCGAAGACCCCGCACACCGGCTCGCTGCCCACAGCCGGCCCGGCCACCGGCTTCGGCTTCGGCCCCGGCGGCGGCCGCGGCGGCCCCGGTGGCGGCGCCTTCCCCGGTGGCGGTGCATTTCCCGGTGGCGGTGCCTTCCCCGGCGGCGGGCAGTTCCCACCCATCGGTGGCGGTCAGGGTGGCTTCCCGCCCATCGGAGGCACCGGCACCACCGGAACGACCGGCACCACCGGCACCACCGGAACGACTGGCGGCTTCCCTGGAGGCGGCGGGTTCCCGGGAGGCGGGCAGGGAGGTCGCGGCGGCGGACTGATGGGT
>Ga0075026_100000772_pt1 | contig 13321 bp, 10 predicted proteins | sample Str012_2_FD_71392 | JGI IMG/M metagenome (GOLD analysis project Ga0075026, IMG submission 71392) | Freshwater sediment microbial communities in response to fracking from Pennsylvania, USA - Straight Creek_MetaG_SC_2012 | ecosystem: Environmental > Aquatic > Freshwater > Creek > Sediment...
GACGAAGCGACGGGCCGGCGGGCGATCGACGAGCTGGAAGCGATCGTGCGCGGCCTCCGGTCCAACGACGACTTCTGGGTGACCGAACCCTGGCTCGACAAGCTGCGGTCCCAGGTCACGTGGGCATCGGATCTGCGCGGTCGCGCCGGCGAGCACGGCACCGCGGGCAGCCAGGCGCGCGTGGTGATGCGGATGCTCAGCGAGCTGGTGCGCAATCCGCCGGAGGCCGACGGCACCATCGACGCCCTGCGTCAGAGTCTGCGGGCCAAGTCCTTGCTGCGGATGGATCCGATACGCGCCATCGTCGAATCCCAGATCGATCCGGAACGCATCCGCACGTCCGGCCTCACCTTGCGCGTCGGTGCGGTGAGCCTGCGTAGCGGCGAGCTCCGGTACATCGACGAGGCCGGCCGGATGTACGAGCGTGACGGCCAGGCGTTGGACGTGCCGCCGGTGTCGCTGCGCGAGGCGGTGTTGGCATCGGCATCCATCCCGGTGGTCTTCCCGCCGACCGAGCTGGGTGGTGAGCTGTACGTGGACGGCGGCGTGCGCGAGATCCTGCCGCTGTCGTTGGCGTTCAACCAGTTGGGCGCGGGTCACATCTTCGCGGTCGTCGCGTCGGCGCCGGGCGTGGACGTCTGGGAGGACTCCGGCGACCGCGGTCTGCTCGAAATCGCCCGCCGCGTCTCGGCCGACATCGGCCCCGACGAGATCCTGCGCAAGGAGATCACGCCGCCGCGCGGTTGGGGTCGACGGGTCACGGTGATCGTTCCCGAGTTCGATGTGCACGATGCGCTCACCGTCGATCCGGAACTGATCGCGGTGTCGATCGACTACGGCTACATGCGCGCGGCCGACGTCCTGCTCGACCTCGACGCCGAGCAGTGTGCCCTCAGCACCGAGATCGCCCGGACCCGAGTGGAGATCCGTGCCGCGCGCGGCATGGCTGCCGGGCTGTTGCAAGCGGCGAGCAGCGCCGCGGAGCCCGACGCGGCGATGGAGGCGGCCGCACGAGCCCGGCTCGCCGACCTCGTGCATCAGCGGCGGGAGACGGGTGCCCCGCTCCCGCCCGGTGAGTGCGTGGCCGACTAGCGCGCGCCGCGGATCAGTTGGCCGGGGCGGGCGCCGGTGTCCTCGCCGTGTTCGAAGGTGACCGCGCCGGCAACCAGGGTGGCGACGTAGCCATCTGCCCGCTGGACGAATCGCCGAGCGCCGGCGGGAAGGTCATAGACCATCTCGGGCGCGTGCAGATACAGACCGGCGTGGTCGATCACGTTGAGGTCGGCCCGCTGACCGACGGCGATGGTGCCCCGATCGCCCAGGCCGTAGAGCGACGCGGTCTCGGACGTCATCTTGCGCACGACCCACTCGAGTGGCAGTTGGTCGTGGTCACGGTCGCGGGCCCAGTGGGTGAGCATGAACGTCGGGGTGGACGCATCACACGTGGTGCCACAGTGCGCGCCGCCGTCGCCGAGACCCCACGCGCTCGTGGGATGCAGGAGCATCTCGCGCACCGCATCGAGGTTCCCGTCGGTGTAGTTGAGCAACGGCCGCATGATGAGCGCGTGACCGTCGCGGTCGAGCAGCAGGTCGAGGTAGAGCTCGTAGGTGTCGCGCCCGGCGGCCTGGGCGCGTGCCGCGATGGATTCGGACGCGGGGGGTTCGTAGTTCGGCGGGTCACCGAGCGGGAACGCCTTCGCCGGATCGAGGAACTGGAGCATCGCCGGGTCCGGTGTCGATGCCTCGCGGATCAACCGGGCGCGTAGCTCGGCGTTGCCGCGCAACTTCGCCACCTTCTCGGCCAGCGGGAGGAGTCCGACTTCGGACCAGCTCGAGCAGTACGCGAAGGGGTGGAACGTCTCGAGGCCGAGGAGCAGCGTGACCGGGCGACCGGCGACCTGCGGGCGGACGCGTGCGCCTTCGGCGCGCGCCGCGCCCGCGAGGTCGAGCATGTGACGCCAGCTCTCGGGGTCGTGGTCGTTCTGGGTGAGGGCGAAGCTCACCGGGCGGTCGATCGCGGCGGAGAGCCGCCGCATCCAGTCCATCTCCTTCTCGGGTGCGGCGAGGTCTTCACCGAGCGCGCCCGCGGGCGCCAGTTCGAAGATCCCGCCGCCCGCGTCCTTCAGCGCCTGGCCGATGCCGAAGAGCTCGTCCTCGGCCGCGAACGTCCCGGGCACGGGTTCGCCGTCGATCGCCATGTGGGCGATGGTGCGCGAGGTCGACACCCCGAGTGATCCGGCGGCGATGGCATCGCGGACGATCGCGGCCATCGCGTCGATGTCGGCCGCGGTCGCCGGCTCGTTCTTCGCGCCGCGGTCGCCCATCACGTAGGCGCGGACCGCGCCGTGAGGGATCTGCGAACCGACGTCGAGCGACTTGGGGACGCGGTCCACCGCGTCGAGGTACTCGGGGTAGGACTCCCAACCCCATTGGATGCCCTCGGAGAGCGCGGCGCCGGGAATGTCCTCGACGCCCTCCATGAGGCCGATCAGCCACTCGTGCTTGTCGGGCCGGGCCGGGGCGAAACCGACGCCGCAGTTGCCGAAGACCACGGTGGTGACGCCGTGCCAACAGGTGGGGGTGAGGAGCGGGTCCCAGGTGATCTGCCCGTCGAAGTGGGTGTGGATGTCGACGAAGCCGGGCGTGACGAGGAGGCCGTCCGCATCGATGGTCCGCGTCGCCGTGGTACCGGCGAGCGAACCGGCCGGGGCGATCTCGGTGATGACGCCGTCGGCGACCGCGAGGTCGGCGGTCCGTGGGGGTTCGCCGGTTCCGTCGACCACGGTTCCTCCGGTGATGACGACGTCGGCCATATGGGCTCCCCAGATCGTTCGACTCCGAATCTGACGGATCGTCAGATCGGTTCGTACGATCATCGCATGCCGATCGGGATCAGTGACGACCACCAGGAACTCCACCGGGCCGTGCGGGGGTGGGCGGAGCGTCACTGCGCGCCGGCCGTACCCCGGGCGATGCTCGACGCCACGTCGGAGACCTTGCCGGCGTTCTGGCAGGAGCTCGCCGGCCAAGGATGGATGGGGATCCACGTGGCCGAGGAGCACGCCGGCGAGGGCGCCACGCTGTTGGAGCTCGCGATCGTGCTCGAGGAGTTCGGTCGCGTCGGCGCACCGGGGCCGTTCCTCGGGCACGCACTGGCCGCCGCGGTCCTGCAACGCGCGTACGACCGCGGCGACGCGACCGCGGCCGAGTTCCTCGGTGGGCTCGCCGCGGTCGGCTTTGTCGGCACGGTCGCACTGAGCGGGACGGTCACCGTCGCCGAGGCGGACACGAAGCTGCGGGTGACCGGCACGCTCGGACCCGTCGTGTCCGGACATCTGGCCGAGTTGGTCGTCGCCGATACCGGCGCGGGTTGGATCGTGTTGCTCGCCGGCGAGTTCGAGGCGCGTGAGTTGCCGTCGGTGGACCTCACGCGCCGGGTGGCCGAGCTCACGGTGGATGCGACGGTGGCGCGGAGTCGGTTGTTCCCCAGCCTCGATCGGGCTGCGGTACACGAACTCGCGCAGGTGCTGTTCTCCGCCGAGGCGGTCGGGCTGTCGCAGTGGTGTGTGGACACCGCCGCGGCGTACGCGAAGGAACGGGTGCAGTTCGGTCGCCCGATCGGCCAGTTCCAGGGCGTGAAGCACCGCGCCGCCGACATGGCGGCTCGGACCGAGCTCGCCCGGGCCGCGGTCTGGGACGCGGCGCGGGCGGCGGACGATCCCGGAGTGGCCGGCTTCACTGCGGCCGCGGCCGCGGCCTTGACCATCGACGCCGCGTTCACCACCGCGAAGGACTGTGTGCAGATCCTCGGCGGCATCGGCTTCACGTGGGAGCACGACGCGCACGTGTACCTGCGCCGCGCCATCGCGACGCGCGCGCTGGTCGGCACGTCGACGCCGGCCCGCGTGCGCACCAGCGAGTTGGCGATGGCGGGCGTCCGTCGCGAACTCTCCGTCGATCTGCCCGAGGCAGCCGAAGCAGTGCGCGCCGACACGCGCGACTTCATCGCCTCGCTCGACGGGCTCGACCCTGCCGCGACCCGGCGGGCGCTGGCGACCGGCGGATACCTCGCCCCGCAGTGGCCGCGGCCGTGGGGTCGCGATGCCGGCGCCGTGGAACAGGTCGTCATCGACAAGGAGTTCCGTGCCGCGAAGGTGGCGCGCCCGAGCCTGATGATCGGGGCGTGGGCGTTGCCGCCGCTGATGGTCTACGGGACCAGCGAACAGCAGGAACGGTGGATCCCGCCCACGCTCAACGGTGAGATCACCTGGTGCCAGCTCTTCAGTGAGCCGGGCGCCGGTTCCGACCTCGCCGGTCTGACGACCCGGGCCGAACGCATCGAGGGCGGCTGGATCGTCAACGGGCAGAAGGTCTGGACCTCGATGGCCAAGGAAGCCGACTGGGGCATCCTGCTGGCCCGCACGAACCCCGAAGTCCCCAAGCACGAAGGCATCTCGTTCTTCATGCTCGACATGGCGACCGAAGGGGTCGACATCCGGCCGTTGCGGGAACTGACCGGGCACGCGTTCTTCAACGAGGTGTTCTTCAACGACGTGTTCATCCCCGACGATTGCCTCGTCGGTCGGGAGCACGACGGGTGGCGCGCCACGCGCACGTCGCTCGCGAACGAGCGCGTCTACATGGGGAGTGGCGCGACCCTCGGGCGCGGCGTCCGAGGCGTGCTCGACCTGGTGCAGTCACGCGGGCTCGCGAACGACACTGCGATGCTCGCGGACGTCGGCGACCTCGTGGCGAGAGATCACGCGCTCGCGATCCTCGGCTTCCGGTTGACCCTCACCGCCCTGGGTGGCGCGGACCCGTCGGGTTCGGAGGCGTCGGTCCGCAAGCTCCTCGGGGTGGAACAGGATCAGCGGGTGCAGGAGGTCGGACTCGCGCTGTTCGGTGCCGACGGCGCGGTGTTCTCCGGTGACGCGGCTGCCTGGTCCGAGCAGTTCCTCTTCACCCGGAACCTCACGATCGCCGGGGGCACGAGTGAGATCCAGCGCAACATCATCGGCGAGCGGGTCCTGGGCCTGCCGAAGGATCCGTAGACCCGGATCCGTCGGACCGCGGTGGCTGATCAGGCGCGGTGGGTGTGGCCGTAGGAGTCGACGACCACCACGTGATCTGCGGGCGCGGACTCGACGTCCTGCATCACCGGGTGGCCCGCGTAGGTGGAGATCGAACGAGGCGTCGCGGCGCCGAACGCGTGGAGTCCGCCCAGGCCGTCGAGCACCCAGCCGGAGATGCCGTCCGTGGCCGCGATGACGCCGCGGGCGATGTCCCAGCCCGACCAGTACGGACCGTTGGTGATCGCGGGGGCGCCACCGAAGGCGTGCAGACCGCCGAAACCGTCGAGCACCCAGCCCGAGATCCCGTCGGGGCGCAGCGTGAACGCGCGGGCGATGTCGAACCCGGGCCAATAGGGCGTGTCGGAGATCGCGGGCGCGCCGCCGAACGGGTGGAGTGCGCCGAAGGCGTCGAGCACGTAGCCGGACGTGCCGTCACTGCGCAGATGGACCGCGCGGGCGAGGTCACGCGGGAACGAGGGTCCGGTCAGACCCGGCGCACCGTTGACGGGGTGGAGCCCGCCGAGGCCGTCGAGTACGTAGCCGCTGCCGTCACCGCGGAGCGCGACGTCGCGCGCGATGTCCCAGTTGGGCCAGGAGGGTGCGCCGCCCGCCGCGGGCGCGCCGCCGAACGCTCGCAGTTGACCGGACGCGTCGAGGGTGTAGCCGGACGTGCCGTCGGCCCGGAGCCCGACGGCGCGCACGAGTGGGCCCGCGGTGAACGGAGCGAGCGTGCCCCCACCGTCGACCACCTCGCCGGACACACCGTCCGCGCCGAGAGCCACGCCGCGAGCCCCGTCGCCGCCGAAGAGTCGGGACGGACGTCCGTTCGCGGCGCGACCGAAGGGGAGGAGATCGCCGTTGGCGTCGAGGACCCAGCCCGACGAGTTGTCGTAGCCGAGGGTGAAGGACCGGGCCCGGTCCTGACCCGGCCAGTACGGACCATTGGTCACCGGCTTCGCGGTGCCGAAGGCGTGGATGCCGCCGAGGCCGTCGAGCACGTAGCCACCACCCCCGTCGGAGGTGGCGACCGCGGCGCGCGCGATGTCCCAACCGGACCAGTACGCGGGTTGTGACACCGCGGGCGCGCCGCCCCAGGGGTGCACGCCGCCGAAACCGTCGAGCACCCACCCGGAATGGCCATCGGGGCGCAACGCCAAGCCGCGGGCGATATCCCAGTGCGGCCAGTAGGCGGTCCCGCCGGTGGCTGCGGGTGCGCCGCCGAAGGAGTGGATCCCGCCGAAGCCGTCGAGGACATAGCCGGACTGCCCGTCGGCCCGGAGCGCGACTCGACGGGCGATGCCCGGCAGGGCGATGGACTCCGCGATCGACGGTGCGCCGCCGAACGGCTGGAGCGCGCCGTTGGCGTCGAGCCGGTAACCGGAACGGCCGTCGGCGCGGACCGCGACGTCACGGAACGGAACACCACCGCCGCAGATGGGCACGGTGAGGAGGCCGCGGGCGCGCAAGCCGCTCAGAATCGTGGGGAGTGCTGCGAGCGTGGACGCCTTCGTCGCCGCGTCGTGCATCGCGATGACCGCTCCGGACCGCGCGCCGGCGAGGGCGCGGGCCGCGATGGAGGACGCGGTGGAACCGGCCTCGGTGTCACCGGGGTTGACGTTCCAGATGATCGTCGCGAGTCCGCGCGAGGACGCTTCGTTGATGACCGTGGCGTTGTACGCGCCGTAGGGCGGCCGCATGCAGGTGGGCCGACGACCGGTGAGGTCGGTGAGGATCGCGATCTCGGGATCGATCTCCGCGTCGATCTGGGCGGCGGAGAGGTGGTCCAGATGAGGGTGGCTCATCGTGTGGACCTGGACCGAGTTGCCGAGCGCAACCGCGCGGCGCACGAGTTCCGGGTGCTGATTGACCCACTGGCCCACCACGAAGAACGTGGCCGTCGCGCCGTTGGCGGCGAGGGTGTCGAGGATGGCCGGGGTGATCTGCGCGCTCGGGCCGTCGTCGAAGGTCAGCGCGACGATCGGGGAGCCCGGCGGTGCCGGCGGGTTCGGCAGGTCGAAGATGGAGAACGCCGGGTTGGTGCTGGCGCCGGCCGGGGACGCAATGCCCGGGACGACGAGTCCGATCAGTGCGACGGCCAGCGCGCCGAGCAGTGCCACGATCCCGCGTCGGTATCGAAGTTGCATCCCTACTCCCTGCCCCGGTGGCCTCCGTGCGAGGAGTGAGATTAGAGCCTGGCCGCGAGCTGTCGGAGGCGGGATCGCGCGGAGGCGGGGAGTTGACGTTCGTGTCAGGGAACGGGGACACTGGGCCCTGATGGCCGAGCAGAACCTGTTCTTCGACGACGTGACCGAAGGCGACACGGGTCCTTCGACGGCCCACCTACTGACCCGCACCGATCTGGTGATGTACGCCGGTGCATCCGGCGACTTCAATCCGATGCACACCGACGAAGTGTCGGCCCAGGCCGCGGGACTGCCCAGTGTCTTCGGCCACGGGATGTTCACTGCGGGCCTGCTCGGCAAGGCGATCACCGACTACGTCGGAGTCGGGAACCTGCGGACCTACAAGATCCGGTTCACCAAGCAGACCTGGCCGGGCGAGACATTGACCACGCAGGTGACCGTCGCGCGCAAGTACGACGAGGGCGACGAGCATCGGGTCGACCTCGAGTGCTCGGTCACCAACCAGGACGGCGAGCCGAAGTTGACCGGAGTCGCCGTCGCCGCCCTCCCGGCGCGATAGGAACGCATCATGACGGCGATGCGTTTCGACCTCCCGCAGCCCGACCTCGAAACGCAACCCTTCTGGGACGCGGCCCGGGACGGGCGCCTGCTCATCAAGCACTGCCGCGCCTGTGACCGGCACCACTTCTACCCCCGCCCGTTCTGCCCGCACTGCTGGAGCGAGGACGTCGACTGGGTCGAAGCGAGTGGGGCCGCCACGCTCTACACGTGGTCGGTGGTGCGTCGCAACGATCTCCCGCCGTTCGGCGAGCGGGTGCCCTACGTCGCGGCGGTCGTCGACCTCGCCGAAGGACCGCGCATGATGACCAACATCGTCGACTGCGAGTTCGACGCCCTCGAGATGGGGATGGCCCTGACGGCCGTCTTCCATCCCACCTCCGAGGACGTGACGATCGTGCAGTTCCGGCCGGCGAGTTGACCGCCATGGCCGATCCCAACGCCGATGTCGGTGGCGTCGTCGACGGACGCGACTGGAGTTTTCCATTCGAGGAGTCACTGCACGCGGTCTTCCCCGCGCTGCACGACGCGCAGAGCTCATGGCTCAGCCAGATCGAATCGCTGCGCGCGCCCGATCGCAAGACCCACGAGCTGATCCGGCTCGTCTGCACGGTGATCCTGCGCAACCGCGCCGGAATCCTGCGCCATTCCCGCCTCGCGGCCGAGGTGGGCGCGGAGTGGGACGAGGTCCTGGGCTCGATCATGCTGACCGTGCCGGCGTTCGGCATGCTGGCCGCCGTCGAGGCCATCCCCGTGGCCCGCGAGGGTTTCGACGCGGCCCAGCCGCCCGAGGCCGACTGACCCCGGCGAGCTGCGACGGCCCGTAACGCATCCACGCGGCCGTTCATCGGCCGGGACGACGAGCAAGCGCGACGAGCAAGCGCGACGAGGAAGGTGGCGATGACCGAGACCCAGGTGCCGTTCCGGATCCTGCCGCGGTTGACCGATCTCAACCGCGGGTTCTGGACCAGCGGCGAACGCGGCGAGTTGCAGTTCCTGCGGTGTCAGGACTGCGGGTACTACAACCATCCGCCGACGCCGATCTGTCCGCAGTGTCACTCCAAGCGCCTCGCCTTCGAGGTCGTGTCGGGCCGGGCCACGCTGCACACGTTCTCGATCAACCATCAGGCGTGGATGCCGGGACCGGAGCTGCCCTACGTCATCGCCATCGTCGAACTCCCCGAGCAGGCCGGGCTGCGGCTCACCACCAACGTCGTCAACTGCGCACCCGACGCCCTCGAGATCGGGATGCCGATGCGAGTGACCTTCGAGCACCATCCCGATCCGGACGGTGACGTGTACATCCCGTTGTTCGAGCCGGAGGCGTCATGACGACCGCGCGTCCCGAACGCGACACGGTCATCAGCGGTGTCGGCCAGTCCGCCATCGGCCGGCGGCTCTACCGGGATCCGCTCGAGCTGACGCTCGACGCGTGTCTCGCCGCGATCGAGGACGCGGGCCTCACCACCAAGGACATCGACGGGATCGCCACCTACCCGGGTCCGATGGGCCAGCCGCCGGGCTTCAGCGGCGCGGGCGTCGTCGACGTGCAGGACGCTTTGCGACTCGAGATCGGTTGGTGGACCGGCGGTATCGAACTTCCCGGTCAGCTCGGGTCGGTGATCGACGCGTGTCTCGCCGTCGCCGCCGGACTCGCCACACACGTCCTCTGCTTCCGGAGCGTGTGGGAGGGAAGCGCGCAGGGCGATCAGGGACGCGCGTCGTCGATGCCGGGCGGGGGTGGCAGCTTCAAGGCCAGCGGGTTCATGGAGTGGACATTGCCCTTCGCGGCGCCGTCGGCCGCCCCGTGGATCGCGTTGATGGCCCAGCGTCACTTCCACGAGTTCGGGACGACGCGCGAACAGATGGCCCAGATCGCACTCAACGCGCGGAAGAACGCGGCGCTGAATCCGAACGCGATCTACACCGACCCGATGTCGATGGAGGATTACCTCAACGTCCGCATGATCTCGAGCCCGTTCTGTCTCTACGACTGCGACGTCCCGTGCGACGGCGGTACTGCGGTGATCGTCTCGCACGTGGACACCATCCCGGATCTGCGCAAGCCGCCGATCCACGTGGAGGCCGTCGGCACGGCCTTGCGCGGTCGGCCGAGCTGGGACCAGTTCGAGGATCTCACCACGATGGCGTGTCGGGATGCCGGTGCGCAGCTCTGGGGTCGGACCGACCTCACGCCGGCGGACGTCGACCTCGCGGAGATGTACGACGGGTTCTCGTTCATCACCATGGCGTGGCTCGAAGCGATGGGCTTCTGCGGCCATGGCGAGTCGGGCGCGTTCATCGAAGGTGGTCAGAACATCGCCCGCGACGCCGGGGTACTGCCGCTCAACACCCACGGCGGTCAGCTCTCCGCCGGTCGCCTCCACGGCTACGGCTTCCTCCACGAGGCCGCCGTGCAGCTCTGGGGCGAGGGTGGTGCGCGCCAGGTGCCGGGCGAGCCGGAGGTCGGAGTCGCGTGCTCCGGTGGCGGTCCGCTCGCCGGTGCGCTGCTGTTGACGAAGCACCGGTAGCCGCCGGGTCCGCCACTAGCGTCCCGGGTCGTGCCGGGCCCACCATCACGCCGTTTTCGCTCGGCGCTGCTGTTGATCCTCGTGCTGGCCGCGGGGGTGCGCACCACGTTCATCCTCGCCGTGGCCCGCCACGACACGAAGAGCTTCTACGACGCGGGGTACTACGAACTCCAAGCTCGCCAACTCGGCAAGGGCCACGGCTACAACGACCCGTTCGAGTTCCTTCCGGGTCATCCGCACCGATCGCGCCCGGCGGCCGATCACCCGCCCCTCACCGTCTTCACAATCCTGCCGGTCATCGCGACCGGCGACCGCCTGGGTCTCGCCGAGCCGACCACGCAGCTCGTCGTGCGATTCGAGATGCTCCTACTCGGGTTGTGCGGCATCGTGCTCATGGCGTTGTTGGCCCGTCGGCTCGCGGGGGAGACGGCGGGGCTCGTCGCCGCGGTCATCGCCGCGTTGTACCCGTACCTGTGGATCAACGACACACTCATCATGAGCGAGACGTTGGCGGTCCTCGCCGTGGTCGGCGCGCTGCTGCTCACCTACCGGATGATCGACGAGCCGCGGCCGCGCACCGCACGGGCGCTCGGCCTCGTGTGCGGGCTCGCCGCGCTGGCGCGCGCCGAGTTGATCCTGCTCGCACCGCTGCTCGCGATCCCGCTCCTGCGCAGCCATCGCGATCTGCCGTGGAGCGCGCGGCTCCGGCCGATGGCGATCGTTCTGGTCGGAGCGGTACTCATCGTGGGCCCGTGGGTGGGATTCAACCTCAGCCGCTTCGACGAACCGACCGCGATCTCCACCAACGACGGCATCGCAATCCTCGGATCGACCTGTGACGCGGTGTTCTTCGGCCACGCGATCGGGCTGACCAACCTCCACGTCTGTATTCCGAAGCGCGCGCCCGCCGGCGACCAGTCCGTGGTGTCGAAGATCTACCGACAGCGTGCGGTCGACTACGTGAACCACGGTCACCGGGGTCAGTTCCTCAAGGTGCTGGCGGCGCGGATCGGACGCGACTGGGGGCTGTTCCAGCCTGGCGACATGCCCTACATCAACGAGAGCGAGGGGCGGCCCCGCTGGGTCACCGTGCTCGGCATGTGGTGGTACTACCCGCTCGCGGTGCTCGCGATCGTCGGTGCGGTGATGCTGCGCCGACGCCGGGTGCGGATCTGGCCGCTCGCGATCCCACCGATCATCGTGACCCTCGGTGCGATCCCGAGTTACGGCCAGACCCGGTTCCGGGTGCCGGCGGAACCGGTGATCGTCGTGCTCGCCGCGTGTGCGATCACCCTGCTGGCAGCACGATGGACGCGAGCTCGGCCAGATGATCCGCAGCACTCCCGTCCAGAAGTTGCAGTGTGAGCAGGCGCTTGTAGAACAGGTGGATGTCGTGCTCCCAGGTGAAGCCGATACCACCGAACACCTGGATCGCGTTCGCGCCCACGCGGTAGAGGCCGTCGGCCGCGAACGCGGATGCCATCGTCGCGGCCCGGTGCCGTTCGGTGGCCGCGGCACTGTCGCAGGCCCAGGCCGCGTAGTAGGCCGCGGCCCGGCCGAGTTCGACGGCGCGCAACATGTCGGCACACAGATGTTGCACGGCTTGAAATGAGCCAATCGGGTGGCCGAACTGTTCGCGCTCGCGTGAGTACTCGACGGCGAGCTCGAGCGCGCGCTGCGCGGCTCCGACACCGTCGAGGACGAGGGCGACGCGGAACGCATCGCGCGCGGCGGCGATCGCGTCATGAGCGTGGGTGACCACGTCACCGGCCGCGCCGGTGAACGCGACGGTCGCGAACTTGCGGGAGCCGTCGACCGTCGGAGCCGCCACCACCTCGACCCCGGCGGTGTCGGGGGTGATCCCGACGATCGTGTCGTGCTCGACCACCACGAGGAGCAGATCCGCGGCGACGCCGTCGAGCACGTGGACGGCCTGTCCGTGCAGCAACCCGTCGGTGAGACGGAGCGGATCGGCGTGGCCCGCGGTCAGCGCGAGGGCGCCGCGGGCGGAGCCGTCGGCGAGGCGGGGGAGCCACTGGGCCGCGACCGCGGCCGGGCCGAGGTCGCGCAGTGCGGTGACCGCGCCGACGGCACTGGCCACGAACGGTCCCGGGTAGAGGGCGGTGCCCATGGCCTCGATGGTGAGCGCGAGGTCGACGAGCGCCCGGCCGGCGCCGCCGGCGGACTCGGGAGCGAGCAGCCCGACGACACCGATCTCGGCGAGTCGCGCCCAGACGTCGTCCACCACCGCGGTGTCGTCGTAGTGGGCGCGGACATAGCGCAGGTCGGCCCGATCGGCGAGGAGCCGCTGCACCGAATCGGCCAGGAGACGTTGGTCCTCGGAGAACTCGAAATCCACGGCGCACGCCCTCGCAGGGGTCGGGAGGGGAACCTGACGTTGGCGTCAGGGTAGCGAGCGGTCCGGGTACGGTGCGGCGGTGCGATTGCGTTACGGAGCTGCCGAAGATGCGTTCCGGGCCGAGCTGACGGCCTGGCTCGACGAGCACGTCCCCCCCGAGGAAGTACTGCGCCGGCCGAAGCGGTCGAGCGCCGACATCCAGCCGTGGGGCCGCGACTGGCAACGGACGCTGTTCGACCACGGGTGGTTGGTTCCCGGATGGCCCCCCGACCTCGGCGGCCGCGACGCGTCGCCGGTCGAGCAGATGATCTATTTCGAGGAGATGTCCCGACGCGAGATCCCGCGTTCGTTGAACCCGCAGGGCCTCGGGATCATCGCCCCGTCGATCCGCGACTACGGCACCGAGGAGCAGCGGGAGAAGTTCCTCCTCCCCACGCTGCGCGCGGAGATCGCGTGGTGCCTCGGGATGAGCGAGCCGTCGGCGGGCAGCGACCTGGCCAGCCTGCGGACCCGGGCGGTGCTCGACGGCGACACGTTCGTCGTCGACGGTCAGAAGGTGTGGACGTCGGGGGCGCACCACGCCGACTGGTGCCTCTGCTTCGTCCGCACCGATCCGACCGCCCCCAAACACAAGGGCATCAGCGCGCTCATCATCGA
>Ga0075026_100000773_pt1 | contig 13317 bp, 9 predicted proteins | sample Str012_2_FD_71392 | JGI IMG/M metagenome (GOLD analysis project Ga0075026, IMG submission 71392) | Freshwater sediment microbial communities in response to fracking from Pennsylvania, USA - Straight Creek_MetaG_SC_2012 | ecosystem: Environmental > Aquatic > Freshwater > Creek > Sediment...
AGCAGCGCGAGGACGACCGACAGCCCAAGGGAGCCGAGCAACGAACAACCGAGCCTCGCGATGTCGAACACGCCGACAATCGTCTGGATCAGCCTGACGAGGTGGACCGAGGAGGGCACATCCACGGGTTCGAGCACGTCGTCATCGTGGCGGGTCTCGGTCGTCGTCATCGTCGTGTCTCCATCCAACAGCTTCGGTCGGATCAGACTGGCGATCATCCGTCCCGCGGTCCCGAGGCCGATGTCCCGACGCGGCAGGAACCTTCACGGGCAAGTCTCAGCCGTTACGACGTTCGAAGTCGCGCATGAAGTCGATCAGTGCGTCCACACCCGACTCGGGGAACGCGTTGTAGATGGACGCCCGCATCCCACCGACCGAACGGTGACCCTTCAGTCCATCGAAGCCGGCGGCGGTGGACTCCTTGACGAACGCCTTCTCCAGGTCCTCGCTCGAAAGCCGGAAGGTGACGTTCATGAGGCTCCGGCTGTCGGCCTGGGCGGTGGGTCGCCAGTACCCAGTGCGATCAAGTTCCGTGTACAGCTTGCCGGCCTTGCGCTCGTTCACCGCGGCGATCGCCGGCAACCCGCCAAGCTCCAGCAGCCACTGCATGACGAGGCCCAGCACGTACACCCCGAACGCGGGTGGCGTGTTGTACATCGAGCTGTTCTCCGCCTGGACGGCGTAGTTCAGCATCGTATGGAGCGACTTGTTGGAGCGCGCCAGGAGGTCCTCGCGGATGATCGCCAGCACGACACCGGACGGCCCCAGGTTCTTCTGCGCGCCGGCGTAGATGAGCCCGTACCTCGAGATGTCGATCGGGCCGCTGAAGATGTCCGATGAGGCATCGCTGACCAGCGGCGCGTCGCCCACGACCGGGAGCCGGTGCCACTGGCTGCCCTCGATCGTGTTGTTCGACGTCATGTGGACGTACGCCGCGCCAGGCGTGTACTCGCACTCGGCGTCGGTGGGGATACGGTCGAACGGCGCGCCCTCGGGCAGGCCAGTGACGTGGACGTTGCCGACCCGCCGGGCCTCCTTGACCGCCTTCTCCGCCCACGAACCCGTGTTGATGTAATCAGCGGTGGCGCCATCGGTCAGGAGGTTCATCGGCACCATGGAGAACTGCAGGCTCGCGCCGCCCTGGAGGAACAGGATCCTGTAGCCGTCCGGGACGCCCGCCAGCCGCCGGATGTCCGCTTCCGCCTGCCCGAGGATCGCCTCGAAGGTGGATGAGCGGTGGCTGATCTCCATGACGGACATGCCGACGCCCGGCAGCGCCACGAGATCACGCTGGACCTGCTCCAGGACCGGGACCGGCAGGACGGCCGGGCCGGACGAGAAGTTGTAGACGCGGTCTGCGGCGGGCATGGGCACGCTCCTCAGATGGCCACGAGCTGGAGGCTCAGGATGTCGTCATTGCCGGAGGCGATCGCGGCGAGCTGGGCGTCGGTCGGGGCCCCATCCAGGTTGATCCGGGCAACGGCCGCCTCTGCGCCTTCGAAGATGATGTTCTCGGTCTCCTGGACGTTCAGCCCGCCGCCGCTCAGGTGCTCGAATACGTGGGCGAGTACGCCCGGGCGATCACGATGGCGGACGACCAGCATGTGCGTCGCGGGCGTCCGTCGCGCCAGGTTCACAACGTTGGGGACGCGTCCGGTAACCTTGAACGAACGGACGATCCGGACCGTCTCGGCCGCGATCGCTTCCTGCGCCTGGTCCGTGGACGCCCCGATGTGGTGCGTGCCGTAGACCCCGGGGAGTTGCAGCAGTGGTAGCGCGTAGTCGCCCGTTGCGGTCGTGGGCTCGTCCGGGTAGACGTCCAGGCCCACGCGCAGCCCGCGATCGCGGACCGCGATAGCCAGCGCGTCGTGGTCCAGCACTTCGGCGCGAGCGGTGTTGATGACGACGGCGCCGTCGTGGAGCCGCGCCAGGACGTCCGTCCCGACCAGGCCGCGGGTGTCGGGCGCGAGCGCCAGGTGGATGCTCAGGATGTCCGACTGCGCGGCGACATCGCCGGGCGTCGGCGCGACGGAGACCCGCCTCTCGCGCGACGACTCGAGCCCGAATGCAGCGAAGTCAACGTCCGGCTGCTCCGCGAACCGGCGCGACCAGATCAGAAGCTGCATCCCGAAGCCCTGCGCCCGTCGCGCCACGTCCTGGGCGATGCTCCCGAACCCGAGCAGGCCCAGCGTGGAGCCGGCCAGGCCCCGGGCGCTGGCGAACTCCTTCTTGTTCCAATGACCCGCGCGGAGCTCGATGACGTTGTCCGGGATCCGCCGATCAATAGCAAGGATCAGGCCCATCGTCAGCTCGGCCACCGCGACGGCGTTCTTGCCGGGGCAGTTCGAGACGTAGATCCCGCGCGCGGAAGCGGCGGCCACGTCGATCGTGTTGTAACCCGCCCCGGCCCGCACGATGAGGCCGAGGGCCCCGGCGTCCAGCATCTCGGCGGTCACCTTGGTGGAGCGGACCACCAGGACGTCGGCGCGGGTCTCCGCGAGGGCGGCGACGAGCGTCTCGTCCTTGAGGCCGGCGTCGTGGACGACCTCGCACCCGGCAGCCCGCAGACCGTCCAGCCCTGACACCTCGAACGGATCTGCGACAAGGACCTTCATGCGTGCCTTACTCCTCGATGAGGTGGGTCAGCAACCCGTCGCGCAGCTTGGGCTCGAACCAGGTGGACTTCGGAGGCATGATCCCGCCCGCGTCTGCGATCGCCATGAGTTCCGCGACGCTCACCGGATACATCGCGAACGCCACCGCGGCCGCGCCCGAGTCCACACGCTCCGCGAGGGCGGCGGGCCCGCGGATCCCCCCGATGAAGTCGATCCGCTTGTCCGTGCGCGGGTCGCCGACGCCGAGTAATGGCTCGAGGACCTGGTCGTGCAGGAGCTGGACGTCCAGGCGGTCGGCGGCGGGTGTCCCGTCCGGGGCGGCGATCAGGCGCAGTGTGTACCACTCCCCTGCGAGATACATCGAGACCTCGCCCGGACCCGCGGGTGTACCGGCGGGCGTGTCGGTTCCCGGACCGATGCCGACATGGTCAGCGAGCCCTTCCAGCAGCGACTCCGGCGAGTGTCCGCCCAGGTCCTTGACCACGCGGTGATACGGCAAGACCTGGGTCTGGTCGTCCGGGAAGGCCACGGCGAGGAAGGTGTCGCCCTCGATCGGGCCGGCGCCCGGCGTTCGGTCGCGCAGGGTCTCGCGTGCCCGCATCGCGCTCGCCGCCCGATGGTGACCGTCCGCGATGTAGAGCGACCGGATCGCGGCGTAGGCATCCACGAGGGCCGGTGCGTCCGCGTCGGCGACGATCCAGAGCGTGTGCTGGATGCCGTCGGCTGCGGTGAAGTCGAACAGGGGCGACCCGGCGACGGCTCGTGCCACGACCGTATCCACGGCTGCCGATGCCGGGTACGTCAGGAAGACCGGGCCGGTCTGTGCCCGAGTCTCCAGGATGTGCCGGGTCCGGTCGTCCTCCTTGTCCTTGCGCGTGCGCTCATGCCTGCGGATGACGTCCGATCCGTACTCATCGACGGAGAAGCACCCGGCGACGCCGGTCTGCTCGTGCGTACCCATCCGCAATCGATAGACATACAGGCTCGGCGTCGTCTCCTGGACCAGGGGCGCCGCCCCGCGCAGGGTGGCGAAGTTCCGGACCGCCGCCGCGTAGACCTCATCCGAGTACGGATCGGTCCCGTCAGGCAGACCGATCTCGGGACGCGAGATATGGAGGAAACTCAGCGGGTTCCCGGCGGCCAGCGCGCGCGCTTCGCCGGTATTGACGACGTCGTAGGGGACGGCGGCGACCGCTGCAGCCTGCGCCGGCTGCGGACGCAGGGCGCGGAAGGGATGGATCGTAGCCACTGTCACTTCCGTGCGGGCGGGATTGGTACCGCATATCGGATTCGAACCGATGATCTCCGCCTTGAGAGGGCGGTGTCCTGGGCCTCTAGACGAATGCGGCGTCGCGGGTCGGGATGATACCAGAGGAGCGCCGGGAAGCGCCGACCGTCCGCCCGGCGGCCGGCCTACAGGCGGTTCGCGTCCAGGAAGCTGCGGACGCCGTCCGCGACCTGCTGGTAGCTGTTCTCGCCGGCGATCAGGCCGTAGTGCGAATGAGCGCCGTACGGCTCGTACTCGGCGTCCAGCCACTCCGCCAGTCGCTCCGAATCGTCCGCGCTGACCGTGCGATCCAGACCGGCACCGATGACCAGACGCGGGATGGCCTCCACCCCGCGGCGATCCACCGGGACGCCCGCGATCATCTGACGGCGAGCGGCCCCGGCTTCGTGCGGCTTCTGGCCGAGCATGTGCTGGATCCGCAGCACATCCGGGAGGGTCAGGTCGCGCTCGTCGCGCAACAGCTTCTCGGGGAGCGTCTCCCAGCCGATCATCGACCGGCCGTAGACCTCGGGGATCTCGCGCAGCTCATGCGATCGGCCACCGGGCCGCAGGTCGCGCGGCAGTTCCGCGCTGATGAGCACGATCCCGGAGATGGCCATCCGCTCGGCGGCCTTGAGGGCCAGCAGACCGCCCATCCCGTGGCCGACCACGACCGTGGACGGTCCCAGCCGCTCGATGGCGGCCACGACGTCCTCCGTGTACGTGTCGAACGACAGCGTCGCCGGGTCCGCGGTCTGCGACCAGTAGTGGTTGCGCAGGTTCAGGGCGTGGCCTTCCCAGCCGCGACCCGCGAAGTAGCCGAGGTAGCGCTCCCAGACCCACGAGCCGGTGAGCTCGCCGTGGATGAATAGGAGGGGCTTACGCCGGGAACGGCGTTCCGGCAGCCACGACTCGATGTACAGGCCGCGGTCGTGCAGCTCGATCTCGTCCTTGCGCACCGGGCGGCCGTTGAGCGGCGCGCCCTGGGCCTGGTTGAGGATGGCTTCGGGGGTCTTGTCGGTCATTCGGTCACCATTCGTGCGGATTGAGGACCAGGCCGGTCAGGGCCGTCGCGTCCGGGGTCTGGGCTGAACGTTCGATGAACAGGGTCAGGAGGTAGTCGAAGGCCGGATCCTCTTCGCAGGATCGGCTCATCCGACGTTCGTCGCGATAGCGCAGCGCCGTGTCGTAGATCGCTCGGCCGGCCGCGATGACCACGGGTCCGGCACTCGCGGGCGCGGTCAGCGAAGCGACGGCCGCGGCCATCTCGCCGCCACCGTCTGCCGCGACCGCCCAGATCCGATGCCGGATCCCCGACTCGTCCACGAGGTTGATCTCCGGCGGGCTGGCGGTCAGGGCCGCGATCCGGCCGGTCGTCCCACCCGATGGGTCGTCGTAGACGGCGACGACCGGACTCGTGTTGACGCCGGTCGCCCGCAGGATCTTGTAGCGATCCTCGGCATCGCCGACCGGTTCGTCGGATCCCGGCTGGACCGCAGCGTCCAGCCCGACCGGCTCCAGCCGAAGCCTGGCCATGAAGCCGCGTAGGAGCGGCGATCCGTCCACACCGGCCGGGCCGCGGTCCTGTGCGTACAGGTAGACGGACGGATGGGGGTCCTTGTGCAGGATCGCGCCCGAGCGCCACTCGGCCAGGGCGCGCGCCGCTCGCCGATAGCGCACGTCCGGCTCGTCGCCGTGGCGCTCCTCGGGCAGGTCCACCCGGACCACGTTGGCGGGATGGCGGGCCAGCAGTCGCTCGTGTTCGGCCGCGTCGATCCGCGTGTAGGCCGGCGCCATCACCGCGGCGAGGTCGCCGATGGTGGTCGCGTCGAAGCGGAGCGCGCGGAATGGGCGGATGTCGGGCACAGCACCCTCGGGTGGACGGCAGGCCGTCCGATGGTCACGGGACATCCGCATCGTACGATAGCGGCGACGTGGATGCCCAGAGATGGGTCGCCATGCAACTTTCCGGGGGTCTGGGACGTCCATGCTGCGACCCCGCTCCCCGACCGTTCTCGGAGTCGCCGTGTTCTCGCCCTCAACGACGTGGACCATCGCCCGCTCCTCGTGCCTCTCGAGCGCCGTGTGATCGCGCGCGCTGGGCGCCTCCTCGCAGCCCTGGGCATGGCGTCGCTGCTGCTCCTGCCGGGGGCCGCATCGGTCGCCGCGGTGGGCGGCCTCACGATGGACGCTCACACGATGCTGGACGGCCACGCGCGCATCGGCGACTGGATGGCCGTCTCGGTCCACCTCAAGAACGACGGCCCGCCCATCACCGGCGAGCTCAGGTCGTCAGGCGGATCGCAGGGCACCTCCCGCTTCGGGGTCGTCGTGGACCTGCCCACCCAATCCGACAAGACCTACGTCATCTATGTCCAGCCGCCGGCGTTCGGGCGCGAGCTGAACCTCGCCCTCGTGGACGGGACGACCGAGATCGCGACGGCCAAGGTCGCCTATACCATCCACGACGGGGCCCAGTTGGTCATCGGCGTCGTCGCGGAGCGCCCCCAGGGCATCGTCTCGTCCATCCACCTGTTGCCGAACCAGAACCAGGTCGCCCCGGTCATCATCCCGCTGGAGCCGAGCCAGCTACCGGATCGCGTGGAGGCCTGGGGCGCCCTCGACCGCCTCATCTGGCAGGACGTGGATTCGAGTCAGCTGTCCAGGGCCCAGCTGGCGTCGCTGCGCGGCTGGATCGCCGGCGGGGGTCGGCTCGTCATCGTGGGCGGGACGAACGGGCCGGGCGCCCTCGCGTCCTTCGAGGACGGGCTGCTGCCCTACCGCCCGTCCGCCACGGTGGATGTCCCGGCGGCATCGCTGACCGCGTTCCTTGGTGCCGCGCCGACCCATGCGGCGGCGCTGCCCGCCCTGGCCGGCACGCTCGCCGGTGGACGCTCCCTGGCCGTCGTGGGCGACCGGGTCATCGCGGCCGAACGGCCCTACGGCAGCGGCGCGACGACCCTCATCGGGTTCGACCCGACCGTCGAGTGGATCGCCGGTGGGTCCGTCGCCGACACGTTCTGGCGCCGACTCCTGCCGCAGCGGGTCAATGCCGGCCTGTCCATGACGGACGACTCCCAGCTGGTGAATGCCGTCGCCCAGACGCCGTCGGCCGCGCTGCCACCGATCGGCGGGCTGTTCGCCCTGCTGGGTGCCTACATCCTCCTGGTGGGGCCGATCAACTACTTCGTCCTACGACGGATCGGCCATCGCGAATGGGCGTGGGCCACCATCCCGGCGTTCATCGTGCTGTTCGCCGTGGGCGCCTACGCCTTCGGCAATACGCTTCGAGGCAGTGAGGTCCTGGTCAATGAGATCGCGATCGTGCGCGGTGCGCCCGGCGCCAAGGACGGCGCTGCCCAGGTCTACATCGGGATCTTCTCGCCCTCGCGCAGCACCTACCAGGTCCGGGTGCCGGGTGGCGCGCTCCTGTCACCGCCCATCAACGGCGACCAGTTCGGCTCAAACACGACCGGGAACACGCTGGACCTGCTCCAGGGTGACCCGTCTCGGGTGCGCGACCTGACCGTGGGCTTCGGCTCACTGCGGACCGTCCGAGCCGAGACCGCGATGGCCGTCCCCCTGATCCAGGCAGACCTGCGGCTGGAGGATGGTCGCATCAAGGGGACCATCACCAATGCATCGAACCAGACGCTGGAGCGTCCGGCGGTCGTGCTCGGCGCGACGGTCGCCATCCTGAAGGACCTCGCCCCGGGCCAGCAGGCCGCCGTGGACACGCCCATCCAGAACCAGAACGCACAGTTCGGCCAGCCGCTGTCGGATCTCGTGGTAGGTCAGCTCTGGTTCAACGGCAACGGCGGCAATCCGGACAGCGACACGTACATCCGGCACACCATCATCGACCAGATGACCTTCGACCCCAACTTCGGATCCACCAACCAGTTGCCGGCGGACAGTGCGGTCATCCTCGCCTGGGCCAGCGGCAGCGTGCTGCCGGTCGAGATCGACGGGCAGGTGCCGCGCCGCACCGGCAACACCCTGTATTACCTGCCCGCCGCGATCCACGTCAGCGGCCTCACGACCTTCACCTCGGACCTGCTGCGGTCCAGTGTCGTGGCCTCCGACGCGGCGCTCTTCAGCAAGGACCCGTCCCAGATGAATTTCGGGAAGGGCAGCGCCACGCTCGCGTACCGCCCGATCGCCATGGACGGCTCGATCAAGGCGGACCAACTCCTGATCGGCCTCAACTTCGGCGGCGACATCGGCCTCGGCGACGCGACCCAGGTCGTACCGCTCGATGCCATCCCGGTAGCCTGCACCGCGGGCGTGAAGGTCGAAGGCTGCGTCCAGCCGGTGGTGGACGGGATCCCGGAGACCGAGCTCTACGACCTGACGACCTCCACGTGGGTCCGCCTGCCGCATCTGTCGCCGGGGCCGCGCTACAGCGTCGCGGAGCCGACCCGCTACGTGGACCCGACCAGCGGCACGGTCCTCATCCGGTACGTCAACAACCAGAGCGACAGCGTGGGCTTCAGCGCGACCGTGGCCATCCGCGGGACCGTCCGATGAGCGCCATCGTCCGGACGGAGGGGCTCGTGAAGCGGTACGGCACCACGGTCGCGGTGGCGGGTGTCAACCTGTCCGTCGAAGCCGGCGAGATCTTCGGCATCGTCGGCCCGAACGGCGCCGGCAAGTCCACCACGCTCAAGATCCTGGCCACGCTCCTCCAGCCGACCTCCGGCATCGCCGAGATCGGCGGCTGGTCCGTGACACGGAATCCGGACCAGGTCCGACGCGTCCTCGGGTTCATGCCGGACGTGTTCGGGGTGTACGACGACATGAAAGTCTGGGAGTACCTGGACTTCTTCGGACGGTGCTACGGCCTGTCCGCGGCTGCGCGGCGACGGACGATCGGCGATCTCCTGGAACTCGTGGACCTCGCGGACAAACGCGACGACTACGTCCAGACCCTGTCTCGCGGCATGGAGCAACGCCTGTGCCTGGCCCACGCCCTCGTTCACGATCCGCAGGTACTGCTCCTCGACGAGCCGGCATCCGGGCTGGATCCGCGAGCGCGGGTCGAGCTGCGCGAGCTGCTCCGTGAGCTTCGATCGCTAGGCAAGACGATCCTCATCAGCAGCCACATCCTGCCCGAGCTCGAGGAGCTGTGCACCAGCGTGGCGATCGTGGATCGCGGTCAGGTGCTGGCCCAGGGCAAGGTCAGCGACATCGAGCGCCAGCTGCGTTTCGGGGCGGTGCTGCGCGTCCGGGTCCTCGCCGAGGGCGAGGCGCTGCAGGCAGCGCGCGACCGGCTCGCGGCGGACCGCGACGTGGCAACGGCCGAGATCCTCGGCGACGGCACCATCGAACTGGGCTTCCGCGGCGACGACGCCGCGTCCGCGCGTCTGCTCGCCGAGGTGGTCCGTGACGGCCTGCCGATCGTGACGTTCGCACGAGCGGCGAGCGACCTCGAGGAGTTGTTCCTCCAGGTGACAGCGCCCGATCGCGCCCCCATGGACGCCGCCTGATGGACCCGATGGACGATCCCACCACCGGCCAGCCTCACAACGTCGCAGACGTCGCCGAAGCCGTCGAGGTGACCTCGGCCGTGCCGGTCCTCCCGGTCCTCCCGGTCCTGCCGGTCCTGCCGGTCCTGCCGACGCCCGCCACCGGCCCGACCGAGCACCCGCGCACCCGACCCCACCCGGTCGCCGCGCTCCGCCACGTGTTGGGCGGGATCGCCGCGATCAGCGTCAAGGAGCTGCGCGGCCGGATGCGCGGCCGGCGAGCGTTCGTGGTCCTGACCCTGTATCTCGTTCTGCTGGGCGGGTTCGCCTGGATGGTCGAGCTGGCGATGGAGGCGTCATTCAACAACGGCTTCGGCCAATCCGCTGCGTTCGCGTCCGCGTCGATCGGCCAGGGGATCTTCGCGGCCCTGATCATGCTCGAGACCCTCCAGGTGGTGTTCCTCGCGCCTGCCGCCACCGCCGGTGCGATCAGCCTCGAGCGCGAGAAGCAGACCCTCGGCCTGCTGGTGACCACGCCGATCTCGTCTGCGGCGATCGTCATGGGCAAGCTCCTGAGCGCGCTCACCTACGTGTTCCTGCTGATCGCGGCGTCCATCCCATTGACCGCCATCGTCTTCGTGTTCGGCGGCGTCGGACCCGAGGACGTCGTCCGTGCCTATATCGTGTTGCTCGTCACGGCACTCGGTCTCGGGGCGTTCGGACTGTGCTGCTCGAGTCTGGTCAAGCGGACCCAGGCGGCGACGGCGATCTCCATCTTCGGTGTCCTGGCGATCACCGTCGGTTCGATATTCGTGCTCATCTTCTGGGTGGTCCTCGCCAGGGACGACAACGGCAACGGTCACGGCCCCATCAAGGGTCGCCCACCGGAGGTCATCGCCTATGTCAACCCCTTCCTGGCCCAGGTAGATGTGCTGTGCGGGACCGAATCGTTCGGTGGCACCTGGTGCGGGATCCTCAGTACCCTCGTTTCCGGCGGCACGACCGCGAACTCCAGCACCGGTTCGAACACCGGTGGCGCGATCGCTCCCCCGCCGGTCGCCGTCCCCGTCCCAGCCCCGGGTGTCGTCGTGCCGGACAAGGGTGTCGGCACCCAGGGCCTCGCTCCGGACGGGAGCGCGATCGCGGTCCAGGCGGACGTTTCGGCCTTCGGGGTCGTCCGTGACGCCTTCTGGCCCCGAAGCATGGTGACGTGGCTGATCCTGACGGTCGTCTTCCTGCTGATCTCCATCCAGTTCGTCTCACCCACCCGGCGCTGGCACCTGCCGCGACGACGAACGCAGAGCCCAGGCCCGGAGGCCGTCTGATGCGGATCGCGTCCCGCCTGACCCGCCTCCGTCCAGCGACATCGGCGCCGCCCATCGTGGTCCCCGTGGACCCACGTACGGTCGTGGACGGACCGCTCGACCCGGGTCTGAATGCGATGCTCGGCGCACTCGGGCCACATCGCCGCCGCCTCTGGATCCGGCGCATCGTCCGACGGACCTGGCTGGCGATCGCCGCGGTCGTCGTCGCTGAACTCATCCTCTGGACGGTCGCGCGCTTCGTGCCGCTGCCATGGGCGCCGGTGGTCGGCATCGCGCTGCCGGTGATCGGGGCCCTCGCACTGCTCGTGGCCGTGGTCCGGGCTCGTCCGAGTCTCGGTGAGACAGCGCTTGCCGTTGACGGTGAGGCGCGCCTGGGCGACCGGATCTCGAGCGCGATGGAGCTCGCGGTCGCATTCCCGGCATCGGCCGGACCATTGGACCCGGAGGTTGCTACCTCGGCCACGGGCGATGCGGCGGAAGCGGACCGGTTCGTTCGCCGCCAGCGCACGGACGCCCTGCGCACGATCCGAGCCGCCGATCGCGCCCTCTTCAAGCCGCGCCTGTCGCAGCGTCCAGCCATCGCCACCGTCTTGTCCGCCTTGCTGCTGGTGCCGATCCTGTTCCTGCCGAACCCCCAGGACGCGGTCATCGCCCAGCAGCGCCAGGTCGAAGCTGCCTCGGCGCATCAGGCGGATCGCCTGGACGCCATCGCCAAGGAGCTCGAATCGAAGGGCGCCGATGCCCAGGACCCCCGAACCCGCCTCGCCCAGGAACTGCGCGACCTCGCCCGTCAGCTGCGGGACAAGCCCGGCCAGCTCGACGTGAACCTGGCCCGACTCGGAGCCATGGAGTCCGAGGTCCGCGCCCAGACGGATCCGGCCAATGAACAGCGGGCGGCCTCGCTCACATCGCTGAGCCGATCGCTGTCAAGCGCGGCGACCGGCAAGCCGGATGCCAACAAGGACGGCGATCCGCACAAGACCCAGGACGATCTGAAGCACCTCGGCGACAAGCTGGATCACATGACGGATGCCCAGAAGGCCGAGCTCGGCCGGCAGCTCGCAGGGATGCAGGCGACGGCCTCGCAGGCCAGTGGAGCGGCCGCGACGGCCCTGCGCGACGCGGCCCAGAGCCTGGCCCAGGGCGATACGTCGGGTGCGAAGTCCGCGCTGGATCGCCTCGGCCAGTCGCTCACGGCAGCGAACCAGCAGGTCGCGACCAACCGGGACCTGTCGAGCGCGGCCTCCCGGCTGCAGGACGCGCGTCGGGACCTCGCCGACGCGGGCCGACAGACGGCGCAGGGTCAGGGTCAGCAGGGCCAAGGGCAAGGGCAGGGTCAGGGAGCCGCCCAAAGCCCCGGCGCGGCCCAGAGTCCGGGCGCGGCACAGAGTCCGGGCGCGGCCCAGAGCCCGGGTGCCAGCCAGGGTCAGGGTCAAGGTCAGGGTCAAGGTCAGGGCCAGGGCCAGGGTCAGGGCCAGGGTCAGGGTCAGGGTCAAGGTCAGGGTCAAGGTCAGGGTCAGGGCCAGGGTCAAGGTCAGGGCCAGGGCCAGGGTCAAGGTCAGGGCCAGGGTCAAGGTGCGATCGGCGGCGGTGGCTCGAACGCCCGGTCGCTCGGCAACGGGATGGGTGGCAACGGCCGAGCGGCCGGCCCCACCAACCCGAACCGACCGGCGCAGCTCGGCGCGGACCTCAGCTCCGTGTACGCGCCATTCGGTCGGCTCGGACACCCCGGGGATCCGTCCTACGTGGCCGGGACCGGTGGCGACGGCCAGACCCAGCAGGGCAACGGCACCGGGACCGGCACCAACAACGGCGCACTGACCCCATACAAGGACGTCTACGCGCAGTTCTACCAGTACGCCCAGACCTCGCTGGAGCGCGGTTATGTGCCGCTGTCCGTCAAGGATCTGGTCCGCGCCTACTTCAGTTCGCTCGATCCATCGAAGTGAGGATCGGCCGACCGACTCGAATGCAGGAGGTCCCGTGAACACCCCCACCACGCTCTCGGACGCTCCCCGCCTCGCGCCCGAGGCGTTCGCCGAGCGGGCGCAGGCGATCGAACGGGAGATCGGTCAGGTCATCGTCGGGCAGGCCGCGCTCGTCCGCCAGACCCTCACCGGCCTCCTCGCGAACAGCCACGTCCTGCTCGAAGGTGTCCCGGGGCTCGGCAAGACGATGCTCGTCCGGACGATCGCGGACGTCATCGATTGCACGTTCAGCCGCATCCAGTTCACGCCGGACCTGATGCCGGCCGACATCACCGGCACGAACATCCTCGTCGAGGAGAACGGCCAGCGGATCTTCAAGTTCCAACCGGGTCCCATCTTCGCCAACCTGATCCTTGCCGACGAGATCAACCGAGCGACCCCGAAGACCCAGTCCAGCCTGCTCGAGGCCATGCAGGAACACCAGGTCACGGTCGCCCGCCAGCGGTTCGCGCTCGAGGCGCCGTTCTTCGTCCTGGCGACCCAGAACCCGCTCGAGATGGAGGGCACGTACCCCCTGCCGGAAGCCCAGCTGGACCGGTTCATCTTCAAGGTCATGGTCCCCTTCCCGTCCGAGGAGGACCTCATCAAGATCATGGATCGGACGACGGGCTCGGACTCCGTGACGGCCTCCAAGGTCTGCACGGCGGCGGAAAT
>Ga0075026_100000776_pt1 | contig 13292 bp, 13 predicted proteins | sample Str012_2_FD_71392 | JGI IMG/M metagenome (GOLD analysis project Ga0075026, IMG submission 71392) | Freshwater sediment microbial communities in response to fracking from Pennsylvania, USA - Straight Creek_MetaG_SC_2012 | ecosystem: Environmental > Aquatic > Freshwater > Creek > Sediment...
CGGCGGGCCGGGGAGCATGTTGCGATCCGAGATTGAAACGTGTTCTAGTTGTGCAATGACGGCGGAAGACGGAGGGGAGAGCGCACTCGCGCGCAACCAGGCCGCCCGCCGTCGACGGGTCATCGATGCCACCCTCGGCCTGGCGGCGGGCGGCGGCTTCGACGCAGTGCAGATGCGCGACGTGGCGGCCGAGGCCGGGGTCGCGCTCGGCACCGTCTACCGCTACTTCGAGAGCAAGGAACGCCTCTTGCTCGAGGCCAATCTCGAACAGGTGGAGGAGTTACGGCTGCTGCTCGCGGCTCGGCCACCGGCAGGAGAGCACGCGGTCGATCGGGTCGTGGACGTGCTGCGCCGCGCGGCGCACAACCAGACGCGCCAACCCGAAGCCACCGCCGCGATGGTCCGCGCGCTGGGCTCGGCCCGGCCGGAGGAATCCGACGCAGTGGCGCGCGTGAGCGAGGCGATGACGCGCATCATCACGCGGGCGATGCACGAAGATGCACCCAGTGAGCGGGACCGGGCCGTGGCCCGGATCCTGAGCCAGGTCTGGCTCTCGTCGCTCATCGGCTGGGTGGGCGGTGTCGATGGTCCGGAGGTCATGGGAGAGGATCTCGAACGGGCCGCACGCATGTTGATCACTGACGACTGAGGGGAACCGTGGAAGCCAACTTCGCCGACATGTTCGAGGCCATCGTGGATCTGGTGCCGGACCGCACCGCATTCGTGATCGTGGGCGGACAGCGCCGCACGTACGCCGAGCTCGAAGACCGCGTCAACCGGTTGGCGCATCACCTGGCCGACGCGGGTGTCCGGCCGGGGGACCACGTCGGCATCTACGCCTACAACGGCGTGGAGTGGGTCGAATCCCTGCTCGCCACCTACAAGATCCGGGCCGTGCCGGTGAACATCAACTACCGGTACGTGGAGACCGAACTCGAGTACCTCTGCAACAATGCAGACCTCGTCGCCGTCGTCGCGCAGCAGGAGTTCGCGCCGCGCCTCGCTGCGATTCGCGCCAAACTGCCGAAGCTCCGTCACGTCCTGATCTCCGCCGACGCGAGTGGCGCGTCGACCGAGGGACTCGAGTACGTCGACTACGAAGCGGCGGTCGCGGCCGCATCGCCGGCCCGTGACTTCGCACCCCGCTCGGGTGACGACCTGCACATCATCTACACCGGCGGCACCACCGGCATGCCCAAGGGTGTGATGTGGCGCCAGGAGGACATCTTCTACGCGCTGTGCGGAGGCATCGACGCGATGTCGAACGAGAAGATCGCCGATCCAGGGTTACTGGCGCAACGGGTGGCCGACGGCGGCGGCGGCACCATCAGCCACACGCTCGCCCCGATGATGCACGGCGCCGGTGAGGTCACGGTGATCCGTGCGGTGACCCACGGCGACACCGTGGTGCTGACCCCCAAGTTCGACGCCGACCAGACCTGGCGCACGATCGATGCGGAGAAGGTCAATGTCCTCGGCATCACGGGCGACGCCATGGCCCGGCCGCTGGCCGATCGGCTCGAGGAGATCCACGACGAGCTCGACCTGTCGTCGTTGTTCTCGATCGGATCGAGCGCCGCGATCTTCAGCCAGTCGATCAAGGATCAGCTGATGGAGCGCCTGCCGAACGTGATCCTCGTCGATTCGATCGGTGCGACCGAGACCGGCATGAACGGCATCAAGATCGCGCAGAAGGGCGAGAAGGCCCGCGGCGGTCCGGCGACGGTCTCACCGTCGCTCGACTCGATCGTCGTCGACGAGAACTACGAGCAGATCGTCCCCGGCTCCGGCGCGATCGGGCGCGTGGCGCGGACCGGCAACATCCCGCTCGGCTACTACAACGATCCGGTGAAGAGCGCCGAGGTGTTCTTCGAACACGAAGGCAAGCGCTACTCGATCCCCGGCGACTTCGCGACGGTGGAAGAGGACGGTCAGGTCACGTTGCTCGGGCGCGGGTCGATCGTGATCAACACCGGCGGCGAGAAGGTCTTCCCCGAAGAGGTCGAGGGCGTCCTCAAGGCGCACCCCGAGGTGTTCGACGTGTTGGTCGTGGGAGTCCCCGACGCACGGTGGGGCGAGCGGGTGACCGCGGTCGTGCAGGCCCGTCCGGGCAAGTCGCCCACCGTCGAGGAACTCGATGCCCACGTGCGCACGCAGATCGCGGCCTACAAGGCGCCCAAGCAGGTGTTCCTCGTCGACGAGATCCGGCGCGCGCCGAGCGGCAAGCCCGACTACCCGTGGGCCAAGGAGTACGCGAAGTCGCACGCCGACGCATAGCGTCGGTCACCATGGACGTCGAGGCGTACGAAGCGGCCGGGTTGCTCGACTGCCCGGCCGAGGCGCGGGAGGGTCGCCTGGAGCTGCTGGAGCATCTCGCGGCACTCGGGCTGAGCGTCGACCAGATGCGCGAGGCCGGGGACCGCGGCTCACTCCATGCCGCGGGCTCCGACGCCATGATCCGGCCGGGCACCCATCGCGGTATCGAGGAGATCGCGACGAGTGCCGGAGTCAGCGCCCAGCTGATCCGCCGCGTCCTTCAGGCTGCGGGAATCAGCGCCGCCGACGACGACTTCCGCGAGTCCGACGAGGAGACCTTTCGCCTGTTCGGCGTGGGTACGGCGATCTTCGGTGAGGAAGCGACGCTGCGGTTCACCCGCACGATCGGCGCCGCCCTCGCGAGCATCGCCGACGCCGCGATGTCACTGTTCCTCGTCGAGGTCGAGGACCCGGTGTTGCGGTCGGGTGTCAGCGAGCTCGAGCGGGCCCTCGGCACCGAGGAGGCCACCGCGTCGCTGGCTGTGATCCCCGGCGCGATGGACGGCCTGTTCCGCTTTCACATCGAGCATGCGATCGCCCGCCAGCGGGCCTCCACGGAGTACGGCTCGGCACCGGGCATGTTCCGCCTGGCCGTGGGCTTCGTTGATCTCGTCGGGTTCACCACCCTTGCTCGGGATCTGGATCCCGCCGCCCTCGGGGACCTGATCCAACGGTTCGAGATGACCGCCAACGAGGTCGTGTCACGCGAAGGTGGTCGAGTCGTGAAGCACATCGGCGACGAGGTCATGTTCACGACGACCGAACCGGCCGCGGCGGCCCGCAGCGCGCTCGAACTCGTCGCCCGCTTCGACGACAGCGTGGTCGCGCCGCACGCCGGCATTTCCTTTGGCGCAGTGCTCGGACGGGGTGGCGACTTCTACGGACCGATCGTGAACCTCGCGTCGCGCATCGCCGACATCGCCGTTCCGAACGAGATCTTGGTGAGCGACGCCATGGCCACCGCGATCGCAGGGGGCGACGGGTTCGCGGTGGCTCCCGCGGGTCGCCGCATGCTCAAGGGCTTCGACGAACCCGTCGAACTGTTCACCCTCAGCTGACGGCGGGTCAGTGCACCTCGCCGGGGAGGCCGAGGGCGTGGAGGCGGCGGTCCACCGTCGGGACGTACACGCGGCGGTCGACGACCTCGATCTCCGCGACGCCGCCCCCCGTGAGCGCGAAGTGGGCGAGCGGGCTGCAGATTCGTGGCGGTCCCTTGGCGCAGTTCGTGCTGCCGTTCTCCGCGTATGCGTCGAGCCCGGTGCCCGACGTGACGTACACGACGTCGCCGCCGACGGAGACGTAGTTGCCGGTGGCGGGAGCGATCGCCAGGCGCGCGCACCTGGCAGGGGTGCCGGGACAAGGACGGTCCACCCCGGCGTACCAGATGAGGCGTGACGTGACCGCGTCGATCGCGAACACCGAGTTCGTCGACAGCGCGACGATCGAGGGCGCGTTGGTGAACAGCTTCGACGGCGTGCAGTTGTTCGCGGCGTAGGTGATCGCCGCGACGCACGCCGGATCGTTGAGGTCATAGGTCCCGGTCGTGGTCACCGCGATGCCGTGGCGGATCCGAGTGCCGAGGTAGCTCACGCCGGCGAAGGTCGCGGGCCCGACGTTGGGCCCGGTGATCCCGTACATCGAAACGATGATGGGGTCATATCCGGCGACGCAGGTGGGCGATCCACAACCACCGACCGGGAGCCGCAGCGTCGTCCGGTTGTCCCGCCCGGGTGTGCCCGGTGATCCGTCCTGATGAGCGACCGTGTCGACGTGCACGAAACCGCCACCGAGCGCCACGGTCCCGGACGCGACCCCACCGAAGGCCGGCGGCAGCGTTCCGAACGTCCGCCCGGTCCATTGCCACTTCACCTGACCGTCGAGCGTCAAGGCATCGAGTCCGGCGGTGGTAGCGACGAAGAGGGTCTGGCCATCCGAGGCGATTCCGCCACCGCTGAACATCGGCCGCTTCCACATGATCTGGCAGGGTCCGTCGTCGGACCGAGGACAGCTCGAGGCGCTGAAGGCGTAGACGTTCGCGCCGTTGGCCATGAACAGCCGGCCGTTCGCAGTGATGTACGCACCGATCGGGTCCGTCGGGTCCGGGGCCGGGAGGCTGTGATCCACCAACTGCGCGACGTTCGCCGCGGTGATCGTGTTCTCGAACTCGTTCCCGTTGCTGCGGCCGGCGTCGTACCCGGATTGCAGCCAGCCGCAACCGGTCAGCAGCGCGCCCAGCGCGAGAACGATCACTCCGTGTCGAACCGAGAATCTCATTCGGGACCCCCCCGGTACCGCGGTGCAACGGGACCTTACGCAACCGCTCCGGTGTTGGACAGGGTGGTGATCTCCTCGGGGGTGAAGCCCCAGTCGATGAGTGCGGTGCCGGTGTCGGCACCCGGGACCACGGGGGCACGCTCGACCGCGCCGGGCGTGCGCGAGAACCGCGGGGCCGGTGCCGGCTGAGGTGCGCCGTCGACTTCGATGAAGGTCTGGCGGGCGACGTTGTGGGGATGGGCGCGGGCCTCGTTCATGGTGAGGACGGGCGCGAAGCACACGTCGTGACCGGCGAAGAACTCGGTCCACTGGTCGCGCGTACGCGTTCGGAAGAGCGCGGCGATCTGCTCCTTGAGGCCGGGCCACGTCGACTGGTCCATCTGCGTTGCCGGGTCGAGTGGGATCCCGAGGGGAACGAGCAGCCCACAGAGTGCGGCATAGAACTGCGGCTCGTAGCTCGCGATCGAGATGTACGTACCGTCCGAGCATTCGTACGCGCCGTAGAAGTGCGCGCCGCCGTCGAGCAGGTTGGTGCCGCGGTCGTCGGACCAGAAGCCCATCGCCGAGAGGCCGACGAACACGCTCATCAACATCGCGGAGCCGTCGACCATCGCGGCGTCGACCACCTGACCCTGACCGCTGGTGCCGCGCTCGATGAGTGCGGCGAGGATGCCGTACGCGAGCAGGAGACCGCCGCCGCCGAAGTCGCCGATGAGGTTGATCGGAGGAACCGGGGGACCGCCCGCGGTGCCGATGTGTGCCAGCACTCCGGCGAGCGAGATGTAGTTGATGTCGTGCCCGACCTCGTGCGCGAGCGGACCGTCCTGACCCCACCCGGTCATGCGGCCGTACACGAGGCGCGGGTTTCGGGCCATGCAGTGGTCGGGACCGACGCCCAACCGCTCGGCGACGCCGGGGCGGAATCCTTCGATGAGCACGTCGGCGCGCTCGCACAGGCGCAGGACGGTCGCGACGCCGTCGGGATGCTTCAGGTCGATGCCGACACTGCGGCGGTTGCGGTCGAGGCTCGCGTACGGCGAGGCCGGCATCGCACCCGAGCCACTCGCGACCGACGTCGCCCGGTCGAGGCGCAACACCTCCGCGCCGAGATCACCCAACGCCATGCCCGCGAATTGCGTCGGCCCGATGTTGGGCAGTTCGATGACCCTGACACCTGCGAGCGGTCCGGTTCCCATCTCGGTTCCTACCGGTCGAGTTTGAAGGCCGTGATCGCGTTCTCGCGCAGGAACTTGGGCCAGACGTGGTCGCGGAACGGGACGCTCGGCAGCTCGGCGAAGATCCGGTCGTAGGTGAGGCCGGCGGGGAAGTAGCCCGACCACATGACCTTGTCGGCGCCGCGAGTGTTGGCGTAGTTCACGATCGCCTCGGGGTAGTACTTCGGCGCGAACGCAGTGGTCGAGTAGTAGAGGTTCGGCCACTTCAGCATGAGCTTCACCGCGAGGTCCGCCCACGGCTCCGCGCCGTGGCGCATCACGATGCGCAGCTCGGGGAAGAACCAGCACACTTCGTCGAGGTGCGCGACTTCTTGGGGCTGGAACGGGATGCGCGGTCCGGGCACGCCGATGGTGGTCGCGAAGGTCACATCGAGCTCAACGCACTTCGCATAGATCGGATAGAACTTCTTGTCGTTCACCGCGACCTGCGGATACAGACCCGCAGGGAACGCACTCACCGACTTGAGATCGAACTCGTCCGCCGCGCGTTGGATGCGACGTACCGCGTCCATGCCCTGGTTGGGGTCGGCGCCGATGCCGGCGGCGAACCGATCCGGGTGGTCGCGTACCGCGCGGGCACCGTGGCCGCCGTCGTCCACGTTGACGATCACCTTGGTGATGCCGTGCCGGTCCATCTCGCCGAGCAGGAACTCGACCGGGTCGCCGAGCTCCTCGTCCTCGATGTGCACCGGGTCCTTGAACATGTAGCCGGCCGGGAACTCGAGGCCACCCTCGCCGGCCTTGGACTCCGCGTCGCGGGTCTGGTTCCGGATGAACTCGTAGAACTCGAACATCTCCTCCCGAGACTTCGGGATACCGGTGGCGGTGTCGATCACACCGCCGGCGTGCGCAGCGTCGTAGGCCGGGTTCGTCGTCATGGGTGAGCTCACGCGATCTTCAACAGGCGGGCGGCGTTCTCGCGGAGGAACTTGGGCCACACGTGGTCGCGGAATCCCACCTGGGGCATCTCACTGAAGATGCGTTCGAGGCTGAGGCCCATCGGGAAGTATCCGGCGTACATGATCTTGTCGGCACCGCGGGTGTTCGCGTAGTGGACGATGTCGTCGGGGTAGTGCTTCGGGGCGAACGCGCTCGTGGAGTAGTAGAGGTTCGGCCACTTGAGCATCAGCTTCATGGCGAGTTGGGTCCACGGCTCCGCGCCGTGGCGCATCACGAACTTCAGGTCCGGGAAGAACCAGCACACCTCGTCGATGTACGCGACGTTCTGGCAGTCCATCGGCACCCGCGGCCCGGGCACACCGGCGTTCACGAAGATCGGGATGTCGAGCTCCACGCATTTGGCGTAGAGGGGATACATCTTCTTGTCGTTGATCGGCACCTGCGGATACAGACCCGCGGGGAAGCACTGCGCCGAGCGCACGCCGAGTTCCTTGACCGCGGCTTCGAGCGTGCGGACGGACTCCATGCCCTCGTTGGGGTCGACGTTGAAGCTCGCCACGAAGCGGTCCGGGTGTTGGACGACGGCTTCGCGTGCGATCGGGTTGGTGGAGACGTTCAGCATCCCGATCGAGACGTTGAACCGGTCCATCTCCGCGAGGAGCAGCGCGATCGGGTCGTCGATCTCGCCGAGATCCGGCACGTCCTTGAACATGTACTGCGCGGGGAACGTGAACTTCTCCCGCGCCTCCTTGTCGAGGATGCCCGCGTTGAACTTCGAGTAGTGCTCGGCCTTGCGCTGCTCAGGTGTGGCCGGCACGCCGAGCATCGTGTCGATGACGCCGCCGCGCCAGGCGTCGAAGTACGCGTCGGTGGGTCGCGGGTCAGACATCGAGCTGGAAGACCTTCATCGCGTTCTCCCGGAGGAACTTGGGCCAGACGTGGTCGCGGAACGGCACGTCGGGCATGTCGGACCAGATGCGATCGAGCGACAGGCCCATCGGGAAGTATCCGGCGTACATCACCTTGTCGGCACCGCGCGTGTTCGCGTAGTGGACGACGTCCTTCGGGTAGTACTTCGGGGCGAAGGCGCTGGTGGAGTAGTAGAGGTTCGGCCACTTGAGCATCAACTTCACCGCGAGATCGGCCCACGGCTCGCAGCCGTGCCGCGTGACGAACTTCAGCTCGGGAAAGAACCAGCACACCTCGTCGATGTGTGCGACGTTCTGACACTCGAACGGCACCCGCGGTCCGGGGATCCCGGCGCACACGCAGATGGGGATGTCGAGCTCAACGCATTTCGCGTAGATCGGGTAGAACTTCTTGTCGTTGATCGGCACCTGGGGCGACATGCCGGCGGGGAACGCGGTCGCCGCTTTCACGCCGAGCTCCTTGACCGCGGCCTCGAGCTCGCGCACCGACTCCATGCCGCGGTTCGGGTCGACCTCGAAGCTGCCGAAGAAGCGGTCGGGGTGCTCCTTGACGATGCGCCGGGTGTCCTCGTTGGCGAAGCTCGTGCCCAGCATCGCCATCGCGATTCCGTGCCGGTCCATCTCGGAGAGGACGTAGCTGAGCGGGTCGTCCATGTGCTCTTCGAAGTGCGGCACGTTCTTGAACATGTACTGCGCGGGGAACTCGAAGTCTTCGAGGCTCTCCTTGTCCCTGAGGGATTTGCGCAGGAAGTCGTACCAGCGGCGGGGGTCGCCGCTCGGCACGCTCAGCATGAGGTCGATCGCACCGATCGCGTTGATATCCACGGGGGTCGTCATTGCGCTCGACCCTACCGGTGGACCTGACGGGTCGTCAGATTCCGGTCGCGGCGCGGAGCGCGCTTCGGTTCATCCCCTGTCGGAGCGCGTCCGGTCCCGGACGTTGGCCACAAGATCACCGACCTTCGGCCCTAGGACTGATTCGGCGCCGTCCGTACGGTCGTCCCATCGACTCCCGACGAAAGGTGATGGGGCATGCGACGGATGATGACGTCGGCGGCAGTACTGGTGATGGCGGTGGGCCTGGTGGCCTGTGGCTCGAGCTCGGGGAGCAAGAGCTCGGGCAGCAGCACGACCAAGGACACGAGCGGCGGTGTGAGTACCGGTTCGACCGCGACCGGTACACCGGTCGCGGTCGAGCTCGGTGACACGAAGGGAACCGACGCGGCGATGACGATGACGCTCAGCCCGGCGTCGGTGCCCGCCGGCAAGATCACATTCACGGTGAAGAACTCCGGGACCATCAAGCACGAGATGGTCGTACTGAAGGCGACGCCGACGGACTTGACGATCGGCGCCGACGGCAAGGTCAGCGAATCGAGCAGCGCCGGCGAAGTCGGCGAAGTCGAGGTCGGCAAGACGAAGAGCGGAACCCTCGACCTCGCGGCCGGGACGTACGAGATCGTCTGCAACATCAAGGACCACTACAAGCTCGGGATGCATGCCACGTTGACCGTGACCTGAGCCCGTCCGTCGACGGCCGGCCGTGCGATGCGTGCCGGTCGGCCGTCAGACCATCGAGAGGTCCACGATGACTGATGACCAGAGTCCCGCCGTGCGCGCGGTCGATCCCGATCCCGACAACGACGTGGCGCAAGCGACGATCTCGTGGTTCCGGGCGATCGTGACCGCGGTCGTCGTGGCGGTGGCGGGTGGCGGGCTGCTCGCGTACGGCACGAATGCGTGGCTCAACCACCTGACCGGGATCGACCGCAGCCAACGGGTTGCCGTCGCGACCATCTGGTTCGCGGTCGTGTTGGCCGGTCTCGCATGGGTACTCCGGCGGCTCCAACAGCGTGGCGTGCTGTGACCGTCCCTCGTGAGCCCGACGCCCGGTGGCTGTGGGAGAACGAACCGTGCCGGGCCGCCTGTCCCGTGCACACCGACGCCGGCGGGTACGTGACGGCCATCGCCGCCGGCGACTACCGCGAGGCGTATCTGATCGCGCGGCGCCCGAATCCGTTTCCTTCGATCTGCGCCCGAGTCTGTGCCGCGCCGTGCGAGGCCGCATGTCGGCGTGGCACCGTCGACGCCCCGGTGGCGATCCGTGCGTTGAAGCGATTCGTCGCGGAGCAGTACGGAGTCGAGAGTTTCGCGGCCAACAGCGCTTGGCATGAGGCCCACGGCGCGGTGCCCGAGCCCACCGGCCCGTCGGTCGGCATCGTGGGCGGCGGCCCCGCCGGCCTCGCGGCCGCGTGCGATCTCCGGCTCGCGGGATGTCAGGTCACGATCTACGAGGCCGCCCCGCGGCTCGGCGGCATGATGGTGCTCGGAATCCCTGAGTACCGCCTGCCGCGGGCACTCATCCAACGCGAGATCGACGCGATCCTCGAACTCGGGATCGAGGTCGAGGTCGGCTGTCGCCTCGGTGTGGACGAGTCGTTCGCGGCCGTGGTCGCACGTCACGACGCGGTGTTTCTCGCGGTGGGAACGGGCCGCGCCCGCGACCTCGACCTCCCGGGCCATGACCTGGACGGGGTGCTGCGCGCGGTCGAGTACCTCTTGAACGTGAACCAGGGATTCCATGTCGACCTCGGCGAGCACGTGGTGGTGGTCGGTGGTGGCAACGTGGCCTTCGACGCGGCCCGCACCGCATTGCGCGCCGCCGCCGATGGTGGTGCGGAAGGTGTGGAGGCCGACGCCCCGGCGGTCGGTACGACCGAAGATGCCCGCCGGGCGATGACCACGACCCTCGATGTCGCACGCGCCGCCCGCCGCTCGGGCGTCGAGCAGGTGACCGTGATCGCGCTCGAGTCGCCGGAGGAGATCCCGGCCGACCCGGAGGAGATCGCGGAAGCCGAGGCGGAAGGGATCCGCCTCGTGTACCGGACCGGTCCGCACGCGTTCGTGGGCGAGGGCCGGGTGTCCGGGCTCGAGACCATCGACGTGGTCTCGGTGTTCGACGACCAAGGTCGGTTCGCGCCGACCTTCCGGCCGGGGAGTGAGCAGGTCGTCGCCGCCGACACGGTGATCCTGGCGGTGGGTCAGACCGCGGACCTGGACTTCCTGGCCGGCGGACCCGAGCTGGAACGCCGTCCCGGAGGCGTCGTGGTGGATCCGATCACGTTGCAGACCTCCCATCCCAAGGTGTGGGCCGGCGGTGACCTCGCCCATGGACCGCGCAATCTGATCGACGCCATCGCCGACGGCCGTCGGGCGGCCGCATCGATTCTGCGCACCCTCGGCACGGAACCCGCCGCCGGCTCGATGACGGCGCGCGACGACGTGCCGTCGGTACGGGTCGAGCTGCGCACGGGATACCACCGGATCGATTCCGGGTATGACGCGATCGCCCGCCGTCGGGTTCCGACGGTGGCGACGGAGCGACGCGTCGGCTTCGGCGAGGTGGAAGTCGGTTTCGATGAGGTCGACGCTCACGTCGAAGCACTGCGGTGTCTGCGTTGCTTCGACAACGTGATGCTGTCGCCCGAGCTCTGCATCCTCTGCGGGCTGTGCGTCGACATTTGTCCGACCGACTGCATCGTCATCGCGCGTGCCGACATCGCCGGCGTCGGCGAGGAGTCGCAGTCCGCGTTGTTCCTCGACGAGGACCACTGCATTCGCTGCGGCCTCTGCGTGAACCGGTGTCCTCCGGGAGCGTTGTCCATGGTGCATGCCCGGGAGGTGACCCGTGTCTGAGCACGATGTGCTCGAGCCGACGCAGGGCGTCGGGGTCGATGAACCGGTGATTCGCCGCGGCTTGCACCGCAGCTCCGTCTGGCGGTCCATCGTTCGGCATCCGCAGGAGGACACGCCCCGAGGTCGCGCGCTCCAGGGCTTCAGCAACTTCTTCCTGCACGTGTACCCGGTCAAGGTGCCGCGCCGGGTGCTCCGCAACCGGTACTCGTACCGGCTCGGGTTCATCGCCGCCGTGCTCTTCGGCATCCTCCTGGTCACCGGTCTCTACCTCATGTTCGTCTACACGCCGTCGGTCGGTTCGGCCTATGGCGACATGCAGAAGCTCAAGACCGGCGTGGGCTTCGGGCAGTTGATTCGCAATGTGCACCGATGGTCCGCCCACCTCATGGTGCTCGTGGTGTTCCTGCACCTGATCCGCGTGTTCTACGCGGGTGCCTACAAGTCACCGCGCGAGTTCAACTGGGTGCTCGGCCTGATGCTGCTCATGCTGACGTTGGCGTTCTCGTTCACCGGCTATCTGTTGCCGTGGGATCAGCTGGCGTATTGGGCGGTCACCGTCGGGACCAACCTGGTGCACTACATCCCGCTCGTGGGCGGGCAGCTGCAGAACCTGCTGATCGGCGGTGACCAGATCGGACAGTCGACGCTGATCCGGTTCTACGCGTTGCACGTCGCGGTGCTTCCGGCTCTCCTCGTCACGATCCTCGGCGTGCACATCTGGCGTGTCCGCAAGGACGGGTTCGCGGTTAGACGATCGAGTGTCGGCGCCTTCGGTGAGGGAGCGACCGAGGCGCCCGTCGCCGGCTCGGGCCCGGCCCACGCGGCGCCGGAGTTGTACGGCGGTCGGGTGCGGTTGCTCGGAGTGGTGGACCGCGAGTCGGTCACCGCCGAGTCTCGGCCGGTGGACGACACCGTGTTCACCTGGCCGCACCTGGTGGTGCGACACGTGGTGGTCGCACTCGGCGTCTGCGCCGCGGTGCTCACCCTCGGTGTGTTGTTCGCGGCGCCGTTGCGCGGGCTTGCGAACCCGAATGTGACGCCGGAACCGGCCAAGGCACCGTGGTACTTCGCCGGGCTCCAGGAACTGCTGTCCCACTTCGATCCGCTGGTGGCCGGGATCCTGGTGCCGGCGGGGGCGGTGATCGCCTTCGTGCTCCTGCCCTACATCGACCGGAATCCGGCGACTGCCGCTCGGAGCCGGAAGGTCGCCGTCGTGTTGTTCAGCATCCTGCTGGTCGCCGCGGTCGTGCTCACGGTGATCGGCACGTTCTTCCGCGGTCCGGGTTGGCAGTGGGTGCCGCCGTGGCATCACTGGTACGTCGAGCTCTAGGAGAGTCTGCAATGACCGAGCCCACACGCCGCCAGGTCCTCCGCACCGGGTGGAAAGTCGGTGGTGCACTCCTCGCGGGTGCCGCGGGCTACACCGCGTTCGAGGCGCTGAGTCCGCTCTCGACCGGTGCGGCCGGCGGCAAGATCGAGGTCGGTGCGCCGTCGAACTTCCAGGCCGGCAGCGCCACCTACTTCGCCGAGGGACGCTTCTATGTGGTCAACGCCGGTGACCACTACTTCGCGCTGTCGCAGAAGTGCCCGCACCTCGGGTGCAAGGTGCCGTTCTGCGACTCCTCGGGCCGGTTCGAGTGTGCGTGTCACGGCTCGGTGTTCGACCTCGCGGGGGAATACGTGCAGGGTCCGTCTCCACGCGGGATGGACCGGTATCACCTCGCCCTCGAACAAGGGAACCTGGTGGTGAACACCGGGATCGTCGTCGCCGGCCCCGACCGCGGTACGACCACGTACCGGACCCCGCCCAAGGGTCCGAGTTGTCTCGGGAAGGTGTGACGTGCCTCGCGACGCGCCGACCCCACCCCCGTTCGAACCGGCCGAACTCGAACGCAGCCTCGAGCGCTACATGATGTGGGGGATCGTGTTCATGGTCGTACTC
>Ga0075026_100000777_pt1 | contig 13290 bp, 10 predicted proteins | sample Str012_2_FD_71392 | JGI IMG/M metagenome (GOLD analysis project Ga0075026, IMG submission 71392) | Freshwater sediment microbial communities in response to fracking from Pennsylvania, USA - Straight Creek_MetaG_SC_2012 | ecosystem: Environmental > Aquatic > Freshwater > Creek > Sediment...
GTTTGAAACGCTCACCATAGATTAATGACACCAGCTTTATTAATTTCGGGACATATTGTGTAGTCCTTACCTGTGTTGCAGGGTAGTTTTGCAGTATAAAAAATAGCATGAAAAAGAAATTCTTATTGGCATTGATGATTGGCGGTCCGCTTTCGCTGCTTGCACGAACCGAAATCATGAATAGTGTGATGTTAAGTTATTAAAGCCCCGCAATATACTTTACACTATCCTGATAAGTATTCATATCCATTTCAACAAAAAGTGTTTTCACTCCGCCTACAGGAGCGGCTGCGAAAAATTCTTTCCAATCGATCACGCCTTGACCAATAGGGACCTCTTTTTTCTCTTTCGTCCAGTCAGACATATGCGCCGAGATGAATCGACCGGGATATTTATTAAAATAAGTGGCGGCCTTGTATCCGAGGTTGATGACTTCTGTTTGAAATTGCATTTTCACAAGTTTCGGATCGAAGGCCTGCATCAGCGAATCGTAGATCAGGGCTCCTTCGAGCGATGCGAATTCCATATCATGATTGTGAAAACCTGCCTGCATACCGGCTGCTGAGATTTTCTCTGCAATCTTATTGTAAATAGCGGCGGCATTCTGGTAATCTTTCAGGGTAGCCGTTTTGGGAAGTCCGAAAGTGGAACAGATCATATAACTCAATCCGAGTTGTTTGGCGAATTCTATACGGTCATCGAGTTTTGTTTGCATTTCTCCCCAACCAAAATGGCAACTCGGACAAACCAACCCGGCATCATTAATTATTTTTTTAATTTCCGAACCACTGAGCGGTGCCAACGGACCAAATCCCCAGGCTGCATATCCGGAAGGAGAACACATTTCTACTGTCTTATATCCCATGCCCGACATGGTCTTCAGTGTGCCGGAAAAATCTTTGGCCAGGCGATCCCGAATCGTGAAGGTTTGAAAGCCGATGTTGTAGTTGTTGGCGCTAAGAAAAGTTTTTGCTTCTGCAGAAATGGGTAATTGCGATAACATCCACACTGAACCCAATCCTAAAGAGGCATGGCCGATAAAATTTCTTCTTGATACTTTTTTCATATTTCTTTTTTCGTTGAATTGAATTTACAAAATCATTATTTATTGACCAACTGCAACTGTATGGTTTTGTTTCATCCCATATATGATATGAAACAAAGCACAGCCAAACTGCTTATATTTATAATACTCAAAAATTGCCCCCATGAACAATTCAGAGATCAGGGACCCGCTGTTTCTCCAGGCGGTAGAAGCGATTGATGCCGGCAATAAACCTCTGCTACAACAATTGCTGGATCAACACCCCGACCTTGTGAGCCGCCGACTCGACTATCCGGAGGGAGCGTATTTTAAAGATCCTTATTTGTTATGGTTTGTTGCCGATAATCCAATCAGGCATGAAAAATTACCGGCGAATATTGGCGATATTGCTCAGTTGCTCGTTAACCAAATCCGTAAAACAGCGCCAGAGTCGTTTCATGAACAAATAGACTATGCGCTTGGTCTTGTGGCGACTGGACGCATTCCGAATGAATCGGGTTTACAGATAGCATTGATGGACGTGTTCATTGACGCGGGTGCAAATCCCGGGAACGGAAATGGTGCCATCGCACAGGGCAATTTCGAGGCTGCAAATCATCTTGTCAATAGGGGTGGCGAGCTTAGTCTTGCATTGGCTGTTTGCCTGGCCAGGAAAAAAGATATTGATCTCCTCATAACAAGCGCAACATCGGAAGAGTTGAAAGTCGCACTCATTGCCGCATCTTTTTTTGGTAAACATGATATGATTAAATGGCTTATTGCACAGGGAGCTAATCCCAATGGACTACCAGAGAAATCGGATGGCTTTCATTCTCATGCCACTGCGCTTCACCAGGCTGTAAATTCCGGTTCATTGGAATCTGTAAAACTGCTGGTAGAAGCAGGAGCGGAGACCGAAGCGACCGACCGAATTTATGGAGGAACTCCCCTCGGTTGGGCGATACATATGCAAACTGAAATTTCAAAAGCTACAGGGAGAAAAAAATATCGTGATATAGAATATTATTTGCGGTCGCTACAAAAAGAAAAGTAGGAACATCACCCCCTTTCATGAATCGTCGTTTGCCGCAGCCTTAATGACCCACCTTCTCTTTTTGAAAAAACTGCACGGATTTCCGCAATCAGCGAGAGGCCGATTTCTTCAGGTGTCAAAGCGCCAATATCCAGGCCGGCCGGAGCAAATATTCTTTTCCTGTCTTTTTTTTCGATGGGAGTTCCATCATCGGACAATTCATTAAAAATTCTTTCAGCCCTGGATTTAGGACCAAGCAATCCAATATAAGGGGTTGAGCTTAGGAGCGCCCGGGGAAGGTTGATTTTATCCGTCTTCAAATCGTGTGACATCAGCAGTATAGCAGTATAATTATCGATCAATACCGAATCAAACTCATCGTATTTGAATGTCTCATCTGCCATTGAAATTCCGGAATTTATTTTTAGCGGGTTTGATACGATCGTAACCCACCATCCAATTTCTTTCGCGAGCCGCGTCAATGGATAAATATCGTATTGATGCCCCATCATCACCAGGTGAATCTCGGGCAGAAGAATTTCTACAAAAACAGTGATATGCCTTCCTTTCTGGGTTTCTATCTCAATGGAAGACGATTTTCCCTGTGCAGCCAGCAGACTTATTTTTTCCTGCAAGCGACCGGATGCATCCTCATCTCCCAGAATATCCAGGCTTCGGTTGTTTTCATAATGAATTACTTCGCCATTTTGTATGTGGTTCCAATCTCCTGTCAGCCGACTAACGGTGATGAGTACATGGGTTTTGCGAGGTCCTGCCATGCAGGATTTTAATATTTCGATCGGGTTTTGCTGATCACTAAAATCCAGCGGCATAAACAAGACATCAATGATCCCATTACAACCAAGGCCTACCCCGATCTGGTGGGCATCGTCCTCGGAAGTATCATAGGTGACAAGCGAGGCAACTGATTTTGCAATCGCCATCCTCGCTCTTTTAAGTGCGTCACCTTCCAGGCAGCCACCACTGATGCCACCGACCCAGATTCCATTGTCCATCACCAGCATGCGCGCACCCATTCGGCGATAAGAAGATCCTTCGACCCTTACCACCGTGGCGAGAGCCGCCTTCGTGGTGGAGCGATCTAATTGATCATAAGCCGCTATAATGGATCTTATTTCCTTCATACATGGTAAGGTACCGAAAAAGTTATTTGTGTCGGGTGGGATCCGGCTATTCTTTTGACATTCGTGAAAGCCACGCATTCTCGTTTTACCGAATGCAATGATGGAACGGGAGGTCACGCAGCTACAATCGATTTTTAAAATCATTGATATTTTTAGATCCGATCAAGCCCTGCGGTAAAAAATCAGTTATCTTGGGAGACATTACCTTAAAATTTTACCAACATGAAATCAAGGCGTGAGTTTCTCCAGAACATTGCCGCCGCAGCAATGGTGTTGCCTTCCCTGCCAAAGAATGTTTCAGCGGGAAGTAATAATTTTTACCATAAACCTTATGATGGCCCGGTAATGAAAGTTGCGCTGATGGGACTTGGCAGTTATGCAAACCGGGTGGCCAATGCAATGAAAGATTGCAAGATGGCGCGCATAACCGGGCTAATCAGCGGCACACCTTCCAAAATCGCTGATTGGAGTAAACGCTATAATGTCGACGGGAAAAATTGCTACAACTATCAAAACTTTGATGCCATTGAAAATAACCCCGACATTGACATCGTGTATGTTATCACACCCAATGCGCTCCACCACGACCAGGTCATTCGGGTTGCCAATGCAGGCAAACACGTGATCTGTGAGAAACCGATGGCGATCAATGCGAAGGATGGACAGGAAATGGTGGAGGCTTGTAAGAAGGCCAATGTTCAATTGTTCGTCGGCTATCGCATGCACTTTGAACCTAAAACACTGGAAATTATTCGTCAACGCAATGCCGGGGACTTTGGGAAGATTTTATTTTTCCAGGGGCTCTGCGGTTTCATTATCGGTGACCCGGGACAATGGAGAATGAATAAACAATTGTCGGGCGGGGGTTCCATGATGGATATCGGGATTTATGCAGTTAATGGTTCCCGTTATATGATCGGGGAAGACCCTCTTTGGGTAACAGCACAGGAAACCAAAACGGATCCGGTGAAATTTAAAGAAGGGATCGATGAAACGATCGAGTTTCAATTTGGATTTCCGGGTGGCGCGATGGCTTCCTGTTTATCCACATACAGCATGAATAATCTTGATAGATTTTTCTTAAACGGAGACAATGGCTTTGCCGAATTGTATCCTTCTACAGGATACGGGCCGATCCAGGGACGCACAAGTAAGGGCGAATTGAATCAGCCTCATGTCACCCACCAAACCGTTCAAATGGATCGGATTGCAGGCATATTGCTCAATGGGGAAAAGCCGCCGATTCCTATTGATGGGAAGGAAGCAGTGAAGGATCTTAAAATTATTGATGCAATATATCTCGCCTGCAAAACGGGGCAAAAGGTTGAATTGAAATTTTAACGCTCCTTCCACATATCATTGAATTTTCAGGGGCTTTAGGCCCATTTCCCTTACAATAGTTCACTGCACATTTTTAACATGCCCGATGGTTAAATACGATTTGCCAGGAGGGCTGGTTATGGCCGGATTATACCCCTTTGGCACTCTACATCCACCCTAATGCTATTCAATCAAGTCCGTACCAAGTCCGTTAGTTAACGGACTTGGTACGGACTTGATTGAATAGTATTAGGGTATCATCAGGGTAACATCCCGGACATACTATACCTGTCCTGGACAGCCATTTTTCATGGCTGCCGGTAGAAATGATCGATGTAAGTGTTTGGGGAATTAAATGCTAGACAGCTACCAGGCTTTTATTGTACTTGTTCCGGTAGTCGACAGGCGAGAGTCCGGTGATTTTTTTGAAGATCGTGCGAAAAGCTTTGTTATCGGAATAGCCCACTTCATACATCACTTCGTTTACATTCTTTCCACTTATTTCCAATTGCTTTTTGGCAGCCTCCATTTTGACCCGCTGAATGTATTCAACAGGTGTATTGTTGGTGGCTTTTTTGAAACGTCTTTCGAAATGCCTTCTGCCAATCGCGTATTTAAAAGCCAATTCTTCGACGGAAATTTTCTCGGTCACATTGCTTTCAATAAACTCCTGCGCTTGTTTGATCGGTGCATCCTCATGTTTTTTCTGACCATTGAACATGATAAAAGGGGATTGGCTCTTACGATCAATTTCCAAAGCATACATTTTGGCGGCGAGTATTGCCATTTCACGGCCTGCATATTTTTCCACGAGGTACAAAAGCAGGTTCCAATAGGAAGTCGCGCCACCACTTGAATACAATCCCTGTTGTTCCGTGACAATCCTTCCATCCACCAAAGTAACTTCCGGAAACATATCCCTGAATTCATTCGCTGTTTGCCAATGACTCGAACATTCTTTTCCATTGAGCAAACCTGTAGAGGCGAGCAGGAAGGCGCCAATACACAGACTCGCCACCTCGGCACCTTTCTTATATTGTTTGATAATCCAGGGAGCAAATTCTTTATTTTTTCGCAATGCGCTTTTAATGTCTCCGCTGATGGCAGGAATGATTACAAGGTTTGATTTTTTTGTGTCCTTCAACAAGGAATCCGTATGAATAGTGCACATGCCACCATGTAGTTTCACCTGTTTGGTGAGTCCAACAAGTTGCAATTTGAATAATGGTGGTTTTCCTGCGGCCTGAAAAAAATCATTTACTCCCAAAAAAATGGTCCGGGGATCAACGATGCTGGCCAACACCGCTTCATTCAAAACCAGGATAGAAATCTGAATCTGTTTCATGGTCAAATATTAAAAAGACTAAAAAAGACTGGGTTTTGATTGCTTTAAGTCATCCTGAATAAAGGTAATAAACTATAAAGTCGCAAACAACCCTTTGCTTGTCCTTTCTGCACCCCCGACGTGATGCACCGGGTATTAATTTTGTATCAAAATGGTTTTGAAAAAATTAAAGTGATTATAAATGAGTCGCATCTATGTTTATTTCAACTTTACCCTTTTCGACCCATGCGGAAACTAATTGTATCGATGAATATGACCCTTGATGGATTTATGTCGGGCCCTGATCAGGGGCTCGACTGGCATTTCACAAGCTGGACCGAAGAGATGGCGGAGTCGGCTTGCGAACAATTGAGTAAGGCGGATACGATTTTATTGGGACGTATTACGTACGATGCCATGGCGGGCTACTGGCCGGAACAGGCTGCGCATGCACTGTATTCAAGAGAAGATGTTGCATTCGCCGACATGATGAATCACTATGAGAAAATTGTTTTCTCTAAAACCCTGGATCACACCATTTGGAGTAATTCACGGGTGGTACATGATGGAATAGAAGAAGAAATTAATCGTTTAAAAAAACAGCCCGGACGCGATCTGATTATCTACGGCAGCGGCAAATTGGTTGATGGACTGCTGCAAGCTGGATTGGTGGATGAATTCCGGATCTGGTTACACCCGATTTTGATCGGTAAAGGGAAAAGACTTTTCAAGACCGCTTCTTCGCGGCGAATGCTCATCCTTTTCGACTCCAAAAGATTTGGGTCCGGCGTAGTGATGCTTTTTTACAAGTCGCACAAGCAATAGTCGTTTTATTCATCCCGGTAGATAAATTTAGGCATTTGCCATTCATACCGGATCGACAACAAACGAATGGCCAAGCCGACTCCGGAAGCACAGAACATGGCGATGGTTTCACTTCCTTTCCAGGTCTCAACCGCCAAAAATACAATACCTGTCAGGATTGAAGCGGTTGCATAAATTTCCTTTTGAAAGAGTACGGGAATATCATTGCACAGTACATCGCGCATCACACCCCCTGCACAACCAGTGACCATGCCACTGAATAGTACAATGATCCAGGGAAGCTCAATACCCTGAGCCACCTGGCATCCGATGATTGTGAAAATGACCAGGCCCAGTGCATCGAGATACAAAAATATTTTTTTCAGTCGCGACATGAAGCGGGCGATGAAGATGGTAAGCAATGCAGCACCCGCTGTGATGATCAGGTACTCGGGATGTTCTATCCAGGTCATGGGATAATGCCCGAACAATACGTTCCGGATGGTTCCGCCTCCGAGTGCCGTGATCCATGCGATGATACAAACACCCACAATATCCATATCACGTCTGCCGGCAGAGAGTGCTGCAGTCATGGCTTCGGCTGTGATGGCGATGATGTAGAGAATGTGAATCATGCGGATAAATTTAGTTCGTTTCACGCAAAGACGCAAAGGAGCTGCAAAGACGCCAAGGCCAGTTTCAACTTTGCGTCTTTACGTGAAACAACTGCCGAGAAGTTTTACCTTCGACATTATTGAAACATTCACATCATGAGTTTTCTCGAAGTTTCAGGTATTATAAAAAAGAATGGCGAAGATTTAATTATAAAAGGAATCAGTTTCTCGCATGAGAAATTCCGTAAAATTGCTATTGCGGGTGAAACAGGTTCAGGCAAAACGAGTTTGCTGAAGATCGTTGCTGGGCTCGTAACTCCGGACGAGGGGCAAGTCTTTTTTAAAAATGAACGGGTAAAAAAAGTTCCGGAAGAAAAACTGATCCCTGGACATCCCGGCATTGCTTACCTTTCTCAGCAATTTGAATTACCTCATTATCTCCGCGTAGAGCAGGTATTACAATACGCCAACCAACTCAAAGAAAAAGAAGCCAAATCGCTTTTTGAACTCTGCCAGATCGGCCACCTGATGAAAAGAAGGACGGATGAATTGTCGGGCGGCGAACGGCAACGCATCGCCATGGCACGATTGCTGATCGGTTCACCATCTTTATTGTTGCTCGATGAGCCTTATTCTAATCTTGACCTTATCCATAAAACAACTTTAAAGAAGATCGTACATGAACTTGGGGAGCAACATGGAATCAGTTTTATCCTGGTTTCACATGATCCTTTGGATACGCTTTCCTGGGCGGATGAAATCATGATCATGAGAGATGGAAAAGTAATTCAACGAAACCTTACACAGGAAGTATATTATCGCCCGGTGAATGAATATGCAGCAGGTTTGCTTGGAGCTTATAACCTGATCGACCCTGAAGAAAATGGCCTGTTTTCGAAAACCGCAGGAATCAAAAAAGAATCGGGAAAGATTTTTGCGAGGCCTGAAGATCTGCACATCGCGCCTTCAGAAAAGAATGCCATCCGGGGAAAGGTTTCCAGCGTGACTTTTTTAGGAAGTTATTTTGACGTAGAAATAGTAATTCCGGGAGGCTCCATCACAGTTCGCACGGGGAATAAAACTGTAGTGCCAGGCACTACGGTTTTTGTTACCGTTGAACTTGGAAATGCCTGGCGACTTCCCGGGTAGTTTATTCATTTATAAATTCCCATGCGCTATGGTAGGCATTCTTTTCTTCAGCGTAAGCAATAAAATCCGCGTAGAAGGAAAATCTTGACAGGGTCGCGCTGTCACCTACTACGATAAGTTTCTTCCTTGCTCTTGTCATAGCTACATTCATTCTTCTGGCATCGGAAAGAAAACCGATTTGCCCGGCGGTGTTGCTTCTGCACATACTGATACAAATAATATCTTTTTCCTGTCCCTGAAAGCTGTCGATGGTGTTGATGGATATTTTATCCGACAGCGTGGCCAGGTTTTTTACATGACTGAAATATTCTTTCATCAGCAGAACCTGCTGACGGTAAGGGGATATAACTCCAATGGTGGGAAAATTATCCAATGAATAGTGTTCTTTCAACGTAACCACCAGCCGATGCAGATGTTTAATGAGGAATGCTGCTTCTTCGGGGTTGCTGATGCTGGTGCCTTCTGATTTTTCTTCGAAGCCACAGCCTGCCGTATCAATGAATTCCAAAGGTTTTTCACCAGTATTCAGTAAATGGCTTGCCACCGAAGGATGCGCCCGCAGTCGGTTTTCATAAAATACAGCCGAAGAAAATCCCATAATTTGCTCATTCATTCGATACTGTTCTTCTAACAGCACAACAGATTCCGGATGCAATGCAATGCTTTTTTCCAGCAGGGTGGTGCTCAATCCGTCTCTGGCTGCTTCCATTGATTTGATCGTAGGCGGAAGTTGAAAAGGATCCCCGGCCAATATTAGTTTTTGTGCTTTTAGCGCCGGAATCCAGGCGGCAGGTTCCAGGGCTTGCCCGGCTTCATCCATTACTACCGTATGATATCTGAGTTTTTTTATGGTGAAGTGATTGGCGCCAATCAGTGTTGCCGCAATCACCTGCGCCCTGGCGATGAGATCATCACTGATAAATTGTTCAGTATTGCCTACTTCTTTCATGATTTTATGTGCCTCGTCGAACAATGCTTTTCTTTGGTCACGTTCGGCCTTTCCAAAATTTCGTTTGTATTTATGAGCCATGTTTTTAAAATCGGCAGCCTGCTTTTTCATTTTTTTCACATCTTTCATCCTGGGATGTGTAGCCATTTTGCTGTCGAGTGTTAGTGACATCAATCGTTCCGAGACCCTAACAGGATTGCCTACCCGCAGTACATTCAGTCCTTCTGCTGATAATTTCTCGCTCAGAAGGTCAACAGCCGTATTGCTCGGCGCTACTACCAGTATTTGTTGCCTGTCCCTCGACCATAAAGTTTTGATTGCCTGCACGAGGGTGGTGGTTTTACCCGTACCCGGTGGGCCATGAACAATCGCCAGGTCCTTTGCCGATAATATTTTTTTAACAGCCTCAGCCTGTGAGGCATTCAATGATCCTTGTGTGATTGCCATTTCTTCACCAAAGACTGCAGGATTTTCACCTGTTAATACTTTGATCAACCGATCTTCTTTCTCTTTTTCCATAAGCTGGGATGCTGTTTTCAACGCAGACTCCAATTCATCATAACTACCCTCGTCAAATAGGAGATCAACACCCAGCTTCCCGTTCCTCGACCATTCGGGAAGTTCGTCCGTATTCAGCGTGATTTTTAATGTATTTCCCCCCTGGTAGGAAATGGTGCCCTCGATGCGGTCCTGCTGGGCATCATGGTTCGAAAAAAGTGCCGCAGGCATGCCAAACCTAAACTGGTGAACGACATCTAGGTTTGTTGTCCGCTCAAATTCAACCGTTAGATAGTCACCCCGGGCGGGTTCACTGCCGCGTATGGCCACGGGGTACCAGGTTATGCCGTTGGTCCTTCTTTCGTTTACAGATGATCGTTGTGTAAAAGCAGTGTAAGACTGGCGGTCTTCTTTTCGCTCCATCTTCAGTAAATCCGACAATTTTTTGAAATAGTCCATAGATAAAAATAGTGGCAACAGCCATCAGGGTTGTTGCCCAAAATCGAGTGGAAGAAGGTTATTTATCTTTTCGGATATCGACCACGAACCTCCAATGACCAATTCCTTTGGAGGATAATAACCTCCATTGGGAAATATAACAATGGCCTCGGGTGTTGCGAGATACATAGAGGATTGATGATAATCTGAAGTCGTTCGGTAAATAACCTGCATAAGACCATCGAAAAAAAGACGTTTTTTCCCGTCTGCTTCAGGCAATGCCAGACTGTCGGCCGTCATCGGAACATATCTTGGATAAACAGCTGGTTGGCTGAGTACTGCCCTGTAGTAAGCAAGAGAATCCTTATTTATTTTATTCGAGGGTTTGATTTGCTCAACTTTATCGCGTTCAACCCTGAATGTATCACTGGCAGGTATATACGCAGTATAAATTGCATTCACGCGCTCTCTTTCGAGGTTGCGCCCCTGAATAGTTTTGAACACGGTAAATCCATTTTCGCCAAGCTTGTTTTCCTGCAGGCTTTTCATAAAATGTGCCACCGAACCCGAATAGGAATGATTTCGCTGATCAATATATTTTTTCATCTTTCTGTCGGAAGCGGGTAGGTCGCGGAAAAAAGTCAATCCTAGGGTTACTACGATATTCGTAGTGTAATCAATGGAGAATTCCTTCAAGTCGTAAGAAATATTATATCCTAAAGCCTTGTTCTCGATAACCAGGGGTTCTGCGGCAGTGACCCTGAGTCGCTCATTCTTCTTGGAATAATGAAAGCGAATGGCGCCCTGGTTCTTAATAATACATTCATTGGAATGACCACCGGTACCAATAAAATTGTCCAGAAAAATCTTTCCCCATTTTTTCCAACCGTTTTTTTCATAGGGCTCCACAATCACGGCCTGCAGATCTTCGGATTTTGTTCCTAACTCAATTGTAATGGGAACAGTTATTTGTTCACTGGAAAATGAAAGAACGTAGTTCTCGAAACCAATGCTAGAAGCAATGAGTTCGTATTTTCCGGGAGGGATCCTGTTGATGGTGAATACTCCCTTTGCATTGCTCACATCTCCACGGGAGGTATTGTTGAGGTAAACACTACATCCGGGGATGGGGGCTTTTGTTTTTGCATTCAACACCACGCCGTGAATGGTTTGAGAAAAAACGGAAGGGAAAAAAATGATGGCAAAAAGCAATAGTAAAACAGCTTTCATTCGGAATAGAAATGAGGCCTAAAATTAATGGAAAATCGTGTTATGTTACGCAGTGAGATCTACAACAGTTAATTTGAAATTTGCATTCTGTCATAAAAATATTCCAAAATCTCTATGTGAAACCTATGTGTCCTATGTCCTATGTGGTTCAAGAAGCGGGGTGAGCTGTTTGCTCGGCTTTTTGAACCACATAGGACACATAGGTTACATATAGGGATTAGTGAACAAAGGCCGAATGAGTGGGAAATGATTGCAATATAAATTTGTCCTTGCCCGAGAAAGCATAATTTTAGAGTAACTAAGAATATGAGCTGTATCGCAAAAATGAACAGCGAGCAGTGCTCAATACGCTATCATGAAAAAAAAATCAATTCCTGCGGCGATTACCATTTTTGGGGCTAAAGGCGATCTTACTCACCGCAAATTAATTCCGGCACTTTACAACTTATTTGCCGACCAGCAATTATCGGATAATTTCAATATTTACTGTGTGGATTTTCTTCCTGCAGAACAGGAAACATTTAGGAATGAGCTGCTTGCTTCCGTTGATGAATTCAGCAGAAGTGGAAAAGCCGATCGGGCGAAGTGGCAATTGTTTTCGGCAAATATATTTTATCAACAGGGCGATTTTACAAAGAAGGATACTTTCAGTTCATTGAAAGCAAATCTGGATGCTTTCGACAAAGTCAACAAAACCCGGTCGATCCGGCTATTTTATTTTGCCGTGGCACCACGCTTTATCGAGACCATTGGTGAAGCGCTCTATCGGCAAAAATGTTGTAATAAAGAATCTCTGGACCGGCTGGTTGTTGAAAAACCTTTTGGAACAGACCTCGATTCGGCACGGAAGCTCAATCGTTTTTTGAGTAAACGTTTTGCAGAAAAGCAGATCTACCGGATCGATCATTATCTCGGCAAAGAAATCGTTCAGAACATCATGGCTTTTCGTTTTGCCAATTACGTATTTGAGCCATTGTGGAATTCCAAGTATATTGATCATGTACAGATCAGTTTGGCGGAAGAAGTAGGAGTGGGAAAGCGTGGCGGCTATTATGACAGCGCCGGTGCTTTGCGCGATATGGTTCAGAATCATCTGTTACAGTTGCTGTGCGTGGTGGGAATGGAATGCCCACCTGCCTATAAAGCGGAGGCCATTCGCGATGCAAAGACAAGGCTCATCAAACAGGTGAGGATCTATTCTCCGGGGCAAGAGGTTTTTAAAAACATTGTCCGTGGACAATACACCGAAGGTGTGGCAGATGGCCAATCTGTTCCGGCATACCGCCAGGAAGAACAGGTGGCAAAGCAATCTACCACGGAAACCTTTGTGGTGGGGAAATTTTTCATAGATAATAAAAGATGGAATGGGGTTCCTTTTTTCCTCGGAACCGGAAAATCACTTCCACGACAGAGTTCTGTGATCATGATTCAGTTCAAAGATTCGCCACACAGGATTTTCAGAGATGATATCGTTCCCAATCGCCTTATCATTAGTATTCAACCGGAACTGGAAATAAGACTGCTTTTTGAAAACAAAGTTCCGGGATCAGAAATGAAATTGAAACCGGTTGATATGGACTTTGCATATAAAGAAGCCTATTCGCAATCTCTTCCGGAAGCCTATGAAGCATTGCTCGAAGATGTACTTGACGGAGACGCCACCCTTTTCATGCGCGCCGACCAGGTCGAAGCCGCCTGGAAAGTAGTAATGCCGATACTGGAAACCTGGAAAAAATATCCTTCGCGGCAATTACATTTTTAC
>Ga0075026_100000779_pt1 | contig 13278 bp, 15 predicted proteins | sample Str012_2_FD_71392 | JGI IMG/M metagenome (GOLD analysis project Ga0075026, IMG submission 71392) | Freshwater sediment microbial communities in response to fracking from Pennsylvania, USA - Straight Creek_MetaG_SC_2012 | ecosystem: Environmental > Aquatic > Freshwater > Creek > Sediment...
GGAAAAAACTTTCTGCCGCGACTGTGTCCGCAACGTTGCTGATTACTTTCCTGATCGTTTCTCCGGAGCTTTCCGTGGGACTGGATTTCGCCGCTGACAACGCCGTGAACGCCGGCGTCAGGCCGACGAATTCGGTGATCACGGCGGCCGGACATCGCCCCGCTTCAACCGCCGCCAAGGCAGGTCGCACAAGTAGCGCGCAACCATCCATTACGGACCGCACACGCAGCGAGGCTTCACTCCGTAACGTCCGCTCGCGCAGTTATCTGCCGGAGACGCCGGCGTACCGGATGACCAGCGGAAATTTTGTTACGGAAAAATCCGCGTCGCCCAACTGGGACTCTCCCGCGCTCAGCGAACGCTCGCCGGCTACACCGCGTGTGGCGACGCCGTCCGTGGCCAGCGTGGTGCTGGGTACTCTGGGACAGATCATTATTCACGAACGCACCGAACACCGCATGCCCGGCCGTGATCGTGACGACAAAATTGTGCCGTCACCAAGCATGCCGGAATAAGACAGCGCCCGTCCGTTGCTTTCACATTCTGCGTTTCAGCTACCGGCGTTGGCAGCCGAGCGCTTTTTTAAACTCAGCTTTTCAGACTCAGCTTGTTTCGGACTCCGGCCTTTGTTCCGGACGCAAAATTACAATCTCCCTATGCGTTTAGCGAATAAAGTTGCCATCGTTACCGGAGGCGGATCGGGAATTGGCTTGGCGATTGCCCAGGCTTTTGCGCGCGAAGGCGCCAGAGTCGCCGTTGCCGGAAGGACCCGCGCCAAACTCGACCGCGCCGCACATGAAGTTGGTCCAAACGGTCTGGCCGTCGCTGCTGACGTCGCCAACCCGCAGGACATACAAAAGCTCGTTCAGGCCACGCTGCAACATTTCGGTCGCATAGACATTTTGGTGAACAACGCTGGTGTGCTTCGCGCCGGCACCGCCGAATCTCTCACCGAAGCCGACTGGGACCAGACATTCAACACCAACGTGCGTGGTGTGTGGCAACTATCGCGCGCCGTGTTGCCGCATCTGCGCACCGCGGGCGGCGGAAGCATCATTAACATTGGATCGGTGTTAAGCATGCTGGGAGCGCGCAATCGCGTGGCTTACGCTGCGTCCAAAGGCGCTGTCTTGCAGATGACGCGCGCCATGTCCGTTGATCACGCACCGGAAAAGATCCGCGTGAACTGTATCTGTCCGGCGATTGTAGAAACCGAATTGGTGGCTGCCTTCCAAATAGACGAAGCTGCCCGCCAGCAACGCATCGCCATGCATCCCGCGGGCCGCTTTGGACAGCCGCAAGATATCGCCGGGCTCGCCGTCTTCCTGGCCAGCGACGAATCTACATGGATCACCGGCGCGGCCTATCCCGTCGATGGCGGCTATTCGGCTTGGTAAAAAGTTTTGCCCGGCAATGATTTAGAGAATTGCTAGATGTTCTTGAGTGCGCGTTTGAACTCGGCTATGCCATCTTCATTGCGGCGGTAAAAGATCCATTGTTTGATGCGCTTGCCGCGGACCAGGCCAGCAGCCGTAAGGATTCGCAAGTGCTCGCTGGCCGTAGGTTGGCTGACTTTCAACTTCTGGGCAATCAGCAATCCACACACGCCGTCCTTGACCAGATCGCCATCCACCTGCGGACGAAAATGTTTTCGCGGGTCTTTCAGCCATTCCAGAATCTGGCGGCGCCGCTGGCTGGCCAGAGCGCGCAGAACAAGATCGTCAGTCATATAGACAATTAGCCAACTGGCTAATTATAATAGAAATAGAATTTGCAGGATAGCCCCCAAATGACCGAGATATCAAGCATCTCCAGCACGCCTGATTTGGCTCAGCCTTTCGCCGCCGACCGCGACACCATCTCGCAGGCTTGCCAACGCATTCAGCCGCACATTCGCCGCACGCCAATCGTGGAAATTGCCGCAGCAAACTTTGGCCTGGACATCCCCCAACTCTTCTTCAAGCTCGAGTTCCTCCAGCACAGCGGATCTTTCAAAGGCCGCGGCGCCATGAACAACCTGTTGGCGCGCAAGGTTCCCAAAGCCGGCGTCGTGGCTGCTTCCGGAGGCAATCACGGAGCCGCCGTGGCATTCGCTGCGCAGAAATGCGGCGTGCCGGCCAAGATCTTTGTGCCTAGCGTGTCGTCGCCTGCCAAGCAGAATTTAATCCGTAGTTACGGAGCCGACCTGATTGTCGGCGGCGATCTATATGACGACGCGCTCGCTGCCAGCAGAAAGTGGGCGGAAGAATCCGGCGCCATGACCGTCCACGCTTACGATCAGCCGGAAACTTTGCAAGGCGCGGGCACGGTTGGTTTGGAACTCGAAGCCCAGTGGCCCGAGATGGAAACGCTCTTCATCTCCGTTGGCGGTGGCGGACTGCTCGGTGGAATCGCCGCATGGTATCAAGGACGCGCCAAGCTCATCGGTGTGGAGCCGGAACTTGCGCCGACTCTCACCTACGCGCTTGCAGCCGGACGTCCCGTGGACGCGCCCGCCGGCGGCATTGCTTCCGATTCGCTCGCTCCCAAACGCGTTGGCGAACTGATGTTTCCACTGGCCCAGAAGTTTGTGAAAGAAGTGATTCTCGTGCCGGATTCCGCCATTCAGCAAGCGCAACAGAAACTCTGGGACGTAATGCGCGTGGTCACCGAACCCGGCGGCGCGGCGGCGTTCGCCGCATTGCTCTCCGGAAAATACAAACCTTCTGCGGTAGAAAAAATCTGCGTGCTGCTGTGCGGTGCGAATACCACGGCAGTGAAATTTTAGGGACGGAAGCATCAGTGCTTTTGGTCAGTTTCGACTGAACTTCTGGGCCCGCCGCAGTTGAGCCTCGACACCAGTAATGCGAAGCCGATATGACGCTAAGGCTTCACTGACCCCGAAAAGAATGGCGATATCAGACGCGCTTAGCTTGTTCCGTTTGCAGTGGAGCAATGCTTCGCGTGGCAGTAAAAGAGCGGCGGCAAGCCAGTTGGCCTCATCCTCTTGTTTCTGGTCGTAGCTACGCATAACTAAACTACCGTCCTGGGACATAATCAGTGTGGCTGGTTTATGGCCTAGTATTATGTGGGACAATTCATGAGTAATGTCACTTGACTGCCTTCCGTCGGAGTGCGTGGGATTGAAAATGATTAGCGCATTTCCCCCTTTTTCAAGGGTTACTGCGGACCAACCTGAAGGATCGATTACAAGCAATTGATCCTTCGCCACTGACGAGAGCCCCTCTATATCGTTAGGGGTACAAAGCTGAACATTTAGGTACGAGGCCAATTGACGGGGGTCCAAGCGCTCTTTCGCCGAAATCGACAGTTCGGCGCGTAGGCTTGTAGCTGTGCGCTCTGCCCAACTCTTGAACCCTCTTTCCAGCGTAGCGGTCATGGGTCAAAAATCGCCTTTTCGTGGCTGATTCTTGAGTGCGAGCATCACCATTTGGGCGATGGCTTGCACCGTTGCAGGTTGAGGGTTTCGATCCGCCCGGAAATGAGCGGAAATCGAAGTCAGGTCGCCTTGAGCATCTTGACCATCGGTGGAAGGGGAGTCGAAACCGAGAAAACTTCCTGGGTCTACGTTGAGCCACTTACATACTTTCCCGAAGGTCTCAACGTCAGGAATTCGTCCATTTTCGATCCGCATGAGCGTTGCCGTTCCAACTCCAACCTCCTTGGCCGTTTCCCTGATCTTGTTTTGTCCACGCTTATCCCGAACCATCCGGCCTAGGCTTTCCAAAGTTCGTCGCGGCATGGCACCTCCCTTAATGTTTTCTATGAAACGGAACTTGACGTGCGACACCATCCCGATTACTATTGTATCTCGACGGAACCGAACTACACAAGAGAAACGCTTTACGCTGTACAAGGAGATTGCGGAGATGTCAGCACATCAAGACCTAAACGTGAATGCGATCCCTATTCAAAAGCCCTTGCAAAGCCCCACAGTGATGTCCTTCACGCAAACTGGCGATCCCCATGTCTTTCTAGTTGGGCGCCCGCCGTTGAACGAGTATTTGGGTTTCATAAGAATGCTTTCGATTGGTGGCGCGGACTTAGACAATGCCACTTTGACGCGAGATTGGCGGCTTGCGAATGATCGCGTTCGAGAACTCGAGGAAAAAGAAGCCGATATTGCCAACGATGTGGAACGTCAGCCCGTATCCTCGGCGCTTCAGCCTTTGGTTGACGAGGTAATGAACGATCCTACCATTCAGAAAAGCTACAGCAATGTTCCTTGGACGATCGAGATGGTCAAGCTCGATACGCTTGTCGTCTACCAAAAGCACATCAACTTGTCCTACGTTGAAGAGTTGAAGGTGAAATTAGGTCCAAGCCCTGATGAAGAAACGATTTTTAGGCTGTGCTTTCCTCTTGGAGAGGCCCTCCCATCTTTGCAGGTGCGTCGCGTGGCTCCTGGAAATGTTTTTTCCTTTGTCTCTCCGTCGAACGATTTACGTTTCCTAGATGCCACGTTCCTGCCTGCGTCGCAGATTAACGGCTATGCAACTAACGGCAGAATAACGGGCGTGGTAGCCTTAGCGGTTGGTTTTGGGTGCAACTGCTTCAACGTTGTAAGTGCGGAAGGTCGCCTTATCTTGAACAACGCAAGCCATCGCGCCTTTGCACTTAGGGACTTAGGTATTACTCACGCACCGTGCATCATTCAACATGTGTCGCGAGAGGAAGAGTTCCCAGTCGTTTTGACCCAAGAAGTCGTGGGACAAATTGAGCACTTTCTCAGCAGGCCGCGCCCTCCTCTCTTGAAAGACTATTTCGATGATCAGCTCAGGAGAATAGTCAACGTTCCCAAACAAAACCGTCACGTACGGATCACGTTCATGCCAGAAGCCGTAGATCTCTAGATATCAAGCGAAGAATAAGAACCTCAATCTGAGGTGTGATCTAAATCACACAAAAAGGCACGGCTTTCACCGTGCCCTTCACAACTTGCAATCAACTTCTAATTCAACGGCGGCTTCGCCGGCGGATTAGCAACTGGCGCAGCAGCCGGAGTAGCTGCCGCAGGAGCCGGTGCCGCTTCCTCTTCCGGTGGCGGAGGCGGAGGCAGTTCCTTCTCGATCGGTTTGCGCGGGAACATCTGGTCGCGCTGCGCGGCCATGTACACGAATGACGCCACAATCACCGCAGCCTGTTTCAGGTCTTCCGGCTGCAGGCGGTCGTAAACGTCCATGTTGGAGTGGTGCGTACGCGTGTCGTATTCCAGCGGATCTTGTATGAACTGGAATCCCGGAATGCCTGCGGCGTCAAATGAAAGATGGTCGGTGCCGCCCGTGTTGCGCATGGTCAGCGTGTCCATGCCCAGATCGTGGAAAGGTTTCATCCAGGCTTCAAAGATCGGCTCCACCTGCGCATTTTCCTGCATGTAGATCCCGCGAATTTTGCCGCTGCCGTTGTCCACGTTGAAGTACGCGGAAACTTTCGCTTGTTCCGGTTTCACCGTCATCGGGCCGGTATCGCGACGCAGCACCGTGGGGTCGCCCTTGCGCTCGGGATCTTTCGATTCCGGCCGCGAACCAAAATGCTGTGCCACATACCATTGCGAGCCCAGCAGGCCTTCTTCTTCGCCGCTCCACAGGCCAATGCGGATCGTTCTCCGCGGCTTCACGCCCACGGCTTTCAGTATGCGCATGGCTTCCATCATCACAATGGTGCCAGCGCCGTTGTCGGTTGCTCCGGTGCCGGTGTGCCAGGAATCCAGGTGCGCGCCCAGCATGACCACTTCGTCTTTTTTATCGGTTCCGGGGATTTCGGCAATCGTGTTGTTCTGGGTCATCGCATCGTCATAAAAGTTGTTCTTGACGTTGATTTCGAGTTCAACTTCTTTCTTCGCCGCCAGTATGCGCGCAATGCGGTCCCAGTGTTCGGTAGCCATGGTCAGTTGCGGAGTGGCCGCCGTCAGGCCTTGTTTATACGATCCGCCTTGCTGCACGAAGACCGTTCCACCGTTGATGGCGCCGCGGCTGTGGTCAATCATGGCCACGGGTTTTTCGCTGTCGATGAATTTGTTCAACTCGCGCTGCATGCGGGCGCGCTGCTGGAATTCGCGAAAGCGGGCATCGTTGCGGTCGCCGGGAATTTCGTAGTTGGCTTCTTCGGCGAGTTTTTTGTCGTCATAGCGTTCGGCCAAAGGTGTGGTGGACATCTTCACGTCAGCATCGTCACCGATCAGCAGGATCTTTCCCGCCAGTTTGCCTTTGTACTTGGCCACGTCCTGCGGTCCGCGGATGATCACGCGGATCACCTGCGCCTTCACCGGACCGTTGGTGCCCGGCGTCCAGGCCTTGGCGTAAGCCAGCAGTGGAGCGTGGTCCGGAGAAATCATGTTCACGCTGGTGTATTCGTTCGACCAGCCCACGCCGAACGGACTCCACGGTTCCAGGTGAGAGTTGGACATGCCCAACTCTTCCAGCTTGGCGCGCGTCCAGTCGTTGGCCTTGCGCATGTTGGGTGAGCCGGTAAGCCGCGGCCCAATCTGGTCCATCAATCCGGTTGCCAGTTCCATGATCTTGGAATTGCGGAAGCCTTCGTAGCGGATCTTAGAGATCGCATCCAGATCGGCTTTTTCCTGGGCCAGGGCCGTGTTGAAGGTACATAAGAGAAAGAGTGCCAGAACAAAGGCGGCAAGCCGCCGGGACGTCATCATATCTACTCCTTTTTCCATCGCGCAGAGAGTCGGTGCAGGGTCGGGCAGGAAGTTTAAATGGAGTAGGGAGAGCGGTCAAACGGATCTGACGGATACGTAGTGGTTAGAGCCCGATCCAGGCGCCCACGTGGTTAAAGCTAGGCGATCCTTCCAACCCAAACAGTTGGTGGGCTTGGTCGCACACGGGTCGAATAGCAAAATCAATATCAGCTAAGTTGTCGACTTGCACGTGCGGAAATAGATAGTTCCGCCCTGCAATTGGAGCGGTGTGGTATGTGAACCTGTCAATTCCAACGTGCGCCGCGATTAGTGGTTCGCGGGTGCGCAGCATTGTGCCCAAGACGTAGGGTGCACCGATAGCCGCAGCTTCATAGACGGTTGTCGCGCGCAAGACAAATCTCCGAAGTTGAAGGTCGAATGCTCTTGGATCTACAACCTGATGGTTTTCTTGATTAGATATTAAAGGTAGAAGCGCGCGCGCATAGAAATCCGTTCCGATGCAACTTGACTTCGAAGCGATCCTCCAGTCGTTCAAGACCATCGAATGTGTAGGTCGGTTCACGAAATTCCACGCGATCGGTTCGACTGAAGTTCGCTAACGCTTGGCGTACTCTTGTATCTCTGACATTTACCAAGAAATCTTCTGAAAAAATGGGAACAAGTCCAATCAGGAGATCGGGCAGATTGTTCTCTGGAATTCGGGAAAATGCAGTGTCTATGATTTCGTACGCGCACTGCAGCCTATTTGCTGTTCTCACGACTAGTTCCTTGATTTCTCTCACGTTCATAGCGTAACGCTGCCTTTCCCGTCGAGCTGGGAAATAAATGTGGCCCTCCCGTCTGACTGAATGCGGCTTGCTAGCGCTATTCGGAACGCGAAAAGCAAGCACGCGCCGTCCACCAGCTAAATCAATCGACGTCGACTCTAGAGGCAAACGTTCCTCAATTGCCTCCATTACGCGGGCGTCATAAGCAGCTAGGACCGTTGCGGGATTGGGCAAGTCAAGACCAATGACACCTGCTGGATCGGGCACTCCCGTTGGCTGTCCCCCGCCATCCCTGAGTTCAGACACACCAATGAGCAAGATGCCCCCTGCTGTGTTGGCAAACATGCAGATATCTTGCAGAAACTCAAGTCTGCCGCGATCAGCAGCTGCGTATAACTCGCTCTTGTATTCCAGTTGGAGGTGTTCTTCAAGGCCAGATTCGATGACTTGACGAAGGTCGACCTCACCAATGTCGCGCAGTTGCCTACCGTCCCATAACATTTGGTGATTGTGAATCTTTGGGGGCTATTTATGCAAGCTCCAGCAAACTCATCCTTGTTGTACTCTCTTTGGCCGCCTTATAAATCAACACCCCGAGTGCCGGTTCACAGGCTATAGAAGTAAAAAAGGCCGCAAATACTTTCTCTTCCCTCTGAAAACAAACCACTTGATCTTTCCTTGATACCCGATTGATCGTCAGTTTACCTGCCGTGCATTGTGGCTTTTGCTCTGGCGAACCATGATGCCCGCAGGAGGAACTTGCACCATGCTGCCTCATGCTAAGAACGTTTTCGCTCAATCAATAGTTGCGCTTCTTTTACTCGTCTCGTCGGTGGCCGGCTTCGCCCAGAACCAACGCCAAAACCAAAACTATCAGGCCAGACAATCTGCCCCGGCACGAACGGACCGTGTCTACGTCGCGGATCCACGGGTCGCAACACCGGATCAATCTCCGGGTACGTTTCCTGGCCAGTCTCCAACCTTGCCTCGGCCTATCAATTTTTCTGAACTCCAGCGTGAACGCGCGCGCACAGCACAGAGTGGCGACGACTCAGACTCCGACTTCCTCTGGTACAGCGGCCAGCAACGCCAGGAATCCGATCCTCAGGCCAAGCCGGACTCCCCAGACCAGTCCGACCTGCTGAAAAATTCTCACGACCGGGAATTCATCCTGCGGAATTTCCGCACCATGTACGTTGACGCCCGCGAAGCGAATTACTTTGGCAGTTCCCAGATGAAAGCCGCTCTCGGCAAGAACAAGGATTTTGAAAAACTCGGTTTCCGCATCGTGGACGACCGCCGCGTGGCCGACGTGGTCCTGAAAGTCAGCTACACCTTCGCCTGGGACTATCCGTTTGAACTGATGCACCAGAACTCGACCATCGTGCTGTTGTCCGGTAAAGGTGAAGGCCCGTTTTCCGGACCTCTTGGCGCGGCCGATGTTGCGCGCGTTTTTGTGAACACGACTAAACCGTGGCGGACAGCGAAACAAGCAGAGGCAAAGCCGGAAGCTGTAAAGCCTTAGTGAACGGTCCGTTAAACAGTTGGCATGTAAGGCTTTAGGATTTCACTCATCCTTTTTGAGGAGCGGACAGAGAAAAACGCTTGACATGTTATATAGTGTTATACTTAACTATAACACTGAGAGTGCTTATTTAGAACAGGTTATCCAGCCGGAAGACCAAAAGGGCACTCTTCCAGGAAGGAAATAACATGAAATCGTTGCGTTTTTTGCTGTCCGCCGCCCTGCTATTGTTCTCCAGTCTGGCCTTCGCGCAGTCTGACGTGCACGCCCACTCTGACGCCCAAAAGTTGTCAGCCAACTCCGCGCCTTCTCAGGCTCAGATGTCGTCCGAAAAAGCCGCGCCTACCGCGGCCCAACAGTCCTTCACCCAGATGAAAACGCTGGCCGGCTCGTGGGAAGGCCGTGTGACTGTGGACCCGCTTATGCCCGGAATGACCGAGCAGCCGATCAAGCCGCTCCATCTCACCATGCGTGTGACTTCCCGTGGAAACACTATGGTGCACGAGTTCCAGGAAGCCAACACTCCGCTGGATCCAGCCAAGTACGACCATCCGGTCACGATGTTTTACCTGGATAACGGGCAGCTCAACTTGGTTCACTATTGTGACGCCGGCAACCGTCCGCACATGACCGCCCGGCCCATGGCGGACGTCAACAAAATCGAATTCGACTTTGCTGACGTCTCCGGGGGCGAGAAATACGGACACATGCACCACGCCGTATTCACCATCATTGACGCCGACCACCACACCGAGGACTGGACGTTCATGTTGCCCGGGGACAAGCCGGTCCACGCGCACTTCGACGCGCACCGGGTGAACTGAAGCACGCGGCATCTCGGAAAAGAGCGCGTTTTTTCTAGGAAAACCTGATGGACCGTGAGTGGAATGACAGTCAGCCGATTTACCGCCAGCTTCGCGACCTTGTTGTCGCGATGATCCTGGATGGTGTGCTCAAGGAAGGCGATCCCCTGCCTTCCGTGCGCAATGTCGCCGCTGAATACCGCGTCAATCCGCTCACGGTCCTCAAGGGTTATCAGCAATTGGTGGACGAAGAACTGGTCGAGACCCGCCGCGGCCGTGGCATGTTTATCAACGCCGGCGCGCGCAACCTTTTGTTGCGGGGCGAACGCCAGAAATTTCTTGCCGAAGAATGGCCGCGCGTACACGCCACGATTCAGCGGCTCGGCTTGAACGCGGCAGAACTTCTGAATGGAAGTTCGCCGGCGAATGAAGTCGCCGCAAAGCCGAAACCCGCCGGGTCCAACCCCCCGCAGGAGGAAAAATAGCATGGCCTGCATCGAAGCACGTGGTCTCCGCAAGTCCTTCGGCGCAACCGTTGCGCTCGATGGTGTTGACTTGCGCGTGGAAGAAGGCCGCATCCTGGGCCTGATCGGTCCCAACGGAGCCGGCAAGACCACGGCCCTCAATGCCATTCTCGGCCTCGTCCCCTACCAGGGCCAATTGAAGGTGCTAGGCCGCGATCCCTGGACGGAGCGTGACCGCCTGATGTGCGATGTGTCGTTCATCGCAGACGTCGCCGTGCTCCCGCGCTGGATACGTGTTTCGCAAGCGCTTGACTACGTTGCCGGCGTTCATCCGCGATTCAACCGCGCCAAGGCGGAAGCTTTTCTTGCCCGGACCACCATCAAGCTTTCCAGCAAGGTCAAGGAATTGTCCAAGGGCATGGTGACCCAGTTGCATTTGGCTTTGATCATGGCCATCGACGCTAAGTTACTGGTGCTGGATGAACCCACCATCGGCCTCGATATTCTGTTCCGCAAACAATTTTACGATTCGCTTCTCAATGATTATTTCGATCGCACTCGTACCATCGTCGTCACTACGCATCAGGTGGAAGAAGTTCAGCACGTTCTCACCGATCTCATGTTCATTGATCGCGGCCGAATCGTTTTTGACCACAGCATGGAAGAGATCGAGTCGCGTTATTTCGAAGTTATGGTGAATCCTGAAAATGTAGCGGCGGCGCGTGCGCTCAAGCCGATTCAGGAGCGGCAAGTGTTCGGCCGGTCCATCATGCTCTTTGACCGTGTCGATCGCCAGCATCTGGCTTCTCTGGGAGAGGTGCACACGCCCAGCATCGCTGATTTATTTGTCGCGGTCATGGGAGATCAAAACAGTCAGGCCCATGGACACGCCGCAGCGGAAGGAGCGGCCCAATGACTACTCCAGAAAACGCCGTGCCCGAGCCTCTGGATACGCGGGAAATTGTGCCTGTTTCCACGCCCTGGCCTCTCTACTGGTCGATCCGTCGCGAGCTCTGGGAGAACCGTTCCATTTATCTCGCGCCGCTGGGGGCTGCCGCCGTCTTTATGTGTGGGTTCCTGATTAGCCTGATTGGTCTGCCAAGCAAGATGCGGGCGCTTTCGGCGCTTAACCTGGCGCAGGGGCACGCGAACACCCCCTACGAATACGCCGCTGTTCTGGTCATGGGAACAGCCTTCATCGTTGGAATCTTTTACTCTCTTGAAGCCTTGTACGGTGAACGCCGCGAGCGCAGCATTCTCTTCTGGAAGTCGCTGCCAGTTTCCGATCTCATCACCGTGCTCTCGAAACTCACGGTTCCCCTTATCATTCTGCCTCTGCTAAGTTTCGCCATTTCTGCTGTCACACAGTTGCTCATGCTGTTGCTCAGCAGTGCGGTGCTGCTGGGAAGCGGCTTGAGTGTGGCAACGCTCTGGGGACACGCGTCGTTTTTCCACTTCTCGCTGATGCTGTTCTACCACATCGTCACCATTCACGGCCTCTGGTACGCGCCGCTGTACGGCTGGCTGCTGCTGGTTTCCGCCTGGGCTCCGCGTGCGCCATTTATATGGGCTTTCTTGCCGCCGTTCGTAATCGTGGGAGTCGAGAAGCTCACATTCAACACCGCATATTTCTTCGAAATGCTGCGGGGCCGTTTGATGGGACCGGGGGCGCCCACCTCGGCTGGCGGCAATCCGATGGATGTGATGGTGGCGCACACTCCGCTGCAATTTCTTAGCGAGCCGGGCCTGTGGACCGGACTCGCGGTGGCAGCGCTGTTCCTGGCAGCAGCGGCGCGGCTGCGCCGCTATCGCGGACCCATCTGATTCGCTGTCGCCCTGATTCGCCGTCTCTGATTCGCCGTCGCTAAGGAGAATTGCAAATGAAACACAGCTTGATGTTGACCATCTCGTCTTTGCTCTCGATCCTGCTGATCACGTTGCACGTGACGAGCGACACCATCCACGCCCGCGTCGGGACGCCCGAGGCAGGCGGCTCAACTCTGGTAGCGGTGCCTGTCCTGGCCGTATGGCTCTACGGAACGCTGGTACTCGGCGAACGGCGGTCGGGGCAGATCATCATGCTCATCGGGTCGATCCTTACACTGGGCATGCCTGTCGTCCATGTATGGGGAGCGGCCGGCATTTTTCACGGCGAGATCGCCCGGTCCAGCCCAGCCTTCTTGTTCGTCTGGACGCTTCACGCGATGGGCGTGATTGGGATGTTCAGTTTCATCCTCTCGGCGCGCTGCCTGTGGAGCCCGCAATGGGGCCAGTCCCGGTAGCCCAACAACCCGAACACGCAGGGGCCCGCATAGCCACCGTATTTTTCGGAAACTCGGACACGGGGAAAGAGTATGAGCACAGCTGTAATGATGGAACGGTTTGCAGAAACGTCACCACGTCTCACAGCCAGGATTATCGGCGTGTTGTACCTCGTCACCATCGTGACGGGAATATTCGCCGAGGCCTTCGTGAGCGACAGGCTGGTTGTATCCGGTGACGCCGCGGTTACGGCGGCCAACATCCTGGCGCACAAGGGCTTGTTTGAGTTGGGTTTCACCATCTACCTCATCGAAATGGCGTGTCAGGTCGCTATGACGGCCCTCTTTTATTGCCTGCTTAAGCCGGTGAGCAGGAATGTGGCTTTGGTTTCACTGTGCTTAGGCCTAGTGGGTTCCACCATCAAGACCTTGAGCCGCCTCTTTTACATTGCTCCGTTGCTCGTCCTGGGAGGCGCGCACTACTTGAATGTATTCAACCCGGAACAGTTGCAGGCGCTGGCGCTCCTCTTTCTCAAGGTGAATGCCCGAGGCGCTGGGATCGCTTTGGTATTTTTCGGATTCGAGGTACTGCTGCAAGGCTACCTGGTTTTCAAGTCCACGTTCCTGCCCCGGATCCTGGGCGTGTTGGCGATGGTTGCAGGTTTGGGTTGGCTGACCTTCCTGTCACCGGCGCTCGGCAACCGTCTGTTCCTCTACGTTGCGGTCTTTGCCCTCCTCGGGGCAGCAGCGATGATCTTTTGGCTCCTCGTGTTCGGCGTGAACGAACAACGATGGAAGGAGCA
>Ga0075026_100000780_pt1 | contig 13260 bp, 11 predicted proteins | sample Str012_2_FD_71392 | JGI IMG/M metagenome (GOLD analysis project Ga0075026, IMG submission 71392) | Freshwater sediment microbial communities in response to fracking from Pennsylvania, USA - Straight Creek_MetaG_SC_2012 | ecosystem: Environmental > Aquatic > Freshwater > Creek > Sediment...
GCTCTTGGTCGCGTTGCCCCATCGCATAGCCAGCATTGCCGCAAATAGTGGCGGCCGCTTTTCCTGCCGCTGTCGCCGCGTGCCTGGCGTCGGCGATTCGCGCGTCTAGTGCCTGCACGCCGCTCGCATCGGCAGCACCGATCGTGAAAGGCGTAAGGATTAGGCCCGCGCCCGCGACTACAGCTATTGTCATTCTCATAACTTTCTCTTATCTTGCTGCGTACCATAGCACTTCGGCTGCTCGCGTTAGAGTCTCCCCTGATGAGACGCATGATCGCCACGCTCATCGCGCCCGCCGGCGTCTTTCCGATTGTTACAGGGAACGCACACTGCCTCCCGTCGGCCCTTTCTAAGGGACCACTCCATCCGAGTGGAGCTTCACAGTGTTCTTCACGCCCGCCGGCGCTGCCATGTACAGCACCTTCGGAATCGGCCCCCGCCAGCAGGGACTAACACCCCCCAATCGCTCCCAACGTTCCTCGGGCCGCCAGCCGGATCCGTGAGCGCTTTAGCATTTATAGAATGACTCGCGCTGGAGTCCACGCCCAGTTCAGCACCACACTCCATGGATTTTCAACAATGTACCGTGTATGAGCCCGATAAACCTTCAAGGACCCGTGTCAATATCTATTCGGACCAGGACGTTCTTTAACCCCTTTAGTACTCCGCCTTGGCATCCTGCGTTGGCCTGATACTTTGTCACTTCCACAGATTTTGAAGTACCGTAGCTGAGTGTAAGTTTTCCAGGAGAGGACAAGTAGGGATATTTCGACAGATATTGGTTCGCACGTGTGCGGATATCAAATTCATAGGGCGCGGAGTAATCGCCGCAATCTTGACAGGTTACTGCAATCTTATTGTTCCCTGGACTTGGGTTGCGAATAACTATGTGATACTGAAACTGCCGCGTGGGATCAAGCCTCACATTGCAATGTTTTGGGTCATGCTCATCTTCGTCGACGCGGCTTTCGCTTGGTTCAAAACTGGCGGCAGCAATTTCGGGTTTGCCCGGTACACCCACGTTGGTAGCGGCGTCCCCCGGCACCGGTATGACTGCGCTGGCTGCTGGTTGCGGTGATGACTCTACATTCGCCGGTGTTGTAGTTCCTTGACTCGGAGGTTTCTGGACTGCCGCTGAATGAAACGTGGAGTACAAGCCAGTGATCGCGACAATAACTCCAGTAATTCCGGTCAGTACGCCAGGAAGGGTGGCCCAGAAGCTAGGATTGTCCTTAGCCATGAACTTTTCTCTCCGCGTAAATGGGCTCTCTGGTAGGCAAAATAGGCTAGCCCACCTTTGCAGTGATTCTAATCTTCCCTGCTCCAATCCGCGCTTGCCCAGCCATTATTCAGGTGCGTTGCCACTAAGCTAAACGCCACCGTTATTCACCGTGCTATGCCCCTCCTGCTCCCGGCCCGTGTCTCAGAGCCCCCTCCCGCATCTATCCTCTGCACGACTGCATCGCTTAGCAGCCGTTCCGCAATCGCATAGCCATCGACGCCCTGAATATCGATTTCCGCGTCGCCTCGGAAGAACCCCGCCGGTACACCCTTGTCTCGTTGTTCCAGTGTCTCAAAGATCGCCATCGCGATATCAACCCGCACGGTGTATTTCAGCCAAACCCCTGGCATTGGCTCGTCCTTGAGGCCTTCGAGGTAGCGGGTCTCGGAGTAGCGGGTCCAGTAGGCTGAGCACTTGGCGTCCGCTTGCAGGCAGCGCCAGAAGGTAGTCGTTAGCGACGTGCGGCCAGAACTGGGCTCGCGCTTCCCTTTGGACAGCACTAGTTTTCGACTATCGGTCATGGGGCTCCCGCCAGGCCTGGCCATCATACCCAATGCTACAGCGACGCCTCTCGGCAGGGGCCGGAACCTGACTCTCCACTGTGCTCGCCCAACCGTTCCCTAGGTGCGAAAGCACCGAGCGCGGCTGCGCCGTGCGTCCGCCAGAAAACCCCGAGACGTTGAGGACATCAAACACTACCACCGCCGGCGTTGCCGCTTACTTCTGATGCGGATTCGGCCCCCGCCAGCAGGGACTGCAACCCAGCGCCCACGACGACAGCGAGATGGCCGTCAGAAACTGCTCTCTGAGTACACTTCGGTGCACAGTTAATATTGTGTATGGAGGATTTCCTCACGATGGTCCCCAACTACGGTGTACCTTTAAGAGTTCCCTCGTCGATAAGCCGCTTCCCCCAATACGCGATGTTTGCCCATTGACTCTGCTTTTGGTAAAGCCATTGATGCGTCTGCGAATACTTCGCTTGAACCTGCGGATTCGGAGCCAGTGACTTTAACCTGGCGATAGCCTTCAAACTGCCTGCCAGACTGGTAGCAATAGACTCCGGTGATACGGTCGCGGCAGTCGGAACGATCGCAAACCCGTCATAGGCGTTGTCCTCCCACGGTTGACATCCGTGGAACGGAATTCTCGGGCACTGCTGAAGGCATGCCGCCCACGAAATGCGTCGAGCGAGGTTCACGTGATCCTCAGCCTTAAAGGGCTCAAAGCCTGGCGCTTCCACATTACATCGCCGAGTCAAGTCCGGCATTCGCTCGACCACTGACGGCGCAAGCATGATGCCAACCCAGTTCTGTGCGCTTTCAAACTTGTATGCCTCCACAATTGCCCTTCCCGCAAAGAAACTCCCGAAAGACAGCCGAGAACGGGTATATGGCCCATACGCGATGGCTCCGCGAATCGCGATATTGACGTTTAACATCTCCCCGAACAGTTTTGAACACTGCTCCACTAGAAGAAGCAGCCCTTCAGCGGAATCGTCCTTTGACCCTATGACAATGCTGTCCGAGAATACTGCAACATCCGGGAGTGGCTCAGACACATTGGCGTCCCTATTGCCCGTCATGTCAAATTGATGGGCTTTCCCGGGTAGAACAGTGCCTTTCACTTCCAGAACCTTGCTAAGACATCGATTGTACTCTTCAATCCTCGCGTCACCTCCTGGTCCTGCCAGGAGCGCCGTAAACCCCAGGACATCAAGAAACGCGACGTATCCGCTTTGCATGGGCACATTACCTTCATTTTGACGCCGGCCGCCAAGGTTCGGACATGAAGTGAGCTACGATACGCCCGCACGTCACCACGCGCCGGACGTTCAAGTTCAGTCCCCGCCAGCACGGAGCATAACCCCGACCCCGAGTTACAATTGGTCTCCCCTACGCTCCTTGGACCGCCAACCCCTGCGATCGCAGAATGCATTCCCACTCCGCAATGCAGTCACGCGCAAGCTCCTTTCCTGAAATGATATTCCCGTGTCCGTCGTTGATCATACAATCCATGTCACTGATACCCCACCCGGGAGCAATGGTCGTAGCAACGTGATCGTGGCTCGCGCCTGGTCTGGGACCAAGATGCTTTGTACCATTACATAATTGCTGGCATATCGCTAAGATCGCGGACTGGTGCGCCAGCCTGTAAACCTCGTCCTTCGTGGCCACAGGTATCGTTGTGTCGCTCTGAATCCAATCTTTTACGTGCCAGCAATTCTGAAAGAATGCCCACATCAAGTCCCGAAACTCATTTTCATTCGCGTCGGCCCAGTCAGCGTCGCTCGCTTGAAATACCCGGTCGAGGAATCGCCTGGCTCGATTGAGCTGATCGCGATACCCTTCATGCTTGGTCATGACCTAGATACCCTTCAAGACGCCCGCAGGCGTTAGGTCCAATATATCCTCCAAAGATATCTGTGGAACGCAACTCTGCCTCCCGTCGGCCCGGACTTTGATCTCAAGAACCTACTGCACGCCAGCTCGACACACCCGCAACCTCCGCGATGCGCCACCGGCGTGTCAGCCTCGGGAAAGGAACTTAGCTACCAATCCCTGTAAGGCACTTTGGACTGTGTTGTCCACGCGCCACCACGCCAGCCGCCAAAGAGCTGCAGTGCTGCTTGCTGCGCCAAATCGATCTCTGGACTCGGTCCACAAATGATCCTCGTCTGCGCGTCAGCTTCCAACACCCCGAGCCTCTCGAAATCCATGTCAACCTCTATGAATGGGATGAGGACAGACTTCCCCACACGATACTTTGGTACTGGCCTGCGCCCGTTCGGGTAACGGCTACTCACTAACCTCCACTCTCTCTCTTCAGAAAACGATGGATGTTTGCAGATGCAGGCCACTTCAGCAAACGCGGCATCGAACGCCTCTGTTTGTCTCGAGAGCTCGGCATAGGCCGTGAGTTCCGATTCATCACGTGGAGACCAGAAGGCTCCGTTGAAGTCCACGCTAACCGGCGTGGTCCTGAGCCTATTCAGAGATTCTTCTACAACTACGGAAATCCTGCTGGATTGCACATCTAGATCGTAAATGCATTCTCGCAGCATGAACCCGGTTTGATTTGCAACCCGCTGAATCGCCTCGACTTTCCACCCGATACAGTATCCGCTCTTAGGTGCGTAAGTTCGCCACTGGCTGAGTAAGTCTGGTGCTTTTGTAAGGGAAGTTACATAGAAGTCTGCTCCGAAAAGCCTCGATCTAATCCACGCTCCTATTTCCGATTTTCCCAACAGGTACCCGAAAAACTCTACTTCCTGCGGAGTGAGATCGCTTCGTTTCAATACGACCTTGTGCGCCACCTCAATTGCGTGCACATACTCCGTCGAATCGTTCAGATACCTTATATGGGTTGCCCAGAGTTTCCGTGACTCTGAAATTCCCAGTAATCCGGCTGGAGTGGTGTAGTGATAGAGCCTCTCCGGCTCATGTATCGCTCCGGTTGTCATAGCTCTTCCCCAAACACCCCCGCCAGCAGAGACTCAAAGGCACGCGCGGCAAGGCCAGCAGCACCCCTGTTTGAGCGCTGCAATGACCTTACTGATTCAACTCGCAAAGCAAATCTGTCTTGCTCTGCTATTGGAGGAACGGGCACCTTCAGGTTCCGTAGTATCTCCAGATTGATGTTCTTCTGCGCGGCTCGGGGCGCCTGCGCTTCTAGGGTCGGACGCAGGAATCCAAGCCACTCCTGAATGTACTCCGTTCTGACTCGTGGACCCGGCAAAAACCCAACAACACTGTCCGGGAAGCAGGCATCGAAGCCAAGAACGCCAGTATTTGCAATATTCGCCGCAATCGTTATGCAGAGGGTACCTTTCGGCCAAACCCTGCTCTGGTAAACGCCAGCTTCGGAGTAGCTCTGGGTGTGGAAATTTATCACTCCTCCGGCCTGGGCGACATCACCGGTCTGAATGAATGGCATGTTACCGCCATAGAGATGAGCCGCGTCCCTCGGCCTATGGCGAGAGCGACCCCGATCGAGAGTGCCAAGCTCGCCAAACGGCACTGCCTCCGTCGAGGCCCAACGACGCCGATCATGTGTGGACTTCGACGGATCTCCAAACATATCCACAAACAGCGCCGGAATAATGGCCTTAGCCTTCGCCTCAGCCTCCCGCCGCATCCGGACAATGTTCTCCGCGCGCAACAGCAGATCGACAATGCGGCGTTGCTCAGCAATCGATGGGAGCTTGATTTTTAAACCAAGGAAGTCTGTTGGCTTTGCCCGTTCCCTACTCTTTGTAGCGGCAGCAGTGTTTCCCTTGATAGCTCCACCTTGCAACGCCTCACGTAGCGCATACGCTAGATAGCAACCATCGAGACGATCCCGATTGGGCTGAAGTGGGACGAATTCCGTCGAGCAAATCCGTTGCGCCACCTGAGCGTCGTTGACGTACCACACCCGAGGGATCCGGGGATTAAGCTTCGAGACCAGTACTACTTCATTTGGTATTGGCGTCTTCTGGCTGTGTATCGATTCGCCGTACTCAAGGACTGGGCCTACACCGCTGTCAAACGCCGGCAAGCTGTAATGTGCGAATGTGGTCGTGCTATGCTTCTGCGGGTCGAGGCCACCCTTAACGTGGGTGCAGACGTTGCCAATTGCCTCATTCACTCGTTTAAAGCCTCTCTGAGTGAACTAACTTCTGAAGCTATCTCCCGCTCCAGCTCCGCCAACTCATCCAACAACTCCCTCGGATCCCGATGCACCGCCGTCGAGGCATTGACCGGCCGATACCGCCCCGCCGAGAGATTGAACTCATTGGCGCGCAGCTCCGCCGCCTCCGCAAACCACCAGGGCTCATGCCAGGGGGCCTTTGCATCCCGCTTCCCCCAATCCCGCACTTTCGCCTCCCGATCCCGGTAGGCACTCACCAGCCCCGGCAGATCATCCGTCTCAATCGGGGTGTCGTGATTGGCGTCCAGCTTGTAGCCGTCATTCTCCACATGCAGGAACAGCACCCGCTCCGTGCTCCCACCCTTCTTGAACAGCAGAACCGAGGTCTTGACGCCTGAATACGGCTGGAACACCCCGCCAGCCAGCGACATCACCGCTTCTACCCGATTGTTCTCTATCAATTGCCGGCGGATTTCCTTGTGGGCGCCAGTGGAGCCAAACAGCAGCCCCTCCGGCACGATGACCCCACAGCGGCCGCCGGGACGCAGGCTCTCCATCATGTACTTGAGGAACAGCACCTCCGTGGCCTTGGAGTTGCCGACCTTGACGTCATCGACCACCCGGTCATTGTCGATCTTCCCGGCAAACGGGGGATTGGCGAGCACGACGTGATACCCCTCATCCGGTAGCTGCAGCGCCTCGCGCTTCTCCGGGTCCAGCATGCTGGTCAGGACGTTCCGCAGCAGAATGCGAACATTCGGCAGCCCGCGTAGGGTCAGGTTCATGGTGGCGAGCCGGACCATCTGCGGATCCACATCATTCCCAAAGAACGTCTTGGACTGCAGGGTCGAGGTCTGCGCCGCCGACAGCTTGTCCCCAATGCCACGCCGCTGGACCTTGCCGTCGATATCGGTCTCGGTAATGCCCGCGGGCGACGAATTCGCAAGCCGCATGTGATTGTACGCCGCGACCAGGAACCCGGCGGTACCGGCCGCGGGGTCATAGACCGTCTCGCCGACTTTGGGATCGATCATCTCGACAATAGCGCGGATAATGTGCCGGGGGGTCCGAAACTGCCCGAGCTCGCCTGCCTGCTTGATCTGCTTGAGCACATGCTCGAAAAGATCCCCCTTGGTATCTGAATCCGCCTGGTCCAGCTTCAGTCCGTCGACCAGCGTCACGACCTGAGTCAGTACCGTAGGTTCGGTGATGTTGAGCCGCGCCCCGCGCATGAAGTTGGTGGCCGAGCGAGTGGCAATCTCCTCAAAGAACGCGAACACCTCGTCCTGCACGAGCCGGACGAGAGCCTCTCCAGAGAGTCCCCGCGCCCAGACTGACCAGCGGAATCGCTCTTTAGGGATTGAGGCATCCCCCTTCTTCGGCGCATTGAGCGGGTTCTTTAGCTCCCACTCGCCTGCGAAAAGACTCTCGTACTTCTGTTTCAGTACCTTCGCGCGCTGCGCGTTCTCGCTATCAATACCTTCGATGAGATAGAAGAAGAACAGGAACGAGAGCTGCTCGGCATTCGCCATGGGATTCGGATACCCACCCCCAAAGAGGTAGTCCCGAATCTGATCAATCTGGCGACGCATGTCGGCGGTCAACGGCACTGCCTATCCTCCTCAGCAAACTCGCCGTACACTGGATCGCTGACTAAATGTAATCTTCTCACTGCTTATTCTCATACTTCCAGTTGAGGTGTTGACAAAGCCCGCCTAAGTCTGGAAACACTGTCTTCGCACTGACTCCGTGCCTGTCTAGCGCGCTTAGCAATTCCGGTCGCCTTACGGCCGGAACTCGGTACTCGTAGAGACTGTCCTTTACCTTGGGATTCTCTTCCAAGCGAACAAATCGTTTGTTCTTTGCGGCGTACCGGTGAAGCGTGAACCACCCTTGCTGCGCAACAATGCGTGGGTTATTCAGGCGCGGCTGAAACACTCTGGTCTCCGCGCTTTCGAACGGATCCTGCTTATAAACGTCCTCTGCTAGCAAGTCGTCTGCAACAAGGCCATAAACAAATACATCTCCATCGGCCGTGTCGGAACAAGCGAACCAGAGCGCCGCCAGAGGGTTGATCGTCCAGTCCAACAATCGCGTCTTGAGACCGTAATGCTGCGCTCTAACCAACAGTTCTAGATCACTGGCCTCCGCTCCAACAAGAAATGATGCTCCCTGCAGCTTAAGCTGCTCAAGAGTCTGCTTCTCCCGGCGCGTAGTGTCGTCGGCAGGTTTCGCGCGAGCGATCGTGGGCAGCAGATTTCCTTTAACAGGTTGACCCCTGAACACGACTAGCTCAGCGACCAGATCCATGAAATCTGTCTGCCTTATAAACTCAACGAAGGAGTTAATTGTTACAGTCACCATGATGCGTATGTCGGTCGGCTAGAATGCAGCGGAATAGTTCTATTGAGGCAGTGTCCGATCGCCCTGCAATTTCGCACCCATAGAATCAGCTTGGCTTCGCTCCCTACCCTGGTACACAGTCCTGTTGAGGGAATTAAGTATCTCTCCCAGTTCTTGGGAGCCCCCAAACACCCGCATGGCCTGTCCCAGGCCCCCCTGGCTCGAGAACGGTTCAAAAGCGAAGTGCCCCGCCGTGAATTCCTCCCAGCCGTCCGCATTGGCCCGCAACTGACTACCCACCAGCCCCAGCCAACGCCGCTGATCGACACTTAAGTCCGCCTGCGTCAAAAGCCACGCCTCGAACTTGGCCCCGACGTCCGCCGCCTTTGCCACCGACGCCTCGGGGAAAATCAATCGCCCATCGTCATCCGTCGTGATCCACGCCCGGCTCAAGGGGTCAATGTGATCATCCACGTCAACGACCAGTAGCTTCCGCCCCGGTCCCGGCTTCGGTTTTGGCTTCTGTACGACGTAGCCACCCTCGCCCACCTCATCTTCATCCCCGTGATAGGCGGTGACGCCCACGAAATCGAATAGCGTGAACATCGACTTCCCGCTGGACTTGCGCGTCCCGCGCCCCCGCATCTGCTGGTACAGGATCGCCGATTTCGTGAACCGCGCGAACACCAGGTTGACCACTTCCGGACAGTCGAATCCCGTGTCCAGCATATTCACGGAAACCAGAATTTCGGGGTACCTCTCCTTTTTGAAGCGCTTGATGATCGTCTCACCGTCCGGACTGTCGTCCTGCCCCAATCCCGACACGACGTAGTCCGCGAACCGCACTTCCGGCGACGGCTTCAGGTGCGCAAACTCGGTATCAAACAACCGCGCCAGCGTCTCCGCATGCCGCTTGGTGACGGCAAAGACGATGGTCTTACCCAGCAGCGGCTTGCGCTGCATGCCCTTCCCGTCCACATACCCGTTCGTCAGTACGTCCCGGTATTCCCGCACCATGGCCCGATTGCGCTCCGGCACGGTGAAACGCCGCTCCAGTGCCGACGGATCCACGGTAATGGGATCCCCTTCCGCCGCAAACAGTCGCTCAAATTCGGATCGGGTCTCCGAATCCATCCCCGTCCAGTCCAGCTCCGTCCGGGCCACGGGAAACCCACCCTCGGCAGCCGTCTTCACCGTCTGCGCCTTGTAGATCTGGTACGGCACCAGGTACCCCTCCCGAATCGCGTCCTTCATTTTGTACGAGTAGGTCGGCCGCTCGACTTCAAAGAATCGCAGCGTGTCCCGCACGAAGGCCTGATCCTCCTCATCCGGAGCCCCGTCCTCCACATTCGCGACGCACGGCGTCGCCGTCAACCCCATCTGTACCCCATCGAAATGCTCCAGTACTCCCCGCCACTTGCCGTAGATGCTCCGGTGGCACTCGTCCGAGATGACCAGGTCAAAATACCCGGCGGAGTAGTCCCGGTAGATGTTGATCATGCTCTGGAGGGTCGTGATGGTAATGCGCTTCTCATCCTGAAAGCGCCGCCCGCTCCGCAGCCGGTAGCAGGGATAGTCCGGGAGGTGCTCCGCGAACGCGTCCTCGGTCTGCTTGGCCAGGGTATTGCGGTCCACCAGAAACAACACCCGCGTGATCGCGTTCGCCTCAAACAACCGCTTGATGAACGCCGCCGCCATCCGGGTCTTCCCCGTACCAGTAGCCATTTCTACCAACATCTTGCGTCGACCCCGGTGAAAGTCGGCCGTCAGGATCTCAATGCAATCCGTCTGGTAATCCCGCTCCACAATCCGATGATCGATCGGCACATCCCGCGGGTCTCGCCGCACCACCCGCGTCGCGAACCGCCGCTCCAGATCTTCCGGCCCATAGAAAGTCTTGACCACCCTGGGATGGGCCTCAATCTCGCGGTCCCAGAACCGCACCTCCTCGCCATTGGCCAGGAAGATGAACGGCACTTTGAGCTGCTCGGCGTACGCCCTGGCCTGCCTGGCTCCATCCGCCGGATTGACTGACGACCGCTTAGCTTCAATGACCGCCAGCGACCGGCCATTCCGGTCACACAGCACATAGTCTGCTCGCGTCCCATCCGGCAGGACGTACTCGAAGCGTACCGAGTTCCCATTGCCCACGTCCCACTCTTGGTCCTTGAGCTGGGCATCAATCCTGACGCGCGAGAAGGCTTCGTTTGTCATTGCGTTGCTGAAACCTTAGTGGGCTCTTACTACTGATCCATCTCCGTCTACATAGTAGACATCACCATCAAGCCAATTCAAACGTACTGGATACATAGGCTCAGGATGTACGACCGATATTGCCTGGCAATGACGCGATCTGTAGGTGACCGCGCTTACCGAGCGGTTCTTTCGGCCTCGCAAAATGCCGTTGTTGCCGTACATGGGGTTACCACGAGTAAGCGAGGGGCGGTAAATCGGAATCGTCAGATCGCCAAGGCACGCACGCAGAAGTTCATCGGGTGTCGCTCCGAATGCGTCATTGTAAACCTCAACCACCCCGGGCGCCTTGCGCGCATTCTGTCCACTGTCGAGCTGCTTTGCGGCATCGTCAACTGCATTCCGGATCTGCTGAACTGTTGCCACATTGTTGAATATCCCACTCCCCACACTGCTGATTCGCGCGCTTTCCAATGAGCGCTCGACGCGAAGAACCAAACGACACGTCTCTACCTCAGACAGAATTTTGTACGCAGCGCAACTACGGATTACACCGGCTGAAGTTACATCGACGTTTGCTATCCAGTTTCCTGGCCCTGCAGCGAGTGGTACGCCATATAGCCCAGTGGTCAACTTGGCGGATATGGTATGAACTTTCATTCCTTTCCGATCGCGCCAGATAAAGTCGACACAATCAGCCTGGTAGTTTCCGCGCGGAATACATACGTACCACGATGTAACGTCCGCTGAGTACTTACGCAGCCCAAGATGCACCAGATGCATGGCAATCTTTCCTACGCGGTGGTCAAACCCGGGCCCGACCCAACAGTCCAGTACTACCGGCAACTTTAGTTTTGTCAGACGTTGGCTTAATTCCCTGTAAGCGATATCGATCTGAGTTTGGGACACTGGCGGGTCTAGCTCCTTGACCTCTACCCACATACACCCTCTTCCCTGGGCAAGGAAATCGGGCTTTCGGCCCTCTACAAACTTCGGCTCACGTCTCCAGCAGAACCCTCGCATCAGCAAACGCCAGGCGGTCCTTCGTTCCGCGGTAGCCACTCGACGCCAACCCAATACGATGGGTCGACGGATGTACCAAATCAGTAGCTTTCTAAGCTGTTGACGCAGTCTCTATAACTCCTCTCTAACAGGCAGCCAGTTCCTACTCTTCAGTCGATTCACCTTGATCGAGCGACGCACCGCGACCACGCACAGTCCTAACGGCGCGCGACCGACCGTCCATCACCCCGGCATCACCCGCTTCAAATACTCATCGAACAGCGGCACCGTAAACGCCGTATCGCCATGCGCCGGGCTATAGATCATGCCCTTGCGAATGAGCGCGCTGCGCATCGGTCCCACAGATTCCACTTTAGCGCCATATTCGCGCGCGATATCCCCGGATCGATGCGGGCCCGCGCCCAGTTGCGCCATCGCGCGCAGGTATTTCTTCTCGGTCGGTGTCAGCCGATCGAACCGCACCCGAAAGAAGTTCTCGTCTAACTTGTTGGTGACCCGCGGCGCGGCACGCACGACGTCGGCACGCAGGATTTGGCCGGGGCCCGCTTCGTTCCAGGCCTCATACGCCCATTCCTGCAGGAAATAGGGATACCCATGGGTGTGCTGGAGGATCAACTCGACGGCATCGGCGGCAACGTGCACACCTTGCGCTTCAGCCGGCTCGGTAATGGCGCGGCGGGCTTCGGCAGCAGGCAGCGGGCCCATTTCAGGAAACGTAAACAGCCGCTCCGAGTACGACTTGGCATTGCCGGCCAAGCCTGGCAATTGCGGAAGACCCGCGCCCACAATCACGAGCGGCAGTTGACGCTGGGTCGTGCGATGAACCGCCGTGATCAGCGCCCCCAATTCATCATCGCCGAGGTATTGCACCTCATCGATGGCGATCACGAGTCCCGTGCCCCGATCTTTGGCCGCTTCCCCCAACGCGACAAACAGATCCGTCACGTCATCGGCGAGGATGCCCGAATCCCCAACGCCCAGCTCTGGGTCCAGATCCACGCCGGCCGAGATGCTGCCATCGGGTCCGATCTTGATGCTGAAACTCTTGAAGACGCGCAGCGCCCGCTTCACGGCTTGCGATACGGCTCCGACGCGATCCAGTTGCAGCAGTACGCGGCGCGCTTCCTTTGCCAGGAGTTGTCGAAGACTGGCGTCTTCAGGCGCCTCAATAAGTGCCACGTGGGCACCCAGCGTGACGGCTTCTTCGGCAAACCGGTTGAGCAGCACGGTCTTCCCAACGCCGCGCAGTCCGATTGGCATCAGACTCTGTCCGGGCTTCCCTTGCAGCGCACGCTGTACGGCAACGCGAAACGACTGAATCAACCCGTCGCGCCCCACCAGGGCAGGCGGCGGTGTTCCGGCTCCAGGACTGTAGGGGTTAGAGACCGGATCCATGACTTGAGGGAACTAAGCTGATCTTATGCATCTATCGCGTAAAATACCAAAGATCACTTCACTTAACAACTATCTATATTTCAGTATGTTACAGAGTATATCTCTACAGAATCTAGATACGTGGTACTCATCCGTTCCGCCCGAGCGTCGTGGGTTTGCCACCGGACCGCGCCGTACCCTTGAGCCAGGATCCAAACCACGACAACCGCCGAACACGGTGAGCCCGGCACACCAGCGCCAGCACCTCCGGAAGAATCGGCCATACCCGATTCATCGACGCCATGCACTCTCACCCATAACCGGCCCCTGCGACCAGCGCTGTATATCCCCTTTATATCAACCCGCCCCCAGCCCACCAACTCCGGCTAGCGCGTACCCGACACTCCTTATAT
>Ga0075026_100000781_pt1 | contig 13247 bp, 12 predicted proteins | sample Str012_2_FD_71392 | JGI IMG/M metagenome (GOLD analysis project Ga0075026, IMG submission 71392) | Freshwater sediment microbial communities in response to fracking from Pennsylvania, USA - Straight Creek_MetaG_SC_2012 | ecosystem: Environmental > Aquatic > Freshwater > Creek > Sediment...
GGGCTCGACCATTCCGCCCACCGTGATCCCGATCAGGTTCAGGTCCGTGACGCGCTTCGTCTTCACCGTGGCGCGGAAGAAGGCGACCGGTTCGGCGGCCGCGACGCCGGCCAGGGAGCTGATCTTCTTCACCTCGTCCTGCGCAAACACGGAGGTGCTCGTGAAGGGCCCGGACACGTCGGCGGGCACGATCCACTTGTCGGCGGAGAACGCGTTGACGACGCGGTTGATCTCGTTGTGGAAGCTGGCGTCGACGCCACTCATCACGACCGTGAGCGCGAAGACGAGTCCGGTCGCGAGCACACCGATGAGGAAGCGCCGCCGCCGCCATTGCAAGTCCCGCAAGCTGACGAACAGCACGGCGGGAGCGTACAGCGCCATCTGTCCATTGCGACAAGGCGACTCGACGTTGTGAACATGTTCGCGCTTTCACTCCGCTTTCGGTCGGCCGCGCGCACAGCGCGCTCCAAGCCGCTACCACGTGACCCGGTTCGCGCTCGAGTTCCTCAGTTCGGTTCGTCGTCGAACACACCGAACGCGAGCGCGTACGCGACACCCGTGAGCGAGAGCCCGTCGAGCATCTCGTTCTCGCGCACGATCCGGCGCAACTCGTTCACCGGTACCCATTCGATGCGGTCGGACTCACCGGCATCGGTCGGATCGCCGACGTGGTGCGCGCCGTCGGCGACGAAGATGTGGAACACGTGGTCGCTCAACCCGTTGACCGGGTTGAAATGCACGAGCGGTCGGACAGGACCGGGTTGCCAACCGGTCTCCTCGAGCGTCTCGCGCGTCGCCGCGTCGGCGGGTGTCTCCCCCGGGTTGAGCCCGCCGGCCGGGATCTCCCACCCCCAGGTATCGGTGATGAAGCGGTGGCGCCACAGCAGCAGGACGCCGCGTTCGGGGTCGTACACGATCGTTCCCGCGGCGTGGTTCGGCACGCGTACGACGTGGTGTTCGAACCGCTCGCCGCCCGGGATCTCGACGTCGACGAGCGTGAGGCGAACCCACTCGCTGCTGTACAACTCCCGTTCGCCGTGTACCTGCCAACGCACGGACCGAGGGTAATGGGGACCGCGCTCGGAGGGTTTGTGACGGGCGTCACGGACGGGCGAGTGACAGGTGTCATCCCCGCGCCAGACCCGACCGTTCGGCGCCGAAGGATGTCATCATGCGCCAACCGCTCCGCATCCTCAGCTGTGCTTTCGTGGCTCTCGTCGCTTCCGGAACGCTCGCCGCGGCGCCGGCGTTCGCGGCGGGTGCGTCCGGGCCGGGCGCGATCCACGCGTCGGCGGTTGCGTCCCACGGACTCGGCGCGCACCGTCCGACGGCACGCCTCGCGCCCCGCACGAGTCGTTTCGCCGCCCTCGACGTTCTCCCGGTGAGTGTCGACCTGAAGCCGTTCGCCGTGACGCCCGGCAATCAGGGCGCGCTCAGCTCGTGCGTCACCTGGGCAATCGACTACGGGATGCTCGGCTGGTACTCGAAGTACAGCGGCCGGGCCGGCCAGCCGTTCGCGCCGATGTACACGTACTCGCAGATCAACGGCGGCGTCGACGCGGGGAGCTACCCGACCGCGGCGCTCCAGATCGCGAAGACGCAGGGCAACGACACCCGAGCGCACTACACGCACGGCGACTACGACTGGCGGACGAAGCCGACGGCGGCCGAGACCGCGAACGCCGGGAACTACAAGATCAAGGGCTACACGACGTTGTTCATGGGTTCGGGCCAGGCGGGTAGCGCGACGCTGATCAAGCAGGCGCTCGCGACGAATCACCCCGTCGCGATCGAGATGGCCGTACGTTCCGGCTTCGACTACCTCGGTACGAACCCCGCCGCAGTCGATGACGATGTCACCTCCGGGATCCGCGGCTACCACGAGGTGCTCGCGGTCGGGTACGACGCCGCCGGCCTCGTCATCGAGAACTCGTGGGGCACGGGTTGGGCCAACGGCGGCTTCGGCCGGCTCTCGTGGCGGGTCGTGCTGAAGGACGTGTGGGAAGCCGACACGATCGACGGCTTCGTGCCCCCGCCCCCGCCGCCCACTCCCCCGACCGTGACGGCCCCGAGCGCGACGGTGTTGTCGACCACGGGCACCGGTGCGAACACGGTGGTGTCCTACAAGGTGGCGTGGACCGGTACGGCCGGTACCGGTGGCGCGATCACGAAGTACGAAGCGTGGCTCGTGACCGACGGCGGCGCCCTGCAGGTGGTGACACTCGCAACGGTCACGGCCACGACGTTCACGCTCTCGGCGAAAGCCGGCCACACGTACAAGATCGGAGTGCGCGCGACGGCCGGCGCACTGACGAGCGCCACGGTCTACGGCACCGCCTTCACCCCCGCGGCCGCGGTGGCGAAGACGGCGCCGAAGAAGTAGCTCGGGTCCCGGATCGGCTCGGCGCTACGCGCTCGGCGGAGTGCCGGGATCGGGCTTGCGCCGGCCGGCGACCACCGCGAACAGGGCCACGAGCAGCCCGATCACACCGATGACGATCGCGATGATCGCGACGGTGTGCGCGCTGTCGACGTCGCTCTTCGACGCGGTGTTGGACGAGGCCGTGGCCGCGGTCGTCGGCGTCGTCGATCCGCCGGCGTCGGCCGCGGTCAGCGTGAGCACCGGTGCGGGGTTGTCGGGTTCCGGGCCGCCGGGCGGAGTGACCTGCACCCATTGGACCGTTGAGCCGTCGCTGTAGGTCTGCGTTGTCGGGAACGTGAGCGATTCCGCGTCGGCGGGTAGTCCGACCGATACGGGGAACCTCTGGAAGTGTTCGACGGCGATGCCCGTGCCCGTCGCGGTCCAGGTGACGTTCTTCACCGCGCTCGTGACCGGACCGTTGTCGGTCTGGATCGGTGTCGTCACCTTGAACTGGGTGACCGCGGCGGTCCAGCCCGGAATCGGCTCCACCAGTGCTTCCGCAATCGGGTGATCGGTGGGGAACTGCACCACGACCTTGGTGGTGGTCTGCGGATCCTTCTCGTTCGCGACGACGAACGACAGGACCGCATCACTGCCCTTCGGCGCCGACTCCGGGTCGACCTTGACGTGGGCCCAGGCCGGAGCCGCGGTTGCGACCAACGCGATGCCGGCCGCGGCGATGGCGATTCCAAGACGTCGCACGAATTTCCCCCAGGAGTTGGCGTGTCGTGTCGTGCACCGGTCGTTCGAGCCGGTGAAAAAGTTCCCGAATGCTTACACCAGGCTCAAGCGGCGAGCCGCAGGAGCGGGAGCGAGCGCCGGGCGCGCGGCGCCATGAGCAGGTACAGCAGTGCGGCACCGATCAACTCCAGCAGGTGTGCGGTCTCGGTGAGCGCCACCGCGCGGCCGTGGGCGATGTCGACGACCGCGGTGAAGATCAAGCCGGCCGAGAGGGCCGCGGCGAAGGGCAGCAGTCCCACGGCGCGCAGCGGTCTCCACGCCGCGAACACGAACGCGACCGCGAGGGCGAGGTCCCACGCCCCGACCTCGTGGGCGATGTGGATGGGCGCACCCTCGTCGGCGCCGTAGATCAGTCCGGGTACCGCGAGCGCGAGTTGGGCGAGCGCGACCGCGACGAGACCGATGCGCAGAGTCGTGGTCCAGGGGTCGGCGCGGTGGCGCTGCGCCCGCGCGTTCTCGAGAACCTCGGCCGTGAGATCGGTCGTGTCGGTTCGGGCCCGACGCGTGAGCGCGGTGAGGTCGTGCGCGGCCTCGATGAAGTGCCGGCACGCCGCGCACGAGTTCACGTGCGCGATCAGTGCGGCATCCTGCGGCGCGCTCGGGATCGTCTCGGTGGCTTCGCCGTCGAGACTGGCCGAAAGCGCTTCGCGAACCTGGGAACATTCCATGCTGCAACAGTCGCCGGAAAGGGTTGTCTGGTTCCCGAGTTCCTGACGCCGTAGCGTCGGCGGTGTGGACGACGACGACCAGATCGTGCGGGCCGCCGCCGCCGGCGACAAGTCCGCGCTCGCGATGTTCGTGCGAGACACCCAGGATCATGTCTGGCGCTACTGCGCCTACCTCGGCCGGGGCGACGACGTGGGCGACCTCGTGCAGGAGACGTACGCGCGGGCGCTCCGGGCGCTCCCGCGCTTCGAAGGGCGGACGTCGGGCCGGGTCTGGTTGCTCGCGATCGCGCGCCGGGTGTGCGCCGATGCCGTGCGCAGCGCGCAACGCCGGCGCGCGTTGGACGCGCGCTTCCGACGCGAGCGGCGGCCGTCCGAAGTATCGGAAACGGTCAGCATCGAGATGTTGCTCGACGCACTCGCGCCCGAGCGCCGGGAGGCCTTCGTGCTCACGCAGATCGTCGGCCTGCCGTACGCGACGGCGGCCGACGTGTGCGGCGTTCCGATCGGAACGATCCGGTCGCGGGTCGCCCGCGCCCGCGAAGAGCTGCAGGCCTCGCTCCGTCACGAAGAGACCGCCTGAAAGAGAGGGTCCCGCCGGCGTACCGGCGGGACCCGGGGTCGAGGGTCGAGTGGGGGTCGGCCCTCGACGACCACGCGCGGACACTATCCAGCCGCGGGCGCGTGCGCCCGTGGGGCGAACGCCCGAGATCGGGCGCGGTCGCCGGAGTTGGCAAGAATGGGCCCGATGCGATTGACCTTCCTCGGGCATGTCGGATTCCTGGCGGAGACCCGAGGCGGATCGGTGCTGTGCGATCCGTGGTTCACGCCCGCGTACTTCGGTTCGTGGTTCCCGTACCCGCGCAACGACGGTCTCGCCCCGGCGCCCCTGTCGGCGCCCGACTACCTCTACATCTCGCATCTCCACCGCGATCATTTCGACCCGGAGTGGTTGGCGCTCCACATCGACAAGCGGGCACGGGTGCTCCTGCCCGCGTTCGAAGTGCCGTTCCTCGAACGCGAGCTGCGGGCGATCGGGTTCGAGCACTTCATCCCCACCCGCGCGGCCGAGCCGGTCGACCTCGACGGGCTCTCGGTGACGATTCTCCCGTTCACGACGCCGGCCGACGGCCCACTCGGCGACTCGCTCGTCGTGCTCGACGACGGGACCGCGCGGGTGTTGAACCAGAACGACGCGCGGCCCGGTGATCCCGAGCGCCTGCGCGCGCTCGGCCCGTTCGACGCGCAGATCGTGCAGTTCTCGGGCGCGATCTGGTATCCGATCGCGTACGACTTCCCCACCGAGCTCAAGGACCGCCTCGCGCGTGAGAAGCGCGTCAACCAGATGGCGAGGGCGCGGCAATACATCGAATGGGTCGACGCCGCGCACGTCTTCCCGTGTGCCGGACCGCCGGCGTTCCTCGACGACGACCTCTTCCGGTTCAACGACATCGCTCGTGATCCCGCGAACATCTTTCCCGACCAGTCGGTGTTCCTCGAGGTGTTGCGCGACGCCGGGATCGAACGGGGCGAGTTGATCGTTCCGGGTTCCGTGATCGAGCTCGACGCGGGCGAGTGCAAGGTCACGCACCCGGCCGGTGACGACGAGGTCGCGCGGCCCTTCACCGACAAGCGCGCGTACCTCGAGGAGTACAAGCGCGACTGGGCGCCGTGGCTCGCGACCGAGCGCGCGCAATGGTCGCACGGCCGGCGCGACCTGGTGGCCGAGCTCGCGGCCTGGTTCGAGCCGCTGCTGCGGGTCGCGCCGATCACCTCCGCCGGCATCGCGGGCAATGTCGTGCTCGACGTGGGTGAACCGGGCTCGAACGTATGCATCGACTTCGTCGAGTCGGAAGTACGAGCGTGGAAGGGCGAACCGGCCGAGCCGTACGTGTACAAGGCCGACCTCGACCGCCGGCTCGTCGAGGCGCTCCTCGAAGGTCACACCGAGGACTGGGTCAACTCGCTGTTCCTCTCGTGCCGGTTCGTCGGGCACCGACCGGACGCGGCGAACTTCAACGAGTTCGTGATGACGTTCTTCAAGGCGCTGTCGCCCGAGCGGATCGCGTACGTGGAGCGCTGTTACCGGGAACGGCGGGAGCAGGCCGACGAGTTCTTCGTGCGCGACGGGTGGCGGATCGAGCGGTTCTGCCCACACCGGCAGGCCGACCTGACCCGTTTCGGAGAGATCGACGACGGCGTACTCACCTGCAGCCTGCACCACTGGCAGTTCGACCTCGCGACCGGACGTTGCCTCACGAGCGACGACAAACACCTCCGGTGCGAACGCGTGGAAGACTCGAAAGCGTGAGCGCGTTCAACCATGTGGGTCAGTGCGTCACCGACCTCGAACGATCGCAGCGGTTCTACTGCGAGCTGTTCGGGTTCGTGGTCGAGCGTGAGATCAATCCGCCCGACGAGGGCTCCGCGCAGCTGTTGTCGCTGGCGCCACCGCTCGGCATGACCGCCGTCTATCTCGTGCGCGACGGACTCGTGCTCGAACTCCTGCACTTCGCGGCCCCGGGCCAGACGCAGCCGTTCCGGGAACGCGCGCTGAACGAGCCGGGCTTGACGCACATCTCGCTGTCGGTCGACGACATCGCGGCGACGTGCGCGCGCGTTTCCGAGTTCGGCGGAGAGGTAATCGAGTCGTCGAACATCGGGGCGGCGGTGTTCGTGCGCGATCCCGACGGCCAGCTCCTCGAGCTCCTACCGATGACCTACCGCGAACACCTGGAAATCCAGGGCTTCCACTAGGGCATGCGGCGGTACAGGCACTGGCCGCCGCCCGACGCGTGCAGGCCGCCGCCGGGTGACCAGATGCGCGCCGTCCAGCCGAAGAGGCCGCCGGTCGACAGCGGCGCGGCGCCGTCGCACAACAGCCATTCGTGGCCAGTCGTGGGTGCGTGGAACGCGACGTTGAGGTCGAGAGTGGGCGCCATGAAGCCGGGTTGCTTCCACGCGTGCGGTCGGTGCGCCGACGGCCAGCTCGGTAGGTCGACCAGGATCACACTGCGGGTGGCGTCGATCCACGGATCGTCGAACGACGCGGTGGGCAAGAAGCGCAACCACTCCTTCCACCTCGCGGGGCGCGGTCCGTCGGGCGGCCACACGACCTCGAACTCGAGCGGCTTCGCATCGAGGTTGTTCCAGAAGGGAAACGGTGGCTGCGCGTCGTCGGGCAGCAATTCGTCGATGTTCGGCAGCTGATCGGGGTCGGGGACGTCGGGCGGAACCGTCTCGTCGTGTTCGAGGCCCTCGACCTCGCCGACGCTCCACACCATCGCGTCGAGGATCGCGCGCTCGCCCTGGCTGATCTCGACGCGTTGCGCGCACGCGGTGCGGCCGCGCTTGCGCGTCGACACCCGGATGTCGACCGCGCCGAACTGCGCGACGCTGAGGTAGTGACACGAGAACGCGGCCGGCCGGAGCTCGGGGGTCGACGCGCCCGCGGCGCGCAACGCGCAGGCGGCGACGTAGCCGCCCATCGGGCCCCAGATCTCCCAGTCGGCGCTCAACGTCGCTTCGAAGAGCCCCTCGCCGCGGGCGCGGACCGCGGTGTCGATTGCCAGGTCGCCCATGCCGGAAGCCTGGCCGCCCGCACGAGCGCGCGACAAGTGATTTACGCGAGTGCCGTCCGTACCGCGGTTTCACACACGGTGCCGTCGAAGAACGCCGGGTTCATACCCGCGTGCAGGCGCGCGGGGTTGAAGAACATGAGCTCGCGGAACTCCGGCTCGCCGATGATGCCGTCCTCCACCAGCTCGTACGCCTCGACGACGGGCTCCGTCATGTCCTGCACGTCCCAGTGCGAGATGTCGGATCCGAAGATCGGGCGCAGGCGCGCGCCCGCGGGATTGATCTGCTCGGCGAAGGCCCACGCGACGAGGCGGTCGTCGGCTTCACACCCGAAGTAGAAGTTGGGGACGAACTTGTCGCGCAACTCCTGCACCGAGTGCAACGCCGCCGCCGCGAACTCGTCCAGCTGCTCCGGCCGACCGCTCGGGCGGGAGAAGTACGCATGCAGATCGGCGAGCCCGGCGCGCACGCGGTCGTCGCCGTACTGCTCGAAGAACCTCACGAGCGCGTCGACGTCGAGCAGATCGGGATCGAGGTTGCGGATGTCGTCGGCGTTGCGCTTCTGCCAGTGCCCGACGAGATCCGAGAACAGGCTGCACGCCCACGCCACGCCGCCTTCGAGGAACCCGAACTGCAGCGTCGGGAAGCGGTGCGTGACGCCCGAGAGGAACAACGACTTGCAGAGCGACTCGTGGTTCGCCGCGAGCCCGCCGACGTGGTTGTAGACGTAGCTCGTCGCCGAGCGCGTCACCCGGTGCGATTGCTGCGAGCTGTGGAACACGGGTGCTATCCCCAGGTCGACGCACTTGGCCCAGAGCGGGTCGTAGTCGAACGCGCTGTCGACACCGAACGTGTCGAGCCGGTAAGCGCCGTCGCCCTCGCGGTCTGCGCCGATCGGTCGGCGGGCGTGGCCCGCGAACACCGCGGTCTTGAATCCGAGCTCGCGCACCGCGTACTCCAGCTCGTCGACCGCCTGCTTCGGATCGAGCATCGGGACGAGCGCACCGACCGTCGTACGGTCGCGATACGGCGCGAACAGATTGGCCAGCGCGCGGTTCGCGGCCCGGCACCGCAGACCGATGAGCTCGTCGTCGGCGGTCTCGAGGTACGAGAGGGTCATCGACGGATACAGGATCGTGAAGTCGATGCCGATCTCGTCGAGGCGTTCGTAGAGCAGCGCGGGCAGGTACGAAGTGGCGCGATCGCGGGTGTTCTTCGTCGGCCAACCCCACCACGACGGCATCGCGCGCCACCCGGGACCGCGCGCGCCGGGATGGGTCGCGAGCACGGTCGTGGTGTCGGTGAGGCCCGTGTTGCCGAGATAGCGGTCGCGCACCGCGCGTCCGCCCATCTCCTCGAGGTACGTGAGCATCTCCTCGTCGAAGACCGGCGCAAGCTCCACGAAGTGGCCGTCGGCGTCGATGATCGGATGCGAGAGACCGGCGCGGACATCGGCCGCGGACATGCTCGTGCCGTCCTTGGTCATGTCGCGACTCCCAGCTCGCGCGCCCACGCAAGCAGCTTGCGGGCGGTGGCGACGTGGGCGATGTGGATCTCGTGGCCCTCGCCCTGATTCGCGTCGCCCATGACCACCCGCTCGTTCACGGCTTCGGCCTCGCGGGTGAGCCGGTCGATCTCGCTCCAGTACGCGACCTCGTCGGCCGTCGGCGTGAACGCGGCGTTGACGATCGGCACGTGTTCGGCGTTGCCCATCATCATCCCGAAATAGCCGATGTCGCGCAGCTCGGCGAGCCACGCGCGCAGACCGGCGAGATCGTCGTTCGCGCCACCCCACATCCCGCTGATCGGATACCGGATGCCCGCGGCACGCGCGTCGATGAGCACCTTCTCGCGGATGTACAGGGTTTCTCTTCCGGCCGGCGTCCACCGGAACCCGATGTCGGCGACGATGTCGCCGAACCGTGACACCGCGCCGCCCATGTACGAGACGCGCTCCGATGCCGTCGCGATCTCGTACGCCTGCCGGATCGCCTGCGCGTTCTCGAGGATCGGGTAGAGCATGATTTCGCCGGCGGACAGGCCGAACTCGACCTCGAGGCACGTCAGGATCGCATCGGCCGCGTGCACGTCGGCGGGGCCGGTGATCTTCGGGAGCAGGATCCCGGCGAGGTTCGGGCCCATGACCGCTTGCAGGTCGCGCAGGATCATCCCCGACGCGACGGGCTGCACGCGCACGAAGTTCACCGGAACACCTGGGCCCGGTGCTGCGGAGTCGAGGTATTCGCGCACGAGCCCGCGGGCCCGTACCCGCGTCTCCTCCGGGCACGGCGTGCGCGGTTCTTCGATGTCGAGGAACAGTGCGTCCGCGCCCGACTTCGCGTTCTCGGCGATACGCGCCTCTTGATCGCCGGGCGTGAACAGCAGCGAGCGCAACGGCGCCGCATTCGATTTACCCACGGGCCCTCCTCCGTCATGCGCACGCTACGCGCGCGTCGGAGAAGATGTCAGACGCGTAGCCGGGGGTCGGCGACTCCCTGGAGGATCTCCACTCCCGTGTTGACGATGACGTAGATGACCCCGAGGAACAGCGTCACGCCCGCGATGGCCGGGAAGTCGAGCCGGGGGATCGCCTGCACCGTATAGAAGCCGATACCCGGCCAGGCGAAGATCGACTCGATCACCACCACGCCCGCGAACATCAGACCGATCTGCAGGCCACTCATCGACAACGCCGCGCCGAGCGAGTTGCGCACCGTGTGGCGCCAGAGCACTGCGTGCTCGCGCAGACCCTTGGAACGCGCCGTCCGCACGTAGTCGGACCGCAGGTTGGTCAAGATGCTGCTGCGCAGCACGCGCCCGATCGAAACCGCGGGCCCGATCGCAAGGCAGAACGCGGGCAGGATCATGTGTTGGATGGAGTCCGAGAGCACGTCGAACCGGCCGTGGATCACGCTGTCGACGGTGAGGAACTTGGTCGGGCCGGTCGGCGCATCCAGATACTTCGTGCGTCCGGTCGACGGCAGCCAGTGCAGCCGCCGGTAGAAGAGCAGGAGTCCGAGCAGCGCCAGCAAGAACACGGGCGCAGACGCGCCCGCGACCATGAAGACTCGCAACACTCCGGCACCGCGAGCGCGCGCGGCAGACGCGATGCCGAGTATGAGCGCAAGGGTCAGCGCGATGACCAGCGCGAAGATCGTCAGCTCGAGCGTCGCCGGGATCGCGTTGCTCAGATCGGTGGTCACCGGGTGACGCGTGCGCAGCGAATCCTGGAGGTCGCCGTGCAGGAGACCCTTCACGTAGTTGAAGTACTGCACCGGGAGCGGATCGTCGTAGCCGAGCCGGTGGCGTTCCGCCTTGACGAGCGCCGGCTGCGCGTTGGCGCCGAGCTTCACCCGCACGGGATCGGCCGGCGTGTACCGCTGCAGGACGAAGATCATGAAGGCGAGCACGAGCAGCACGCCGACCATTCCGAGCAGCCGGCTGATGTAGAAGCGGGCGCTGTCCATCAGTGCTCCTTCACCGGTCGCCCATGAGGTCACGCGCACCGTCACCCGCGAGGTTCGCGACGACGGCGACGAAGAACACCGCGAGCGCGGGGATGACGGGGATGTACGAGTACTGGATGAGGTAGTTGATGCCGCGCGCGCTCATCGCCCCGAGCTCGGGCGCCGGCGCGGGGGCGCCGAGTCCGAGGAACGACAAGCTCGACAACGTGATGATGAGCGCACTGACGTCGAGGCTGGCCGCGACGATGGTCGAGGGAATCGCGCCGGGCATGAGATGACGGAACATCAGCCGCAAGCGTTTCGCGCCCGCGAGGCGCGCGGCTTCCATATGGGGTCGGGATGCCAGCGCGCGTATCTCCCCGCGCACGATGCGTGCGTACAGCGGCCACCACACGATCATCACGGCGATCAACGTGTGCCACAGCGACGGCCCGAGCGCGGCCACGATCGTGATCGCGAGCACCGGCCCGGGCAGCGCGAGGAACACGTCGGTGATCCGCATGAGGGCCGAGTCGAGCCAGCCACCGGACGCGCCCGCGACGAGCCCGATCAGGCCGCCGATCAGTACGCCCGACGCGATGACGATGAGCGCGGAGAACCAGGTGGACTGAATGCCGAACAGGACCCGCGAATAGATGTCGCGCCCGACATCGTCGGTCCCGAGGTAGAAGCCGCCGTGGCCGGGAGAGATGAACGGTTCACCGGGAGTCGCCGAGGGTGAGTACGGCGCGATCGCCTTGGCGAAGATCGCGATGAGCGTGACTCCGCCGAACGCGGCGAGCGCGACGCGATCGAGCCACCCGACGCGGCGCAGCATCTCGAACTGCGGTCGGTTGCGGCCGCGCAGCTTCGGCAGCTGGACGGTGAACGGTTCGGCCACGGCCATCAGCCGACCGCCCTTCGGTTCGCGGGTTGCGGGAGCGCGGTCAGGTCGATCGCGATCTCGTTCGAATCGCCGTCGTGCACGCGCAGGCACGAGATTGTCCGGCCGTCACCGCCGAGACGGGCGGGCACCGGCAGCATCGTTTCGCAGTCGTCGAACGCGACCGGGCACCGCGGATGGAACGAGCAACCGGGTGGCGGATCGATCGGGCTCGCGGGATCGCCGGCGAGGGGCGTGTGTGTCGCGTCGGGGCCGGGCACCGACGCGAGCAGGCTGCGCGTGTACGGATGCACGGGCGCCGAGCACATCTCGTCGGCCGGCCCGAACTCCACGATGCGGCCGAGGTACATGACCGCGATCCGGTCGGCGACGACGCGCGCGGCCGAGAGGTCGTGCGTGACGAACAGCACCGACATCCCGAGCTCCCGCCGGAGCCGGCCGATCAGGTTCAGCGCGGTTGCCGCGAGCGACACGTCGAGCGCGCTCGTCGGCTCGTCGCACAAGAGCAGCGAGGGTGGGACGACGATGGCGCGCGCGATCGCGGCGCGCTGACGTTGCCCGCCGGACAACTGCGCGGGCTTCGCGTTCGCGACATCGGTCGGGAGGCCGACGAGCGTGAGCGCTTCGTCGACCCGGAGATTCTTGGCGTTGCGCCCGAGCGTCTGGTCGTGCAGTCGCTCACCGATGAGCTCGCCGATCGTCATCCACGGAGTGAGTGAGGCGCCCGCGTCCTGGAACACGATCTGCGGCCGAGTGCCCTCACCGAGGACGATCTCGCCGTCGTCGTGCTTCATCAAGCCTGCGACCACGCGCAGGAGTGTCGACTTGCCGCAACCCGACTCACCGACGAGGGCAACCGAGCCGCCTCTCACGACTTCGAGATCGACGCCCCGCAACGCCTGGAGCCTGCGCCGCCGTCGCCCGCCGCGCAGGGTGAACGACTTGCTGATTCCCTTGATGACGACCGCGGCATCCGAGGGGCTTCCGTAGTCGGCCAGCGTCGTTTCCTGGCGGGGCCACTCGGGCGCGGCGAGCGTCATCGCGACCGTCCGTTGCGCACCGAGCTGCACGCACGCGGCGATGCCGCCGTGCGTACCGGCCGGTTCGAGCGCGGGCTCGGCTTCGACGCAGCGGTCTTCGCGCAGAGCGCACCGGGGCGCGAACGCGCACCCGGGCGGATGGGCCCGCGGATCGGGCGGCTCACCCGGGAGTGTCGGCAGCTGGGTGTCCCGGTCGGTCGTCAACGTGAGCCGCGACTCGAGCAGACCGATCGTGTACGGGTGCGCGGGCCGTTTCAACACAGACTCCGACTCGCCGAACTCGGCGATGCGCCCGCCGTACATGACCGCGATGTGATCGGCGAGTTGTGACGCAACGCCGAGGTCGTGCGTGACGAACATGAACGCGCAGTGCAACTCGCTCGCGAGCTCGCGCAACAGCTCGAGGATCTGCGCCTGGACCGTCACGTCGAGCGCGGTCGTCGGTTCGTC
>Ga0075026_100000782_pt1 | contig 13232 bp, 9 predicted proteins | sample Str012_2_FD_71392 | JGI IMG/M metagenome (GOLD analysis project Ga0075026, IMG submission 71392) | Freshwater sediment microbial communities in response to fracking from Pennsylvania, USA - Straight Creek_MetaG_SC_2012 | ecosystem: Environmental > Aquatic > Freshwater > Creek > Sediment...
ATCTTCGCGTTCGGTGACGCCACCTTCCACGGCTCCACCGGCGCGATGGCGCTCAACAAGCCGATCGTCGGGATGACCTCGACCCCGAAGGGCAACGGTTACCTGCTGGTCGCGAGCGACGGCGGCATCTTCGCCTTCGGTGACGCCACCTTCCACGGCTCCACCGGAGCAATGAGTTTGAACAAACCCATCACCGGCATCGCGTCGACCCCGACCGGCAACGGCTACTGGATGGTCGCGAGCGACGGCGGCATCTTCTCCTTCGGCGACGCACACTTCTTCGGCTCCACCGGTGCAACCACGCTCAACATGCCCATCGTCGGCATGGCCGCGTCCCATACCGGCAACGGCTACTGGTTCGTCGCGGCTGACGGTGGTGTCTTCGCCTTCGGCGACGCGCACTTCTTCGGCACCGCGAGCACCCAGGCCTTGAACATGCCGATCGTCGGCATGGCTGCGTCCGCGCCGATGGTCGCAGCCCCTCCGCCCGCCACGAAGCTGGCGTTCACCACTGAGCCCAGTGCCACCGCGACCGGCGGCGCGGCGTTCGCCATCCAGCCCGTCGTCACGGTGCAGGACACCTCGGGCGCAACTGTCCCGACCGACACCAGCGCGGTCGCGTTGGCGATCACGACGCCCGCGGGCGCCACGCTCGCCTGCACCGCCAACCCGAGCACGGCCGTCTCCGGCGTCGCAACCTTCGCCGGGTGCAACATCAACCGCCCCGGTACCTACACGCTGAGCGCGACAGACGGAGTACTCACCTCGGCAACAAGCGCGAGCATCACGATCACGATCGGTCCGGCCGCCAAGGTCGGCTTCTCGCAACAACCGAGCGGCGCCGTGAGCCTCGTCAACTTCGCGACCCAGCCCATTGCCGCAGTGCAGGACCTCGGCGGCAACACCGTCACGACGGCCACCACCGGCACCGTGACCTTGTCGATCACAACGCCCGGTGGTGCAACGCTTACGTGCACGAGCCTCGTCGTGAACGTGGCGTCCGGGCTCGCGCCGTTCGCGGGATGCCACATCGACCTCTCCGGCACCTACACCCTGCACGGCATCTACAGCATCGGAGCGCTGGCCGGAAACAGCGGCTCGCTGAGCATCACGGCCGCGGGCGCGATGAAGTTGGCCTTCACGACTTCGCCGAGCAGCAGCACCGGCGGCGTCGCATTCGGGACGCAGCCGGTCGTCAAGGTGCAAGATGCCTCCGGCAACACAGTCCTCACCGACAACAGCTCTGTGCTCCTGTCGATCACGACTCCGGCGGGTGCCACGCTGGCCTGCACAGGAGGACTCTCGAAGGCGGCCGTCGCCGGAGTTGCGACCTTCGTCGGCTGCGCCATCGATCTGGCGAACGTCACCCCCTACACACTGCACGCGGCTGACGGCGTCTTGACCCCGGCCGGACCGAGTGGCCCCACGACCATTACGGTCGGTGCGCCGACCCACTTGGCCTTCACGGTCCAGCCAGTCGTCACCGGCGTCAACGGAGCGACGTTCACCACATCGCCCACGGCCACAGTGAAGGACGCCGGCAACAACACCGTGACCGGCGCGACGTCGGTGACATTGTCGATCACCGGCACACCCGCGAACACCAGCTTGACGTGCACCAGCACGCTCACGGTCGTCGCAACTCTCGGAGTTGCACCGTTCACCGGCTGCGCACTCACCGGACCGGAAGCCACGTACACGCTGACCGCGACTGATACCGCGGCCCAGACGGGGGTCAGCGGCAATGTGACCATCAACGCGGCGGGTCTGGCGACGCACATGCTCTTCACGACCCAGCCAGTCGTCACCGGCGTCAACGAAGCGACGTTCACCACATCGCCCACGGCCACCGTGAAGGACGTCAGCAACAACACGGTGACGGGCGCGACCTCGGTGACGTTGTCGATCACCGGCACACCCGTCGACACGAGTTTGACGTGCACCAGCACGCTCACGGTCGTCGCAACCCTCGGAGTTGCACGGTTCACCGGGTGCGCACTCACCGGACTTGAGGCCACGTACACCCTGACCGCGACTGATACCGCGGCCCAGACGGGGGTCAGCGGCAACGTGACCATCAACGCGGCCGGCGCAGCCGACCACATCGTGTTCAGCGTTCCGCCGGTGAGCGGCGTCGCGTCCACCACGAACTGGCCGACGTCGCCCAGCGTGACGGTCGAGGACACCTCCGACAACACGGTGACGACCGCGAACAGCATCACGCTCTCGTTGTCAGTCGGCGGAGTCCTTGCGTGCACCGGTGGCCTCACCATGGCAACGACGCTCGGCGTCGCGGCATTCACCAACTGCAACATCACCGGCGGGGCGAATACGTACACGCTCACGGCCTCCCAAGGCACTGTCGCCAACATCACCACCTCGGTGAGCGTCGTCTAGTCGACACCGCAAGCTCGACAACGGCGCTCGTCGATCATCCCCCGCCGGGTGATCGACGGGCGCCGAGTCGCTCACCTCGTCTTCGGCGCCGCGGAGACGCCGGCTGAAAGGCGTTCGTATGTCAGCCCGACGTCTTGTCCTCGCCGCGCTGCTCTCCGGGCTCCTCCTCGTGCTCGGGCCCGCGCCAACGGCCGTGGCCGACGCGGACACCGCCGATCAAACCAGCTCGGAGGCGAACCCGCCCGGACCCGGCTACTGGCTCCTGTCCCGAAGCGGCAGCATCTTCTCGGGCGGCGGGGCCGCGTTCCACGGTTCCACCGGCACGATCGCGCTCAACCATCCGATCGTCGGCATGGCCGCGACCCCGTCGGGCAACGGCTACTGGACGGTCGCGAGCGACGGCGGGCTCTTCGCCTTCGGCGACGCGCGGTTCCAGGGTTCCACCGGTGCGATCGCGCTGAACCAACCCATCGTCGCGATGGCTTCGACGCCGACCGGTCACGGATATTGGCTCGCCGCATCCGACGGTGGGATCTTCGCCTTCGGTGACGCACGCTTCTTCGGCTCCACCGGCGCGATGGCGTTGAACAAGCCGATCGTCGGGCTCACCGCGACGCCGACCGGTCACGGGTACACGCTCGTCGCGTCCGACGGCGGCATCTTCACCTTCGGCGACGCGACCTTCCACGGCTCCACCGGTGCAACTGCACTCAACAGGCCCATCGTGGGTATCGCGTCGACGCCGACCGGCGGCGGCTACTGGATGGTTGCGAGCGACGGCGGCATCTTCTCGTTCGGCAACGCCGCGTTCCACGGTTCCACCGGTGGGACCGCGCTCAATATGCCGATCGTCGGTATGGCCGCCTCGCCGAGCGGCCGCGGCTACTGGTTCGTCGCGGCCGACGGCGGCGTCTTCGCCTTCGGCGACGCGCACTTCTTCGGAGCCGCCGGGCCCCCGGGGACGAACCCGGCGATCGTGGCCATGGCTGCGTCCGCACCGACGACTCCCGCAACCGTCGCGCCCGGGCCCGCGCGGCTGGGCATCACGACGAGTCCGAGCCCGTCGACCGGCGGAGTCGCGTTCCGGACGCAGCCGGTCGTGCGCGTTCTCGACGCGGGCGGCCACGTCGTCTCGACCTCGACGGCATCGGTGACACTCTCCATCGTCTCGCCGCCGGCCGGTGCGGTCCTCACGTGCGCCGCGAACTCGGTCCGGGCGGTGGCGGGCGTCGCGCGATTCGCCGGCTGCACGATCAACCGCGCCGGCCGCTACACCCTGCGCGCCGTATCGCCGGGGTTGACCGCCGCAGGCTCGATTGCAACCGTCACCGTCGGCCCCGTCGCGCGGCTCGTGTTCGTGCAACAACCGAACGACGCGCGGAGCGTCGTCGCATTCACGTCGCAGCCGCATGTCGAGGTGCGGGATCTCGGCGGCAACCCGGTCACCGCCGGTTCAACTGCGGTGACGCTCTCGATCACCGCTCCGGGCGGCGCGACCCTCGCGTGCACCAGTGTCAATCCCCTCTCCACGGTGTCCGGTATCGCCGCCTTCACCGGTTGCAACATCGACATATCCGGGAGCTACACGCTGCTGGCGACGCCGGCGACGGTCGGCGTGCCGCCCGCAACGAGCTCCTCCTTCGGGATCATCGCCGCGTCCGCGGACCACCTCACGTTCTCAACGTCGCCGAGCGACTCGACCGGCGGCGCCCCGTTTGCAACGCAACCGGTCGTGACGGTCGAGGACGCGGCGGGGAACGTCGTGATCAACGATTCGAGCCCGGTAGCGCTGACGATCACAACCCCGGCCGGCGCGACCCTCAGGTGCGACCGAACGAGTGTCGTCGCGGTCGCGGGAGTGGCGACCTTCGCCGGATGCGACATCGACGTCGCCGGCACGTACACGTTGGACGCGACCGACGGGGCCCTGACGGCAGCGAGCAGCGGCCCGACGACCATCTCCGTCGGCCCGGCGACGCACCTCGGATTCATCGACCAGCCCGCCAACTCGACCGGCGGCATCGCGTTCCCGACGCAACCTCGCGTCGCCGTCCAGGACGCGGGCGGCAACTCGGTCACCACCGCGATGGGCAACATCACGCTCACGATCACGCAACCATCCGCGGTTCTGACCTGCGCCACGAGCAACGTGCGCGCGCTGGTCGGTGGCGTGACCTCGGCGTTCACGGGCTGCGCGATCAACAAGGCCGGCACGACATACACCTTGGTCGCCGCAGACGACGACGTCGGCATCTTGCCTACCACCAGCAACCCATTCGCGATCACGATCGGTCCCGCGGCCAAGCTCGCGTTCGTCACATCGCCGAACGACTCCACCGGCGGCATCGCCTTCACCATCCAACCCCGAGTCGCCATCCAAGACGCCGGCGGAAACCTCGTAATAGCCAGTCAGCGTTCAGTGATGCTGAACATTTCCCAGCCTTCCAATCCCATTGGCGCTGCCGTGACGTGCACCGATGCGAATCCGCTGACGACCTCCATCGGAATCGCAGCTTTCATCGGATGCGGTATCGATCTTGCAAGCGCGAGTACCTACACGTTGGAGGCTACGGCCGCAGGGCTGACTCTCGCGACAAGCTTGGCATTCGACATCAATGTCGGAGTCATCTCGCAGATTGTGTTCTCGCGGCAACCGAGTCTTACAACGGCGGCCGGCGAGGTACTTGCGCAGCAGCCCGAAGTCTCCATCGAGGATGCGGGCGGCAACCTCGTTGCATCCGACAACCTCACCTCGGTGACGTTGGACATCTCGCGCCCGTCGACTCCGCCCGAAGCCGCACTGACTTGCGCCTCGAGCACTGTCACGGTGACGGCTGGGCGCGGCACATTCACAGGTTGCGCTGTCGATCTGTCAGGCGACTACACCATGAGTGCAGACGACACGACCGATGGCATCAACAGCATGAGTGATGTGTTCACCATCACCTAGCGACGGTTAGGCGACGCGGGCTATGTACCGGCAGATGGCGGCGGCTTCGGCTATCGGGTCGACATTTCTGAGGTTCGCGCTGCGGAGCGCGCACCACCAGCAGGACGCGACGGCGCCTTCGAGCGCGTGGCGGTCGCCGTGCGACAGCGCGTCGTCGACGAAGACCGCGCGTGCGATGTTCTCGACCGGTTCGGGAACACGCGCCACGTGCAGGCACTCGACGCCGAGACTCACGAGTTCCGGGTCACCGAATCGCTCGATCGCCGCGTGCGGAAACTGGCGCACGATGTCGTCGGCGCCGTCGGGCGGCGGTGCGAGCCGAAGGTAGACCCGCGCAATCACGGGCGCGGCCCGGATCACCTCGGTCGCAGTGCCGGCGTCGCACGTGTCGTCGAGCAACACCCGGACTCCCTCGTCGTCACCGCGCAGGCACGCGACAACCGGGGCGATCAATGCGCCTACCGCGCGGGCGGCGTCCGGGTCGGGCTCGGGTCGGGTCGACATTTCCTTCCGTTTCGGCACATCGGCGCTGCGAAGTAAGCAGTCCTTGTCGACCGCACCGCCGCTACCATCCTTGCGCGTGACCAACCCCTCCGACGCGGATGCCGCGCTCACCGTCCGCTACGCCACCGCCGGCGCGGTCGCCACGATCACGCTGAATCGCCCCAAAGCGGCCAATGCGCAGAACAGTCGGATGATCGACGAGCTCGACGCCGCGTTCGACCGGGCCGACGCCGACGACGCGATCCGGGTGGTCGTGCTCAACGCGGAAGGCAAACACTTCTCCGCCGGTCACGACCTCAAAGAGTTGCTCGCCGGAGAAGAACACTGGTCGGCGATGCGGGCGACCCCCGAGGGCAAGCTCCGCCACGAACAGGTCATGTACTTCGACAAGCTCGTCAAGATCCGCGATCTGCGCAAGCCGACGATCGCTGCGGTACAGGGAACGTGTTCGGCGGCCGGGCTGATGCTGGCCTGCATGTGCGACCTGATCATCGCGGCCGACGACGCGCGTTTCTCGAATCCGGTGCTGCGTATGTCGGGAGTCGGAGTCGAGCTCCTCGTCGAGCCCTGGGAGCTCGGGCCGCGCAAGGCGAAGGAGTTTCTCTTCTGCGCGCAGGAGTTCGACGCCGCCGACGCCGAGCGGTACGGGCTGGTCAATCGCGTGGTGCCGCGCGCCGAGCTCGAGCAGGCGACCAAGGCGATGGCGGAGCAGGTCGCGCTCGTGCCGCCGCTCACCGCGGAAGCGGTGAAGGCGTCGATCAACCACATGGTCGATCTCATGGGTCAACGCGAGTCGTGGCGCTACCACTTCATGCTCCACCAGTTCGTTTCGAACACCCCCACCGCGCTTGCCAAGGTCGAGGCGCGCAAAGCCGGCGGGATGGACGCGGTGAAGAAGGAACAGGGTCGTTCGTGAACACGGCACGATCGTGACGGGTGCGCTCGACGGTTTGCGCGTCCTCGACCTCGGGACGCGCATCGCCGCGCCGTTCTGCGCCGGGCTGCTCGGGGAACAGGGCGCCGAGGTCATCAAGATCGAGCAGCCGCGCGGCGGCGACTTCATGCGCGAGATCGGGCCGTTCGTCGACGGGTATTCACTGTTCTGGGCCGTCGAGGGCCGCGGCCGCAAGAGCGTGACGCTCGACCTGCGTACGCCGGAAGGTCAAGACGTGTTCCGGCGTCTCGCCGAGACCGCGGACGTCGTCGTCGAGAACTTCCGGCCGGGCACGCTCGAACAGTGGAACATCGGGCCCGACCGTCTGCCCGAACGACTCGTCACGATCCGCATCTCGATGTTCGGCCAGGACGGCCCGTACACGGCGCGTCCGGGTCTCGACCGCGTCGGCATCGGCTACGGCGGGCTGCTCAATCTCACCGGGTATCCCGACCGTCCGCCCGTGCGCGTGGGCGTCACGATCTCCGACTACCTCACGGGCGTATTCGCGGCGCAGGCCGCCGTCGCGGCGCTGTACGCGCGCGACGCGCGCGACGCCGGTGGCGCGGTGATCGACGCCGCGCTGTACGGCTCGGTGTTGCGCATCCTCGAGTGGACGCTCCCGGCGTACGACCGCCTCGGGATCGTCCGCAACCGCGAGGGCAACCGGCTCGCCAACTCCGCGCCGCTCGACAACTACCCCACCCGCGACGGCAAGTACGTCTGCATCGTCGCGGGTTCCGACGCCAACTTCGGCCGGCTCTGTAAGGCCATGGACCGGCCCGATCTGCTCGACGACCCCCGCTTCGCCAAGCTCGCGGACCGCGCTACCCATGGCGACACGATCAACCAGATCGTCGCCGACTGGACCGCCACTCTCGACGCGCGCGCCGTCGAAGATCGCTGTGTCGCGCACGACGTTCCCGTCGCGACCGCGTACACCGCGGCCGACATCTTCGCCGACCCGCACTTCGACGCGCGGCACGACCTCGTGACCGTCGACGATCCCGTCATCGGACCGCTGCGCCAACAGGCGCCCTATCCCCGCCGTGTGGGCGAGACACCGACGGCACCGAGCGGCGCACCCCGGCTCGGCGAACACACCGAAGAAGTGCTCTCGGCCCTGCTGCACCTGTCGACCGCCGAGATCGACGCGCTGCGGGCGAAGGGCGCCGTGTGACGCACGCACCGATTCACGAAGGGCTGTTCGAGATCGCCGCCGACGGCTCGATCGCGTTGATCGGCGGCTACTCGCCCACCAGTACCAAGTACCACTTCCCGCTCCTCGACACGTGTCCCTACTCGGGCGCGACCGACGTGCAACGGGTGGCGTTGTCGGGTGCGGCGACGTTGTGGGCGTGGACCGCGGTGACCGCGGCGCCGCCCGGCTACGAGGGGGCCGTGCCGTACGGGTTCGGGGTGGTCGAACTCGTGGACGAACAGCTGCGCATCATCACGCGCCTGCGGGAGTCCGACCCGGCGCAACTCGAGTTCGGACAGGCGATGACGCTCGTCGCCGACGAGTTGCCCAACGGAGTGGTGACGTGGGCGTTCGCATAACCGGCGCCGGCATCCATCCCTTCGGCCGCTTCGAGGGGAAGACCCCGACCGACATGGGCGTACACGCGGTACGCGCCGCGCTCGCGGAGGCCGGCAACCCCGAGTTCCAGGCCGCGTTCTGCGGAACCGCGTACGGCGGCGTCGCGTCGGGCCACAAGGTGCTCGGCGCGCTCGCGCTCACCGGCGTCCCCATCGTCGACATCGAAGCCGGTTGCGCGAGCGGAGGTGCAGCCTTGCAACTCGCGGCGGGCGCGATCCGAGCCGGCCAGTACGACTGCGCGCTCGTGTTCGGGGTCGAGAAGATGCCCAAGGGCATCATCCGCTCGTCGTTCTTCGAGCCGTGGCGCGAGGAAGCCGGGCTGGCGGCAACGCCCGCGTACTTCGCGTTGCGGGCCCAGCGCCTGCTGCGCGAAGCGGGACTCGACAAACACAATCTCGCCGAGGTGGTCGTGAAGAACCGCCGCAACGGCGTCAACAACCCCAATGCGATGTTCCGCAAGGAAGTGACCGTCGACGAGGTTCTCGCGTCGCGCGTCGTGTGCGAGCCGCTGCATCTGTGGATGTTGTGCTCACCGAACGAAGGTGCCGCCGCACTGGTACTGCAGAAGGGTGACGGCGGCGTGCAACTCGCCTCCGCTCGTTTGCGTTCCCACCTGCCCGGCAGCGTGCTCGGCGAAGCCACCCCGCTCTCCGGCATCGACGATCGCGCCATCACGCCCCCGTCCACGCTGGCGGCGCGCGACGCGTACGCGGAGGCCGGGGTCGGCCCCGACGATCTCGACGTCGTCGAATGCCAGGACACCGACGCCGCGCGCGAGCTGCTCGCGTACCAGGAGCTCGACCTGTGCGCCCCCGGCGAGCAGGCGAAGATGCTCGCCGACGGTCGCGCCGCAACGGTGAACCGGAGCGGCGGCCTGTTGTCGAAGGGCGAACCGCTCGGCGCCTCGGCGCTCGGGCAGGTCGTGGAACTGGTGCACCAGGTGCGCGGCGACGCCGGTCCCCGCCAGGTCGAGGACGCCCGGGTCGGGCTCGCCCACACCGTCGGGCGCGGCGCCAACGCCGCGTGCGTGATCGTCACCCGCTGACGCGTCGCCGCGGACGGGTCAACGGGCGCGGAGGAACCAGCCGCGCGGATCCCAGCGCCGGAGCGCGGCGACCTCGTCGGCGGTCGGCGCGTCGAGCACCGGGAGCTCGCCGGCCGGGGCATCGAGGTCCCACGCGCAGAGCGCGCTGACCTCGTCGAACGAAACCCCCGGCGCGAGCGCGCTCACCTGCAGCACACCCGCCTGTTTCTCGAACAGGGCGAGGTCGGTCACGAGCGCTTGCACGTGCGCGCCCGGCGACGTCACGTAGGGGCACTCGGTGACCGTGCGCTGCTTCGTCAACGTGGCGACGATCACGTTCTCGGCCGCGGTGCTCGCCACGTCGTTGCCACCCCCCGAACCGACGAGGAACGGACGCGGCGGGATGTGCGTGGAGTTGATGTTGCCGACGCGGTCGACCTGCGCCCCGCCGAGGCAACCGATCGTCGTCGTACCCGGGCCGCCGACGAGTGCGCCGAGCACGAACTGCGCGTCGGTGAGCATCGTCGCGGTCGGGAAGTTGCGATGGTTCAGCACGAAGGGGTCGCCGAGCGTCGCGTCGTAATCCCACAAGCCGATCTCGGCGGTGAGCTTCACGTCGGAGCCGGCGTCGCGCGCGATCTGCACGCCGAGCCACGCCGCGAGATTGGCGACCCCGGCGCCCGCGAGTACCGCGTTCGCACCGGTCGCGGCGACGCGCGTCGCGAGGTGACGCGCACCCCACACCGCGGCGCGCTCCCACGCGTTCACGGGCGCGTCGAGATCGGGCGGGAAGGCCGCGGCGTCGGTGCGCCACGACTCGGGATCGGCCTTGGCCCGCAGCATCGTCACGCGCTCCGGGCCGAGCCGCTCGAGCCACTGGTCCTGGGTCTCGACGTCGAGCACCCAGTGCTTGATCCACGCGTCGTACTCGTCGGCGCCGGCCCGGGTCGCGGCGCGCGCGTCGACCCAGAAGTCGTAGTCCTCGCCGTAACCGTCGACGGGGACATCCCCCGTGAACAGCCCGCCCGGGTGCGCACCCATCGGGCACTCGACCACCGCGAGAACGCGGTGTGCGGGGATCTTCACGAGATGCGACCACGGTCGCACGTCGTCGACGATGCGTTCGACCGTGACGATCACGCCCCGCTTCGCCGCGAGCGCCCCCCAGATCCCTTCGAGCATCGGCGGGTGCACCACGACGTTGCCCTCACGGTCGGCAACCAATGCGTGCATGAGCGCGACATCTGGCGCCAGCGGCGCAAGGAGACCGATTTCACCGAACGGACTGTCCACGTTCACGAACGCGTGGTTCTCCGCCATCGAGGACCCCGCGATCGACCGGGTCACGATCGCCGGAAGACCCCGCGCGGCCGCCTCCAGCCGTTGTGAGAAGGCCAGGAACGACCAGTGCTCCACCTGCACCTCGCCGCGTTCGTAGGCGCCTGCAAACCACGGATTGGGGGTGAAGTTGGGAAATGTGTCTCCTGAGTACCCAGTGATGACCTTGCTCACCAGTCCGCCGCGGAAGAACAATGCACCGAGACTGGAAAGCGAGAGCATCGCCAGCGTGAAGCCGGGATCACGTCCCCACCACTGGCGGACGACCTCACGCGTCGCCGCGGTCCAGCGCGTATGCCCGACGATCGGGTGCAGGACGTCGCCCGCGCGCACGTGTTGCTGCACTGCATCGGCCAAGGTCGCGGTTTTGTCCGGCATGCCCGAAAACTAGCGAGCCGAATCGCCGGTAACCTTTTCCCCGTGGTTGCGCACGCACTCACGCCTGATCCGGCGTCCGAATCTCCGACCGCACCGATGGCGTTGGCGCCGAGCGGGCGTCGCTACCGCGGGTTGTCCGCGGAGGAGCGGCGCGCCGATCAGCGGCGGCGCCTCGTACGCGCGTCGATCGACGAATTCGCGGCGCGTGGCTACCACCACACGTCGGTCGAGGACATCGTCCGCAGCGCCCGCACGAGTCGCACCGCGTTCTATGCCTTCTTCGACAACCGTGAAGACGCGATGTACGGCGCGCTGCAGACCTGCCTGCGCCAACTGCTCGACACGATGCGGTGCGCGCTCGAGAATGCGGCGCCCGCCGCCAACCTGATCGAGGTCGGCGTCGGCGCGTACGTCGACTGTCTCGTCGCCGATCCCGCCGCCGCTCGTGTGATCCTCCTCGAAGGTGTCGGAACGTCGCCCGAGGTCAACGCGCTGCGAAGTCGCATCCGCCGGGAGATCGCGGATCTCATCCGCGGACTCTGGGCCCGCTCCGACGCCGAAGCCGCGGCCAGTCCGCAGGCGGCCGCGATCTCGGTCGGCGTCTTCGGGATCCTGTTCGAATCCATGGTGCACCTCGCGGAGACCAACCGCATGGCCGAGGCGCCCGCCCACGTTCCCGCGCTCGTCACCGCAATCGACCGCGTCCTCGCGTAGCCTCCCGTCGGGTGAAGCTCGGCATCGTTACTCCGGCTCTGACGTTGTTGCCGCGTGCGCACGCGCACTGGGAAGAAACCGCGACCTTCGCCGACATCATTGCGATCGTGCAGGAGGCCGAGCGGCTCGGCTACCACCACTGCACGTGCAGCGAGCACGTCGCGGTGCCGGTCGACGTCGCGCTGGTCCGCGGCGGCCGCTACTACGACCCGCTCGCGACGTTCGGGGCGTTGGGCGCGCTCACGACCTCGATCCGGTTCGCGGCGCACGTGCTGGTGCTCGGCTACCACCACCCGCTCGAGATCGCCAAGCGATACGGAACGCTCGACGTCGTGACGGGCGGACGCGTGATCGTCGGCGTCGGCGTCGGTTCGCTGCAGGAGGAGTTCGAGCTCCTCGGCGCACCGTTCGACGACCGCGGCGCCCGGGCCGACGACTCGATGCGTGCGTTGCGCGCCGCGCTGTCGCAGTCGCAACCCACGTATCACGGCGACTTCTTCGACTTCGACGGCTTCCTCGTCGACCCGTGCGCGGTCCAGCCGCATGTCCCGATGTGGGTCGGTGGGCAGACGTACCGATCGCTGCGGCGCGCGGTCGAGCTCGGCGACGGTTGGGTGCCGTTCGGCCTACGGACGAGCGAGCTCGCGGCGATGTTGGAACGAGCGCGTGCCACCGACGCGTGGGCCGCCCGCAAGACCCCCGTCGACGTGATCGTGCAGAACGAGCACCCGCTCGATCCTCTCGCCGAACCCGAACGCGTCGGCGAACAGCTGGCGCGCTTCGCCGACATCGGCGCGACCGGCGTCAACCTCCGCTTCGTCCACCACTCCCCCGCGCACTACCAAGAGCAACTCGCCGCCCTCACCGCATGCACTTCCGACAGTTCGGAGTAAAACCGTTCCCGGGAACCGGTCCTGCTCCCAACTGTTGGGAGGTTCTCGGGTCAGAGGCGTTCGATGACGGTGGCGTTGGCTTGGCCGCCGCCTTCGCACATCGTCTGGAAGCCGTAACGGCCGCCGGTGTCCTCGAGGTGGCGGAGGAGACGGGTCATGAGGGCGACACCCGACGCGCCGAGCGGGTGTCCGAGCGCGATCGCACCGCCGCGCGGATTGAAGCGATCCATCGGGTAGCCGAACTCCTTCTGCCACATCAGCGCGATCGCGGCGAAGGCCTCGTTGCACTCGACCGCGTCGAACTCGTCGACCTTCATCCCCGACCGTTCCATCAGCTTGTACGTCACCGGGACGGGCGCCGAGAGCACGATCACGGGGTCTTCCGCGGCGACCGCGAAGTGGCGGAACCGGGCGCGCACCGGCAGGCCGTGCTGTTCGGCGAAGTCGGCCGACGCGATGATCATCGCCGACGCGCCGTCGGTCATCTGCGACGAGTTGGC
>Ga0075026_100000783_pt1 | contig 13227 bp, 5 predicted proteins | sample Str012_2_FD_71392 | JGI IMG/M metagenome (GOLD analysis project Ga0075026, IMG submission 71392) | Freshwater sediment microbial communities in response to fracking from Pennsylvania, USA - Straight Creek_MetaG_SC_2012 | ecosystem: Environmental > Aquatic > Freshwater > Creek > Sediment...
TATAGAAATCGAATCATCTTCGCGCTTGGAATTACTTCAGTCGTTCTGGCCGGTATGAGTGGCGCGAAGGCAAACGCCCAGGCCGATCCCAGTTCCGCGCCCAATCCGTACCGCACGGTCGAGAATTGGGCCAAACTCCCCGGCGGCAGGACTTGGGGACAAGTGATCAGCGTTGATATCGCCCCCGATGGAAAAAGCATCTGGGTCGTGGAACGCTGCGGAGGAACTTCCTGCGCCAAATCGGACCTTGCGCCAATTCTGAAATTCGATTCCTCGGGCAATTTCGTAAAAAGTTTCGGCGCGGGAATGATCGTGCGTCCACACGGCCTGTTTGTGGATAAAAAAGAAAATGTGTGGGTGACCGACGGCGATGGCGAAGCCGGAAAAGGCCATCAAGTCTTCAAGTTCAGCGCGGACGGAAAAGTGTTGCTGACGCTGGGCAAGGCGGGAATCTCCGGAGACGGGCCCGACACATTTAATCGTCCGAGCGACATTGCGATCGCTCCGAACGGCGACATCTTTGTCGCCGACGGCCATGGCGCCGGCTCAAACGCGCGCATCGTGAAATTTTCAGCAAAGGGAAAATTCATCAAGGCTTGGGGAAAACAAGGCAGCGGGCCGGGCGAATTCGACAATCCTCATTCCCTGGCGATGGATTCCAAGGGGCGCTTGTTTGTAGCCGACCGCGGAAATAGCAGGATTCAGATATTCGATCAGGACGGAAACTTTCTCGACCAGTGGCATCAGTTTGGCCGGCCCAGTGGAATTTATATTAACAAGAAAGATATTCTCTACAGCGCTGATTCGGAATCGAATTCATCGAGAAATCCAGGGTTTCGGCGGGGCATACGAATCGGGAGCGTGACCGACGGCAAAGTAACTGCATTCATCCCCGACCCGGTATTGAATCCGGGCCAGGGATTGGAACCGACGAACGGAACCGCGGCGGAAGGCGTTGCGGCAGACAGGGCGGGCAACGTGTACGGCGCGGAAGTCGGTCCGCGCAATTTGAAAAGATACGTGAAGAAATAAAAGCAAGACGGAAAATATATTGTAATCTCACTCGCGGAGGCTTTGCCTGTATATGCTGACACGTCGTCAATTCTCGCAATTGCTCGCAGGATCGCCACTGCTCGCCGCCGGCAGTTTCGCTCCGGAAAAGGCCGCGCTACTTTCTGCTGACCCGGCCCCTGCGCAGGCTCCCGCGCAGGATATGAGCCAGGCGATGACGCAAAGCCGCGACCTGCTGATCAAAGGCGGCACGGTCATCGATCCGAGCCAGAATTTGCACGCGCTGCTCGACGTGGCCGTGAAGGACGGGAAAATTCAGCAAGTCGCCGCGGATATTCCAGCGGACGGGTCGCGCAATGTTATTTCCGCAAGGGGCAAAATCGTCACGCCCGGACTCATCGATGTGCATGTGCACGTTTTCGAGGGCATCGGCCCGACAGGTTTAAATGCGGATCAATATTGCCTGGGCCGCGGCGTTACCACGGCGGTGGATGCAGGCTCGACGGGATATTTCTCAATTGCGGGATTCCGGCAATACGTCATCAAACCTTCGGCCACCAGAATCTACGCGATGTTGGATATTGGAGCGCGCGGCACGCTGATGGGCCTGGTCGGGAATTATTCAAATCTCGATTGGCTGAATCCGCAGCGAACAGCGCAAGCGGCGGAAGCGAATAAGCCGGATGTGGTCGCGATCAAGACGCGCCTGTCCAAGGAAATCGCCGGATCGAACGATCTCGAGGCCCTCAAAAGAGCGCTGGAAGCCGCGGAGCTTTGCCATCTTCCCTTGATGGTTCATGTCGGGGACACTTTTTCTCCACTCGATCAAATCCTGCCCAAACTAAGGAAGGGCGATATTTTGACGCACTGCTACACAGGGCGGCCGCACGGACCGCTCGACGCAAACGGGAAAATTATCCCGGAAATGCTCGAATGCCGCGCGCGCGGGGTGCTGTTCGATATCGGCGATGGCGGACCGCATCTGAGCCTGGACGTGGCGGAAAAATGCATCCAGCAGAATTTCCTGCCCGATACGATTGGCACGGATCTGGGCGGATTGAGTTATAACGGCCCGGTGTTCGATCTGGTCACGGAAGTTTCCAAATTTTTGTTGCTTGGGTTGAGCTTGGATCAAGTGATTGAGCGCGTCACTCTTCGCCCCACACGCATGTTCAATTTTGGCGTTGATATCGGCACATTGCGAGCCGGAACCGTGGCGGACATTACCGTGCTGGATGTCCGCGAGGGATCGTTCACTTTCACGGACAGCACCGGAAAGAGGCGCACCGGGCGGCAGAAACTGCAAAGCACGGTAACCGTTCGCGCCGGAAAAGTTTATGTAAACCGCAGCGATGACGTCGCGAATCCGGCGGCATCAGGACCAGCAAAACAGCAAGCCTAGTATGATTTGTATTTTTTACCGCCCGCTTTGCTCCCCTCCCGGGGTGGCGGGCCGGACTTAAATGAGGAGCGCAATGGAACTGCCCGGTCATCCAGTGAGCTAATGAAATTCGAGTAAATGCCGCCTACCCGTGTATTCGCGAGTTCGAAGCAGGTAAATCACACAAAATAGAGCGATTCGAACCTTATAGGGGCAGCTGAACAGTTGCTCCGAATCTGGTCATGCGACCAGTGGTGCCAATCGATTACCCCCCCGTACTCTTCCAAGATCAGCTTTGCCGCAGTTTGAAACGCCCGTCGCAATCGACTGCGCGGGTTTGGCGGCGCGGCCATCGGGCTGGGAAGTGAACGTGGAGGAACCGTGAAGCGTTCCGTACTGGTGATGTTAGCTGCACTGGCGGTGTTGCTGGGCGGGTGCGCCCAGGCAATTCTACCGGGCGGACCGGGAACAGGTGGTGGACCGGGGCTGACAGCGTTGACCGTGACACCGTCGGGCGTGTCCATCCCCGGTGTAACGCAGCAGCAGTACTCCGCGAAAACAGGGGACGGGTCCAAGCCGGCGGTGAACTGGTCAGTCAACGGAATTGCAGGCGGAAATGCGACTTTAGGAACCATCGACGCCAACGGAATGTACACGGCTCCGGAATTTCCCCCGGCACCCAATTCCGTCACCATCAGTGCGGTCGAAACATCGGACTCCAGAAAACTCGGCAATGCCGCCGCCACGCTTGATAATCCAGTGCCGCAATTGACAAGCGTGGCGCCAATGGGCGTTGCCCAGGGCCTGTTCACGATAACGCTAACTGGGCTGCATTTCGCACAGGGTGCAGTGGCCTATATGGGAACCACTGCGCTTACGACGACGTATGTTTCGTCAACGCAACTGATGGCAGCGGGCACGGCGACAAGCGCGCAAGCGGGAACTCAGACGATCACCGTGCATAATCCGGACCCCGGTGCGAGTATTTCCGCAGGTGTGAACTTCATTGTAAAAGGAAATGTCATTGTCGTGGTGAAGCCGCCAACGGCCATAGTGCGCACCGGAAATCAACAGGCCTTCGCAGCCACGGTGACCGGAGCCTTGGACCCAAGCATCACGTGGGCGGTAAACGGCGTGGCCGGCGGTAACTCAACGGTTGGCACTATCGCGGCAAATGGTAATTACACCGCTCCTCTCACTTTACCGACCCCGAACACGGTCACGGTGACCGCGATCAGCGTTGAGGATCCCACGCGGTCGGGCCCTGCGGCGGTAACTCTGGAAAATGCGATCCCCGTGATCAATAGCGTGACGCCCACGATATTCACGGCGAACAGCTCATTTGAAATGACCGTAAGCGGAACCGGCTTCACTTCCGGGTCCGTCGTCAAACTCGGCGCCATTTCTCTCAGCACAACGTTCATTGCACCGACGCAATTGGTGGCAGTGGGCACACCCACTCTGGCGCAAGTTGGCACAGTGCCGGTCACAGTTGTCAATCCTGATCCGGGCGGCTCGACTTCCGCGCCGTTCAACGTGCAGGTGGTTGGCCCGAATTCAAATATCACAGTGACGGTTTCTCCGAAAACGGCCACGCTTGGGGCGGGAAATGTGCAGCAATTCCAAGCGACAGTAACAGGCACGATCGATTTGAGCGTGGTGTGGTCGGTGAATGGAGTGGACCACGGAAACACCGCGTTAGGCATGATCGACTATTTGGGCAATTACACCGCGCCAGACAATATTGTGGGCCTGGGAAGCGTAACCATAAAGGCGACCAGCAACGCGAATTCCGCGAAATCGGACAGCGCCATCGTGACGCTGACCAATCCGGTACCAACACTCACGTCGGTCACTCCCGCGACGCTGGGACTCGGGGCCTTTCAGTTGACGCTGAATGGGACGGGATTCGTAAGCACGGCCACGGCAACGTTTGGCGGGCAGCCGATGCAGGTGACCTATGTAACTTCAACGATGATCACGGCGATCGGCAACGCGTTGAATACGCAGGTTGGCCAGGTCACTGTGAAGGTGACTAACCCCGCGCCGGGCGGCGGAACGTCCAACGGATTGAACGTGACGGTGACAACCTCTGGCACGCCCGAGAGTTCGGCGGCGTCGGTCCGTTTTCTGGAACAGTCTTCGTTCGGGCCGGACATGGAAAACGTGAATCAAGTGCAGGAGCTGGGCTTTGACAAGTACCTGCAGAACCAGTTCGCTTCGACGGTCACACCCTATCCCGCCCCGCGGCCAAACGACAGTGTCAACAATGTGCAGCAGTCGTTTTTCCTGAATGCAATTGCCGGCGGGGATCAGTTGCGCATGCGCACGGCGTTGGCACTGAACGAACTTTGGGTGATAAGCGCGGACACAGTGAGCGACCCGCTGGGATACACGAATTATCTGCGCACACTCAGCAGCGATGCGCTGGGAAATTACCTGAATGTGATGACGGATGTGACGTTGACTCCGGCAATGGGAAATTTCCTGAACATGGTGAACAATGACGCGCCACCGCCCGGGGAACACGCGAATGAAAATTACGCGCGCGAATTCATGCAGTTGTTCTGCCTGGGATTGAGCCGGTTGAATCCGGACGGAACGCCGGCCCTGGACGTCAGCGGAAATCCGATCCCGACGTATACGCAAAACGATGTAATGGACCTGGGCCGCGTGTTTACCGGATGGACGTACCCGCCGACGCCGGGCAAGCCGTCGCAAAATCACAATCCGGAGTACTACAGCGGTCCGATGATCGCGGTGGAGGGCTTGCACGATACAGGACCAAAAACGATTCTGGGGCAATCGATTCCGGCGGGCCAGAGCGCGGCGCAGGATTTGGCATCGGCCGTGGGAATTATTTTCAATCATCCAAACGTTGGACCGTTCGTGGCCAAGCAGATGATTGAGCATCTGGTCACCAGCAATCCCAGTCCGGCGTATGTGCAGCGCGTAGCCACGGCATTCGACACCGGAACGTTCAACACCTACGGATCCGGGAAACGCGGTGACTTGCAGGCGATGGTCGCGGCGATCCTGCTGGATCCGGAAGCGCGGCAGGGCGACAATCCGGCGACCGTGTCCGTAACGGACGGCAAGTTGCGCGAACCCGTGGTGATGATTACAAGTATTGCGCGGGCATTTCACGCCAAGACCGGCGCGGGAGTGTTGGCGCAATGGGGCAATAGCATGTCGCAAACCATTTTTCATCCGGCGACGGTGTTCAATTTCTTTCCGCCGGTCAGTCCGATTGCAGGCACCACGCTGAATGGACCCGAGTTCGCGATTTTCGACACGAACACGAGCCTGTCGCGCGTGAACTTCATTATTGAAGGGGTATACGGGGCGATCGGATCAGACACGAAACTGGATTTCAGTCCCGTTATCAACGCCGGCACTCCCGACCAGATGGTGGCATGGCTTGACACGCTGTTCCTGCACGGAAGCACGCCGAGTCAGATGAAACAAATTATTCTCACAGCAATCGCCGCTGTTGATCCCACCGACAAGACGGGCCAGGCGGACGCAGCAATTTATCTTTTCACTTCGTCGTCCATGTACCAGGTGCAGCACTAAGAATGCGGATGCGGGATCTACTTGGGCCCGCACTAAAGTGGAGCAGGAGATGACATTGCATACACGGAGAGAATTGTTGCGATTGGCGTGCTGCTCGGCGGCAGGCGCGAGCATGGTGGGCGGACTGAGTAAATTCGGGCTGGTAAGCGCGCTGGCCCAGGGCGCAACGGATTATAAAGCGCTGGTGTGCATTTTCATGTTTGGCGGAAATGACAGCAATAACATGCTGGTGCCGACGGATTCGCGGTACACGCAGTATTTGCAAGCCCGCAGCGTGCTGGCGCTGCCGCAAAACCAGTTGCTGCCGTTGCAAATCGCCGGAAAATCGATCTACGGGCTGCACCCGAACATGCCGGAGATGCAGGGATATTTCAATAGTCAGCAATCACTGGCGATTGTTGCGAACGTGGGCACGCTGGTGCAGCCGACGACCCAGGCGGCGTACCGCGCGTTTCAAAATCTCCCGCAAAATCTTTTCTCGCACTCCGACCAGCAGGACCAGTGGCAGAGCGCGCAACTCGCCGGAACACCGGTATCCGGCTGGGCCGGCAAGGTCGCCGACAATGTCCAGACGTTCAACGCCGCCGCGCAGTTTCCGCCGATTCTCTCGATCTCCGGCAATCCCGTGTTCTGCACCGGCATCACCACCAGGCCTTTCTCGATGTACCCCGGCCAGCCACCAGGCTTGCAGGGATTCGATACGTCAGCGGCATCCCAAGCCCGCTATGCCGCAACGCAGCAATTGCTGACCTTTGACAGCGGCTTGTCCATGGTGCAGGCGGCCAATGCGGTAACAGGACATGCGGTGCAGTTCGCGCAGGTTCTGTCGGACGCACTTAAGAATGGTCCGGTGTTGCAAACAAAATTCCCGGCTAATTATCTGGCGCAACAATTGCAACAGGTGGCTCAGGTGATTGCCGCGCAAAGCTCCCTGGGAGTAAAGCGCCAGATCTTCTTCTGCGCCGTCGGCGGATTCGACACGCACGCGGACCAATTGCCTCAGCAGGTGCAGCTGCTCTCCACCGTCAGCCAGAGCATGTCGGCGTTCTATCAGGCCACGCAGGAACTGGGAGTTGCCAATAAAGTGACTACATTTACGCTTTCGGAGTTCAGCCGCACTCTGGAACCCGGCTCCAACGGCGGCTCGGACCACGCCTGGGGCAGCCACCAGTTGGTTCTGGGAGGCGCGGTGAAGGGCAACGCGATCTATGGAACATTCCCGACACTGGCGCTGGGCGGCCCGGACGATGCCGACCTGAACGGCAGGTTAATCCCCACTACGGCGCTGGATCAATATGCGGCGACGCTGGCGACATGGTTTGGAGTCAGTCCGGCGAACCTGCCATCCATTTTCCAGAACCTGACGAATTTTCCGACCAGCAATCTGGGTTTCATGGGCTAGCTGCGGACAAATTTACCCGGGAGAAAATAACCATGCCTGCGCAAAAAAAAGAGGCGCACAACTAATGAAAACGATGCTCAAACCGTGGCTCCTGCTGGTCGTGCTGGGGCTGGCGTCGCAGGCGCGCGCGCAGGGACCCATAACTGCGGGGGTCGCGCCTGTGCTGGAGGGTGGTATCGGGTTCACCTATATTAAGTCCAGCGTGCCTTCGCAGGGCACCTTGGCGATGAAAGGAATTCTGCTGTCGGCAAGTAAGGATCTGAATACGCACTTTGGAGCGAAACTGGAAGTGGGGTATTCGCGCTGCTTCGATGCATTTCAGACGGGACGCAAGGCAGACATCCTGACGTACATGGGCGGGCCGGTTTTCTATCCGGTACGGCGGCCCAAATTCAGTATCCATGCGCAAGTTCTGGTGGGCGGGGCGAGAGAAACCGGAGTGAACTTCGAGAGCAACGGAACGCTGGTACGGGGATTCGTGAACCAATTTGCGTGGGCGGGCGGTGCGGGATTCCAATACCGGATATCGGAGGCATTGTCTTTGCAGCCGGAAGTAGAGTATCTGCGTACTTCATTCTTCAATGCAAACGTGACGACACAGTGGCAGCCCAACTTGCGAACGTCGCTCAACTTGATCTACACGTTCGGTCGGCACAGGTAAAAGCTCGCGCCGCGAATGGCGGCTCTCCGGTCGCCTTCGACTCCCTGCGATCCGCCATTCGCAAACCCTGTTCCGTCGGAGGTTGTGCTATAAACTCTCTCACTCACCGTGGTACAAAAACTCGGCCCCGTCACTGCGGATTGGAACTTGACTGAACATGTTGGCAACTCTTTCTTGATCCAAGGTGTTCAGCACATGGTGAACCTACAAATCTTGACCACAGCGGCACAGTTTCCATATTTCTCCCAAGAACGAGCGTTTCGATAACCACGGACAAATACTACTGGTATAGTTCCGCAGTCGCAGATGTCCCTGTTACCAACACGGTGCCATCATTCAGCATCGTGGCTGTGTGCTGTTGGCGCACAGTACTCATGTTGCCTGTCAAAGAAAAGATTCCGGCTATCGGATCGTACAACTCAGCGGACGAAAGTGCGGCCGTCCCGCTGGTTCCTCCAGTCACCAGGACTGTGCCGTCATTGAGCAATGTGGCTGTTTGAAGGCCACGCGCATCTATCATGTTGCCTTTGGTTGCAGTGAAGGTTTGGTTGCTCGGATCGAATAACTCCGCGGTACCGAAAGCGATCCCGTTACTGTCGGCCCCTCCGGTTATGAGCACCTTACCGTCTGTAAGCAAAGTCGCTGTGTGCCATTGTCGCGCGGTTGTCATGCTGTTGAGCGTTGTCGAAAAAAGTCCGGTGGCGGGGTCATACAGCTCCGCCTCGGCAAGCACTTTCGTGGTTGGCGGGACCCCTTGAATACCTCCGGCGATGAGAACTTTTCCATTGTTGAGTAGTGTTGCCGTGTGCGACACGCGCCCGGTCGCCAGGTTCCCCGTCACCGCGAACGTTTTCGTGGAGGGATTGAACAATTCGGCGACGTTACTGCCCCAACCCGTGATTAGGACAAACCCATCGTTGAGCAACGTCGAGGTGTGGCTGGCGTGCACGAATCGCATGCTGCCAGTGGTCGAAGAAAAAGTTCCCGTGGCGGGGTCATAGATTTCCGCTGTCTGCAGAGTATTGCCGTTGATGTCTATTCCTCCGGTCAGAAGTACTCGATCGTCAGCGCAAGGAGGTGCAGCCAAATTACAGAGTAACGATGCCGCGAAATAGGCGCGCGCGGTTCCCATGCTGCCCGTTGTAGAAAAACTCCCCGTGCTTGGATCGTAGAGCTCGGCTTCCGAGGTGGAGTGTCCGGTTGCGTCTATTCCTCCTGCCACAAGCACTTTGCCGGTGCTCAGCAAAATCGCTATGTACTCGACACGTGTGGTTGCCATGCTTCCGGTGGCTTTGAAACCATGCGCGAAAATCTGAATGTTGAAGGTTTGGGGCGTTGAGTCTTGTTTGAACGTGTCTTCCGCTATTAGAGTGATGGAAAATGTTCCTCCCACTGTCGGTGTGCCGGAGAGACTGCCATTTTGATTGAGGGTCAAGCCCGCAGGTAGCGCGCCACTTGTTGGACTCAATCTCCAATTCAATGGAGGAGCGGTGCTGCCTGCCACAAACGTGAAAGCGTAAGGGATATTCAGCGTACCGGCAGGAGGAATATTCGCGGAGTCAATGACTGGCGGCCGCGGGTTATCGATGACGATGGTATAGCTGCTTGCGGGCGTCGATACCTGTGGTGTGCCAGAATCCGCAACGCTTATGGAAACGGGATAGCTGCCTGGGACTGTGGGATTTCCACTGAGATAGCCGTTCCGAAGATTCGTGGTCTCTCCTAGCCCTGGAGGCAGCCCGAGGACGCTCCAGATATAGGGCGGCACACCGCCGATGGCTGTTAGCGGGAATCCCAGATGCGCCGGAATCGTTTCAAGGCAGGGGTATACGGCATTCCGGGATCGGCATGGCGGCAGCGAAGTACATCCCGCGGATCCATTACATGGAGTGCAAACGAAAGCTCTACCGCTATAAGCGCATCTACGGTATTGATTTGTGATCGGGCCATAGGTCACGCCGTAATTCCCGCTTGGCGGTGTCCCAGAGGAAATTGCTAGCGCGGAAGCAGCACTGACTAAGATCGAAGGTGAAACTCCTGTTAGAGATGGCGTAACAGTGTCCGTGACGGTAAGGGTCTGGCTGCCTGCAGTCTCAAGAGTGGCGAAAAAAAATCCTGACGTAATCGTAAATACTGAGCTGGGCGGCAATTGTGCCTGGTTGTCGGTACTGGTGAACTTGACGGTCCCGGAATAGACGATTGAGGGATTGTTGGCAGCATCCAGCGCTCCAACAAAGATTTTGAACGTTGCGCGAGTCGTGGCATTGCTCGGCGTGGTGATCGTAAAGTGCGTGGCGGCATTGCTGACTACAGCGATTGGGCTTGATCCCCCTGTAAGCGCAGCCGTGGCGGTGTCCGTCGCGGTGATTGTTTCATTGGCAATGGATTTCAGAGTGACAGGAAAGATTCCTGTCCCACTTGCCAAGGGCGAATTAGGGGGCAGGGCAGCTTGGGCATCGCTGCTTGAGAATTGCACCGTTCCGGAGTAGCCGGTCGCGATATTGGCATAGGCATCGAAAGCTGTGACAGTGATGTGGATTTGAAATCCGGCGGATGCCGTGGTTGGGCCGGTAACAGAAATCCGAGTTGCAGGCCCCGCGCTGACAACGATCGAATTTGAAATTCCCGTGAGAGAAATCCCGTCAGCAGCCGTGATCGTTTGCGGACCGGCAGTCTTCAGCGTCGCGGAAAAGTTTGCCGTCCCATTCGTTAAGGAGGCGTCAGCCGGCAGCACGGCTTTGGCGTCCGTACTAGTGAAATGGATGGTCCCAGAGTAACTGCTGTACGTATTGTTCGATGAATCCAAGGCAGTCACCGCAAAGTTGAACGGCGTCCCAGCGGTCGGCGCAGACGTCGCCGGGGTGACAGAGAAGTGGGTCGCCACCATGACGGGCGGCGGGGGCGGCGGGGCCCCCAAACCATTACCGCAACCGCCGAGCACCCCCAATCCGCAGATTGGAATTAACAGCAAGAAAAATTTCTTCATGACGCCCCCCAAAATTCACAATTTGTTTTGCTAAGGTGAGAAACAGCCGTTTTCGCTCGTAACCTTTCAGTTAAGTTTGCTCTCTCATGGGCGGCAATTTGGCGCAGTAGAGTGGAATACTCAATGCAGCGGGTATCACATACATCTAACAAGACTCTCACATGGCTAACTCATTCAAAATCAGCATGTAATACGAAGGCCGGGCCATATGGAATGGGCAGAGTATATTGATTGCATTGAAACGTAGTGATAGAGTCCGCGGAGGATTTGCCGATGAACACTCCCCCACCGCACTCCCTTATAAGCTTTGCCGCATTTGAGCTGGACTTGCGGGCGAGGCAGTTGCGGAAAGACGGCAGGAGCACCGGGCTGCCGGACCAGTCCATCACCGTCTTGGCCATGCTGTTGGAGCGGCCAGGCGAATTAGTCTTGCGTGAAGAAATTCGCACCAGGCTTTGGCCCAATGACACGGTAGTTGAATTTGATCACAGTATTAATACTGCCATTGGCAGGCTGCGGCTCGCTCTGCGCGACTCCGCCGAGAACCCTCAGTTCATTGAAACTCTTCCGCGCCGTGGGTATCGCTGGATCGGGCCGGCGGTTTCCCGCAGAAACCAGCAACCTATTGACCAGGCTGCAGCTGTGCCAGCGGAACCTGGCCCGCAACATCTCCCCGACCGTAATTTGATCGGCAAGAGAGTTTCCCACTACCGCGTTCTTGAAGTGCTGGGCGGTGGCGGGATGGGCGTCGTATACAAAGCCGAAGACTTGAAGTTGGGCCGCCGGGTCGCGCTGAAATTTCTCCCCGAGGAATTGGCGAGCGATCCCGCGGCGCTGCAACGATTTGAGTCGGAAGCGCGCTCGGCTTCCGCACTGAACCATCCCAACATCTGTACCATTTACGGGATAGAAGAATACGAAGGGCAGCCCTTCCTGGTCATGGAACTATTGGAGGGCCTGACTCTGCGTGACCTGATCGCTGCATCACCGCCGGAGATGCACGCGCTGGGGCTCACGAAATTGCTCGACCTTTCCGTTCAGATCGCGGCGGGATTGGAAGCGGCGCACACGCTGGGCATTGTCCATCGCGATATCAAACCGGCAAATATTTTCGTCACTAATCAGGGTCAGGCCAAGATTCTCGATTTCGGTTTAGCCAAGTTGTCTTTTGCAGAACCCGCCGTGACCGGTTCCCCGGCAACCGAGGAAGGCCAAGACAGCAAATCATATGACCCTGAGCGCGAAGCCGAGTCACTCACCGCGTCCAGTCCATTCCTCAGCCGAACAGGAGTGGCAATGGGCACAGCGGGGTACATGTCTCCCGAGCAAGTGCGCGGCGAAAAATTAGATGCGCGCACGGACATTTTTTCTTTTGGGTTGGTGCTTTATGAGATGGCAACCGGAAGACGCGCGTTCGCCGGTGACACTGGTGCTGAACTACATAAAGCCATTCTCCAGCAGGCGATTATTCCCGCGCGCGAATTAAATCCCGCACTTCCTGGAAAGTTGGAACAGATCATTGGCGGCGCGCTTGAAAAAAATCGGGAGGCGAGATACCAGTCCGCTTCGAAAATTCGTTCCGATTTGGAGGCAATGCAACGAACCATCGACCCCAGGCATAAGATTCGATTGCCAAAATTAGTCACGGTTGCCGCAGTCCTGCTCTTTATTGTTATCGGAGTTTTCCGCTTCGCGAGACGCCAGCCATCGTCTCCCGCGGAGCTGCCGGAAATTAAGCTGCGGCAGCTCACCAGTAATTCCGGCGAGAACGCGGTGGGGAACGGAGTCATTTCCCCTGACGGAAGATACCTGGCGTATTCGGATCGCTTTGGCATACATCTCAAATCCGTCGAATCCGGCGAGACACGGACGATTCCTCCTCCGGTGGATATCAGCAGGGATAAGTTGGATTTCGAGGTCGGAGGCTGGCGCCCCGACAGCCAGAGTTTTTTGGCCAATGCCTGCCCGCTGGGCGGTGATACCAGTTTTGGGACTTCCCATGGCTGCAGCGTCTGGAGCGTGTCCCTCGCGGGTGGATCTCCACTGAAGATTCGCGACGAGGCTATCGGTGAGTCTTTTTCGCCGGACGGGTCACTGCTGTCTTTCGAGACGAACGCCGGCAAAATAGGAGATCGCGAAATCTGGGTGATGCGTGCCGACGGCCAACAAGCACGAAAAGTCTTCGAGGTCGATGACAACAGCACGATTGG
>Ga0075026_100000784_pt1 | contig 13225 bp, 12 predicted proteins | sample Str012_2_FD_71392 | JGI IMG/M metagenome (GOLD analysis project Ga0075026, IMG submission 71392) | Freshwater sediment microbial communities in response to fracking from Pennsylvania, USA - Straight Creek_MetaG_SC_2012 | ecosystem: Environmental > Aquatic > Freshwater > Creek > Sediment...
CAGGAAAGCTACACGGCCGAGAAGCCCGCTGCGACACCGGTGCCAGCGCCAGCGCCGTAACCGCGCTGGCTCAGATCGTCCCGGCAGCGAGCTCGCGACTGATGTATTCCGCCTGCCGCAGCGCCAGGGCGACGATCGTCAGGGTCGGATTGGCGGCGCCCGCCGTCGGGAAAACGCTGCCGTCGGACAGGAACAGGTTCGGCACCTCGTGCGTGCGCCCGTACGGATTGGTGACGCCGTGCGCGGGATCGCGACTCATGCGCGCCGTGCCCATCTGGTGCGTCGCCGGCGGCGTGCCGCTGAACACCACGCGCCTGGCACCGACCGCCTCATAGATGCGCTTGCCCTGCTGCTGCGCATGGTGCTTGAGCGCCAGGTCGTTCGGGTGTTCGTCGCAGTGGATGTGGGCGACCGGCAGGCCGTGCGAATCCTTGACGGTGGTTGAGAGCGTGATGCGATTGTCGGCGCGCGGCAGGTCTTCGCCGTTGATCAGCATGCCGGCCATGTTGCGGTAATTGTCGATGATCGAGGCGTAGTCGCGGCCCCAGCCGTACGGTAGCGCCGCCATGGGGAGCGATGACAGGTCGAGCATGGCGAGCTCGAGGTGGTAGCCGCCGACAAAACCGCGCTTCGGGTTGTAGACATTCTCGTCTTCGACGACTCCGGCCAGGATCGCCCCGCGCCAGGCGTGCACCGGTTGCTCGAAGATCCCCCACACGAAGCCGAGCACATGGTGGCAGTAGTTGCGGCCCACCTGGTCCGAGCCATTAGCCAGCCCGCGCGGGAAGCGTGCTGACTCGGACAGCAGCAACAGTCGCGGGGTTTCCACGGCGCTGCCGGCGATGCATACCAAGCGCGCCTTCTGGCGCTGTTCGATGCCCGCCGCATCGCGGTACAGCACTGCGCTGGCGCGCCCCGCTGCGTCGTGCTCGATGCGCGTCACCATGCATCCCGAACGAAGTTCAAGGTGGCCGGTGGCCTCGGCGCGCGGGACTTCGGTCACCAGCGTGCTCCACTTGGCGTCGGTCTTGCAGCCCATGGTGCAGAAACCCTGCTGGATGCACAGGCCGCGGCCATCGCGCACGCGCGAATTGATGGCCAGGTAGTTGGTGTGCACGCGCCTGTAGCCGAGCTTGCGCGCCCCGTTGTACATGACCTTGAAGTTATTGGAGGCCGGCAGGCCCGGGTTGCCGTTGCGCCGCGTGACCCCCATGCGCTTTTCCGCGGACACGTACCAGCGCTTCAGCTCGGCGTAGTCGATCGGCCAGTCGGCCAGCGACGCACCGGCGATGTCGCCGTAGGTCTTGCGGGCATTGATCTCGTAGGACTGCAGGCGCGGCGTCGCCGCCGTCCAGTGCACGGTCGTGCCGCCGACGGTACGGCACATCCACACCGGCATCGAGGGTGTGGCCTGCGCCTCGCCCCAGGTGCCGCTCACCGTGCGCGGCTCCAGCCAGGTCAGCTGTCCGAACGCAGTGCCCGGATTCTGCGAGAACGTGGCCGCGGACTGGCGCCCACCGGCCTCGAACATCACGACCTTGATGCCGCGACGGGTCAGCTCGTGCGCCAGCGTCCCGCCGCCGGCACCCGAACCGATGATGGCCACGACCCCGGCGTCGTCCTGCTCAAAGCGTGCCACGGTTCACCCGTTGCATGTTGATCATCCCTCTCATGCGACCGGCATCGGTCCGCTGGCCTCGAGTGGCACCTCGGGCAGCCACTTGAGGTCGTTGAAGCCGCGAAACAGGTACCCCCCTTTCGAGAAGGCCTCGCCCTCGTAGCCGAAATGCGCCCAGGCGATCGGGTTGTCGTAGAGCACCAGCAGCGACATGCGCCGCACGGACTTGAAGAACTCTCCCGACTCGACCGCGCGCAACGCGGCCACCCGACTCGCCTCGGGCGCCGCCGGAAAATCCGGCCCCAGTGCCGCGATTCCGGCCTCGAGCTGCTGGCGCAACTCCGGCGTGCCGGCCGCCTGGGCGTCGAGCGCACCCACCACCAGCGCGTAGGCCGCCTCATCGAGCCCGTCGTGGGGCAGCATGGTGCGGATCACGGCGAGCAGGGTCGCGGCCTGGGTACTCGATAGGGTGCGCATTTCCACCGCCCAGGCGCGCGCCGGCACCAGCGCGGCCAGGGGACTGAGCGCGCTGAGCACCCCAGTCAGCACACCGGTAGCTGCCTGGATGAAGCGGCGGCGGTCAAGGGTGGTGTGGGGCCCGAAATTTCGTATCATGGTCGGCGACTCAGCAATAAAGGGGCGGTGGACTGTGCGCACGAGACTCCAACGATCCGCCTGCCATTACTCGACCGACAGCGAAATAAGGGTGGCTGTCGAGCGAAGGCAAGACCTGATGCCCTCGCGTACATTCGCATCATGAAGTACGAATCCCGCCTGATCTGGCTGCTCGGCATCACCTTCGGTTTCCTGTTCTTTGACCGAAATGCGGTCAACTACCTGATGCCGTTCATCGCCGCCGACCTCAAGTTCAGCAACCAGCAGGTCGGACTGGTCGCCTCCGCGCTGTCCTTTACCTGGGCGATCTCGGCCTTCCTGGGCGGACTCTATTCCGACCACAGCGGGCGCCGCAAGATCGTGCTGCTGGTCACCACGGTGGCGTTCTCACTGTGCTCGTTCCTGTCGGGCATCGCCGGCTCGTTCCTGGCGCTGTTCCTGGTGCGCATGCTGATGGGTCTCGCCGAGGGGCCGTTCATGCCGGTCGCGCAGTCACTGGTATCGCGTGAATCCAGCCTGGAGCGACGCGGCCACAACATGGGCGTGCTGCAGAATTTCGGCAGCAATATCCTGGGCTCGTTTGCAGCGCCGCTGATCCTGGTCGCGATTGCGACTACCTATACATGGAGGATGTCTTTCTTCATCGCCGGCATACCTGGCCTGGTGATGACAGTGCTCATCTATCGCTATGTGCGCGAACCGCCGGCCGAGCGGCACCACCGCGCGGCCGCCAGCAACGGCAAGGGCACGGGACCGAAGCTCGGGGAGATGCTGCGCCACCGCAATATGTGGATCTGCATGCTCATGAGCATCGTCATGGTCGCGTGGATGGTGATCGGCTGGGCGTTCCTGCCGCTGTTCTACGTGAAGGTGCGGCAGCTGCCACCGCATACCATGAGCCTGCTGATGAGCGTGCTGGGCCTGTCGGCAGCCTTCTTCAGCTTCGTGGTACCGAGGCTGTCGGATCGCTACGGCCGGCGCCCGGTAGTGGTGGTGTTCAACCTCATCGGCCTGCTGGTGCCACTGGCGGCGCTGCATTTCAACGGCTCGCCCTACGCGCTGGCGGCGCTGATCTTCGTGGGCTGGTCGGCAAGCGGCACCTTCCCACTGTTCATGAGCACGATTCCGTCCGAGAGCATACCGGCCGGCTACGTGGCCACTTCGGTCGGCATGGTGGTGGGCCTGGGCGAGATCCTGGGCGGTGTCAGCGGACCGGCGCTCGCCGGCCGGGCGGCCGACCTGTACGGGCTGCGCGCGCCCATGGTGATCCAGGGCGGCTGCGCGATCGTGGGCATGGCGCTCGCCATGTTCCTGAGGGAGACCGCGCCGGTGCGACTCCGCGCCAAGGTCACCGCACCGGCTCCCGCGGCGACCGCATAGACTATCCGACAGCGAGGAACGCATGGCTACGCAAGTGCAACTGCTCGCATCTTACTGGTCGATCGCCGGGGGCGCCTGGCCGCACACCGACCACGAGTACAGCGTATTCAGCTTCCAGGACCGGGTTGCGGCAGCGGCGCGGGCCGGATTCACCGGCATCGGCATCTGGCACGCCGATCTGGAACACACGCTGCGTACCCTGTCGCTGGGTGACATGCGCAGGATCCTCGACGGCAACGGCATCACCAGCATCGAGCTCGAGTTCCTGAACGACTGGTGGTTCAAGGACGGTGAACGCAAGCGGGCCTCGGATGCGCGCAAGCGCATGCTGTTCGAGGCGGCAGCAACGCTCGGCGCGCGTCATGTCAAGGTCGGCGACTTCTTCGACACGCCCTGCCCGATGCCTCAGCTGATCGATGCCTTCGGGTCGCTGTGCGCGGAAGCCGCGGCCATCGGCACGCGCATCGGCTTCGAACTCATGCCGTTCGCGAACATCAAGACGCTTCCGGGCGCGCTGGAACTGGTGTCGGGCGCGAACGCAGCCAACGGCGGCATCATCTTCGACCTGTGGCACGTCGTGAAGCTCGGCATTGCCTACGCTGACGTGGCGCGGGTTCCGGCGCGGTTCCTGTGCAGCGTCGAGATCAACGATGGCACCTTCGAGGCGCCGTGGGATCTGCACGAAGACACAATCAACCACCGGCGGCTGTGCGGCGAGGGCGAATTCGACGTGCGCGGATTCGTCGCCACGATGCTGGCGGCCGGCTACCAGGGCCCGTGGGGCGTCGAGATCCTGAACGCCAAGATGCGCGACTGGCCGCTGGAACAGCTGACCGGCCGCGTCTATGCGACGACGCGCGCGCAGTTTCCCGACTGAGACCGCCCGCATGGTGGAGCCGACGCTGCTGACCGTGCGCGAAGCCACCTTCGGGCTGCTGCGTGAATTCGGCCTGAACTGCGTGTTCGGAAACCCGGGCTCGACCGAACTGCCGATGTTCCGCGACTTCCCGCCCGACTTCCGCTACGTGCTGGGACTGCAGGAATCGGTGGTCGTCGGCATGGCCGACGGCTACGCCCAGGCCCGTGGCAGCGCGGCGCTCGTCAACCTGCACTCGGCGATCGGCGTCGGGCATGCGCTCGGTGCCATCTTTACGGCCTTCCGCAACCAGACGCCGCTCGTGATCATCGCCGGCCAGCAGGCCCGCTCGATGCTGCCGCTGCAGCCCTTCCTGTATTCGGAACAGTCCACCAACCTGCCGCGGCCCTACGTCAAGTGGAGCTGCGAACCGGCACGGGCCGAGGACGTGCCGGCCGCAATCGCCCGTGCCTACTACACGGCAATGCAGGCACCGCGCGGCCCGACCTTCGTATCCGTCCCGGTCGACGACTGGGAGCGTCGCTGCGAGCCCGTCAGGGCTCGCACCGTCAGCGCTGCCGTGGCGGGCGACCCGAAATTGCTCGCGCACGCCGCGCGGGCGCTGAACGCCGCGCGGCGGCCCGTGATCGTAGTCGGTGCCTCGGTGGCGCGCGATGGCGCCTGGCATGAGGCGATCGCACTGGCTGAGCGGCATGAAGCCCCGGTGTGGGTGGCGCCGCTCGCGGCGCGCAACAGTTTCCCGGAACGGCACCGGTTGTTCGCGGGGTTTCTGCCGGCCAAACGCGAGGCGCTGGTCGCGCGGCTCGCGGGCGCAGACTTCGTGCTGGTGCTCGGCGCACCGGTGTTCACCTATCACGTCGAGGGTCATGGCCCCCACGTCCCGCCCGGTGCAACACTCGTGCAGCTGACCGACGATCCGTCGGCGGCCGCCTGGTCGCCGGTCGGCACGGCCATCGTCACTGACCTGAAGCTTGGCATCGCAGCCCTGCTGCAGGCCGACCCGCCGCCAAGCCGCGCGGCACCCCTCGTTCCGCCCCGCGCGGCGGCGGTGGCTGAAGGTCAGCTGACCGAGGCCTACCTGATGCAGCAGATCGCCGCGCTCCGGCCCGCCGGCACGATCATCGTCGAGGAGGCGCCGGGCAGCCGCGGCGCGATGCACGAGCACCTGCCGATGATTGAGCCCGACAGTTTCCACACCTGCGCCAGCGGCGGCCTGGGCCACGGCCTGCCCGCCGCGGTCGGCGTCGCCCTCGCCCGGCCGGACCGAAAAGTCGTCGGACTCCTGGGTGACGGCTCGGCGATGTACGCGATCCAAGGGCTCGCGGCGGCAGCGGAGCTGGCGCTGCCGATCGCGTTCATCATTGTCAATAACGGCAGCTATGAAGCGCTGGTCGAGTTCGGCAAACTCTTCGGGCTGGCGCAGCTGCCGGGCACGCGCCTGCCGCAGCTGGATTTCTGCGCGCTGGCGCAGGGACACGGCGTCGCGGCCCTGCGCGCCGAGCGCTGCGATCAGCTGGATGCCGCGCTGGCGACGGCGTTCGCCGCGCCAGGACCCCTGCTCGTGGATGTGCGCATCGCTCCGCTGCAACGGCGCCGCGAGGCGTAGTCAGTCGGCGGCGCCCATGGTCCAGCCGCCGTCGATGGATATCTGCTGGCCGGTGAGGTAGGCCGAGGCCGGCGAGGCCAGGAACAGCGCCAGCCCCTTGATGTCCTCGGGGAAGCCGACGCGGTGCATCGGAATTGCCTTCGCCACCGCTTCCTGTGTGGCCGGGTTCTTGGCGTGCCCGCCGCCGATATTGGTCACGAAGAACCCGGGGGCGATCGCGTTGACGGTGATGTTGAACGCCGCGAGTTCGTGCGCCACGCAGCGCGTCAGGTGGGTCGCGCCCGCCTTGGCCGCCATGTACGCCGAACCGATGGCCGGCTCGCACTGATACGCAGCGACCGATGTGGTCACGATCATGCGCCCCGAACGCTGCGGCTTCATGATGCGCGCTGCGGCCCGCAGCGTGGCAAAAATTCCGTTCAGGTTGACGTCGATGACCCGGTTCCAGCGTTCATCGGTGTAGGATTCTAGCGCGCCCTCGGGATTGCGCGGCCGCTGCGCGCCGACCCAGCTGCCGAGGAAACCCGGCCCGGAATCGATGCCGGCATTGGCGAACACCACGTCGAGCCGGCCGTGCGCCGCAAGCGCCGCGTCGAAAGCACGGTCGAGCGCCGCATGGTCGCGCACGTCGATGACCTCACCGCGCACCGCAAGCCCAAGCGCGCCCAGGCGCCGGGTTTCAGAGGCAATGTTTGCGGCATCGACGTCCAGCAGCGTGACGCGCGCGCCGTTTTCCGCCAGCGCCTCGGCGTAAGCGAGCCCGAGGCCGCTCGCGCCGCCGGTCACTACCACGCCGTAGCCTTCGACCTTGAATAGCTCTGCACTCTTCACGCACCTGCTCCCCGTAAACTAGATTGAGGCGCCCGCCACGTCGACCAGGATCTTCATGCCACCGTGGCGCCGCAGGCGCTCGATGCCCTCGTGCACCACGCCCGCAAACGGGATGGTCTCGACCCAGCCGTCCAGCGGGTAGCTGCCGCGCGCCATCTCGGCGATGACGCTCGGGAATGCGTTGACCGACATCGCCACGCCGGTGAGCTTGACCTCGGGCATCAGCAAGTCGAAGGGCGGGATCACCAGCGGGTGATGGTGGATCGCGACCACCACGGCCGTGCCATCGACGCGCGTGCCATGCAGCATGGCGTGGAAAGCGCTCGGCACGCCGGCCGCGTCCACCGACGCGTGCGCGCCGCGCCCGCCGGTCAGATCGCGAATCGCGCTGACCGGGTCGCACGCTGCCGGATCGAGGAGCGTGCCCGCCCCCAGTTGCGCGAGCACCGCCCGTCGCTGCGGCGAGGGTTCGACGATGATCGTGTGCACGCCGCGCCGCCGCAGCGTCAGGAACACGCCGACACCGATCGGGCCGGCGCCGTGAATGGCAACGGTCTGGCCAGCCTCGACCATGCAGCGCTCGGCCGTGTGCCAGGCGACGCCCAGCGGTTCGATCAGCGCCCCCTGCATGGCCGTAACGCCCGGCGGCAAGCGGTGCGCCATGGCGCGTTTCACCACCGTGTACTCGGCCAGGCCGCCCCCGCGGCGGTTATAGCCGTGAAAGGCGACCAGCGGGCAGTGGTTGTACTGGCCCGAGCCACAGTAAATGCAACGGCCGCAGGTTTCCAGCGGCTCGACGGCGATCAGGTCACCTCGGGCCAGATCCTCGACGCCCTCGCCCAGCGCAACCACCTCTCCACACAGCTCGTGGCCGAGAATCACGGGATTGGTGACGCCGGTCAGCGGATGCGGAGTGGTGCGGGTCGTGACCGGGCCGTCGTAGTATTCGAGCAGGTCGCTGCCGCAGATGCCGTTGTACAGGACACGCAGCTTGACGTCGCCGGGCCCGGGTTGCGGTTCGGGGACGGACTCCAGCCTGACGTCTTCGCGTCCGTGATACACCGCCGCGCGCATATGACTCAGGATAGCTGTCTGTCCGTCAATTGGCCAACCGGCTGGAACCGGCTGTAACGCGCCCGTGCAGTCAGGCGGCATTCTCCAGCAGCAGCAAGCCGGCCGCAGTATTGGAGATGGGTATATGGTAGTTGCTGTGCAGGCGCGTGACGCGGCCTGTCAGTGCACCGCGCATCATCAGCCAGTGAATGAACTCGGCACCCTGGCTCCCGGCCAGCTCGACCAGGTCGTGTATCGAATAACGGGCCAGCGCCTCGGGGTCATCGACGATCTTCTCCATGCACATCAGGTCGAATTCGCGATTTATATAGCCGGCCCGCTGGCCGTCGAGCTGGTGCGAGAGGCCGCCGGTACCGACCAGCACGACCTTGAGGTTATCCGGAAACGAGGCAATCGCCCGACCGAGAGCCTGGCCGAGCCTGAAGCAGCGCCCTGGCGAAGGCAGCGGGTGCTGCACCGTGTTCACTGCTATCGGCACGCAGCGCACCGGCCAGGGAATCCGGTCGGGCCACAGTAGCGACATGGGCACGGTGAACCCGTGGTCAACCTGCATTTCCTGGCAGGTCGTCAGGTCGAACTCGTCGGCCACCAGCGACTCGATCAGGTGCCAGGAGAATTCCGGGTGACCCGCGAATGGCGCTACCGGCTTCAGGCCCCAACCCTCGTCGGCATTGGTGTACTCCGGCGCGGCGCCGACCGCGAAGGTCGGCATCTTGTCGAGGAAGAAATTCAGGCCATGATCGTTGTAGATCACGATGGCGACGTCGGGCCGCACTTGCTCCAGCCAGGCGCGCACCGGCGGGTAGCCGTCGAAGAACGGCTTCCAGTACGGCTCGTTCTGCAGTTGCCGCGTGATCGCGCTGCCGATGGCCGGGATATGCGAGCAGGCAACGCCGCCGACGACGGTGGCCATGGCCTCAGCCCCCCGCCGCCGCCAGCCGCGCCTTGAAGTCGGCAACGCTGGTGCCGGTCTGTTGGGCGCCGATGTCCTGCACATCGAACCCCAGGGCACCCGCGAGCTTGGCGAGGTAATAGATATTGCCTCCGGCGGCCAACAGCCCGAGGACGTTCCGGCTGCGCACCGCCTCGCGCTGCTGGGCGTTCAGGCGGTAGCGGCTGCAGTACTCGTCCTCGTCGCGCAGGAAGGCCGTGCGATTCGCCGCATCATTGAGCGAATAGCACATCTTGTTGAGGGCGTAGCCCTTCATGGCCTGGCGGCCGTCAAATATGGGCGTACCCCAGATCTGCCCGGCATCGCCCGTTTGCTGACTCATGGGCCGGAATATGGCCCGCTCACCAGCCCGGGAGAATCGTGGAATACACGTATGTGTCGCATACAACCGCTTGTAGGCCGCCACGCGCTCGGTGACAATGCGCCGTGGCTGAACCAACACTGGACGATTGGCGGCGCTGGTATTACGCGCTGTGCCGCATTCGGCAGTTTGAAGCACAGGTGCAGCGCCTCGCCGGTGCCGGGGAGATTCCCGGGTTTCCGCACCTGTCCACAGGCCAGGAGGCCGTGGCCGTCGGCGTCTGCGCTCACCTGGCACCGGACGATATCCTGTTCACGAGCCACCGCGGCCACGGCCACGTGCTCGCCAAGGGTAGCGACCTGGAGCGGACTTTCGCCGAAATCCTCGGCCGGGACACCGGCCTGTGCCGCGGGCGCGGTGGATCCATGCACCTGGTGGACGCGAGCGTCGGCGTGCTCGGGGCCACCGGCGTGGTCGCCGGAAACCTGCCGCTGGCAGCTGGCGCGGCCTGGGCCGCGCAGGCCCGCGGCAGCAATGCCATCAGCGTGGTGTTCTTCGGTGATGGCGCGACCGGGGCTGGCGTTTTCCACGAGACACTCAACCTGGCGGCCCTGTGGCGCCTGCCGGTGCTGTTCGTGTGCGAGAACAACGGCTACGCGGAATTCACCGCCCGCTCTGAGCATTCGAATGTGGCGCAGGTCAGCAGCTTCGCGGCGCCATACGCCATCAATGCGATGACCATCGACGGCAACGATCTGCCAGCCGTGTATGCGGCGGCGGGCCTGGCGATCGCCGGCCTGCGTCGCGGCACGGGTCCGTACCTGCTCGAGTGCATGACCTACCGCCTGGCGGGTCACTACGTCGGCGACTCCCAGCAGTACCGCTCGAAGGAGGAGCTGGCGGCGGTCAAGGAGAAATGCCCAATCGAGCGGCTCCGCACCCTCCTGCTTGCGCAGGGTGCGACCGCGGCCGAACTCGATGCGCTCGGCGAGCGCGCCCGGCAGGAAGTGCTGCAGGCCGTCGAGCGCGCGCGCGCCGCGCCGCGCCCGGACCCGGCTGCGGTGCTCGAGGACGTGTATCGCTCGGGCGCACTTCAATCGGTTCCGGGCTGACCTGCCATGGCGCAAACTTTCATCGAAATCCTGCGCCGCGCGCTCGATGAGGAATTGGCGCGCGACGACAGCGTGTACCTGCTCGGTGAGGACGTCGCGGCCGGCGGCGCCTTTGGCGTCACCCGGGGCCTCGCGCAGAAGTTCGGCGCGCAGCGCGTGCGCAACACGCCGATCAGCGAGGCGGCCATCACCGGCCTCGCGACCGGCGCGGCGCTGTGCGGGCTCAAGCCGGTGCTCGAGGTCATGTTCATCGACTTTGCGACCCTGGCGATGGATTGCCTCGTCAACCAGGCGGCCAAGTATCGGTATATGTCAGGCGGGCAACTCACCGTGCCGATGGTGGTGCGGACCCAGGCCGGCGCTGCGGGCGGCGCCGCGGCCCAGCATTCGCAGAGCCTCGAGGCCTGGTTCGTCCACGTCCCGGGCCTCGTGGTGGTCGCGCCGTCGACGCCCGTGGAAGCCTATGGCCTGCTCAAGAGCGCAATCCGGCTCGGCGAGCCGGTGCTGTTCATCGAGCACAAGCGCCTATATACAATGCGTGAGGCGCCGCCCGATGACCTGTCCCTGCTGCCGATCGGGCAGGCGCGCGTCGCCCGCGCCGGCTCCGATGTCACGGTCATTGCCTGGTCGGCGATGGTATCCACCGCCCTGGAGGCGGCCGAGGCGCTCGCGAACTCGGGGATCTCGGTGGAAGTCATCGACCTGCGCACCCTGTTGCCGCTCGACATGGCATGTATCGCGGCTTCCGTGCGCAAGACGCACCGCGTGGTGATTGCCCAGGAAGCCGTGCTGAACGGCGGCGTCGGAGCAGAAGTCGCCGCGCGCATCGGCGCCGATCTCTTCGATGAACTCGACGCCCCGGTAGAGCGCATCGGCTGCCCGTTCGCACCGATTCCGTTTGCCCCGGAACTGGAGCGGGCCCTGCTCCCTGGCAGCAGTACCATCGTGGCTGCCATCGAGAATATGCTGGGCGCCACAGCGTCAGGCCGGGAGTAGAGCGCGATGGCTCTGGTTGCAGTTGAAATCCCGAAGGTCGGGCTGGTCATGGAGTCGGTGCGGATCGCGCGCTGGCTCAAGGGCTTGGGCGATCAGGTGCAGGCGGGCGAGCCGCTGCTCGAAGTCGAGACCGAGAAATCCATGGTCGAGATCGAGGCCGCCGTCAGCGGCCGGCTCACGGAGATCCTGGCGCCGGTCGACCAACAGGCGCAGGTGGGCGACCGGATTGCCTGGCTGGAGACGGGCGAAGCCCTGAAGGCGTCGCCACCGGCGCAGGAACACGCAGCACACAAGGCCGCCACTGCGCCTGGGTCGTCGTCACCGCCATTGGAGCCTGCGACGTCGACCACAAGGGATCGCGCGGGCGGGCGGCTGCGCAGTTCTCCGGTTGCGCGCCGGGTTGCGGCTGAGCATGGCCTGGACCTGAATCAGCTGGCAGGCTCCGGTCCGCTCGGCCGAATCCAGCTCGCCGACGTGCAGCAGCGCGTCGCGGCGGGTGCTGCGACGGGTGCCGCCGGGCCGCCGCCTTCAGCGCCGGGACTGTCGCCGATGCGGCGCGCACTGGCGCGTGCCATGACCCTGAGCAATGCCACGGTGCCGCAATTTTCGCTTGAACGTGAGCTCAACTGCACGGCCCTACAGGCGCTGCGTGCCGAGTACGTCACCTTGGCGCCGCCGGGCTCAGCGCGGCTGTCCATCAACGATTTCCTGCTACAGGCCATTGCGCGCACCCTCATCGAGCAGCCGGCAATGAACGCCACCTTCGAAGGCGACGTGACAGCGCCCGACGCCCGCCTGGTTCCGGCCCGCGGCGCCCACATCGGTTTGGTGGTCGCTGTCGATGGTGGACTGCTGGTACCGGTCATTCACGACGCCGAGCAGCTCAGCCTCGTGGAACTGGCGCGCCGCCGCCAGGACTGCGTCGAGCGCGGCCTTAAGGGTAGGCTACGGCGCGATGAGCTCGAGGGTGCCACGACCAGCATCTCAAATCTCGGCGCCAACGGCCCGGATCGCTTCATGGCCATGATCAACCCGCCGCAGTCGGCGATTCTGGCCGTGGGCCGGCAACGCGATTGCGTAGTGGCGGGCGGCGACGGCATCGGCGTGCGGGCGCAGTCGGCGCTGACACTGACGGTCGATCACCGCGTCGCCGATGGCCGCCTCGCCGCGCAGTTCCTCGCGCGCCTGGTCGAGATACTGGAGAGCCGCGAGTGGCGTCTTGCCTGACGCGGTCGCGGGCGCCAATCAGCGACGCTTCTTGAGCACGCCGCGGACCGCGGCAATGATGCGCGCTTCATCCGGAATCACGTAGGCTTCGAGCGGCTCGCTGTAGGGCACGGTCGCATCGCGCGCGGTGACCTGGACGATCGGCGCGCGGAGCGATTCGAAGCCGTGTTCGGCGACCTCGCCCGCGATGATCCCCGAGACCGTCGCGTGCCGTGGCGCCTGGTCGACCAGCACCAGGTGGCCGGTCTTCGCCACCGACTTCAGGATGGTATCCAGGTCCAGCGGCGCGACCGTGCGCGGGTCGATGACCTCCGCGTGAATGCCCGCGGCGGCGAGGGTGTTCGCTGCGGCGAGCGCGCGGTTGACCATCCACCCGGTAGCGACGATGGTGACATCGCCGCCTGCGCGCCGGATCTCGGCCTTGCCGAAGGGCACCAGGTGCTCGCCGTCGGGCACCTCGCCGTGCTCGAGCGTGAGCATGTAGTGATGCAGGTAGACCACCGGATTGTCGTCACGGATAGCGGTGGCCATCAGTCCCTTGGCATCGGCGGCCGTCGAGGGCACGACCACCTTGAGCCCGGGCACGCCCATGAACAGCGCCGTCAGCGAACCGGTGTGCTGTCCGGCCCAGCCGGC
>Ga0075026_100000785_pt1 | contig 13211 bp, 14 predicted proteins | sample Str012_2_FD_71392 | JGI IMG/M metagenome (GOLD analysis project Ga0075026, IMG submission 71392) | Freshwater sediment microbial communities in response to fracking from Pennsylvania, USA - Straight Creek_MetaG_SC_2012 | ecosystem: Environmental > Aquatic > Freshwater > Creek > Sediment...
GCCTTGAATTCTTCGTAGAGCTTCTTCACGGGAGTGATCCTTGTTCGGGCCTGTACGGAGCAGGCGGGTCACTCCATCGAATCACACCGGCGGCGACCCGTCGCGCGAGTCAGGCCACGGGCGGTGATGTGGCGGCCATTGCGATGGCCATCGCGTGGCTGAGGTTCAGCGAGTCGACACCGTGGTGCATGGGGATGCGCACCCACGACGTGCACCTCTCGAGCGCGGCGGTGGTGAGTCCGCCACCTTCGGCACCTGCCACCAACGCCAGCTTCTCCGGCCACGGCATGGCGAACAGGCTCTTCGCTGTGGGGCCGGGGGTGAGTGCCCAGGTCTGGAAGCCGGCGTTCTGCAGCATGCCGAGGCCCTCCGGCCACAGTCCGCACCGAGCGATGGGCAGGTGGAGGATCTCGCCCATCGACACGCGGATGCAGCGTCGGTAGTACGGATCGGCGCACGTGGGGTCGATCACCATCGCGTCGAAACCCAGCGCACGTGCGGAACGCGCGATGGCCCCGATGTTCTCGTGATCGTTGCTGCCCTCCAGCACCACGATGCGGTTCGAGGTGGTCATCACGTCGAGCAGGCTGGGCATCGTGGGTCGATCGGCCGAGGCCAGCACACCGCGGTGCACCTCGTAGCCCGTGATGCCTTCGAGCACCTCGGGTTCGGCGACGTAGAACGGCGCGTCGACGTTGCCGAGCTTGAACCACATCTTGTCGAACGCCTTCTGCGTGAACAGGAACGATCGGACGCGCAGTCCCGAGGCCACGAGTCGTTCGACGACGGTGGGCGTTTCGGCGATGAGGAACTCGTCGCTCTCCTTGCGGTCGCGCAGGCCGACGTAGTCGTCGATGCGGGGGTCGTCGATGGCCTCGATCTGGATCGGCACGGTGCGACTCTAGGTGGTCGATCCCGCATGTGAACCACGGCGACGGCTGGCGCGATACTCCGGTGATGTCCAGTCCGGCGACGCCCCACCAGTCCGACATCGACCGCCACGCCTTCGTGCCGGGCTCGCCGCCGTACCCCACCATCGTTGGCGGCGAGGGCATCCATCTCATCACGGCCGAGGGGCGGCGCATCGTCGATGCTGCGGCCGGCGCCATCGTGGGCAACATCGGATGGGGTCGTCAGGAAGTGGTCGACGCTGCGTCGACCGCGATGCTGCAGGGCTACACGGTGCCGTTGTGGCCCACGCCGGCCCGACTCGCACTGCACGACGAGATGGTCGAGCACTGGCTGCCCGATTCGATGCATCACGTGTTCTTCACCAGCGGTGGCAGCGAGAGCACCGACTCGTCGCTGCGCCTGGCGCGGGCGTACCAACTCGGCAAGGGCCGACCCGAGCGATGGAAGGTCGTCGGCCGTCATCCGAGCTACCACGGCATGACCCTGGGCGCCATCTCGGTGGCCAGCCACCTGCAGCGCCAGGCAGGGTTCGAGCCGATGCTGCTGCAGTTCCCGAAAGTGCCCTGGAACGATGCGGCCGCGGTGGAGGAGATCATCGAGCGCGAGGGTCCCGACACCATCGCCGGGTTCATCGCCGAGCCGATCACCGGCGCGGCGGGTGCGTGCCTCACCGCGAGCGACGACTACTGGGCCACCGTCACCGAGCTGTGCCATCGCCACGACATCCTGCTGATCGCCGACGAGGTGATGACCGGCTACGGCCGCACCGGCGCCACATGGGGCCACCAACACTTCCCGTTCGAACCCGACGTGATCGTGGGAGGCAAAGGCCTCGGCGGTGGCTACGTGCCGTTGGGTGCAGTTGCCGCGCGCGACGAAGTGGTGGAGGTGCTGCGCGGCAGCGGCTTCATGTACTTCACGTTCGCCGGCAACGACGCCTCGTGCGCGGCGGGTGCCAAGGTGCTCGAGATCCTGCGGCGCGAGGAATTGGTGGCGCGCAGCGCGGCGATGGGCGAGGTGCTGGGTGCGCAGTTGCGGCAACGGCTCGGCGACCATCCGGCGGTGGTCGACGTCCGCGGTCGCGGTCTGTTCTTCGGTGTCGAGTTGCGGTGCAGTCGCGACGCAGTGGTCATGGCAGCGCTCGAGCGCGACATGTGGGTGTACCCGGCGGGTTCCGGTCCGGTGGCCGACGCCGTGATGGTGGCTCCACCGTTCGTGGTCACCGAGGTCGAGATCGTCGACATCGTCGACCGCCTCGTGTCGGCCGTCGACGAGGTGTGTGCCGGGTAGCGCCGGTCGGTCGATTCCGGCTGCGGCACAGTTCACACCCGGTTCACCTGCGCGCGGGTCAGGAATTCACGTTCGTTCGGTACCGTGCGGGAGGTGATGACCCCGCACCTGCTCCCCGACGTCGGCAGCGATCCGCGTCGGCTCGTGTCGCTCGACGCGGTGCACAACTTCCGCGACATGGGTGGCTATCCCACCATCGACGGTCGCACCACGCAGTGGGGTCGGCTGTTCCGCGCCGATGGCCTCTACCGCCTCACCGGCAACGACCTCGACCGGGTGCGCCAATTGGGTCTGCACACCGTGATCGACCTGCGCACCACCCGCGAGATCGACGAGCGGGGCACCTTCCCGCATCAGGAGCACCCGGTGCACTTCCACCACGTGCCGATCATCGCCGAGACCTGGCACCCCGACGACATCGTCGCCACCGACGACGCGGCCGAGTTCCTCGAGACCGCCTATCTGTCGATGCTGGCCGAAGGTCCCGATCGTTTCGCCGAAGCCATCCACACGCTGTGCGTGCCCGGTGCGCTGCCGGCGGTGTTCCACTGTGCCGCCGGCAAGGACCGCACCGGCATGCTGGCCATGTTGTTGCTCGGCGCCGTCGGTGTGGTCGACGACTACATCATCGCCGACTACGCGCTCACCGAGGCGGGTATGGAGCGCTTCCGTGTGTGGGCCGAGCGCGAGTTCCCCGAGATGGCGGCCGGTTGGGCCAACACGCCGGCGGTGTTCTCCGCCGCGGTGCCCGAGGCGATGATGCGGATGATCGGGCACGTGCGTCGCGACTACACCAGCATCGCCAACTTCGTGCGCGAGCTGGGGATCACCGATCAGGAAATCGCGCACCTGCGCGACGAACTGCTCGTCTGAGCGCTCGCGGCCTACGCTCTGCCGCATGACCGGCACGATTGCATTGCAGGGCGGTGGCCCCTTCACCGCCAACGACGAACTCGACGCGCGCCTGCTCGCCTCGGTGGGCGCCACCGGCGTGGTGATGCTGCCCACCGCCGACGCCTTCGAGCGCCCCGAGCGACTCGTGGCCGCGGCGATGAACTGGGGCGAGCGTCTGGGTGTCGATGTGGAGGCACTGATGGTGTTGCGACGCGGCGAGGCCACCGAGGTGGGTGCCGCCACCATCGTGCGCAACGCTCGTGCCGTCTACCTGGTGGGCGATCAGCCGCTGCACCTGCGTTCGGTGTTGAAGGACACGCCGGTGTTCGAGGCGTTGCGCGAGGTGCTGGTGAACGGTGGCCTCGTGGTGGCCAGTGGTGGCAGTGCCGCAGCGCTGTGCGACCCGATGGTCGATCCGCGCGGTGGCGCGTTCACGCTCGGTCTCGGGTTGGTGCCCGGCCTTGCGCTCGTCACCGAGGCCGAAACGTGGTCGCCCGAGCGGCTGCATCGCACGCGCAACCTGGCCAACACGCCGGTGGCCGTGCTGCGCACGGGCGACGCGTTGGTGCGCACCGTCGGCTCGTGGGAGCTCGTGGGCGCAGCCGAAGTGGCCAACGGCACCCTCCCGTAGGTGCTGCTCGCCGAGCGAGCGAGGATCAGGCCTTCGTGGTGGTGGTGGCGCCGGGCTGTGCGGGTGCCGGGGTGATCGACATCACGTCGACCACGAACGTGAGCGACTCGTTGGGGCCGATGGGCGGGTTGCCGGCGGTGCCGTACGCGAGGTCGGATGGGATGTCGAGCTGATACCGGCCGCCCGCCTGCGCACCGACGAGACCCTGGTCCCAGCCCTTGATGACCCTGCCGGCCCCGAGCTGGAACGTGAGGGGGGTCTTGCGGTCGTAGCTGTTGTCGAAGACCGTGCCGTCCTTTTGCTGCACACCGATGTAGTGCACCGTGAGGCGGTCGCCGGTTCTGGCCACCGTGCCGCTGCCCTTGGTGATGGTGGTGACGGTGAGCTTGGTCGGCGCCGTGGCCGGGGGCTTCACGGTGGGCTTGGGCGGCGTCGTGGTGGTGGGCGCGTTGGGGTCGACGGACGTGGTGGTGTTGACGATCGAGCCCGGAATGGTGGTGGGCGACGACGAGGTGGAGTCGTTGCCACCGCTGACGAGGTAGACCACGCCGACGAGCGCGACCACGCCGACCACGATGAGGCCGATGCGCAGTGTCCAGCGCTTCGACTTCTCCTTGCGGGCTTGCTTGGCCAACTCCTCGAGACGGAGCTGACGGTTGGCCTTCTGACGTTCACGCTTGGCGGTACCCACGAGGACAGGAGGCTATCTGACGCTCGGGGCTGGCGTCTCAGCACGGGGCGAGGTCCTGATCGTCTGCTCAGAAGGTCCAGAACGGTTCAAGAACTCACCTTGGGTGACCGATGCTCCTTCCGTCGTCGCAGTGAGGTGGCGACCCTGTCCGTCGGGCAGTTCACACCGAGGTTTCACCGCGACATGAGGCGACTCGAGCACCAAGGAGCGCGAGTGGTGACCGCGTTCGGTCTCGCGGCCGGTGCCGTGTATCTGGTGGCCCGGCTCGTGGGCTCCGTGCAGGGTGTGCCGGCCTGGTTGTCGATCCCGGCATACGTGGTGGAGCTGGTCGGCTTCTCGGGCTCGTTGCTGCTGGGGTGGGCGCTGTGGCCGCAGGTGGCGATGCGTCGTCGTGGCGATGCGGCGGCTCCGCTGGGCGGGCGCTCGGCTCGTGCGATCGGTGATGTCGACGCCGTCGTGCGCGTGGCCGACCAACCAGAGCACGAGGTGCGCGCCACGCTGTTGTCGCTGCAGCGAGTTCGTTCGCTCGCCGACGTCGTCGTGGTCGACCTCGCGGCGCGACCGTCCATCGCGTCGCTGGCGATGGAGTTCCAGGCCGTCTATGCGGCGACCGATCCCGACGACCGCAACGGTCTGCACGTGATGGCTGCAGCGGTGCGCACACCGACGTTCCTGGTGCTCGACGCGGGCGACATCCCGTCGACCGACATCGTCGAGACGCTCGCTCGCGATCTTTCCGACGCCCGCGTGGCCGTGGTGCAAGGGCACGGGGTGTCGCTCCACGACGACTCGCCCGAGCACGGTCCGGGCCGTCGTCACGACCTCACGTTCGAACGCTCGTCGCTCAACCCGGCGCTCGGCCGTCGCGACACCGCGATGTGGCTCGGCTCGGGCTCACTCGTGCGCGCCGACGCTGTGCGTCGCGTGCGCCGCTCGAACGATCGACCCCTCACCGCTCACTGGCTGGCGGGTGCGGAGATGCTGGCCGCTGGCTGGCACATCACTGCACCCGGCGGCGCACCGGTGCTGGCGCATCGTGCGCTCACCAGCGACCGCTCGGCCTACGAGGACCGAGTCGAGCGCGCGCGAGCGGCACGACGGCTGCTCGTGGGTCGCAGGGGTGCGCTGCGTGGCCGGGCCTTCGCTCCCGGACAGCGTGCGGCCATGCTGGCCTGGGCGGTGCGGCCGTTGTCGGGCCTGCGCCGAGTGGTCTTCCTCGCGGTGCTGTGCGCGGCGTTGCTCGTGGGGCAGGTGCCGTTCCACGCGAGCGTCGTGATGCTCGGGCTCTGGCTGGCCTCGTTCCTGTACACGTCGCTCGGACTCGGCCTGCTCAGCGGTTGGACGCTGCAGCCCGGTGATCGCACCCGTTGGTCGCTGCACACGCTCGGCCCGGCATGTACCAGTCTTCGGCCGTCGGTGTTCGCGGCACCAGTGCGGCAGCGTGTCGTGTCGCACCCGGTCGCACAGTACGGCGCAGGTCTGCTGGTGTCGGTGGTGACGCTCAGCGTCGTCATCGTCCTGCGCGGTGTGAGCGAGCGGCTCACGCACACGCTGGGCTCGATGCCACGCAACGAACTGCTCGCGATGCTCGCCGTCGCCCTCTGGGTGCTCGGGCTGTCGCTCGAGTTGCTCCGTGTGCTGGCCGGTCGTGGCACGGTGCGCCGGTCGCCTCGCATCGCCGCGTCGATCCCGGCGGTGCTGGCCGATCGGGCGGTGTCGATCATCGACCTCACGCCCATCGGCGCCGGTCTGCTGGGTCGCACCGGCCTCGAGGTGGGGACGCACGTGCTGCTCGAATCGGCGATTCCCACCGCCGCCGGATCCACCGAAGTGCGCGTCCCGGTGGTCGTGCGCAACGCACGGTTGTTGCACAACGGCGACTATCGCGTCGGCGTGGAGTTCGTCGCCACCGACGATGCCGTCGCCAATGCGCTCGCCGAGTTCTGCATCGTGGAGACGATGTGGGAACGCATGGGCGTGATGCCCGATCGGTCGGTGGTCGAGGCCAGGGCCACGGTGTACGTCGACGACGAGCCCACGCCCCACGCGGGTCGTACCGTCGTGCGGGTCGTGTCGTTGTTCGCGCTCGTCGGCGCGGTGGCCAGCGCGATGCCGACCACCGCCGACGCGTCGCCGTCGCTGCAGCACGTGCTCGCCGGTCAGGTGGTGTCGACAGGAATCGGATCCGATCGAGGGGTGTCCGGTGCGGTGATCACTGCGGTGTGTGCCGACGGTGCGGGACCCGACGCTCGCTGGGGCACGAGCGACGATGCCTATCGTTCGCCCCAGTCGACCGTGAGCGGAGCCGACGGTTCGTACCGTTTGCACCTGCACGGCGTGGCGTGCTGGTCGCAGGTGGCCCCGCCGGCCGGCTTCGCATCGTCGAACGCCGGGGTGGGCTCGACGGCTCGACTGCAGGCCATCGACGTCAGCAACGTCGTGTCGGCGCAGCGGACGGTGCTCGGGTCGCTCAGCCCGGTGACGACGGGCGGCGACCTGTCGATCGGCGACCTCGTGTGGGCCGACGCCGATCACGACGGCCGGCGCGGGGCGAACGAACACGGGGTGGCCGGCGTGGAGTTGACGCTGTTCGACCAGTCGAACCGCGTGCTGGCTCGCACGTCGAGCGGTGCCGACGGCCACTATCTGTTCGATCGACTCGCACCCGGCTCGTATCGCGTGGGGGTCTCGAATCTGCCGCCGTCGTCGACGATCTCCGGGCTCGCGGTCGGTGGCCACGCGCTCGACGGCCAGGTCGACGCCCAGCTCGAGGCCCAGCAGGTCGCGATCACCGGGCAGACCTCGCCGGTGCAACTCGCGGTGGGTGGCCAGCGTGCGACCGTCGACATCGGGATCTCGCAGGAGCCGACCATCCAGGGACTCGGCAGCAGGGTCGACGTGCCGGTGCTGCCCGCGCCCGACGCCGATCAACTGGCGCTGGTGCAGCACCGCCGGTCGATGCTCGCGCTGCTCGTGGTGGGCATCGCCTCACTGCTCGCCGGCAGTGTGCTGCTCGGCGTGGCCTGGCCGCAGCGACGACTGATCGTCACCAGGACGCACTGAGCACGACGATGCGACCGACGACGCGATCAACCGTCGTCGAGTCCGTGCTCGTCGTCGCCGGCCTTCGCGATGAGGTATCCGATCGCTCGTTCCGCCTTCGGATAGCGATGGACCAGCCGCCAGAAGTCGGGCCCGTGGCCACGTACGTCGAGGTGGCACAGCTCGTGCACGATGACGTAGTCGATCACCCAATCGGGGAAGGCCGCGAGACGAGTGCTGATGCGCACCGTGCCCGTGCTGTAGGTGCACGAACCCCAGCGGGTGGTCATGTCGTCGGCCCAGCGGATCGCTCGCGGGTGGGGCAGTTCGTGGCGACGCGCCAGCGCTGCGGCGCGTCGGGTGAGATCGATGCGATCGCTCGACAACTTGCGGCGGAAGCTCGCCGACATCTTGTCGACCCAGTGCGTCTCCTCGGCCCGGCTCATCCACATGGGCACGCGCACGATCAGCGTGCCACCGCGCAACTCGGCGCCCACCGTTCGTGTGCGTTTCGCCGAGCGCACCACCTGCACCGTGAACGGCACGTCGTCTGGCTGGTCGTCCGGCTGGTCGTCTGGCTGATCGACGACCGGCTCGTCGTCGAACGGCTCGTCGTCGAACGGCTCGTCGTCGAACGGAGGGGTCGATTCGAAACCGGGCAGCGGCTGGTCGGGGTTCACAGCACGTCGCGAGTGGGGGAGGGCGCTGCCAGTTGCACCTCGTCGCCCGCCGCCACCCGGCCGTCGGGGTGCACGAACAGCCAACAACCGCCGAGGTTGGAGAAACGGATGTCGGGTGCACCCAGGGCGCGCCGCACCGTGCGGATGAGGCCCGCGTGACTCACCACCAGCACCTCACCACCGGGTGCCGTGGCCGCGATGCGTCGGAACGCACCGAGCGCACGAGCCGCCACGTCGTCGGGGCTCTCGGCGCCGTCGGGCCGGCGATGCTCGGCCAGATAGCCGGGCCATCCGGCCTCGATCTCGGCGACGGTGAGACCCTGCCACGGACCGAAGGCCGCCTCCATCAGGTCGGGGTCGGTCTGCACCGGGCCCACACCGATGGCCTCGGCGATGATGGCCGCTGTGTACGCGGCCCGCTGCAGGGTGCTCGACCACACGGCGTCGAAGGTGCCCAGTTGCTCGCCGGCGGTGACGGCCTGCAGCATGCCGGCGTCGGTGAGCGGCGGATCCTCTTGACCCTGCCAGCGACCGAGCGCGTTCCATTCGCTCTCGCCGTGACGCAGCGTGAGCATTCGGGTGACAGGGGACGAGGGGCGGCCCGACACGCCGAGGAGGGTAGCCGTCGCCGTTCGGGCATCCCCACTACGCTGCCCGTCATGGCCACGCTTCGTCTGTTCGCCGCGGCCCGCGAGGCCGCGGGCACCGGGCAGGACCACATCGACGCCCTCACGGTGAGCGAGGTGTTGGCGGTGGCCGTCACGAAGTACGGGCCGACCTTCGAGTCGGTCCTCGCCAGTTGCCGTGTCTGGGTCAACGGCGAACCCGCCGAGCCGCACACCGCGGTCGGCGAACACGATGAAGTGGCGGTACTACCGCCGGTGAGTGGAGGGTGAACATGAGTGCCACCGAGCTGGATCCAGGGTCGTTGTCACTGACCGAACTGCGTGCGCTGCGCGCGCAACTGCAGGGTGAGGACGACGCCGTCAGCTACGTGCGCCGCATGGTGCAGGCTCGGCTCGACCTCGCTCGTGCCGAGTTGCGTCATCGAGCTGCGGGCGACGACGACACGCCCATCACGGGCGAACTGCCGGCCATCTTGGGCTCGCAGCTCACCGGTGGCCCGGCTCGCCCGCCCCGACCCACCGAGGACTACAGCGATCACCCGTTGGCGCAAGACCTCGAGGAGCTGTGCCGCGAGGCGGGCAGCACCGACCTGCCGTCGATGACGTTCGACGAACTGAGCGCCTACGTGCGCGACCTCTACGAGTTCGAGCAGTTGCGCTCCGCCGAGCGCAAGGCCTTGTTCGGACGCATCGATGCCCTCAGCGCCGAACTGGTGCGCCGCTACCGCGATGGCGAGGCCGACGTCGACGGTCTGCTCGCCGACGACTGATCACGCACATGGCCGAGCCCCACGACGAGGCCGATCAACGGCAGGTGCTCGAGCAACGTCTCGCCGACGTCGGCGACTTCATCCGCACCCAACGCGAGGTGGCGCGCATGAGCGTGCGCCGACTCGCCGAGGTGGCGGGTGTGAGCAATCCCTACCTGTCGCAGATCGAGCGTGGCCTGCGCAAACCGTCGGCCGAGATCCTCCAGCAGATCGCAAAGGCACTGCAGATCAGTGCCGAGACCCTCTACGAACGCGCCGGCCTGCTCTCCGACCTCGGCGAGGCGCGTGGGGTGCGTGCGGCCATCGCCGCCGACCCGCTGCTCACCCCCGAGCAGCAACAGGCGTTGCTCAACGTGTACGAGAGCTTCGTGTCGTCACGCGTCGATCGCGACTGACGTTCGCTTGCGCAGCACCAGATAGGCCACGACACCGCTCACCACGCTGGCGATGAGGATGGCCATCTTGGCGTCGGCCACTTCGGTCTCGTGCACGGTGGTGCCACTGCGGAAGGCGAGTTCGGCGATGAACAGTGCCACCGTGAAACCGATACCTGCCGCGTTGCCCGCGCCGAGCAGTTGTCGCACTGTGGTGCCCTCCGGTCGGTCGGCGATGCCACTCGTGGTGGATGCCTTGGTGGCCAGCAGCACACCGATCGGCTTGCCCACGAGCAGCCCGATGCCCACGCCCCATGTGATGGGCGAGCGCCACGCATGGCTGAGGCTGGTGCGGCTCACCTCGATGCCCGCGTTGGCGAGCGCGAACAGCGGCACGATGACGAAGCTGGTCCACGGGTGCAGCACGTGTTCGAGCCACTCGACCGTACTGACGGACCCGCGCGCCAGGTCGACGGTGATGCGTGCCTGCTCCACGTCGCTGATGTCGAGGAGTTGGTCGCCGTCGACCAGTTCCGGTCGGATGCGTGGTGCCACGGGGGCCAGCAGCCCCATCACCACGCCCGCCAGCGTCGGGTGGATGCCGGCCTCGTGCAGTGCCAACCACAGGAACGACCCGATGACGACGTAGACGAGCGTGTGGTGCACGCCCATGCGACCCAGGAGCACGGCGACCGCGGCGGCGATGGCGCCACCGGCGAGCCAACCGAACTCGACACCGGTCGAGTAGAACACGGCGATCACGATGATGGCGCCGATGTCGTCGACCACGGCGAGGCCCAGCAGGAACGCGCGCAGGCTGGGCGGTGCGTGGCTGCCGGCCAATGCCAGCACCCCCACGGCGAGCGCGATGTCGGTGGCCATCGGCACGCCCCAGCCGTGTGCGGCGGTGCGGCCGGCGATGGCCAGGTACACGAGCGCCGGCACCACCATGCCGCCGATCGCTGCCGCCACCGGCAACGTGGCCGCGCGTCGGCCGGCCAGGTGACCGCTGGTGACCTCGCGCTTGATCTCGAGGCCCACGACGAGGAAGAAGATCGTCATCAGCCCGTCGTTCACCCAGTGTTGGAAGTCGAGGTCGAGATGGTGGCCGGCGAAGCTGAGCGAGAAGTGTGCGTGCCAGAGCCGTTGGTAGCTCTCCTGCCACGGTGAGTTGGCCCAGATCAAGGCGACGATGGAGGCCACCACCAACAGGGCGCCGCCTGCGGCCTCGGTGTGCAGGAAGTCGCGCAGGGGCGACAGCGCCCGCACGAGTGGTGAGGTGCGTTCGTCCCGCCGGCTCTGCGTCGCCATGTCGTCACGAGTCTGCCATCCCTCACCTTCGCGGGGGAATGACGACCGGTTGGGTAGAGTTTCAACCCTCGTGCAACGCGTCGCTGTGCTCTCACTCCACACGTCACCGCTGGCCCAGCCGGGTTCGGGCGACAGTGGTGGCATGAACGTCTACGTGCGCGAGCTTGCGTCGGCCCTCGCCCAGGCCGGAGTCGAGTGCACCACCTACACCCGGCGGGTGCACGCCGACCAGCCCGACGTGGTGCAGGTCGAGCCGGGCTTCCGTGTGGTGCACATCACGGCGGGTCCGTTCGACCTGTTGAAGGAAGATCTGCACACGGTGCTCGACGAGTTCGGCGATGCGGTGGTCCACCATCTGCGTCACGAGTTCCCGGCCGACGTGGTGCACGCCAACTACTTCCTCAGTGGCCTCGTGGCCCATCGCATCAAGCACGAACTCGACATCCCGTTCGTCAGCACGTTCCACACGCTGGCCAAGGTGAAGGCCGAAGGCGGCGACCTCGAGAGCGAATGGCGTCACCGGGCCGAGCACGAGATCATCAGCTGCGCCGACGCCATCTGCGTCAGCTGCACCGAGGAGGAGAGCCAGTTCCGCCGGCTCTACGGCACGCCTCGTGGCCGCATCGAGATCGTCGCTCCCGGCGTCGAGCACGCGTTCTTCGCGCCCGGCGATCAACGCGGGGCGCGCACCGCGTTGGGACTCCCGTTCCACGCTCCGGTGTTGTTGTTCGTGGGCCGCATCCAACCGCTGAAGGCGCCCGACGTCGCCGTGCGCGCCCTGGCCCTGTTGGGTCGGCCCGATGCGCAGTTGCTCATCGTGGGCGGTGCGAGCGGGCAGGAGGGCGGTCACGAGATCGACCACTTGCACTCGCTCATCGACGAACTCGGAGTGCGCGCCCAGGTGCAGTTCGTGCCACCCCAGCCGCACCACATCCTCAGCACCTACTACCGCGCCGCCGACGTGGTGCTGGTGCCGAGTCGCAGCGAGAGCTTCGGGCTGGTGGCGCTCGAGGCATCGGCCTGCGGCGTGCCCGTGGTGGCCAGCGGCGTGGGCGGTCTGCTCACGCTCGTCGACCACGGCGAGACCGGCTACCTCGTGCCCGACCGCGACCCGGCGATGTTCGCCCACTACGTGCGCGAGATCATCGAGCACCCGTCGCACGCCGCTGCGCTCGGGCGGCGCGGCGCCGAGCGCGCCAAGCGCTACACCTGGGGATTCGCCGCTGCTCGCCTGCGCCGTCTCTACACCGACCTGGGAGCTCGCGAACTGGTCGCCTGCGGATGACCGACTACCACCTGCCGCCCACCCTGCTGGAGTACGAGGCCGCCATCACCGAGTGGCTGCGCGAGATGGCGGTCGGCAACCCCACGTTCGAGGCCATCGACCGTGGCGAGCCCGGCGACAGCAACGAACCCCGCTGGTACGTGCGCCTGAAGGGCGACGAGAAGGACCACATCACCATCTGGTTCACGCTCGGACAACGCACGCTGCGCTACGAGGCCTACGTGATGCCCGCACCGCAGGAACACGTCGCCGAGGTCTACGAATCGGCTCTGCGCCGCAACGATCGGCTGGTGGGTGCGCACTTCGCCATCGGCGTGGAGGACGCCATCTTCCTGCGCGGCGAACTGCCGCTCGCGGCTCTCACCGAGCCCGAACTCGACCGCATCATCGGCTCGCTCTACACGTATGTCGAGCAGGCGTTCCCGTCGCTCGTCCGGCTCGGCTACGCCAGCAAGTTCGCCTGACGATTGCCGATCCGCCGTCGTCGCTGTGCGCAGTGAGGTGCGGGCGGGTGCCGATGTCGGGGAAGTCACGGCCCCGCCCGCGCCAGGGCGCCTACCCTCTAGGTCATGAGCGACGGCACGACGTATCGACTGGCAGTGGTGGGTGGCGGCAACATGGGCGCGGCACTGGTGGGTGGCCTGTTGCACGCCGGCTGGGCACCTGCCGACATCGCGGTGGTGGAGGTGTCGGCCGTTCGGGCCG